>Ga0179593_1631681_pt1 | contig 10769 bp, 12 predicted proteins | sample CZODoug2_1_08_16_FD_185931 | JGI IMG/M metagenome (GOLD analysis project Ga0179593, IMG submission 185931) | Vadose zone soil fungal communities from Angelo Coast Range Reserve, California, USA - CZODoug2_1_08_16fungal (PacBio error correction) | ecosystem: Environmental > Terrestrial > Soil >... | reverse complement strand
TTTTCTTAAATCTTCTTATTTGCCGCTTCTGCCCCCCTTGCCCGCCAATGCTCCGCTTTTTTAGTATAGTTTGGGACATCTCCGTTTTTGGCCATATTTTTTCCCTTCTGGTTTTGTGAAAAGCCAGAGTTGCGCCCCCTGCGTCTCCCTCATTGATTTTTCTTTCCCGGATTTTTAATCCCAAACAATTTTTAAGAACGTTTGATTTCGTCCCTGTTCTTTTAGATTTGTTTTATATTTTTTTTTTTTTTTTCCTTCCCCCTCAGGGGCGCTGCTTTTTGCCCAGCGTTCTTTTTTTTGTTCGCCATTTTCTTAAACAACCCCTTTCCCTTACATCGGCTTTGACTCCCTCCATTTCTTTCCTTGAAGCGTCATTGTTTCGTTCATCCTTTTCCCCCACGGCGAGCGCACCCGCAGTATTTCTACCCGCGTACATCTATACTTTTTCATTGCGCAGTTTGTTCTTGGGGGCGAGTGCACTCCGGAAACGACTCCCTTCCCTCCTACTTTGAAGACCTTTTGTTCACTTTCGAACTCCGACCCTGTCTTTCCCCTCGTTCCCGCACGTGCTGTCTTTTTTCGTCCACCTCACGTTTCTGGCTTCTTTTGGTTGCTTTTCTCCAACTTTTTTTGCTAACAGGCTTCTCTCTGTCTGTTAGGCCCACCTTTCTAGCTTGTTCATTTACAGCAATCTTTCGACAGTCCCTTTAAAGGTATTCCCCTGTCCCCTAAGGAACTGTCCTGCAGAAACCACCGTCAACCGCCTTTCCCTTTCTTCGTCGTCAAACCTCTCAGCCCTGATGAATCGCGCTTGACTTCTTTGACCCTGACGACCCTCTCCCCATCGAGCTTTCGCCTAGCCAGTCCTCTTACAACTAAAATTATTGACGGTTTTTTTTTGTAGGCTCTTTTTTGATGTTTCAGGCCCGTCCCCCTTGAGCTCCCTCGCACTTTTCTCTCGACCTGCTTCTTTATCGCCGTTAGGGGAGAGGCCCCTCCGGCATCGGTCGGTCTCGTCTCTTCGTTCACGAGATTTCTCGAAAGGGTCTCTTTCATCTTGATCCCTTTTGCAGCCATGTGGCATCCCCATTTCCTAATTGCCTTGTTTAAAGCTGCCATAAACTGAAATCCCTTTGGGCTTCGTCCTGCTTTTACGAAGCCATCGCCGATCCATCCCCAAACCCTGGTTATGTGTACCGCATCCCCAGCCCGATTCTTTGTACTTACTGAAGATTTTCCCCTCGAAATCAGAAGGGTTCAGTATTGAAGTTACTATCTTTGTTGTGAGCCCCGATGCATTCTTCCAAACCTTATCCCCCCCCGATGTTCACTCTATAGGTCTCTTTCAATTCTCTTTTGTGCGGACACACTGTTTCCATTTTTGGGTGGTTGGCTTTGAGGCGTTTTCCCGGTTCCGAATGTTTTATCGGTTCTTTGTCCAGCTACCCGTCCCCCCGTTATGCCAGCTGCCGCGCAAGTAGCCTTGTCGTATTTCCATGCCACTTTTTCTGGTTTTTGTGCTTTCCTCCAAAGATGTCGTCCCCCGCGGTGTCATTCTTTCGTTCTCACTTTTCTAATGAATTTTCTGATCGTTCCCATGTCCTGGAAGACCTCCTGCCAGCTTTTTTTCATTCCCTCACGTCGGGTTTTTCCGGCGGACCACCTCCTCTTCTCCCGCTCCTCCATTACTTCAGTTCGTCTCTGGTACTGCGAGTCTTTTCTCCCTGGTCTTCCGATCTTTTCCTTACGGTCTTCTATTCGTATTTCCCGCTTTTCTTTCGCTGCGTTGTTTTTCATCCTCTCTGGCCTGGAATATTTTACATCGCCCTTTCTTGTCTGTTTTCTCTGGGATTTTTTGGTATTTCGCCAGCCCCTCCCCAACTCTGTATTTTCCAGACAAGATTATCGGTTCTTTGCACCGTTTGTGCCCCCTGCGAATACCCCCCCCCACGATACGCAGAGAGTGAGTGCCAAACGTCTTTTCTTTCTTTCGCTTCCTATTAGTCGTTTCCCCCCCCTCGAAACGGAATTGATTGCACATTGGACCAGACTTTCTTTTCCGTCCGTTCCACACTCAGCCAACTTGGGAGGACCAAATCTTATGGTGTTCGGCTAATGCTGCCTTTCGCTTTTTCTTTTGTCCATCGAAAGAATGCCTGCCACGATCAATTAAGTCGCGGTCTTCGTCTCTGGATTTTTGGGTCAAAGAGGCGTATTGCATCCTTCTTTGATGTTTTTTTTTGGTCTCACACTCCCTCGGTTATTGGTCAAAGCTCTTATGCGTCTTTCTGTCTCTGGCCAGCGCTCCCCTTAGCACCCTCCCCATGCACCCATCTTTCCATCACCATTGATAAATGCTTTCGGACGTTCTGATTGAGGTGTATTGCCTTCTTTCTGAAGTCTTGCTGTCGGGTGCCCTTTCCCTTGCTTCCTCCCGCCTTGCAGTGCGTTTTTTCTTTTTTTCGTCCTGCCTTCCCCGTGTACAGACGTTTTTTGCATTCGGCAACCTACTTTTTCCTTTCGCGATTATCTTTGGGATATACGACCCCTATCCTCTTTTTCCTAGTGTTTTTGTGGAGTTGGTCGTTCTTCCCTTCCACTCCTAGTCTTTTCCTTGTAGATTTCCGAACCGGCAAGCCTTTTTTTCTGATTTGAGCCTCGGACTTTTTCCTTTTTTAACAGACCTCATCACCTTCGTTCCCTCTTCTAATATTTTCCCACGAGCGCCACGCCGCTTGACCTCGTCCCCGGATCTCCCAACCCGTTCAGAAATTCAAGGACAATTCTTGTCCCCGTTTGACGTGATTTTGCCAGCTATCTTTCCTTCGCCATAGAATTCATGGGGCTTCTGTCTTTTTAACTCAGTTTTTTGGTTTTTTCGTCGCTTAAGGAACATATTGTACCATCGCCGATCCCGCCTTGATTCTATCGCTCTTCCCGTTTCGTTCATTCTTTGATCCCCTGCTTCGTCTACCCGCTTGTATCTTCTTTTCCCTGTAGCCTTTTCACCCGATTTCAGCTTTTGCTTCTTTTCGGTTTCTCCGTTCCGTTATTTCCTGTCTACTATCTTTTTTGCTTCAATTCCGAATTATTTCGACTCTTTTCTCCTGACCTGCGGTTTCCGGTCCGCACCTTTGCCTCTTTCTGGCTTTCTCGTTTTTTTTTCAGTATTGCACCAGCTTTTTCTCGCTAACAAGGCTTTGTCTTTCGTGTTTTTAAAATTTTGGATCGGCCCTCCACTCCCTCCTGCTCCCGGTCTTTATAATTCTGGTATGTCCTAAGGATTTCATTTCCCCCGCCCCCCCCCCCCCCCCCAGTCTTCAAAAGAGCCTGACCCCCTCCCGACACCGCACAGCATCTGCCTCTCCCAGAGAGGGACCTTTTGAGCCCCCCACTCAGACAGCTCACCGCTCCCTGCCCCCCCCACGCGGATCCGCCTTGCCGTCTGCCAGTTTCTCCAAGCCAATTTCGGTTGGGTTGCGTTGATATCTGATGCCAGGTTAGAGCGGGTCGAGTCGTGACGCTTTTCTCCGGCCTGTTCCCCTCGCTGTCCCCCTGTTGCAAGCTCTTCGGAGCCCATTCCCCCTAGTCGTTAAGATTCTTTTCCAAGTGAACCCCCTGCTTTTTTGCGCGCGACAGAATCGTTTTTCCTCGTATTTCTGCACCCTCCTCGTGGGGGGTTGCACCTCATTGGGCATTTTATGAACCATCCCCCTTTGCGCCTTGGCCAAGATATGCTCTGCATTCCTCCCCTTTTTTGTCGGCTCGCGCCTCAAAGTTCCTCCACCAAACTTTTCGCTCCCTGGCGCGGATTCCCTTTTATGCTTGAGGACGATGTTACCTCTTTTTCCGATCTTGATTCTCTCGCTTTTCAATAATCTTTTTTTTTGAGATTAAGCTTTATTCGTCCTCGGACCTTATCGACTTCCCTTTCCCCCATAATGTACCGCGGTCGCATCGTTTGCTTAGGCCCAGAACTTTTGCAGTTTTTTCGCTATTGTTTCCTTATAGGTAATTTCGTGGAGCTTCAGGATCTTGGACCAGTTTCCTCACACGTGTACTGGGCCATTTATTTCTCTTTTTGCCTTGCCTTTTTCCCCCCGCCCTGCAAACAAGTTTTTTTGGTTCGCTGCTCCCTTTAGGGCCCGCGTCGTGAAAACTACCTTCGTGGGCATTTATGATCTTCAGCTCCTTCATCGCCTTTCCCTTTCGCTCCTTTCCCTATTTTTCGGGCGACGTACCGAACGTTTCCTTCGGCGGCGTCAAGGCTTTCAATTCGCCCTTGCCCTGCCTTTATTACTCCCGCTTCTTAATGGCCTTGCGAAATGGCTGGAAGCATGCGGGCGCTGTCCACTTTTTCCCATTTCGCTAAGGCTTTCTCTTTCCGCGGTCATTTTGTTTCTGGGCTCTTTTTTCTTAATACCTAAGGGCCTTTCATTATAAATGGCCCCGGGCCTGTGCGCGTTTTGGATCTTTTGTTCTGCCCAGGAACGTACTCCTTTTTTCGTAAAGGCTCTCGGGCCTTAGCTTTGTTTTTTTCTGATTTACGCAACCCCCCCTTTTTCCCTAGCGTGAGTTTGCCAAAACGGCCTAACGGTGCGTGTGGTTGCCCCCGGCTCTTCTCCAACGTTCTCCGGATGCCCGGCAGAGACAACTCGTCGACTTTGCACGCTGACACCTCTTTCTGGTGCGCCCGAAGTGCTGTTGGTTTCCCCCCTTTTCGTCCAACTTTTTGTTCGAATGATGAACAGGCTTTCGCGTCAACTTCCCTTTTTTTGTGTTTTTTTGACCCGAAAAGAACCTTCAGTAAACTTTCCTTTGCTCTAACTATGGTTTTTTCATGATTCTAAATTTTTCCAAAATTAATATTGGGGGTGGCTTCCCATCAAGACCTTTGAGGTCCCTCGATATCATCTTTTTCTGATTTTAGCGTGCTACTAGAGCACCTCCCGTTCAAATCCCAGCCAGTGCCCATTGTGTACCCTTTCCTTTTCTTTGTTCTGATTTTTCTTCGTCGTTGTCGCGCGTTTCTCTTTTTCACTCTCATAGTTTTCTTTTTTTTTCAAGCTTACGAAGGGCCTTTCTCCTTTGTTCTTTTCTTGTGCGAGATCGTTTTTTTCTTGTCACTCTTGCGGTCCCTTACTCCCTGGAAGATCTTCAATTTTTGGTAGCTCTCGGTCCCTTCCTTCCCATCCTCCTCTTATTGGGTCCCCTCTCCTTCTTAAGATACTCTAATTGAGCTCTTTAGCCGTCGGAATTTTTTTCTGTCCTTCTTTGACTATTATTTCTCATTCAAGGAACATCTTCTCACTGGCATCGTTCTTTGCCGTTCCCTTTTTAAGGCTCGTCCCTTAACCCCCTCTTCCCCCCCTCCTTCCCCCAAATGTTCAGAAAGTGAAAGTTCATACTTTTGTTTCACGCTTGCTTGGTGGGATTGCCGGTGAGTTTTCTTTTTTTCTACTCGCTCTTCCCCTCCCTGTAGCAGCTTTTTTGAAGTGAGTTCCGGCACCATAGCTTTACACACTCTTTTGGACCCTCCGTTCTCACCATCGATGCGAAGTATCCCGACTTAATTTTTTTTTCATTCTCGCGCCACTCCCCTTCTTTCCCAACGGCTCCATTTCCTTTTCGCCCGACCCTCCCTCTACAGGGTTTGCACTAATTCCCCCCTTTTGTAAGCCACGTAATTCCTGCTGACGACGTGCCTTTCAATTTTCTCTTTCGTCATCGGACCTGTTGGCAGTTTTCTCTTGGCAAAACTCTTTTTTCGTTGTTGATGTTCCCCTTTTCCACCTTGGTGTGGCGCCCCCCTTCCGATCGCTTTTTTTTACGGACAACCTCTCGCCGTTCTGAGCGCAAATACCTTATCCTCCTTCGGTCGCCTTCTTGTATTGTCCATTGTTAAGGGACTCTGGCGAACAGCCCCCTCAAAGAGCTTTTCTTTCCCCTTTGACCGCTCCTGATGATCGAGACGTAAGGTGGCTACTCAGTCGCGCGTAGCTCCGCATTCCTGCGCAGCGGGCCCAAGATTCGGTTTGGATTTAATATGTAGGCCTCCTTTAGTCTCATGCTTTTCCGCAATGTCTTCCCCCTCGCCTTAAATTTTAAGCATTGATCGCCGTTGGAGACAGGCAGTGTGGCCCTTCCTAGAGGCCTAGCCCTTCCCCCCCTGCGACTTGATTCTTTGAAACAATGTCCCCCTTCATTAGCTCTCCATTCCGAGCTTCCCGACATACGTGCATTTCCTCTTTCTCCAGGTTCAAGAGTGAGTCCATAACCGGGGAACACTTCAGTTGGTCTTCCCCGCTCGCCCCCCACGCAGTACCGAAGTCATGACCTTCGATTTCCTTCCTTTCAATCCCCCCTGACCATCTCAACGCAGAGATGGCTCTTTCTTTGAATAGATTCACTTCTTCTGTAAAACCATAGACTTCTTTCTCCTGAATTTTTGCATCTTAATCATCTTATTTTCCTCCTTTTGTGTCTTGATTGAGCTCCTTTCCCCTCTTTCTGATTTGTCCATATTCATTTTCCTCGGCACCGCCCTGTTTTTTTTCTTCGTTTCCAGGCACCGGCGGGCGGACTTGAGGTTTTCCCCCGAGCTTTCTCCGGGGCCACGACTTCTTGCGTCATGTTTCTCTTCCCCACCAGTGTCGTTATGTCAGTTTTTTGCGCCAATTATTGCGTATTGCCATTTGAGCAAACGTATGGCGTTTAGCTGCTTTTCCCTACAACTCTTGGTGACGCGTATTCTTTTTCGCGACCCTTTTTTTTCCCTTTCATGAATCATTCGATCTCCTTTCACGCCGGTCGACCTCCGGCAATGCTCGTTGGTACCGAACTTTTCTTCGCTAGGTCCGTTCACTTCCCTAGCTAGTCCATTATTCACGCCCCCCGTTTTTTCAATATGTTGCTAATGGAATCGGCTGCGTTCCCTCTTTCAGTATCCTTTTTCTACTGACTTTCCCACTGTCCTCGTTTTATGTGTTGTTCTGTCTAGAGTTTCGTTTAGTTTTTTCCCTTTGAAGTTTTCCTCCCCCGGAATTATACCCAGACCGGGCTGTCTCCTGGTTAGTCCTCTCTCCTTCACTTTCTTTTCTCCCTACATCTCCGTGCGGGGAATAATTTTGCCCCCATGCGTTTGCAAACAAAACGACCAGATTTTTCCCCCCTGCTTTTTTTCCCAAGTCTCTGTTTCCTCCCTTCTTTCCGTTAAGACTCTTAAAGCCTTGAATCTTGCGCTGCCCCTGTTTCGGAGTGCACCGACCCACGAAGCAACCCTTGGGGGGGGGTGTGTGTTTTGACAAATTTTTTGCACATGTTTTTCCTTCAGGATTTTTCGTTCTGCGGGGTTGCGCAGCTTTGCCGAAATCATACACGTCGACAATTACTTTCTTTTAACCCCCGCCTCTTATTGAGTGAGCGGAGGTCAATTTTTTTACCCCGGATTTTGGTCTCTGTCTTCTTTTTTTTCCACTACCTTATTTCCCGTCAAGTGTACTGAAAGCGCCCGATGATTTGAGACTCTTCTTCCCCTTCACAGTTCCCCTCCCCAAACCGCAACTCCTCACTGGTACAAAACATCCTTTTTTCTGTCACGTTTTGCAACCGGTTTGGGAGGAGTATTTTCGTTTTTTTTTTTTTGGCTCCTTTCCCCGCTTGGCTGTCGGGTCGCCAGATATTCAAACGCCGGTCCTTTCCCTGGTCTATGGGCTCGAATTTAGCATTCCTTTCCTCGAAGCACTTTGCGGGAGCGCTTGGGGGCCCCCTGTTTCCATTTTTCCTTTTTCACTTCCGGGGTATCTGGAAGCGGGATTGGGTGTGCTACGACCAGCTCTTTCTCTCCTTTTTAGAGATGGGATCCCCTCTTCTATACGCGCGGAATTGAGATCTTCTGTCTATTCCGGAACCCGTGCAAAGCCCTGCGATTTGTTTTCGCTTCACCAAGAACCCCCGCTGCATGTCCCTTCGTTTTCTTTTAACCTTGTTCTTATCTCCCGCTGCCTTGGACTCATGTTCTGTTTCCCCCTACATATAAACCACTCGTTTCAGACGTACCAAGAATTTTCTTTTGTACTAGTGGCGTGTTTCTTACGGTGAGCCAACTTCCTTTATTTTCTTCGCCCCTGATGGTCTTAGCAGATTGAAAGCGGACCTTTTTTCTTTTTTTCTCTCCATCTAAGTTTGTACCTATGGACCTTCTCAATCTGATTCTTTATCCCTTCTCTTTCTTCATTTCAGCGTTTGCACACATTTGGTAGTTCTAACTCGAACCGGCATCGTCGCAGAACAGTGTCTCTTCTTTTTCAGTTGTTTTGTTGCCTCTGAACACGCTTGGCAAGATCAAAGCCTTTTTTCGCTTTTGCTTTCAACTTCTCAACTGACCTCCCTCCCCCCCTGTGCCCGTTCGTTTTATGGAAAACTTTTCTGCGGATTCGTTTTGTTGCAGCATGGCATCTTCCTAATTTTGCACAAATGTCTCGCTAGCTCTGTCTGTCGGGAAAACCCGACATTGTGATCTTGAATAACTAGTCTTCTCTTCGCGGCTCGTCTTATAATTCCCAGTTGCAATTGCAGCGTCGTGAATCTTCTTTCTGTCCCGCTTGCGTACAGTCACCCTCTTGCACTTCGCGTATCTCGCGAGGACGAGGTGTGCTCCGTCTTCTCCCTGTCCCGCGCCTTTCCCCTACCTCCAATCTCCTTATGTCTCGCGGTTCTTGGCGTCAGGCCTTCCTTTTTCAGCCTATGGACTTTTCGTTACCTCGCCCTAAGCTTCCCTTGATTCTGGCAGTTCTCGTCCTCCTATGTTTGTTTATTTGATTTTTTTTTTTGCTAGTTTGCTGTTGTCTTTTTTTTTTGGTTTTTTTTTTTTTTTTGTGTGTAACCTCTACGGGCACGTTATTTTTAGCACTTTCATTGTTACTTCTTTTTTTGTGTTTTGTCCTCTTTTCGCTGTGTACAGCTGCTCCCGAAACACAACGCCCCGCCCTGCCAAGGTTTTTTTCGCACACCGCCCCACCCCCCCCCCCCCACACGCCGCACGCTCGCCGGTTTGAACCGGCTTCCTCGACGGAATCCCCCAACCTGTTCTTCTACACGCAGCTCGGCTATTTCCATTGATGAGCTGATGATCTTCCAACTCCAGAAGTTCTCTTTCATTCGTGCGCCTTACTCTTTCTTCCCTTTTTGAGGTTGTTCTGCCCAAACTTCCGTTGCCGCTGTACATCTCAGTTTTCACTTTGAGATCTGTGGTCTCTTTAGCACCCTTTTTTTGGGGCCCGTTTTCCCCTTTGGGAGTGTTTAGACTTCGGGGCCGTCACTTTCCTTTTGATCAGGATCTGGCCCAGCGCCCTTTTCTTAACCGTCTTTCCGCGCCATTTTTATATTGCCTTTCTTTTCTTTGGTTGACCTCCAGAGGTTGGACGAGTAGTTTCCGCGCAATCGCGTTGCATCTTCTTTCCTCCTACGCCGGTCCTGCCTTGGCGCAATCACTCGCTCAGACTTCTCTGGAGATTCCGAAAGTAGGGTTTCGTTGGTGATCTTCGTCCCTTCGAAGCAGTCATCGCCGCTCCCCTTTTTTTTCTTGGACGGCTGCGGCGCAAGGCTGAATCTCGCGGTTTTTTGCCGTTTCCTGTTTCCTTCTTCGTGAACCCTGCTTATCCGACTATTTCTTCCCTTTATTTTTTCTGCGTCCTTAACGCTGCAAGGGTCCACCCTGGAATATACTGGCGTTCTGTAGTCTTTCCAGCGGATTCTCCCCCATGAACGTCACTCCTTACCTCCACTTTTCTCTCCTTTGTTAGCCCCTTCTTGTCTTCTTTTTGCTGTCTCGCTGAACAACAACAACGATACGCCAGATTGGATTCTTCCCAACTTGACGACTTCGCCCGGGTCATCCTTTCCTCGAACTAGCCCTTCCCTCAAAAAGCAGTTCTTTGAGAGTCCTGCGTGCGCACCGTCGTGCAACGAACAAAGAAGCCAGTTTTTTTTACACGTTTTTGCTCAGGATTTCTTTTGGTCTTTTTTTTTTCCGAGAGCACATCATGATCCCATTGGATCTACTCAACTTCGCATCGGGACTTAGCGGAGTTTTACCATGAGGGTCCATTGGTAAAAGACTTGTTTACCATCTTTGCTTTGGCTCCCCCTCCACGTTTTTTGTCACAGTTCTTTTGCATCCCCTTCTTAGCTTCCTCCTTTCCGCCAAAACTTCTTCCCACCACCGTCGATCAATCCCCTCCAGGCAATTCGTCCTTACCCGGACTTTTTTCCTGACCCCTTCGTTGAGGAGTATTTTTGGTTCAGATAAATCTCTTGAGCATGGCTTGGGCGCAGAGCCGGAGTCAACGAAGGGGGCCCGTGCGATCCGTCTTTCTTTTTTCTTTACTCGAGTCGTCTCCTGCGCATTGGGGGGTTTTTTTTTCGCCGTGAATCTTCTCCTCTTCCGAGTATTCAGGTCTCTCGGGTTCTACGACCCATCTTTTCTGCCTCATCATCCGTTGTCTGAGTCTTTGATCCTTCCCTCCGGCCTTGAGATTCTCGCCGTGCTTTTAACCGGCCCCTGCTCCCCTCAAAGTCTTCGACCTCTTCTTCTCGGCCTCCCATACACCGATCGTTTGCCCCTTTTTTTGGACCGGTAATCTTGCGCCGCAACTTTTTTTTGTTTATCGCCCTTGGACCCTTCAAAAACTCTCCATGAAAGACTTTTCCTCCAGGTGCTGTTGCCTGTTTTTCTATATTTAGAGATAGCTTGCCTTTGCACTCGACTC
>Ga0179593_1596556_pt1 | contig 10769 bp, 9 predicted proteins | sample CZODoug2_1_08_16_FD_185931 | JGI IMG/M metagenome (GOLD analysis project Ga0179593, IMG submission 185931) | Vadose zone soil fungal communities from Angelo Coast Range Reserve, California, USA - CZODoug2_1_08_16fungal (PacBio error correction) | ecosystem: Environmental > Terrestrial > Soil >... | reverse complement strand
GATACCGGATACCGGGTAGTTTTGGTCGGGAGGGCGAAGTTCTCTCTGCTTCCCACACATTATCCCAGAAACGCTTTTTTTCCACTGAGCGCGGATTTTTGAAACTCTTTCTGTGAGAATTGTGCCCGATGGGTTTCAGCAATCGGCGCCCCCCGTCCTAACCTGATAGATACTGGTGCCACTTCCCCCTTCCATCTAACAGGAAATATCGGTCAAGGGGGGACCTGCGGGCCCCCTCTTTGCACCTTTTTTTTTTTCTGGGCCTTTAGCCACTGTCAGCGGACGCCCGAGGCGGAGTTGGTTTTGTGGGGGTTGCACCTCCTTGCTGATCTGTTTTCTTTTCCCCTCCGTCTGTGTAAGGGTAGTTCCGGTAGTTTTTGTTTTTTTGAACCCGCGCATTAATCTTTTTTTTATCATTTCGGTGATAGAAGTGGGTGCACGAGTTGTTTACGGAGGTCTTCGGTCCATCCGTCTCCCAGCGATCTGAGACAATCCTCCCATGCGTGCTCCGGAACCTCAGGCTTCTTTATCTCTGTCTGGGCCGGACTTTGAGCATGTTAGAATATTAACGCTTTTCCTTCAAGCGGTCCCCGCCCCCCGCTCGTGTTGCCCTGTCGGTTTCTTTCCCCGTTTGCTAGATCAGGTGGCTTGCACGGAACCTTGCGCTTAATCCTTTACATTTGTGCACCCTGTACAGAGTTCGAAGTCTCTGTCCTGTTCGGGGTTCTTTTTTTCGGTTATGGTGAGTTTTTTTGAGAGCCGGAGTTATTTCCGACTCTCTCTTCGGCGGGAAGCAGAGTGCTTTTCCTTGTTTGGAGGGTGCCGGACGACAGATTTTTCTCGATGTACGGGCAGGACGGGGACAGTGTTTGACTTTCTTCTAGTCTTTGTCGTCAGGGCTTTCCATTGTTTGCCCTACTGAGTTTTTTTTTTCATATTTTCTGGACCGTGGGGCTCTCGATAGGCTCATTAGGGCCTGACGGGTTGACAGGCCGTTTCGAATGGTGTTTTTTTTAGGCTCTTCCCTGGTCCCGGGACGTGCCGACGTGAGGGATCGTTCCCCGCACGGGGTGATAGAGTAACCCATTTTTGCCAGTCACCCCCCCGCAGTCACTCCGGGGAGTGGAACGGTGACAGGTCCTGTTCGGTTGCCCATGACTATTTTTTGCCTGACGCCGCCCTTTTTGTTTCCTCCTTGAAGATCTTTTTTTTTTTTTGCCGCAAACACCTGCTGTACGGCGCTTCCCGGCTTTCACCGCTTGCCTCGTTTGGTTCCACACTTCCTCTTTTTTTAGTCGAAGCCTCCGCGAAGAAGTCCCCCCTTCCCCTCCCTTCTCTCGTTGTCCCTCTGGAAATTCCCGGGAAGTGTCCCCTCCTTTCACTCTCTCTAGGTTTCCACCTTCCGGTTTTCCAATTAGCACCCTCACCTCTCCCGCGACCACCCTTCGCCTTGTTCCACGTCCCCGTTCTTTCTTGTACAAACCGCAGTGAGACGCGTCCCTTTTCCTTCCCTTTTTTCTTTTGATCTTTTGGCGGGCTCCGTCGCGAGCGTTTCTCCGGTTTCCGCAATTTCTCGGAGCTTGGTTTCCCCCCAACTTCTTTCTCCATCTTCTTTACGTCTTCATTTCACACCGGGGACATGTCCCCCGGGCGGAGCCCAGAATACTCCAAATTTTGCGGGGTGCCTGGTTCAAGTTGCCCCTCTGAGCCTGTTTCAAAAACCTTGTTTCTTAATTTTTTTCACCAATTCCAAGGTGCTGGGGGCGTTCCCCCCCCGTTCAGTTTCTTTTTGTGCGCCAACCCCCAATGTTTTGCCTGCCCTTCTGCGGGTCCGAAAGAAATAACTTTACCCGAGGAAGGAGACAGCCTACAGCTCCCCTTTCATTTTTTCTACCGACTTTGGCTTCCCTTTTTCCCGTCTGATGACCTCGCTCCGTTATTACTTCCCCCCCTCCGTGCTGTCGTTCCAAAGGGAGTGAACGGGGACCCTACCCTTCACAAAACCCCCATTGGCCTTTCGGAGTCACTCTTTTGGGCTTTTTGACATGTAAGCCCTCAGCTTCGTCGAAGACGTTTCACGTGGTTCCTCACTGTACCCATCGGGGAAGCCCCCCTTGCACGGGATTTATCATGTTTTTTTTCTTATGTAGCCTGCATAGTTACTCTCGGGTTCTGTGAGTTTCGTCTATTAGGTTGGCTTTCCTGCAACCCCAGGCGGCTGTCAGGAGCGTTTCCCCTTCTTACGTTCCTCGTGCCGCCCACGGTGGCTTAACCTAGGTGTTCTGCGGGGTTGTCCTGATCCTGGCGAAAGCGTTTCTGGTTTTCGGCCTTTCCTTTTTTTCTTTTTTTCTCCCGTCTTGAATGCCCCAGGTTGTGCTGTCCTTTTTTTTTGAAATGGCTCTTTCTTTTGTTTCTTTTCCCGACGCGCGAACGTCCCCCCTCTGCGACTTCTTGACGTTTTACTTTTCTACTGTCCGACCGTGGCTCGTGTGTCCGATTCCTGACTCCCGCTTTTGTACCTTTTCGCACAGGCAGGGACGTCCGGGGAGGCGTTCTCTTTTTTTTTGATTTCCTTTTTTGCTTTTTTTTTTTTGCGCGGCGCTTGGAAACAGGCAGCTGTGCCAGTGTCCCCCATTTCGTGGCATTGTCTGCGCTTTTTCTTTTTTGAAGACCCCCTTCCCCCTTGGCCCTTCAATGCGGATATCTTTTCCAGGTTCCCTGTATTTGTCTCTTTTTTGCATTTTGCACCCGTGCTTCGTAATCGTCGGTTCCCCCGCTTTGCACTCCCATAGTTGGAAGTTTACTTTCCCCTCGACCTCTCCGATCTCTCTCTTCAATCTTCCGTGTTGTCAGAAGAGGATACTTATCGTTGCGCTGGGAGTTCGAAACTGCTTGGACTCCCCCTCGTGGCCCTTTTCTTTTTTTTGACCGATACTTTTTCCGGTCGTTTTTTTCCTTTGCAAGCCTTTCCCCCAGCTGGAAAGAACTATTTTTCGCGTCACGGCTTTTTACACGAGTGACTTCCCTTTCGAGGGCATTCTGTTTCCAATAGAACCCAAAGTCGAAGGCCCTTTGCCTTCGGCTTCTGTTCCACCGCGCGTCGCTTCCCCCCTCCCTTTTTTGACGGCCTCCCGGTGTCCGTGTTCGCTGTTCAGGAAGAGGCTTCGTCCCGTCGACGATCCTGATTTTTGTCCGTTTTTTCACCTTTGCCCTTTTTCTCGGAGAATCGGCGTGTTTTTTTTTCACCGGAGCATTGAACTGTTGCGGCGGAAAACTTGATGCGCTCCTTTTTGACCCTCCCTCCGTTTTTTTTTTCCCAGTCGCCCTCCCCGCCGCGTCTTAACCGCAGAAACAGTAGTTAACCTTTGGAGCGCATATTCTAGGCCCCGGTCCCGCACCATGCAGGTGGAGGGCCACCGAATAGCCATCTTGTTGTTTCAACCGCGTCTCCTTTTTTTCCTTTTTTTTTGAATAAGTCCCCCTGTGGGAAGCTCCTCGATGCCGTCCTTGAAAGTGGTCCCCCGGTGGACGTAGTCCAGGATTTTCTTTCTTTCGCGTTCGGCCGCCAGTCAAATCCCCAAGCGTAGCGAAGTTTCATTTCACTACATCGGTATTCCCCTGCGATTTCTTTCCAAAGTCTTTCAATTGGTAGAGGGCCGGGGTCGGTCCCGACGTGATTCTTGTAATGGAAAATTCGGTTTATTTTTTTTTTTTATTCGACTCGTTTTTGGAGTCCCTCTTCTTTTTACAGTTTCTGCGATCTCCTCCTGCCGTGTTCAAACCGGCTCTTGGTGAGAAACCTCAGGTTTGGTTGACAGCCAATCCAACGTTTCTTTATTTCTCCCTTTCATTTCGTCCAGTCTTTCCGAATTGTAGAAGGGTCCCCCCCCCTTGACCCCAACCGCATGAAGAAAAGGGGTGAATTACCTCGATCTTGGCGATCTTTCCTTGGCTTGCAGGAATTTGGTCACCCCCTAATCCGAACTAATTTGGTGGGACGTAGAAAACGTCTCGAGGGACACGCCGGAACTTGGGAAAAGGTCCCCTTTCTTTCCAACTGGTCCGGCTCGTGTTCTTTTTTTTTTTTACCTCCCCTTTGTTTTTCCCCAAGGTGGTCGCCCGTTCCCCGAATCGGGTGTAGATAGCTCTTCTTGTACGGTACGTCGACGATCTTTTTGGACTTTCTCTTTAACCTTTAATTGAGGGACGGGAGCAACTCGATCGCCACAGATTCTTTAGCTAGTGTACGTGATTCGTCGAGTGGGTTTTGAAACTAGTTCTTAACGTCGGGAACTCGTCCTTTCTTGGACCTTTTTTTGAGTTCCCTTCTTTGACTGTTTGGATTTTTCCGTTCCCCAGGGCATGTACGGGTGCGAAACCCTATTTTCGGTACGCAGTTCTGTCGTCCCAGCTTTGGGTCCCGATCAGGGAGTTTTCAGACCGATTTCCACCGTCCTGACCGCTTCGGATTCTCGTCCCTGCTGGGTCTTCGAGGCCTTCCCCGTCTGTGAAAACAAGACCTACTTTTTTGACGTTTCCCAGGAAACCCCCTCTAGATACGATGGCTGCGGCGAATTCGCCCGGCCAGCACGCGATCGCATTTTCGCTGTTTCCCCCAGTGATCCTTTTCACAAGATCTTCAACCCCTCGTCCCATTTTCCAAAAAGCTAGGAAGGCTTGTGCCCGTCTCTCCTCGGGGGGCTAGTACTTTTTCCCTTCGGCCCCGCCGGACCAGCAGGGAGATTGAGCGGCCGGTTTCGGCCGCCCCTTCTTGGTGCCTTAAACAAGCGTCTTCCTTTTCTAGTCTCATCCCCGAAAGGTTGTTTTCTTCGTAGACGTTGCGGTGCAAATCTTTTGAACTCGTGCTTTTTGGTTTTCTAGTGATGGTTTTTCCCCTTTGGCCTCCCGACCTTTGGCCCGGCCCTTGGAGATCACGGGAGAATTGTTTTCTTTCGGGTAAATTCTTTTTACTCTCGAAGTCCCCCTATGAGAAACCTCGGCACGAAACCAGGATCAGAGATCTGCGTTCATGGGCGGGTCGACTTCACCACCCCCCCGGGCTCTTTTGGGGAAACTTTCAGAAGGACTCGGCACCCCCCAAACCGACCCATTTTTTCCAACTTTCGGATTTTTCTTTCCGTGCTTTCAATCCACCCTAACGGGAAATTAACGAACTCCAACCGCTTCCTTTTTTGGCGAACTTCGGAACGTCTGTCTTTTTTTCAACTCTTTCTGTGTTTTTCGCGTGGCCCGGTTAGGCTTCCAGAGCTTGCCTTTCCCCCTTTTGCGATTCAGTCGAAGTGCACAAATAGCGATGTTCTTTGTTCCCGATTTTCCCCCGCCATTCCCCCGAGGTCGGCCTTCCCGTTTTTTTTCTTGAGTCGGCTTCGGCCTCCCGGCTCAAGACTCCCCCCCTTTTCCTGGATTTTCCTCTCATTTTGTTGTGGGTGAGAACGGAGGCTTCGAGGGTTCGTGTGCTCACGGGCGCAAAACCCGGGGAAACTTTTTTTTTCCCTCTTTTGATTTGACCTCTTTTTTTCGACCGGTTAGCTTCCTTTCTTAACCCCCCTGTTCAGATTGCACGACAGCATCCTTTGGGCAACTCTCCGGCCCCCCCCGTCGCGGCTTTCTGCCCCCCCGGGGGGCCTGCTTCCTCGTTGGCCAGATCGTTTTTTCCCTACCCCCTGGCGCCTCTGGGCCGGGATCGAGGTGGGTTTGCCACAGTCGAGGTCTTTTACTTAAGGGACGGGACCCAGAGGGTCCGGCTTTTTTCCTTTGGAAGGCCCGTGAGTAAGGATCTTTCCAATTTTACCTTGACTGATCAGCAGCTTTTAGCTTTTCCACATTACGTTTGTCCTACTCTTCTTGTGGTCATAGACCCGACGGGACCCTTCTCCTTCTATCTGATTGTTTCCTCCTGCCCCAGACCCCACCCCGTTTCCAAGATCTTCCCGGAGTAATCGAGCCGACGCTCGCCCTTTCCTGCTTCATTCGGTCTTTTCCCCTTCTGGAACAGTCTCTTCCTCTAAATTCCTTTTCTGGCCCCTCGCGGTTACACTATCCCCGTTCTCTTAGAATTCAGCCGTAGGTTTGGTGGAGCTATTTTGGGACCGCCGGGAGCCGCTTTTATTGTTTTTCTCTTTTCGAGGGCTGGCTTCTTTTCTCACGAGGTTCCCTGCTTACCTGCTTTCCCGGAGGGGTTTCCCCCTCTGCGTTATCCCGAGTACCGACTTCTGCGGATCCGCGGGAGACGGATTCTGCTTTTTGTTAGTTTTCTGGTGCTTCGGTTTTTTTTTCTTCCTTCCTGTTGTGGGCCCCTTGGAGCTTCCTTTGCTCGGCGACTTCGTGATGGCCGGGGTTGCGCGCAGCTTCTTTCCTTTTTTTTCCTGATGGTTTTTTTCTTTTTTTTTTTCTACTTTGGTACTCGTCGCTCGTACGACCCGGAGGGAGTCGTTCCCGCCGGGGGGCTCGTAGTTTCCCTGCCTCCCAACACGCTCCCCCCCCCAGATTTTTTTGGGATTTTTGCCCGCATGTTGTCCGGTCGGGGGACCCGCCGGTGATCTTTGTTTTTTTGCCTTCCGTTTTTCAGTCTGATGCTCCCGTTTTTGTGTCGATTTTTTTGAAGGCGCTCCCGGCCCGGGTAAGAAAGCGCTCCCTCTGGTTTCCCCCTACTCTTTGAGTTAGTTTTTCCCGCTTCGAACTTTCCTTCTTAGTTTCCTTTTCCCCGCGTTTGTTGGGGATGCTCCTTCGTTCGCCCCTTCATGCACCTCACGTCTTTTGGTTTCGTCTTCTTACGTTCCTTGCCTTCCCTCTTTTTTTCCCCTTTTTTGCACAATTCTCCCCTTAAGCTTCCCGTTTTTCCTGCAAACCTTTTTGCGCGGTCCCAGGTCTTTTCCGGGCCGTGATCCGCTATTTCCTTTTCCCTTTTCACGTCCTTTCCGAATTTTACTTTCTTTAGTTTTTTTTTTGATTTTTTTCCCGGTCACTTCCCATCAATCGCCACTGATCGAGGTTTTATCACCCCTTTTTGGTTTTTTTCCAATTTTTTTCCATGGGCGGGACCCGCAGGTTCACCTCCCCCATCTCTCTCCTTTCCAAAACTCCCTCTCCCCTTCCCTGTGGATCTGGGCGTTCCCCCCTGCCACCCGGAGGTCCTTCGCCCCATGGGACCGTTTGTTAGCTCCAAAAGGACGAACGGTACTGAGACTGGCTTAAGGACCAGCTATATCTCTCTTTTAATGATTTCTGATGTGTTAATTTCTTTTCGACGTACCTCTGAAGAGGCCGCTCTTTCTTTTGATTTCCAGATCGATTCCCCCATCCCCGTTTTTTTTCCCTTCGAATCCCCCTTCACGCTGGTTCCTTTTTTTCCCCTGGACTCCGACTCGCTCGTCGCCAGTGCGTCCCATCCCTCCCCCAAGTGACATTCCCCCCCTATTTCTTTCCTTGACCCCTTTTCCCCCCCCCCCGATTTTTTCCCTCCCTTTCCGAGACGGCGCGCTCCGAGGGAAGCGTCCCGTTTGCGTTTTCACTCTTTTCTATTCTTGCCCCTCCTTCTTTTTGCGTTCTCCCCTCTCCGTCTTCCCCCTTTTTCTGCTCTTTCACGGTTGCTCCCTTTCTTTTTTTTTCTTCCTGGTGACAACTGACGCGGTTCACCCCCGCGTTTCGGTTTTCTTCTTCTGGCCGGTTCCTCACCCATTTCCAACTGGGGCAGGGTTTTTGCCCCCCTTTTTTCGTTCCTCCTTTTTCTGCCCTTTTTTCGAACACTCTCCCTACCAGTTGCGCATTAGGAAGTGGCCGTGAAGGCAAACTTTTTGGTTTTTTTCTTCCCTTCTGCCTTCCCCCTGGTAAACCCTTTTTTTTTCCCCTACCGGCTCCCCTTTTTTTCGGGGGAGCGGACCCCTGGGGCGGTTTGCTCTTTGTACTCCGCTCTTTCGTCACTTCCCCCCCCTCTTCTTTTGCCCGGGGCCTGTCCGCGCTTCGGGTCTATTAGAGGGGTCACGACTCTCTTTCTCCCCAAGGTCCTTCTTTGTTGTAGCCCGCCGTGGCAAAGGAGTTCGGTATTTTCAGATTGGTACTTTGCCGTGTGGCGTTTTGGTCGACTTTTCGGTCAGCGCTTTGCTTTTCCTGGTTCTTCCCTTTGTTTTCTGATAGCTCTGATTTTTTTTTCCCACTACCTCTTTTTTGTTTTTTAGGAGGAGATCATCTCGCTTTTTTTTGTTCCGGCGTTCCCAACTCACTTTTGCCCCCTTTTTCCTTACCTGATTTACGACTCTTTCTCCACCACGGTTCTCCCCTTTTTGTTGATTTCTTTCCCCTTTCCTCTTGCTCCCCCCGAGATCTCCCGGGCTGGGCCACTCTTTTTCTTCCCACTAACCCGAACGACTTCATGCAAACTTCTTGGGTTTTTTGCGCGCTCGCCACCCCCCCCCCAACCCCGCCGGATTACCCGGATGGCCGTCTCCCCCCTCCACCGGGCTTTTTTGTTCATGCCACCCATTTGTCTTCTTAACGTCGATAACTTTCCTCGGGTTTTTTTTTCCCCCCTCAACGTTTGCCCTCGGCCCCAAACTTTGTTCAGAGCGAGTTTCTAGTGGTTTCACCCCACTCGCAGGGAGTTTCCCCCACCTTTCCCCTACCTATCCTGTCCTGAGTCACCCTCACGCGTTGGGCTTTCCGCGTCTTCACTCGCAGAACACGAGTTTTTCAGCCTTTTTCCGATGAAGTCTCGGCCCCTGCTCCCCCACTTTTTGGACAATTTCCCCCCCCCTCCTTGGGCCCTCGTTTTTCCCCAAGGTCTTCCAACACGAGGTCCTCTCCTATCTTCGCGGAGAACGTAGTTCCCCCTTCCTGGTTTTTTTTATTCCTCGATGTTTTTTGACATTGAAGTGTCACCCTCCTGACGCGACCCCTGGGAGCTTTAGGATGTCTCCCTCAAGTTCCCCCCTTGTAGCGAAAGTTTCCCTTCCGACAGTATTTTTTTAGTTTATTTTTTTCCTTCCCTCTCTTTTTTCCCTTTGTTGGCTTGAAGGCGTGGCCCGCTCTGGTACACCCTCCTCAGTACTCCCTTTTTCTTTTCCCGTCAAGTCGTCGGTCTCGCGATAGATTTTCCTGCGATCTCCGTGTCTTCTCTTCTCGTCCCCATAGGTTCCCGTCCCTGCGTCCCCCGAATTCTTCCTTTTTTTAACTTCAATTTAACTTTTTTTTCCTTTTTGATTAGACCGGCTTTTTTCCTTGACCTTCGCGGCTTTCTTCGGCTTAGCATAGCTGGGACACACCGCTCACCAGTTGTGATGACCCTTTTTGGACTTCTGTCTAATTCCTTCCCTTTTATTTACCCCCCTCTCGTTTTTTTCATCTCACTTGTCAAACCTTCTGCCCCGTTCGCTCCCCTTTTAATGAGGCGCTCCCCTTTCTCCACTTTGACTCCTGGACCCCCCCTTTTTTTTCTTTCTTACTTTTTCCTGTGAACCCCTTCCCCTTTGTATTTCCTAAATTTCGGGTTTTTTCGTCTGTCCGTCTCCCCTCTAGTTTTTGGTGTCTTCCTTTCTTTTTCTCCAGTGAATGCCTTTTCCAGCTTCTACTAGTACTTTTGCGGTTTTTTTTCCGTGTCCCCTAGTCTTCTCTTTTTCAAACCTCTTAGCTTCCAACTCGTTCTTTCTTGCCTTTTTCTAAGGAATGCGAGGACGTTACCTTTTTTTCGACGTCTTTCCCTCATTTCGGTGGCGGGATTCCCATTAGTCCCCAAATACCTTTGAGGTCTTCGTTCTGTTTATTTTTTTTTGCGTTTTTTTTCCCCCCCTACCCGGGAGTCCCTTCGGTGCACCGTCCCCCTGGATTCGTGTCCCGTTCTATGGTAGTAATCGAGCATTTTCTGGTGTCCCCATACGTTCTTCCCTTTAAATACTTTCACCCCAGTGAAACAGGTCCCCAGGGCCGTGGGGCAACTTCCCGATCACAGTGAGTCTTCCCCCCCCAATCCCTTTTGACAGTCGCCCGCTTTATCTTCCCTCACGGCTTTTCTCAACCTCGTACCGGGCTCACAAAAGGCGATCCTGGGCGACACCAGAGAGGTTCCTTGCGCTCACTGAGCTCGCGCTTTTAAAACCCCTGCGGTGGCGGCGGCTCGAAGCATACGTCCCCCACCCCATTCGGTCCTCACCCTGGAGGAATACCATCCCCGGCCCTGACCTATGTTCTCGTCAGTTGCACCCCTATTTTTTCTTTCTTCCAACTACGAGCGGGTCTTCTGCTGTTCGCGTTTTTGCACGGGCCGTCCCAGGACTCGATTTTTTTTTTCTTCTCTTTTTCCGAGGCCCCGGCGAGCGTTCGGATCGTCTACGGGGGGGATTTCCCCGTCGCGAGTGACCTTCTTTTTTGTCCCCCGTGTGTTTGAGATTTTTTTTGATCTAAGCGGGCCCTCGGCGGAGGATGACCATATCGTCAGACGTTCTTGAACCATTTTGCACCCCAACGTCGCGGCCACTTTCTTCTCGAAGTGGGCGGGATTTTCCCTGCCGTCAGAATCGTACCCTCGCTTGTTCCGGGTCCGTGTACCTTTTATCAGCTGCGTCACCCCAATTGACCCAATTTTTTCCTGGCTTCCACCTGGGCTTGCCCAGCAGGCTGTGCAAAAGTTCTTAGTGATTCGTCGCCCGTCGATGGTTTTCGGGCGAGGACTCAGTGATTCACCCTCCACCGTCTTCAGAGGTGTTTTTTTTGCGACCGGGTTAGCGTGTTAAGTCACGTCACAGAATGACATCGTTATT
>Ga0179593_1503867_pt1 | contig 10769 bp, 7 predicted proteins | sample CZODoug2_1_08_16_FD_185931 | JGI IMG/M metagenome (GOLD analysis project Ga0179593, IMG submission 185931) | Vadose zone soil fungal communities from Angelo Coast Range Reserve, California, USA - CZODoug2_1_08_16fungal (PacBio error correction) | ecosystem: Environmental > Terrestrial > Soil >... | reverse complement strand
GCTTCGGAGTCCCTCTTAGTCCCACTTCTCCCTGAGAATTTGTAAATTTTTCAAAAATTTTTCCTTTTGCGGCTGTCTCTATAGAGCTCGGCCCCCTGAGCACGTACCAGTTTTCCCAAGTCTTTTCCTAGTCCACGTTTTTTTGCCTAAGGTGGCTCAACCCCCCTCCGAGAAGCCGAGAAGGTTTCTCCCCTTCCCCGCTATTTACGCGTCTTCTCGTGCCTCAGGGCCGCGTTCTCGGAGCTCAAAAGTCCCCTTCACCGTCCCTGACCCCTTCCTAAAGTACGCGACAAGTAATGCTTGTTCTTCTCTGTCTCTTAGTCCCGAGGTAGATCCTTGGACCGTTTTTTCCTCTCGCTTCCTTTCTTTCTCGTCCGTTATGTTCGCCCCTCTCTTCCCCTTCCCAAGCTCCGGTTCTCTCCAAGCTATGTCAGATACGTACGCCTTAACGAACGCGAAAATCTCTTTAGTAGTTAGAGATACGGCCCGAGTTTCCCTTTCTTCTTGGTTTTTTTCGAATTTTTTTTGAAAAAGGGCTTGACGCCCGGTGGCCCAAGCGTTACTTTCGTGGCGTGTCCCGGCGGGATGATACGCCGCGGCGGTGACTGGCTCCTTTCTGCTTTTCGCGGGCGTCTTCCCCCTTTCTTTTGTGATATGCCACCTTTCCCAGCTGAACTGAAAATCATGTGTCGCGGGTGGAGACATCGAACGACCTCACCACTTGCCGATGAACAGACCACAATTGCATCGGAATTTCACGGAGTGGTTGTGAAGCTGGATTCTTCTTTCATAGTTCCGTCACGGATTTATGGTGCTGATCGCTCTGCCCCTTGCTTTTATTCGCGACGAGAGTTTGAGAAACGAACATTCCATCCACAGTTATATTTTTTCTTCAATGCACTGCGTCCTCCAATTGTCATGGCCCCCCTTTTGCGCCGTCCCCCGATTGTGTGCGATTCCCCCACACACCGACGTTGTTGGGCCAGGAGAGGAATTCTCTCTTATGTCGACCCTCCTTAATATCAGCTATCTGTGTTGCAATAAGCCCTTCTTTGCTCCCCCTCCCCCTGTAGATAAAATGCTACCGTCGACCGATTCTTTGCCCGTTCCTCCAGAGATTCCTCCACCGTTGAGAACGACGGAACGTCTCCGACGTTGGTCATACAGGCGCTGCCCTTCGACGGACGTTGAATCCCTTACCCTGTGCGGATAGCTTCTCGTTTTTTTGTTTCTGGAAAAGCGCCAGACTTTTGTGTCGCCCCTTTTTTTTTCGAGTTACCATGGGCACGTCGTTGGTGTTGCGAGACCTGATTGCCGAAATTCTAAATGAGAGAATTTTGAATTTCCCCCTACCCCCACTGGTCCTTGTGTTTTAGCTGCAACGTGATTGGTCTCTCAGTAGTATTCACTTCTCGACTTCCTCTAAGGAATGCTTTTCCCAGCCAGACCGATGTCGGTATTGGGTCCCATATACCCCTCGTCGGTGAACCCCAGATCCCACCAGCCAACCAAGTGCACCCCAATAGTCTTCTGATTTCCTTCCTAGGTTCTACCTTTTTTTCCCTTTCAAAGCGAGGGGTTCGGATCACCGTCTCGTTGCATTAGACGAGTCCCCCAGGCCCTTCGTCACACTCGCGGACCATGGCACCCAGAGGTGTAGGGTTAGTTTATTGCATGTCTTCTGACCGAATATTACCGTCGACAGGTTAGTAGCGACCTTGTTTAATTTTGGACTGCCTTCCGGCTTCCTCTCCTTCGCGAGCCGCCTTGCTGGACCCTGTAAAAATTTTTCACTTTTTTCCCCCCCTCACAGCACCCCTCCCCACCCCAGCCACTTTTTTCTCTTTTACTTGACTCTTTCTCCAGCCTCTCCCCCTTTTTGAAGCAGCATTCTCCTCGGATCAACAAGCCACTTTGAGGGGGACTGGACCCGTCGGATGGAGAAGTGGCCCCCCCGTTTCGGCCCCCCTGTGTCTTACGATCTGCGATGCTCTCGGATGTCGCCTTGGCCCAGAGGCTGCTTGATTCCGGGACCGTCCTCCCTGATGTATGACCTCCTTTTGGAACATCGAGACTCGATTTCACAACTCATTTTGGTTTGCTTTTTGGTTCTCTCCAAGACTCCTTTTGACGCTGAGCTTGCTTAAATTGCTCTTAGTTCTCCCCATGATGGATTCCTTCACCGATAGTTTTGACCGCTCCCGTTTGCAGATCAGGTCCTGTTTGAAGTCACTCCCCACGGCGCGATTTGCCTAATTCCCTCCCTCATGGCCTTTGTTGCGCCTGCTTGGGGCGGTTTTATATCGGGGAGGTAGCGGCACCTTCCACGATGGTGGCCGCTCTTTCCCAAATGAGTGATGGCTCCATTTTTTTTGTCCCGAGATCAAAGTCTTCTCGGCCGCGGAGACGCTTCTTTGAGCCCTCTTGTTTTAAAGAGAGGGTGCGTTACAGGCTCGATGTTTTAGATTTTTTTTGTTTTCCCTCATTGCCCAGATGTTCTGGACGAGTTCCGTGGAAATTCCGTTGGTGCGCACGCCCCTATTTTTTTGTGCTCGAAGATTTTCTCCTCTTTGAGAGGCTTTCACGGCGTTATGTAAGGTTCATCCTGCTCCAAAACCGCAATTTCCTTCCCATGGCAGATATTCGTCTCTCTGTACTAGTCGAACGTATTTCAAACTTGAAGCCTTTGCGCCAGTATCCCGACTTGCCGTTGATATGCGGTCATCGCCTGATTTTCTCGAATAACTCCCGTCCAGTTGAAACGAAGGGTTTTTTGAACTTGAGCGTTTTCCCCCCCTTCCTTCTGGCGGGTGTTTAAGTTCTCCTTCGATCGCAACGTGCCTCTACTTTTCATCATTTCTTTTGGGGGATCCTGTGTTCGACTCGCCTATGATTTTGTTGCCGCATTCATAGAGTCCATTTCCCTTCTCCCTTTTCAGAATTATTCATGCTGTCCCGTTCGGCACGCCCTTTCTGCCGCTGACCCCTCGTTGTTGCAACCTGTCCGTGAGCACCCTGTAACAGACACGCCGCGGAGGAGGATTTTTTGATCGCTTTTTTTTCAAAGCCTCCCCGCCTTTTTCTCGGCGTCTTGATCGATTTTCTGCTTAGTTCACAGTTTGCAGCTCGGCTTTCCCTTCATGGGATCCTTTTAAACTTCGTCCAAACTGGATTTTTTTCCAGGAAGCTCTCCCCTTCTGTTAAAAAAGTTCCTTAGATCTGGCCCTTGACCTATCTCCCCCGGAGTTCCCCTTCTTGATTGTCCAGGGAGGCCAGGAACGCGCAAGATTTGGCGATCCGTTGTTTAAAGTTGATTCCAAGATTCCCTTCTTTTACGGACTTGCCTTATTTCAGGCCCTTTCCTTTTCCTTCCCCCCTGTTTTGTGATACGTGGATTTCGGATGACTCCTTCCGACGATGCCTTTCCATTCCACGCCAATGCTTGGGCACAGGACGAAGCGTGTGGCCATAGCTATGAAGGTTTTCTTTGATTCCCCCCTCCGCTGCGTTTCCCCAGGACCCATTCTCGCGCTGTACTCCTCGTTCCACAGAATGACGATCTTTCTTTTTCATCTCATACTCCTTGGTGTTTTGTGATCTCTACGGAGAGCCGTGCTCTATGTAGCTTTCTTATTTGTCTAATGAACCTGCTTCTCTTTTCCAAGTGTGGATCCAGCCTTCAGCGTCTATTCTCCCCAGGAGGCGCCCTTTCAGCCCTCATTGTTTCTGGTGTAAGTGGCTTTCCTTTCCCAGTCTCTCTGTCAACGCTTTTTCCCTTCCCTCGTTGTTCACCCCAACGCCTGCTCACACCAGTTCATTACCGTTCACGGAAACGGCCACCTTTCAGTCCTTCACCCCTTGAAGAAACCCCCCGTCGAGAAGACCTAGTTTTCCTCGCCGACGTTCTTTATCACAGGTCAGTGAACTTCTTTTTTCTTTTTCAAGCCAGACAGGTCCCTGGCCTGCTGTTTCCACCCGACTGTGGCGGTGCCACCTTTTTCGACGGGGCACCCCGCTGTGTGAAGTTCGCCGTTTACTCCGGATAAAACCTTGCACTAGTCAGTTAAGCTCGGTTCCGCCTCCTCTCATGCAGCTTATTGAACAAAGTCTTCAGTTTCCCCAAAACCTCTCTGCGTGTTTTTTTTTCGTGTGCTGCATCGTCAGGGCGTTTTTCAGCAACGGTAGTGACCATTGGCTTCCTCTTTCAGGCCTCCTGACACAATGCGACGGCCTTAGCCCGAGGGCGGCACGCCCAAACCCTTGAAGAGGCCCTCCCCCCCTATTTATCGTCCATTTACCAAAGAAAATGATGAACTTGGCTGTTCCAGACATGCGTTTGCGGAGCTAGCGCACCCATTACCAGGCCCCTCGATTTTTTCAGCGTCCCTCACTGTCCCTTCCCACGTTTCCCGTTCCTCGTTCTCGTTCATAAAGGCTGCTTCTTCCCCTAGTCCTCGCCCCTGTCGGAGACTATCTGGCGCCCCGGCCCTGCCGCAGAATGTGACTCCTTCTTTTTCCTGATCTTCTTTTCCTATCGCCGACGCATCGTCACCAGATGGCGATTGGTGTTCCTCAGTCGACTCCCCCTTAAATTCCCTCCTTCCGCATCCTGCGTGAATCCTCTTTCAACACGAAAGGAGTTTGGTTTTGATTTACCCCTCTCCCCAGTCCCCTTTCCCTCCTATTGCTGATGCCAATTCCCCAACCATCCCTCCTGAGGCTCGTTACCGCACCCCTTTTTTGAGAAAAATCGTCTCCATCCTTTCTCCGGCCTCTCGTGACGCGTCACCTGGAGCGAGCCCCCTTTTTTTGGAACTCTCTCCCCCAGTCGCCGGGGCCCCTCTCTCCTCTCTCCTTAAGAGCTAGTCCTCACCCTCCGGATGGTCTCGTAACACGTTGCATCGGCGCCGATTTGCCGTCCAACCCAGCCCTACTGCAAATGGCGTTTTTTTTTCTTTTCTCCGCCCCCCCATTTCTTCCTGCGTTCGAATTCTTTTCCTCCTCCATCTCCCAGTCCGCCGGCTGTATCTTGTTCGAGAAACCCAGCCCATCGTTCGGTATGGCCCGTCCTCTTGTTGGAAAACGTGAGCTTGATTTTCTTGCCGTCCTTTTTCTCGCCGTCAGAAGCTTTAATCAATTCGAATCCCTCCATGAGGAATCATCTCTACTTAACAATCCGTGGCTCAAACGCTCCAGGGCTTCCCGGTGAAACTTAAAAGGGAGCGGCTACCCCCGTGCTGAGCGCGAGGCCAAACAACCCCACAAAAAAAAAACCAAAAAAAACCCCACCACAGCCCGCCCAAACCCTAACCCCCCCCCAACCCAAAAAAACATAAAACACACCCGGTTTCGTGTCTCTCTCGGGTCCAACGAAGTCTTTTTGGTGTGATAGTTGGCCCCGATTTTTTTCCTTTTGTCCAGTTCCCGCCTCTTTGTTTTTTTTTTTTTTTTTATTGTTTATTCTTTTTTCTTTTGTTATTCTCTTTTTTTTTTATTTCCTTACTTCCTTTTCCCGCAGGGTAAATTCCCTTCGCTCCTAACAGTACTGGATACTTCGTCTGCGCCCGATGCATTCACTAAGTACTGAAAGTCTTGGTATTTTAGCGACTACACGCCTGTTTTCCCGATCGTCATCCCACCCCGAGACGGTGCGAAGTCCGACCCTATAATCTACCGGCTCCCCCGATTTGAGCTTTATAGGATTGGGGTTTCGCCTTTTTTTTTTGTCGCTGGTTCCTGTCTACGCAGTACTCACACTTCATCCCAATACTGGCTGGGAACAGGATGCCATGGTGCATGGGCCTTTGAATACTTGCTACAGCGAGACCATCACGTCCTCTCACCACGGCCATTCTATGTTGCCTAGTCCTCAAGTGATCTTTGGATTCCCACTCCGCCCCCTATTGGCTTTCTCTCCGCCACGACCGTGCCCCTTTTTCCCCCCCTAGCCCAAAAGTCTACTTTACTTGCCTATCTCGAGCAGCGTTCGCCTCCGAAAGAGCGACCCCTTTTAATGATTAAAAGTTCGGTCTTGTATTTATGCCCCCCCTTCTTTCTCCTTTTGGGTCATGTTTTCGCTTCGCTTGTGATCCCCTTCACATCTGCGGATGAGTTAAAGCCCAGCGGCGTACCAACTAGGCCCTTGCTGCTGTTCAACAAGCTCTTTCATTCTTTCGTCGCGCTTTGGACCCGTCCCTCGCAAAAGAGCCCCCAACAAGTTTCTTTTTTGTTGACGCAGCAAATCTTGGGTTTCTATTACCGGGTAGTACGATTCGATTAAGTTCAACCGCTATAACCTTGTTGGATCTGGCCTTGAATTGTACTTGTTCGTGCTCCCGCTCTCTAACTTTGGTGGATCAACTCCATTGAAGAGCTATTCAATTTCCATCCTTTCGTGCGGCGCTCATCCCCCTCCTATAACAGCCGTCCCGTTACAAATTCCCTCTCATTATTCCTGTTCATCGGCTCTTTCTCGCTTTTTAAGCGACCCTTTTTCTTGTCCCCTCATCCCGGGCGCGCCCCCCCCACCGTTTCCTGTACCGCCCTCTCAAGCACGACTATCAAGCGCCGATTCGTCCTTTTTCCTCCTTCCCTAGTAGTCGCCTGACCCTCAAAGCCCGAAGCCAATAGTAAAGCACCCCCAGCGTTTCCCGGTGCGCTTGTCTTCAGATTCCTTTAAATTTGATCCTCCTACTCTTCTTTTCTTCTCGTTCGTTATGACTCTTCCAGTATTTTTTTATTTTTCGTGATCTGTTTGACTTTTCCTCCCCTCCTGCTGGGCTTCAAGGCGTCCTCACTTCGTTCGGCGAGATATATCAGCTTTGACCTTACGCCCCTATTACTTCTCCTCTGTCACTCCTTCGGGGCTCTTTTCTTGTTCAGATCTCCGGGCTTCCGATTTTTCAATCGACTCGTTCAATATTGGGCTGCCTTTTCTTCTATGGCTTTTGTCGGTCGGTTCTTCTGAAAAAAAGTGGAAGTTTGGCACGCTTTTGTCCTCGCGGGCGAAGCCGCATTTCCCTGCTTTATGTTTACCCTCATTCTTTCCATGGTACAACGTCATCGGTTCTCGTTTGGTAGCACTTTTCCTGGATGCTTCTCCTATATCTCTTTTTTCCCCCTCCGATCTCTCCGCTCTTCATCATTCAACGGTTCCTTGACTTTCTCCGATCCGTTTTCGAGTCCAAGAACGTTTTCCACAGATTCGGTGGAAGATCTACGCTTCTACCCGAGAGAAATTCCCATTTGAAGGCGTGCTCCTGTTTCAGACTCTCAAGGCCTGTACCCCTGCAGACGCAGCCCCCTAGAGTCTTCCCCCCTGTCCTCTAGATGATATCTCTAAGCGCTGTTCTCCGAGCTTAAAAGAAAAAGAATCACCCTTCCCCCTTTTCCCTTGAACTTCCCCTCGATCAATTCTGCTTGTCGTCGCGGTTTTTTGTAGTCCCGTCCGGCGACCATAGATCTCCCTGTCTCTCGATTTGCGGCCTTCGAGACATCTTAGGCCCCCTCTACGGCTCCCCGGCCACCCCCATCCCTCCTTGCCTCGCGCCTACCTCTCAGCCAAACTATTAGGAGCTTTTCGTAGAATCCTTTCCGGCGATCTTAACGGGCGTGGCGAATACCCCGCGAGCTTGATGAAACCTTCCCCTCTTCTTTTTGGCATCTGTTCCGGGTCCCGAATTATACGCTGCTTCGGGCTCCTCGAAGTCTTGGCGCTTAGGGCTCTGCGCGCTTCGAAGAAGGTACGTTGCCTCTTTCGGATGGGAAATCAGGGATATGACCTACCCAGCGCGAGCACGAAGACTTATAGTTCTCTCCCGACTAAGAATTTTTTTCAAGGGCTGATTCTCTTCTGCTGTATCTTCTTCGTACCCTTATTTCCTTGCCCAGATAGTGCTTTCACCCCTGGTTTGTAAGTCGACATGAGCACGCCTCCCTCCGAAGAAATTTACAGCCTCCCAGTTTTATAGACGGATTCTAAATCTACTGCGTATCTCCTTGTCTTCGTTCCCCGTTGAAGCTGTTCTCGCCACAACACTGAAAAACTTTGTTTTTCCTTGATTTACGTTCTATGGCTAGCCTGGCGCCAGAGATACGACGATCTTCCTCCTTGTTGCAAATAGCCCATTAAGCCCGCTTGTTTATTACCTCAGGCTTTCGACATTTCGTCAGCTCGACGTCCGAAGGTCCCCGGCTACACCCGAGACGCTTCAAAGAGCTAGGGTTCAGTTTACTGCTGGACATCCCGCCTCATCGTCCCCCTTTTTCCATGATTTTATCTTCGATTTTGAGTTTTTGTCTCCGACCAAGTTCGCTATCTCGTTCTTTTGTGGTGTGTAGATTTTTTTCCGCACGGTTTTCCCCCCAAACCCCCCAAGGATGCCCTTCCGTGGCTTGACGAGCCTTCCCCTCGAGACTTAACCTTGACCTACCTTCTCCCGTCTTGACTGACGTTCCTTCCTACCATACTCCCTCCGGTTCTGGATAGATAGTCCCTTTATGGCGCTTTGAGTCTGCACTCTCGAAAGGGCACATCGGGCAAACCCAAGGTTAACTTTTTCCATCAGAGCTACGATTGTGCCGGCGGTCCTTATCCTACCCTCCCTTCGTAAGCCCCCCCCTTCCCACCCAATTCACACGCTGAGCAAGACCAGCCATCTCCCGTTACTCATCGTTCCTGTATAGTCCCCCCATTAGGAGTCTATTTTCTATCCCATATGGGAGGAGCTTCGTGCCCACTATAGATTGTTGGTTCTTGACATTGCCCGTCTTGTTGAGTAGCCAGTCAACAGCGCCTTCAAATAGCGGCCAGTACACCCACTAAGACGGGGGAGGTTTTTATTCGTGAATGTCTCTCAAGTCCGCTACCGTCATTGTGTGTAGATACGTAAATCCTTTATTTCACGCGAAGGATTCCCGGTTAATATTTCTACTCTGCTTTTTGTCTGGGCCCGGAAAACTTGTCCCCTTTTTCCCCCCCCCCCCAACAATCAAGCCCTACCACAGATTAACTTTTGCTCGTAAGATGGAGTCGCAGCTTCGAACATTTTGGTTATGCTCTTTTTTTATTTTCCCCCCCCCAATTCTCAATTCCGGGGCTGCCCTTCGGCCCTGGCGAAGCTGTCCTAACGTCGAGCCAAATTGAGTGTGTTTGATTCTTCGTCTGCACGCTCATATTGGCTTTGAAGACTGTATCTATTCCGGGACCCTAATGCCCTCTCCTTACTTGCACAGCTTTGTGCCCAACCTTTGGAATTTCTCAGGACAAAGAACGGGCGTTTGTTTTTGTGTCCCCTCTCCCGATCGCTTTCTTAGATTATTACTAGGCTTTCTTCTGAGCCCTATTGCTCTGAGAACGACTTTGGCTGCAGCGCCAATTGATTCAGGGTCTTTTGTTGTCCTTTTCGGCACATCGGCTTCCTATTAAAGACGTGTTCTCGCCCCGAACCATTGCGCTAGAATGTCATTCCTTATAGAGTGAGAGAGCGTCACCCTGCAAGAAATGGTGCTCTCCGGGACAACCAACATGTTCTCTTTTGGTTCCCCCGTTTTCCGATCACAATTCGTCGGCCGACGGAGATGCCTAGGATGAGAGAGTGTGTTAAACCTCTCTTTTTTGTTTTTATTCTTCGATGCTGCGTTCTGTTTTTTTTACTTGCGCAGTCATTGCCGCTGCGCTTCACAGCTTTGTAAATGCCGTGGTTACCGCACCAAACTCGGGGTGCTTCAGAGGATTAACAGAGTCCCTGTGTTCCTTTGTATTCCATTTAGTGTCTGTCTGACGCTTCCCCCCAATCGACCATGACGATGCGTTAACCACCATGGTCCTCGAGAAGTGAGATTTCTCCCGGCTGAACGTTGTGTGGCATCCTTTTATGTTAGATCTAATTTTGCAATTCCTCTTGCGTCCTCCCTCCCTTCTTGGCTTCAAGCCTTCTTGCCACTTCCCCTTTTAACGACGATGTGTCTTTTCTCGTTCCAAACAAATACGGATGGCAGGGTCACTTTTGCTAGACTCACTTCTCTAAAGATTTATTCTTTTTTGTGCTTTACCCCTCTCCTTTCTTGTCGTTTTCTTCATATATTTTGTTTTTTGCCGCCCCCGTTGGTCCGACTGCCTTTTCTCTTGTTCAGAGCGATTGTTGCGGCTTCTTTTATTCCCGGACTAAGCATCTCGGTTTGCTTACAGTCTGCAGACGAAAAACCCCTTACCCGCTTGTGATTTTCTCTTTGTTTATCCGCTGAAGACTTTGTTCAAACATCTTCAATTCCATGGAGCATTACCTGTGAATCTAGACGGGCCGGTTATTTCCTTTGGCGCTGCTTCAGCGGGAAATATAAACTATTTTCCTTTCGGTTTTCCCCCCATTTTGATGACAGGCCTTGGCCCCGCCGTGTACCTACGATCGTGCTTTCTTACCATAAAAGTCTTTTCTTATTTATTTCCTTGACCGTCCATCGACCCTCGTCAATGCAATTTGATTAATGTCTGGAGGCCTTCCTCCGATTTGTCCCCTAATCCTTTTGTTCGTTCTTCCCAGCTGCATGACCCTGCTTGCGTCCCATTCCTTGACCAGCAAAATGCTTGATAGCCCGGCTTTTCTTCCCCAACCCCAGGAATGACCCGCTTTGCACGCTGCCTGCCCTCCTTCAAGCCCCGCCCATTGCGGGCAAAGGCGGTGATCTTGGTGGCGTCTATAGACTCTTAAGGTGCAAACCTCGTCTTTCCCTGAAAGAGGCCCTTGACATCGTTCAACTCGACTGAACCG
>Ga0179593_1498616_pt1 | contig 10769 bp, 13 predicted proteins | sample CZODoug2_1_08_16_FD_185931 | JGI IMG/M metagenome (GOLD analysis project Ga0179593, IMG submission 185931) | Vadose zone soil fungal communities from Angelo Coast Range Reserve, California, USA - CZODoug2_1_08_16fungal (PacBio error correction) | ecosystem: Environmental > Terrestrial > Soil >... | reverse complement strand
TCAAATGTCAAAAAGGCCTTGGGCGCCATTTCTTCCGTATACCTTTTTTACGCTCTCGCCTCTCCCCTATGTCGATTGGGCGCGGCTCCGATCCGTAGCCTCTTGTCATTGTATTATTGTGTTTCTATTTGTCCTCTAATGAAGTTCGCGTCTCTCGAGTTTTATGATGTTATAGTTTCCCCATTGTCAGATGGCGCGTATGTCCAGCAGGTCCGCGCGTGTCCATAATTTGTATTTTTCTATGTGTTCTCTTCCTGCCCTGCGTAGTGGATTCCGCTGTTTTTTTTGTTTTTACTTCTGGTTTATGTATTTTTTCCCCATGTTTGGTCCCAAGAAGAGGCTTATTTGCGAAATAATCGCGCTGTCTATTCCTTCCCTTCTCTTTTCAGTGGTTCCCTCTCTTTTTTCCCCATTAAAGGCAGCCCACTTAAGGCAGTCTTTGTCTTCCGGAAAGGTTTTTCTAAGTGCAGCCCCTCTTCCTTTTTCTATGTGACGACCCATCTCGTCGGCGGGCAAGCCGGGTATTCCCTGGGTCTACCTGGCGACCCAGTTCTTTTCTTCTTGGAGTGCTCCTAGAACTTACCCCTTGCCTTGGCCAGTTCGATCGACCGTCCCCTCTTCCCCCTCCCTAACGGCATTCGTCTCTTTCTCTTCTTTTTTTGCGGTTGGCTGTCGGAATCGCCTCGTCTTGTCGTGACCAATTCCCCCCGCCCCTCTTTGAGTCTCAATGCCTCCAGCGCGCCGCGGTTTTCCGCCCCCTCCTTTTGAGTGAGTTCCCCTTTTTCTTCTGATCACCCTGCATTCCGCTCGCATCGATATTTCCCCGTCGTTGGGGCTGTGATGGATTCTTTCTTCGACGACAACCGTGTGGCAGCCGCAAACTGCTGACGGCTCTCTTTTGGAGGTCGCCTGTGCGAGGGTTGGCTGCCCCGCTTGTAACCTTTCCTTCTCCCTCCCAAAGGTGCTTTGTCCTGTCCGATTTTTTTATTGTTAAGGCGGTAAATCCCCCCGGCACTCCTCCCCTTGGAAACTTCTCCTCCCTTGCCGCTTGGCAGCTAACCCTAACTACATCAAAGCTCTTCCCGTTTCTTCAAGTCAATCAAATCGCGGGACACAGCGCTCTTTGTGGGTTATGGTGATCCCCCCCCCTCTTTTTTTCGCGTGAAGGTTATTTTGCAAACCCACCCTATCGTGGATCATTCTTTCTTTTTCCGGACGACAGTTTTCCTTCCTCGAGGCTCTTCGGTTGATGGCGGGTCTGCCATCTGTGAGCCCCCATTCTTCCCCCTTCCTCCTCCTCTAGAGCGGAGGTGGCAGAACCAGTTGCTCTTCTCCTTCTAGTAGTCGGACTCTCCTTCCTCCCCTTCCTCCCCCACCTCAACAAACAACCCCACCACCGTTTACCGGTGACGTCTATGGCTCCTTTTTGTTATACCCTTTTCCTTTTTTTTTTTTCGTATCTATACCCCCGAACATGGAGTTCCATAATCTGCAAGCGACTGACTTGGTTTCAGTTTGATTTTTTTTGAGTGTTTTTTCCCCTTTCTGATCCCAGTTTGAGTCCGCGAACAGCCGTTCTCTGATCATCTGGTATTTCCCTTTCTTCTCTTTCTTCCCCCTTCTCTTCTTCCCTGGAGGTTTTTTTTTCCACGGGCATTGAACTGCCGCGGCCAGATCCCCCTCCCGCTCTTCTTCGGAAACTGTCGCCCGGTCACTGTGCATCCTTATGTCCCCTTTTTTTACCACCAACCCCCCCCCCCCCCCCCCCCTCCCACACATGAGTTTTAGTACTCCACCATGCGAGCCGCTGTTGCCAGCTCTTTTTCTTTCCCCGATGGACTTCTCTTTTCCTTTGAAAAGAGGGTAGCTGCCCGCTTTTCTTCAGGTCTGCAATTTTCCTGTCCATCTTTGAAGGGGCTTTACTCTGCCAAACATAAACGACCCCTCTCCTTCCAAGAAACTTTTTTCCCCCTCCACCGCCCCCCCCCCTGATGCGGAATTTTACGGACCGAAGGTAAAAACTCCTTTTCCCCCTTAGAACCGCCACGTCTTTCGCCGGATTCATTTCTTTTTTTAGACTTCCTTTTCCCCCCCGGTTTGCGTTATCCGGAAAACCGCACTTGTGCAACAGCACCACCTCCTTCTTTTGCCCCCGATGATCTGCTGGAAAAATGGGGTATCGAAGAACCCAGTTTTTCACAAGACTATTTGTGAGTCCCTCCGGCCGCGCGCTTTTTGGTGCTTGAACGACATTACGCTTGTCTCTGCCAATTTCTCTCCCCCCCCCCCCTTTTTAAAGGATGAGAGATGACGAAGTCCCCCATAAAAGTCAACCTACGGCCCGCACCTTTCTCTTCTGGCCCGTGCATGTACTTCTTCTTCCTCTTGTTAGGTACGATTCCATCGATGGACACGGCCGGGCAGTTCGAGCCCTGCAGCAAAGAACGCCCTTCGAGCACGTAAAGGTCTTTGTGGTCCTTGGTTTTAAACGTTCCCCCCCCCCCCCCCACGGGTTTTGTTGTTTTACCAACTTTTTTGTTTTATAGGGCCCCCCTTTTTTTTCTTTGGTAACATGCGGGGTCCCCTTGAGATAACCAGCCTTTTCTCCTCCTTTTTTTTTCCTTCCATTATCCTTTTTCACCATCCTAGCTATATAAGGCGCGCCGGACGTCCCTTTCCGGCAGCCGGAAGCCCTTGTTGCTGTGACCCTTTTGGAAACTTTCACCCCTATCGAAACCCTTCCAAGAGGCCTCCCTTTGCAAGCCTCCTCCCTTCCTTTCGCTTCAAGCTGCTGGTATGCCCGTCATATCTGAGACCCTTTCTTATCCCCCTCGACGAAACTGACGGCAGCCCGAACGTCAATCTCCTACTTCCTCTCCTTTTTTTCCTCGGCACCCCGACCCCCAGACATCTAACTCGTTCGCGACCGCCAGCGAAAGCTGATCTCCAAGATCACCTCTCCAGTTCCTCTCCTCCCCTTGGAAACACCTCCGCTATTGCAGGCCCGCTCTCAGCATCTTTCTGCGCGGCTTCGAAGCTACATCGACACGTTCTTGGTTGTCGACCGATCTTCCCCGCTCCTTAGATCAATTGTATCGGACGGTAGGGTCGTCTCCCTCAATGCTTGCCTTTTTTTTTCACTTTTCTTCCCAATAATTCTTACTCATACTCATCCGTTGTTTTTGTTGTCCCCTATTCTTCCCTCCTTCCCCTTCCAAGTGCTTGCGACCTGACCCACCCACTAATCGTCCCCGAACCCCTCCGCTATTATTCCTTTCCCCTCCTCCTCTCACCTGACCGAAGCGTGAGATGGTTTAGCCCGAAAGAGGTTTCTTTTCCCTTCTTCCCTACCCCTTTTTCATAGACCCTCTCCGTAGGTGTTTCCCTTTATGCGCTGAAGTTATGCTTCTCTTCTTTGGTCTCTCAGTTTTCTTGATTTTCGGGCACGCCCAGTTTTCTTGTCTGTCGTTCCTTTTCCTCCCCTTTCCGGCCAGATTCGTGATAGGGATTCTCTTCCTTTATGTTTCCCTTCTCGTGATAAGATATCGCCGAAGTATTTCGTCCTTCATGCGCAGCTGCGAGCGAACTAATTTTCTTTTAATTTTTTCAATTCCCCTTTTTTTTTTTCCCTGTTTGGTCCCCCCTCTTAAATTCAACCTTCCAGGTCAGCCCATACCTTTTCCCAGTCCGAAGTAAAGGTTCGTGTCGCGCCTTAATAGCTGATTTTGTGACATACCCATTTTCTGCATGCGGCGGGCAAATGCAGTCCTCTAATTTTTCCCTCAGGAAGACTGCGCCCCCTTTTTCTTTCCTTTTGGGGTGGCTCCTGACTCTTGCCTTGCCAGTTCTACCCGAACCCCCCCTCTTCCTCTAGACATCTTTCTCGAGACCGGGTGTCCTTGGTGGATGATTTTCTTCCCCTCATAGAGCATCGGGGTCACCGTGGAGGCGTTCCTCCCTTCTCCTACAACCAGCCCCCCCTCTCTTCTTTCTTCTTCCCTAAAATCCCGCGCGTCCTGGACGAGCTCAACTAGGTTGCCTGCACGTTTTTTTTCCCCTCCCATTTAAAGAAGAGAATCTATTTCTTTCGGGCCGCTTGGGTGCTGGTGCGCTTGGGTTACGGTTCTCCCCCCCCGTTTCCTTTTCAGCGCAACCGCACTGGGCCCGGGAGGCTCTTAGTGGTTTGTGCCGAGGGGTTTTCTCCCTCCCTCAATTAGCAATCGCTTCCCCAAGGTGCTTTTGCTGCTTTTCGGGTTTTTTTTTCTTTAAGTCACTTTCCCCCCGTCCCTTTCAACCATGCCCTCCTGACACCTTCTTCTCGTTGTCATCCCCCCAATCATTGTCATCCATCAATCGATCAATCGTGGGCAAACATAAAAGGCTCTGGTCCCGCTCATGGTTAATGCGGACGAACTTAGTGGGTGATTGTTTCGGCGTAGCAAAACCCTCGGTCTCTTCTTCTTCCCCAGGGTCAGAGTAATTAGCAATTTTCCGCGACGATCTTCCATAGAATTTGCTGTCTCCTTGTCGGAAATGAAAGCTGGCTTAACACCCTCCGCAAATTCCTTCCCCATATTCTTGTTTTGGGTTAAGAACCAGCTGTCTTACTGAATTCTTTCTTCGTCCCTCCCCGTCTTCCGTGCGTACAAAATCCCCACCAGCCTTTTTCTTGCATTCTGTGAATGGGCCTTTTTTTTTTCCCCCCTCCCCTTTTTTTTGTGTTGAGAGAGATAATCCCCCTGGTTAAGTCCTCTACTGCAGCGGATTGGTTGTCCTTTTCTTTTTTGTAGTTTTTCGCCGCTCGCTTCCGTGAGGACGACGGCCCTGGTTATACTATACTTTTTTTCTGACATGCACGCCATCGCTCTTTGCGAGACTAATTCGATTTGGATCCCAGCGGGCATTTTCCGCCCCTTTCCTTCTCTCTGCAGAGCTCCGGAAAAACGTTCGCCTTTGCGCACTTGTCTTCTATTTCTCCCCCTCGAGGTTTTCTGTGACATAACCTCCACGTACCACATTGAATTTTCTCCTTCGCGTCGCGCTGTGCAAGACTTTTTTCTTTCCGTTAACAGATTTTCTCTTGACTGTATTGAAAAGACTTTAGTCTGCCAAGAGTATTCTTTCCCCTGTAGAAGTTTGCCGCCCTCGGAAGTGTTGCCTTTTTTTTTTTACTCCCCCCCCCTCCAACCTATGAAGCTTTTCCAAGCCTTTTCCCTAGATTTTCTCATGTCGGACTTGAACTGCATCCCAATTGCACAGGCTAAATTTCTTTGATGCCCTTGCCTTGACATTGATTTTCTTCCCCTTCCAAGGTTGCGTTAAAACCCTATCTGACACATAACGCGGAAGGATATAGATTCAGCTTTCCCTTCAGGGGTAATGATCGTGTGGAAACTCCTCAAAACTCTATTGGCCGCGGCCAGCGTCGGTTCTTTGTTTTTTCCTCCCCTCCCACGATAGGGATGTGGGATGTTTCCCCCCATTTCGACGACCACGGTTTTTTTTTTTTTTTTCTTTGACCCTTTGAGACTATGCCAAGCAACCCTCAACAACTCCTTGTTCTCCCCCAGGTTCATAGAGCAGTGCTGTCGGCCCTATCTAACTGGGGGCGATTGCTCATGGCAGTTTGCTTTCTGAGCCGCCCCGTAAGCCAACTCCATTATCATTCCTTGTTCTTGTTTCCCCAGTCTCATACCTTCTCGACTCAGGCGATATTTCCCCTGTTCCTCCGATACTCCTCTCTCCTAGGACGGGAACTTTGGCCTTGCAAGTACAGCTTTTTTTTTTTCTTGGACACGTTTTCCCCCCCCCTTCTCCCCCCCTTCAAACAAGAGCCTTCCTTCCCTCTCCCCCCCCTTAGCCACGAGTATTTTCTCATTCTTTACTGCTGGCTGTAAGTTTTTCGCACTCACTCTTTCATTCCCCCCCTCTTAATAATGAAGGTCATATTTACGTAATCATACCTATTTTTCCTACTGCGGACCTCGTCCCCCGCCCTCTCCCCTTTAAATGCGTGCCCCGCCCGCCTTTTTGCTGTTTTCCGAACACCTCTTCTTCCTCCGCAGTAACTGAGAATATTAGGCCAACACCACTACTTTTTGAAACCGGCGATTTCTTCCTCTTCCTTTCTTAGCCCAGAAACCCTCGACCCGCGGTCGAGGCGAAGAGCTGCATGAGACCTGTGAGAAGGTTGTGGATAGTTCCTCTTCTGTTCGTGAGAAAGAGCTGTCTCTTTTCCAGAATTCCTCAAATACTTCTCTCCTACGTTTTTGTTTTCCTTTTTTTTATTCTCCTCCTAAAAAGGACAAGCTGTTTGTCTCCCTCAACCTAATCGCCGCACACTTTCTCGCTATTATCTGTTCCCCCGCTTTCTCATCTACCAGAAAGTGTAGCGATGGGGTGCTTCTTCGATAAGCTCCTCTCTCTCTCCCCTCCTTTTTTCCTAGCATTACAGCAGTCATTTCGGTTTTCCTTACTCTGAGCTTCACGTGTCTCTTAGATTCTGGATATCACTGAGCCGGTCGCGGGCCACTATGGCGCTTCTGTTTTTCCTTTTTCCCCTCTCTGTAGGACCAGCCTTGTTATGATTGACGTCTCTTTCATGGTTGCAGACGTTTTCTTCTCCCCCCCTTTCGCGCATTATTCCCTTCCATGCCCAGAAGTTCTTTTAAAACACTCTTTCTTTTCATTCAAAGGTCTTTCTTTTTTTCGGTTTTCGCTCAATTTGTCAACTTTTCCCACGTCCTGCCCCCACCCATTCTGCCACAAATCAGTGCCAAGGATGCCTCCTGGGCCCGAGCGCGGCTATTTTTTGTTTGAAATTCAATATCTGTTCTTTTCCTTCCCCCTAATTTTACTCTTTTCTTTTCTCTTTAAAATGTCTATAATGAGTTTTTTAGGGGGATTTCTCCTCCACCCTTCACCCTGACTTTTGGCAGTTCTCCCCCAGCCCCCCTCCCTATTCGTATCGCGTCGCACTTCATCGAGACTTTGTTCCTTTCTTTTCTTGAGTTGGATGAGGCACTTTTTCAGACGGGTCACCCCTTCTGATGTTTCCTACTTTTCCCCGACACACAGCTCTCTGTTTTGCTTCTTCCTCGCAGAAGAGTGCCGGAGCCAATAGTTTTCGGATTCTTGCCTTTCGATCCCCTTCCAGCCAGCCGCGTTATTCCTCGTTGGTTTTTCTCTCTTTTTCTTCGCCTAAACCCCGTGTCCTCCTCGCAAAAAGCACTGTATCCTTTCGTCGGAGGTCGACTTTTGTGCCCGCTTTCGTACCCTGTTCCTTTCCTCCTCCTCCCTGGGAAAAAAGTTGCTTGCGGAGCTTCGTCCGTTATTTTTAAGTATGTCACCTCCACAGCAAAGGCCCCAATCTCCGCCGGCTGACAGCCGCCTTTTCAGACGTTTTCTTCACCCTAATTAACATACACCCCGACTCAATCGGTTTTGACCTCATCACCCTCTCTTTCCCCTCGTATCTCCTTTTTTCCTGTCCTTTTCCCCCTGCATGGGGCTTCGCTTGAATGGTCCGACCCACTTCTCTTTTCGAGTCTTCTGCCTTAGTCTGTAAGGAGCTTCCTTTTCGTTGAGCTCTCTTCTCCCTTTTGGCTCCTTTCGTCAGCCCGCTGGCTCCACCTCCTGATCAAGGATCTAAAATCGTTCTTTCTATAAAACAGCGATTTCTTTCCGGCCTCGTCGTCTTTCTCCCATTCTCCTCGCCCACCACTCAACCCCCCCCCCCAAGCAGTGCAGGCCTTGTCTTAATATTTTTGGAGAGTTCCTTCTCTTAAGAATCCTCTTTTTGTTGTTGATCTTCTATCCCGCAAATTTGCTTCTTCCAAAGCATGCTTTTTACAGCGATTTGCTTTTCGGATGTTGTTTGAGTCTTTTTCTCCTTCTCTCGTTCCTCCTAACGAGGCATATCCGAGACTGGTTCGCCTCCCTCCACTCGGATATTGGCTAGACTTGAAGAGCATTTTGGTTTCAAGATTGCCCTCTGCCCGTCCAGTCCCAGCAGTTTGCCGCCACCCGCGATCTCCCCCTTCGAATTACCTCTCCCAACTTGGTGTCATCCATATGAGTACCCGAGAGGTTTGGTTTGACCAGAAATCAATTGCACCCACCTGCAATTAGGTCACCAAGTCGCCCCCTCCCTCTCCCTTTCGAGTAGTCACTCTTTTGTCTAGCCTTTTTTGTATTTGAAAATGAGTTTTTTCTTTCAAATCTTCTGTCATGTCTTCGAAGTTGACGCCGTTCAGCCATTTGCCGTTTGTCCGTCCCAACATTCCCTCGAAAATGCTTCCGGACAAGGCTTTGGCATCCCTCTGACTAATTTACGTGCAAGAACTTCAACCTGCCCCCCCCCTTTTTAGACCTCCGAACGGCGCGCCGGCTCAGTGCCTTTGCGATGCTGCCCCTGTTGCCGGTTCGCCTTTCAACGCTCGGCCACCCAGCCAACCCAACTTCCCACTCCTCTCAGATGATGGACATTGTCTTGATCGAAGACCCGAACTCCTCCCACGACTTTTTGCGCGGGGCGTCCCTCTGGATTTTTTCTTGATCCAACCGCTTCCTTTTTGTGTTGTTCGGGACATCCTAAGCCTCCCACTGGTGTTCCCCTTCTCCCGATACACCAGCACCTCCAACCACCTCCGGCGCCCAGTTCTCCCTGTTCTTTAGAGAGATCGAATGCGTGTCGCGGTCTTCAATGTTTCCAAGTCCGTTCTTGGTTCCCGCCGCCCCTGACTCAACTCAAAGTTATCCTTTTCGTTTCCTTTTTTGAACCATTCTAAAAGTCATTTTTTTCCTACCTCCGGACGATTCTTTTCCCCAGCCGAATCTCTTAATGCTCCTCGCTTGAAGGACCATTTCGTCCTCCTTTCCCTTACCAGTTGGCTGACCTTGAGAAACGTTGAAAAACCACCAGCCAACCTCTTCCTTTCCCATTCCCTCCCCCAGCAGCTATTCTTTTCGCTCGAGATGATGGCATGGAATCGAAATCCTGCTCGAAGCGTTCCTTCACGCTTGCTCAAACTGCAGGAAGACCTCCCCGTAAATCATACCGATGCACCTGTAATCGGAAACGACCGTCGCGAAATTTTTTCCTCTCTCAAGACTAATTTCTCAAAGATCGAATACGCTCATCTGAGTTGAAACTCATTTTTCTATTAAAGCGCTCTCTCTCGCTTGAAGCTTCCCTCCCTCCAAATCTCTCTTTCTTTTCTCTTTTTGAAAGTTCTTGACATATAATCTCTCTTCATTGTATCGTTTACGAGTAGGGTAGAGACAGCCGTTCTTTTAGGTCCTAATTATTTCTCTTTCCCTTTTTTTTCTTTTTGAGATGAGATTCTCCTGAAAAAGGGCCAGATGATGCGAACCCCCTACTAGTCCAATTTCCCCCTTTTTTTTATAGTGACTTATTCTCTCTCCGCGTGGCGATGGGGTGGTCCTCCGAATCTCTGATTTTCTCGCCCACTCCTCATTAGCGTGTTTGTCATAGAATTGCTGCGTAGATCTTTTCGCCTATTCAGCTGGAGGTCTCTTTATAAGTCGATGGCGCTCGGTTGGCGTCTTCTCCATCTTTTATTATTGCCGTTTTCCCTATGAAGGGTATGAAGCGTGATCGCATTATCTCCTGCTTTTCGTCCTCATTCCCAGTCAGAGCGAACCAGCATCTTATGCCCCCTTCCTCTTTTTTCTTTGGGTAGATATTTTCAACTTTACCCAAAGGTCAGACAATTGTACTCAAGGCGTGCCTTCCCTTGTACCCTTTCCCTCTTCCTTTTTTTATCTAGCGGCGGCTTGTGAAGCCAGAATCCTTCTTCAAATGAAGTGGCCCTATCAGGCGTTCAAAGCCAGGAACTTTAGTTGGCTTCGTTTTTCTTTCAGACCGTGAAAGGCCTTTTTCCCGTTACGAACTCGACCCGCGTTCTTCAGACCCTCTCTCATCTCTACCGGGTCTCCGGAGTTTTTTTTGAGCTGGCCGGAATAGCGAAGGGAGTAATTTTTTCTTCTCTCACTTTCCCTCAACCCAGCCCGTACTTTTCGTCCCTACCTCATCTCCCCTCCCCCAAGCCCCTTCCCTTAGACTCCAAAGTCGAGTTTTGCGGCGTGTTTCTTCGCTCCCCCGGCACAGCCTAGCCCCCTACTTCGTCCTCTTGGTTTCCTCGTTTTCTTCTTTAAGCAACAGTGTCCCCCTGAAGTGCAAAATAAATGGAGCCCTTTTTCCGGGGAGGTATCCTTGTCCCCTTTTTTTTTTGGTGCCGTTCGGTCGTATCCGTTGCCACAAGTCCTTCTATCTAAGTTCTTTTTTCAGGAGAAGAAGCCCCCGGACAAAATTTCTACGGCAGTCCACCTTAGCCGCCTGACGTGCACACCCACCATCATGGTTCAAAATTCCCCCAACTTTCCGGATCAATCTTGTTTTTCCCTTGAATCCACAGTCTCTGCACACTCGCCTCGAATGGTTAAGTACTACCCTTCTGTGTGATGCGTGAAGGTTATGGTCCCCCCTGAAAAAACATAGAGGGCGCATCTGATTGTTTACTCTTCCAAGGATCCTTCCCTTTTACCTCTCGCGGTCCCGATCGCGTTCTTTCGTCTTCATGATCACCTTTTCCTCTTTAAAGGATATGACACCCCTATTTCTGCTGGCAGCCCCCTCTGATCGTCACTTCCCTTTAGTTAGAGCCCCAAAAGGATCAGGCGACAACCCTCCACAAAATCCCTCACCCACGCACCTTGTCATTCTCTTTTTGAAGCATTTTTAGTAT
>Ga0179593_1497841_pt1 | contig 10769 bp, 10 predicted proteins | sample CZODoug2_1_08_16_FD_185931 | JGI IMG/M metagenome (GOLD analysis project Ga0179593, IMG submission 185931) | Vadose zone soil fungal communities from Angelo Coast Range Reserve, California, USA - CZODoug2_1_08_16fungal (PacBio error correction) | ecosystem: Environmental > Terrestrial > Soil >... | reverse complement strand
TATGAAAGTAACTTTTCCTATGTTCTTTTCTTTGAGAGAGAATTTGGAACCCTCCCAGCTAAAGTATTTGGGAGGGGCAACAGGCACCACTTTTTCCGAGGGATAGCTCGAATTGATGGTCTTGTACTTCTCCCCCTATAGAATTGCTCGCCTCCTTGCCGTTAGCCATGGTCGCCTGGGAGCTCTGACGCATTTCAACTGCTTGGCAGGGGTCTTTCCGGGTGCTTGCTACGCATTTGCTCAGAGTTTAGGCCTTGGAGATTGTGGACTGTTAGACTTCAGTTCCCTTGTCGAAGGCGACTAAATAGAACTGCGTTTTTCTCTTCCGAGAAGGTGTAGAGTAAAGCGGTTTCACTTCCCCTCCCCTGTGTACCTTCTGTGTCAAGTACGCCTAAGTGCTCCTCTTTAGTAAAGATGCCCTACAGAGCTCCTGAACTCCCGACCTTCCCGAATTCTGCTGCAAGGACACTTTTTCTACGCGACCGGGTCCTCCCATCTTATGCCCTTATTTTTCGCGGGTTCCCCAGCGTGCTCCTTTGGATGAGGACCGTGCGCGAGGGCGCGTGTTCGCCCGGCCCTTCTTCCGCGACTTTCTCTTTCTCGGCACCTTTGCCATGATCCCTCGTGTGTCGTGGTTCCCTTTAAACTTCACCCAAATATATTGTCCGGCTGCTTCTTCCCGGATTGAAGATTTTCTTATGAGTACCTTGTTAGAGGGGCTTTTCTCGTTCCTTGAAACTTCCCCTCACAGCAATCGTCTCCGTGCTGCCGTTGTTCCCTCAGTACATCAATCGAAGACGATCAGGAGGAGTCGTTCTTTCTACAATGATACTTCTTCCTCCGCTTCTCTACTCCCCCGGGAGGAAATGTGGTCCCGTTCAAGAACAGGTCCGCGACCAGCTACAAATCCGTCTCGAAACCAATATAATCCGAACGCGCCTCCTTTTTCTTTTCGATTGAAGTGATCCCCTCTTTGCAGGTTTAGATGAAAACTCTGCTGAGGACCTGCTTTTTTCCTTTTCTGGCAAGTGTCCTATGATTGCTTCCTTTTTCCACTGGAGCTCTCCCTACTGAGTACTGATTTACCCGAAGTCCGCTTGCGTGACTCTCCCCCCCCATGCCGTTCGATATGGAAGCCTGATCCCTTTTTCGATTAATTTAGATAGGATAGATCCGTTTGGCTGCTTTTATCTGCGGATTCCCCCCTTGATGGTGATCCCTTACGCGCCTGCGTCTTCTTCCTAGGGTGTGATAATGTCGTGGTCTAGAAGGTGCGGCCCTTTTTCTCCGAAACATCCTTCTCCCGTGAGTGATTTACTCGGTCCCCCTTTGGTAATGGCTGCCTCGGGGACTGGGAGTCCAGCCCAAAACAAAAGCTTCAGCTAACTCTTTTCTCCTCAGGCCTTTGCTTGTGGTTTGGCTCATGACACTTGTCGATGATGATAGACGCCTTGACCTTAATTGCTCCGCTCGCACGCTGGCCGTTTCCTGGTTCCTCCCGAGAAAAGAACTTTGTCAACTTTTTGCCTTTCTCTTTTTTATCCCTCCGATCGTTCCCCTCGATAATTTTTGAGAAGACTCTTTTTTCACCCTGATGTTGTTCATTTTTTTCTTCCCCTGTGCCTTTCTTCCTGCTCATAATTCTAGAACTGGCAAACTTCACCTGCCTCTGAAGGTAGGAATACTTCGTCCCTGAGGGAAGGAGGATTGCTGGGCTACTCTCTTTTCCTCTATACGTTTTTCCCTTTTGTGACCTAGAAGACGAGGAACCCTGTGTCAACTTCTGCCGAACCCTTTTCCCGAAGGGTGAAGGCTCCTGCGGAAGAAGATGATTCTTCAGCTCCCATGAAAAGGTGCACCGAATGCCCCCTCCAGGGGGCTTTTAGGAACCGGTAACCTTCACTTCATAGATCCCCTCCAGAGGCTGAACACTGCGTGACGCGGAATGGCACCAGGGACGTCGCCCTTTTTCCCCTAGAGATTCCCTTATGTAATCTCACGACAAGTGAAAAGCCCCCTGCTGCCATCATGAGATAGGCACCGTTTGGCCATATGTTGGCGACTCCTTTCCCATCTTCTCCCTTAACCCCTCCACGGGCATAAGCACGGCGACTTCTGCGGTGTTGACCCCACTTCCCGCACAGTTCTTTCGCACTCCCAGCGACAGGACCCCTCCCGCTGAGCTTTTCTATCATGTACTTTCTCCCGAAACTTTCCGGATGGTCGTCCAGTCTCAGTATCATCCCTTTTGCCTATCGACGGTCCGCAGCGGACAAGGCGCCAGGTAGCCGCTACCCGGAAAGGGATCTCTCCCTACCCTTTACTCGGAGTTCACTGCATTTCCCTGAGTTGCAGCCCGAGGGAGAGCCCCATCCCCGACACTCGACCCTCTTGCCCGCCCACCCTTACCCTGCTGTAGACCTATTCCCCTTTGGCCCGGAACTCAAAGGAAGATTTTCCCCAGCCTTCGTATTATGGTCTTACCTGCCGAGGCGGGGTATTTTGGGTCGCTTCCCTGGTGATATTCCTTTCACCCGGAGTTCGAGCCTGTCTCACTTTTTCCCCCCCGTCCGCGACCCCCTAAACAGATCAGGGGGTCCAAGGAATCCTACGAACTTCGTCTTCGAGGTCTTTCCTTTGCGGACCCACTGGGATCCGCAGTAGGGATTCTGGGCAAGCTAAGGAACTCTCGTCCAGATACCCTAGGACTCTCCGGAAGCAGCTGCTCCTCATTAGGTTCCACGTCTTGTCCATTTTTTTGACTGCCCCCCTTCCGCTTGCGCCCCCCCGTTTGACATGGCGGAAGAGTGAAGTATCCCCCTCCGGGCGAAACACCCTTCGCATAGAGCATCCTGTCCGGTCCGCCTGTTGAGAGAACTCCGGTTGACCCCCTGAGGAAGTAAAAGTTTTTTGTCCTGTACAAGGATACGCCGGATGCTGGACTTCGCTTTTGGTAGGACTCCTTCTCAGGCCCCTTAGCGTGAAGCCTGAGAAAAGCTTTTGTAGGCAACCTCTTCAAACAATTCCGACGGGTCCTCCCCTTAGAGAGGCGGTCAGAGGAAAGGTCTGTACAGAAAGGTTCTCATAGTAACTTCTCCCGGTCCCCGTAAAAATATACCCCCAATAGTCCCAACGAGTATCAGAATTCCGATCTTGAGCCCGAAAAGGTTGTACCCTTCAAAAGACAGTACCGCCGGCAGTCTCCGGTAATGTTCCCGCACCATGCACCATGAGGTTCCTGCCCAAGAACCAGTAGAGGAAACGAAACACTTTTTTTCTCCCTTCCCGAGACAGAACTCTTTACTTCCCAGTTTTTCCCTCCGAAAGTAAGTGCCAGCGTATCTCTTCATAAGACCCCCTTCCTTTTCTTTTTTGAGAGAGTCACTGGACGGATGGCGCTAATCTTTCGTGCACCGGCTACTTCGGATGTACTGTTCTCCTTATGGTAGGGTAGTTCGATTAGACTGGAGGCCTGCGCTCTCCATTTAGGACTCTTCTGTATCCCGGTAATGCGAACAGCGGAAAGTCTTCGGGTTACTGATGGCAGGGGTACCTGGGAAATTTTAGGCCGAGTCGCTTGCCCGCTGGAGGAAACCCTTTAGGATCCGGTTTAACGGAGAGCCCTTAAGTGCCTCTCTCCCCCCCCCTGGCAGACACATGACTCGGGGTAATCTCTAGCCCTCTATAGAGTACAAAGTATGCGGCAGTCTATCAAAATCTTTACGAGACCTTGAAGCTCGCCGTAAACTTTTCCCCGAATGCTCTGAGAAATTAATGAACCCCTCTCCTGAGGCTTCTCGTGTCAATGAAAGCATTTCTCGTACGTTCCGGACAAGATTATGGAAGTTCTCCCGTGCGGTGTAACAAGAGATCCGGATGCCCCAGCTGCAGAGACCGCGAGTGTTAATTGACCGGGCTGGTCTATCTAGGAAGGGGATCCTAAACGCCAATGGCACTCTGAAGAAATGAGGACCTTGGCAGGTGTGGACCAAGTTTTATTGGCCTCTTGAGGCCCCCTGCTGAAGATGGCTTATGAGTTCATGCTGTTTTCATCTTTCGGCTCTTCTCCAACCGGGCCAATAACGCCCTCGTTAGCGTTCCTCCCCCCGGTGCTCGATGTGTCTTTCCCCCTTCCTCCCTGCTCCTTGTGCCCTTTTTTTTCCGTATGACCATGCCTCTCGGCTAGTTCACGTCTAAACGCGCGGACAGCATCCTTTTCCCTTTCCCTAAGCCTTTCAGCGACTACCCCTGCGCTCGCAAGAAATTAAGACCCCTTCAGACCCCGCATCTTTGGGCCCTGCCTTTGTCCGCACCTGCTGCAGCCACAGATGAGAGAAATGGGTTCCGTCAGTGTAGTGGTGATGGATAGACACCTGTTTGGCCATGCTGGTACTGCCTCCCCTCCCCCCCATTTCCTTTTTTTTTTGTCCATTGGTAGTAGGCTACCTGGACTCCGGTCTCACTTCCGGGGGACCTCGAGCGGCTAGATAACGTTTTTTTTCCTTCATGATATCTTGCTGAACTTTGATTCCACACCTTTTTATCTCTCATCGCGTTGACACCCCCTCCTCGAAAGGATCTACTCGGGGATGATCCTTTTTTTCTTAGAAGCCTCTTGACCGTGGTCCCCCCCCGCAATGGCCGTAGGATGAGTGATTCTTAAAAGGAAATGGCGAAAATCCTTTTCTGGAGTCAGAAAAACATGGATTCTTCCCTCGCGCCTCCGCGAGGGATAAGCCTTGTACGTCGATCCGAAGAGCGCCCTAATTGTCTACGCCTCTCCAAGCGGCAGAGTTTTTTTTTACTACCAGTCCCTTCCCCCAGCCAATTCTGTTCGTGGACGGGCGCTCGGCGCGAGCTTATGGGAGTAATTGTACCTTTACCCGGCTGCGCCCATGATGTTGTATGGTGGGCCCCCCTTCATGGTCTCATCTCTTTCTTAGAAATGGAATAAACCTTCACTCGCAATTTTTGTTCTTCTCTAGTAAGTCACGCCCTTTTGGGCACTTCCTTTTTGAACTGGTCTTGATGGGTCCCCCCTATCTCCTCAGTTTCTCTCCCCCCAGCACAGAAGACGGCCCGTGTTTTTGTCCGAAGAGGTGCCGACCTGCCTTTGTGGGGGGAATTCTCTTTATTCATGGAGAAGTGACTTTATGAGCTTGTCGCGCCCAGTTCCCGTTCATGACCAGCATTGAACCCCGCATGTGGACCCCCTTCCAGGTACTGATCCCTGGTCCTCTTCGCGCCCTTCCTTCGTCAAAGAAGCGGTCTCTTGCTGGTGCGCGGCCTTTGTCCCAACCGGAAGGCGCTCCAGCTTTGCTAGAGAGCCTTTCTCCTTTAGTAGACCTTTTTAGGGAGCCCGCCCACGTACGGCCATCCAACCTCTTGTGCCCGATGATATGCCGCCTTTGGCTGACTCCAGACACTGGCTTCTCCTAAAAAGCTTTTTTTTAATACACCCTGCCAGTGCGGTGTCGGAGACCCCCCGCTCACCGCACCGTCCTCTTCCAAAAGAGCACTGTATAAGACCCGCTTTTACCGGGCGCGAGGGAATGTCGCGTTTTTTATAGCACTAAAACTCTACTTCTACTGGCCATATCAGACCACGGTCCGACTCTATCGCCTTTTCCCGCAGAGGCTACCCTTTTTCCCTTTCGCTAAGCTCTTCCTTTACTAGAGAAAATCCCCCCCCCTGAGGCTGTCAGTCACCTCACATGGCCTTTCCAAGGATGTAGTCTCCCCATAAACAAGCATCCCCGTCCTTGAAAGACCAGGATACCCTACGTCGCCTTTCTCATCCTTTTGGCGCATCTTTGCCCCCAGATAGTTTCTTTTATTGAGTTGATTGAAGAGGCTTTTTTTGTGTTATCTTTTCGCTGGCTTTTATTCTTTGAACAAGAGTTGGGGGGGTTTTTTGGTGTTTTGGAGGTCCGAGCCCCCCTTTTTGTAGCCGTTCACCTATCAGCCTCTCCCTTGAAACTTTCATCAAGGACCCCCTCCCCTCCCAGCTTTTTCGGAGGTCCCGGAAGAAACCTAGGCAAGAACCGTATCCCCGAGGTTACCTCTTTTTCTCTGGGACCTTAAGAGAGAAGCCCAAGCAGTTCCCTCCCGCAAAGATTAAAGAAGATGCTTCCGGAAAACCCCCCCACGATCCTGAGTTGCTGAAAAACTAATATAGAATTTTCCAATTCGAATACGGCCGTTCAACTCCCGGATTTCCTCCGGCCCTATCCCCTAGCTGAGCCTCTACGCTAAGGTCCTTTCTTACGGGAGAGAATCTCGGGGAAAACCGCTGTCGGAGGATTATAGCTCCCCTTTACACTAGAGTCGATGCGCCTGGACGCCAGCCTTCTAGGAGATGATGGTCATTAGTTAAGGCGAAGTCCTAGTTGCAGATTCCCTTCTCCCCCCTCGTGACTTTCACACGTTACTTTTTTGATCGAACCCGCGGTGCCTTTTTCCCAAATTAGCTATCGGTAAACAAGAGGAAAGTAGTAAGTCTCAATCTTTCTCCTTCAGGAAATTCCACTTCCCTCCAGAGGTTCCCTAACCTACGAGATCCGCTTCATAGAAAGACACCCCTTACGGAACCGCCCCCCTTACCCGCACGATGGCCTTTCCTAAGAGTCTCTTCCCCCTCCCCTGCAAAGCTAAAGGACACCCCCCGCCTGCTATCGCTGAAAAGAAACTCATTGAAACAGTTTCCCTGGCCTTCTTTTTCGCCGTTGCCCTCTTAGAGAAAGTTCCCTCTATTATTTCCTCCCTTGTTGCTGTTGATTTTTTTCGTCTATGGCATCGACTGGAGATCCCCGGGATCCCCGGCTCCATCCTCCGTCCTGTTTAGAAATGATTATGCCGCTTCTAGAATGGGAGGACTTAGCCTAATGGAGGCAGCTGTGCGGGCTGCTTGTCATCCCGTCAGGACCTCCCCCCCGTGGGCCTGGGAAAAAAAGGGCCGTCTTTTTCAAAGCTGCTCTCCGCGGGGAGGAACGATTGAAGACTGTGGACTTCTCTTCTGGACCCTTTTATGAACCCCTTCGCCGTTCCCCCCTTCCCCTAGGAAGAGGGTGTCCTCGCTATCGTAAAGGCATCGCGTATTATGTCACCTTTCCAACTGTTAAGCACGTGAAGCCCCTTCACGATGGGAGACTTCCCAGACCTCCGGCCTGCACTTGACCTTCCCAATTAATGACCCCTCGCGATGAGGCGTATCAAGGGTGGCATTCCTAACCTTCTTTTTCCGGGACCTCATTAAGTTTCCGCCTACCCTGTGCGTTTGTACCAGATTGCTAGCCCTATGAAGGATTCTTCTCCCTTATTCCTAGTATGTGTAGACGGTCCTGCTGTGGAACTGCACAGAGGACTGTTTCTTCACGGTAAGCTCCCTCTGTCAGACCCCCGAGTCCGTGGGCCCTCAGTGGACAAGTGTTGGCGTTTTTTTCGAGAAGCTACTCCTTCGGGGATGAGTCATTGTTAGTCGGGCGCGCGTCTCGAAAACTGTCTTCCCCCCTAGTCCCCCGGGTGATGGCCGCGGTTGTGTAGGCCCCCCTCGACGCCTCTGCGGAGGAGTCCGGGTCCCCCGGATAGCTTCCCCTATGAAAGTATACTTAGTTTCCCCTTTTTCACTGCATGAAGACAACTTTTGAGAGGGACCCCCTCTTTACCTTCTCTTTCGGAACTTTTTTTACCAGTACCCAAACAAAGGGACGAAAGATGCTCTGGGGCACTGCCGTTTTTTCCGCCCACGCGTGACTCCCTTCTTAAACACTCTTTCAAGGTTCTTTGAGGGAAGGACGTGCCCTTCTTTCCCCCGGTGATGGGCTTTCTCAATCATGGGATGTTCGTATTTGTACTGAGTTGCCCTCCTTAGGTTCCCCCCCGTTTCCGGGGAGAGTATCCCTGACTGTTCCGCCGGGCTGGGGATAAGGGCCTCTCGGATAGACCTTTTATAGGAGGATGATGATATGATGTATCTATTGATATTCGACTTGGCTAGAGAAAGGTCTATGGCTGATCCATGTTCCTTCTCTCATCCGGTGCTTTCATGTTTATACACCTTTTCCGTCGGACGTCTATCCTCCTTTTTTTGTAATGGCGAATTCTGGAGTCAGCAAACCCCGCGGCCCGCATCGGGCCCCTAAGGGCTTCCTTCAGTTTCATGAACGTGTTGTCTTTATTTGACCTTTTCCCCTTTATCGCTAGACCAGCTTTTGCGCCCGTCAGGGTTTTGGCCTACAGGCTCCCCCTCCAGGAATGGTTCCCCGTGATCTCCTCTAGCCTAGGCCAATTTTTCTTTTGGGCCGAAACCTGGCTTCACCCTGCTGGTGTTTCCATGCTTTTGTTTTCAAATGTGCCTTTTCCACTTCTTCGCATTCAATACCCACCCTCTTAAGGGAATTCGGAATCTTTCGTTTGTGGACGGCGGACCTTCCTCCTTTCCCCCCATAATAATCTTTGAGGCTCTCCCGCCGGCCACCCTGTTTACGACAGAGCCGACCTGCCCGGAAGGTGAAGGTTCCTGGGAAGAAGATCAGATTGTCACGCCCAGGCCCTTTTTTAGCAAAAGCCTTTCCCCCCAGGGGGAACATTTTTCCAGGTAAATGATCCTTGGCCAGCCTCGCTCTTCCCATATTCAAGAAGAGATTTTTAACATCCTGGCGGTTCGCGGCAGGTAGGCCCCCCCTTCCTTCTTAAAGAGTGTCCTTCTTCTCTTTACAAGGTCATTTCGATGAGACCGAATTCCATTATGGGCGAGCAAGGCAGCCCTTCTGATTTCAAGATGACTGGCTCCGTTGGCTGCGCCCCCTTCTTTTTCTAAATCCCCCTCCTTTGAAACTTTCATCCGACTTGTTTTCCTTCCCGTTTGGTTGTCGGTCTTGTCCCGGTCACCGCAACTTCTTCCTCCGCCAGAGAAAGTCTTTCCCGCGGTCTCTCCTGTCAGCGCTAAGATCCCGGACCCCAAAATAAGTATGTCCTTTCCCCCAGATAATCTCCTCCCTGGATCGAGCCGCTCCCTTATCCCCGACTTCTTCACGGCTTGACCATTACTAGCTACCCTTCCTTCCAGAAAAGACCCCCCTGACTGCGGGTACACACTGCCGTAAAAGCTCCCATCCCTTTTATGGAGCCCCCAATCGTCCCTGAAAGCACAGAGGGACACCATCATGTCGCCAATGTTTAATAATGGAAATTCAGGGGGCGTCCACGGAAGCCACCTTCGAGTTAGTTTTTTCTAATGGTTGAATCCCTCTGGTAAGACTGCTGCTCTTGAAACGGGTACCTTAGGCGGTCCCCTTGAAGGGTGCTTTCAGCGTTCTGCAACCATTCAGGGTAATAAGGTAACTCCGCCTCCCGATAGGTTTGAGAGTAGGCTTTTCCAGAAAAAGCTCCATCAAAGTTCCTCGACCTGTAACAGTGGACTTCTACCCCCTTTTTTTCACCTTCCATAAAGAAAGCTTCCCTTGAAGTGAAGAGCCCCCATTTCAAAGAAATTGTAACTTTCTTATGAACCTTCGTAGGAGAGCACGGGCCTCCCTTGAAGACCCCCTGAACGAGTGACCCGAAGAGTATCGAACCCATACTGATGAGCCTCCCTCCCTTTCCCTTTTAAGGTAACTGAGAAACTCTGGAAACCTCAACCTTTCGGAGGAAAAGTCCCTCTGGTCCCTTTTCCCCCCCGGAATCTTCAGTCCTTACGATCCCGCAAGCATGGCTGATGGGGAGTTCCAGGCGTCTTCCCCCGTCTAGGGCTTCTTCTCAGTCGTGACGTCTTCCACGTATCGTCAATTTTGATCGACGTTCCCGACGGTGACGCTCTGACACCTTTCGCTAGCTACCCCCCCACGAGGCCCTCCCCTCGTCCCAGGGTCTTATTCTCCCGGCCAGAGGCTGAAGGAAACCCGATCTCCCAGAGATCCCCCAAAAGATAGATAACCGCTTGTCGTACTCGCCGGCCGGGTTCCCGTAACCTATCCGCTCTGTGCCCAGTCCTGGGTCATTGCCCGCTAACTCCCCATCTAGCTCCATGAGCCCTAGTCCTCCTCGCGAGGAGACCGCATGGAAACGGTGAGACACGCGCAGGATGTAGTTTTCCCTTGTTAGCGCCGTGCACAGTACTCTCCTTCCATCTTGTTGTTGTTTGAAGATGCTACTGGCATTAATGTCCCTTGTGACTTCTCTAATGGAAGTCTTATAATGTTTCTACATTGATGTAGGGTCCTTCCCCCTCTAGCCTTTTGGATTTTAGTCTAGCAATGTACCCCCCCCTCTTTTTGGATATATGTTCGGACGGGCTGAGCAGTAAGTAAAGCCTGCGGGGGAATGCCGGCCAGTCAGGGCGATTGACCGCCGCGGATCTTCTTGTTTGAGGGACACAGCTGGAGATCCTGTTCGGCCTCGTCAGCTTGCTCCCCTTTTGACATAGAAAGTCCGCGGGTGCAGTGTTATGCACGTTCGCGAGCCATACTGGCCTCTGTATGTTTTTTTTTCTTTTTCCCGGAAGTTTCACGTTCAAGCCATGCCTTCTCTTCACTCGTCCCGATCCCCCCCCACATTGATTTGTCAGCCGTTTTTTTCCACAATACGGAGACGCTTATTGTCCTGGCTTCCAAGGGCCCTACCGCTGCATACCCCTACTTCCCCTCCCTTCTTTGATGTGTATCGGTGGGAGACTCCAAGGGTTCTCCCTCTTCCCGAGGCAGCGTTCTCCTTTCCCTGCCTGTATGATTTCTTCTTTTTTGAAAATTTTCCCCAGTGAGAAGCCTGGAATT
>Ga0179593_1442037_pt1 | contig 10769 bp, 11 predicted proteins | sample CZODoug2_1_08_16_FD_185931 | JGI IMG/M metagenome (GOLD analysis project Ga0179593, IMG submission 185931) | Vadose zone soil fungal communities from Angelo Coast Range Reserve, California, USA - CZODoug2_1_08_16fungal (PacBio error correction) | ecosystem: Environmental > Terrestrial > Soil >... | reverse complement strand
CGCTTGAGAACAATTTACGACGCACCTGCGCCGAAGTCTATTGAGGGAGAAGAGGGCCCCATACTGGTTTCTTCTTTTTTGTCGCTGGGCCGGCCGCTGTTTTTTTGGCTTAACAATGGGGAACCTCTCACAAAGGGATCACCCGCCTAATATTGCTGGGGTTGAGAGAAAGGAGGGTTCACTATGTCTCGGTTTCTTTTTCTTTTTTTATCGCCGCCCTGGAGCACTCTCCCTCACCAATTCATCTTTTTACGGTAACACCTTCCGGGTCTGGGGTAAGATGACCTGTCTCGCGCATTCTTCTTCTCTAGCTTGAACCTGCGGCCAGGATCCAGGCGCTCTTTTTTTGGTTCGTTTTTCAATGAACGGACCGAAATTTTTTTTTTGTTATATTTTTTTTCTTCAGCATTATTGCACTCGGCCGGTGGCAACGATTTCTATCACTTGCTTCGTTTTCTCCACTGCTTTTTTCCTGTTGCGAAATATCGTCCACTATCTTATTACCCCGTCCCTCGGCTCCTCCCGTTTCTTGCTACGCGGAATGGTCAGAATTAATTCTAGTCCTTTTCTCACTTTCCGCCCCGTGACGTCGATTCCCTGGGACCCCCCTGTATTCTTTTGGCTGCGACTGTGCTTGGGTGGATTAGATCAGAGTTTTTGTTTTACGGCAACGAACAGCGAACTTGGTTTATATCTCACTTCGGATCCCCTTTTGCATCCCCTCTCCTCATTTTCGATTTATTCGCTCATTCAGAAGAATTTGCTCTGTCCCTTAGATCCCATCCCTGCTACCTAGCCACCCATACCCCATACTCTTCTGATTGGCATCCTCCTTCCTTTTTTTTCTGTGCATTTTTTATTCGATATTTCAGTTCCCGAGCTATGGGTTTACATCCCGGCGGCCCCCTGCCTAGGGTTACTGTTTTACATTTTTTCTTCGGGAACATTATTGAACGGTGCTCTATTTCTGTGCCTTCCCCGTTTATCCTCTCGGGTGGATTGAACTACTGGACTGCCGCGCGCTGTCTTTTTTTTATTATCATTTTCCCTCGATCCTCGCCTCATCAAGGTGTTCATTTTTCCGCGATCACCCCGTAGCGCAATCGAAGGGTTCTCTACACCCCATATTGCTCCTGTGGTGAAGTGAACGTTATCCTCTTCGCTTCGCGGGCACCGTGACCTTGCTGTAAAGACCCTAGTGCATGAAAGTGATCCTTCTGTGATTGGATATGTCATGATTCGACCTGATTATTCTTTGCTTCGGTACCATTTTGGCCCTCAGAGGAGTGCCCACGCTTTCTTCTTTTCTCGTCGCCGACTTTGTGTCCAACGTCCTGCTCGCTTGTCCTGCTGGCTGAGGTTCCACTTTTTTCGTGATGCGTTGACCTCCATGCCAGCTTCCGCCTGCACACCCCTCCCCAAAGCGGTCCGGGACATGATTTGTATACCCGTTTCGCTGCTCCTTGAGAGCCCTTTGAGAAGATTTTTTAGGCATTTCCGCATCGTCCCGCAAGAACCGAATTCCAATTTGGCTCATTCGCCTGCCCGACGGTAACACCCGTAGTCATGTTTCCCTTTTTTTCTTTTTCTTGATCCCTTCAGAGTATTCCTCTCTGGGTCAGCCCTTTCTCACCCTCTTACCCCCCGCCTTCTTTTAACTCGAAGCTTTATTTTTCTTGTTAATACTACTTCGCGCTAATTCCCCCCTCAATTTGCTTGAGTTGTTCGCATCTTTCTCAAGCGGCTTACGGCGCCTGTCATCCTTGTTTTTTCTATCTGGATTCTACCACCTCCTTTGTTCAGTGCTCACCGTTTCACACGCATGAGTTATCGGCGCCTCCCACTCTCTCGTACCGGAGTTCAGGCAACAGCCTTTTTCCTCCGGTCTGCTACCCCTTTCTCTCTATATCTCGCCATGTCTGTCGTATTAAGACTTTTTTTAGAAAAGTCATCTGTGTCATTTTCCTCGTCAAGCCTTCCTCTCACTTGGCGCTAGTTTTCTCTTAGTGAGGAGACTCTCGGACCGGTGGCTAAAAGTATGGCCCCACTTCTTGCTGATATCTCCCCCCCCTCCTCCGATTCCTTAGAAACGTCTTCAATCGACTTCCCCTCCCATGTCCCCCTGTCGCACGCCCAATGTCTACTACCCATCCCTAAATCCACTCTGTTTGCAATGCCGTCGCGACGCTTCTCCAACCAACCCTCAACACTTACTCGTCAGTTTTCGTAACATCCATGATTCACAGAGGGTTTCCCCCCTGGTCTCTGACGCTTCAAGCGAAAATACCGCGAGTTGATAGTTGTTTTGGTTTGTTCAACAGTTTAAGACCACGTTTTACCAGAAGTCGGGACCCCTTCTCCACATTTTATCCCTACTCTTTCCGATCCGCTATCGCGTCGTATGCCAAACGGCTTACGATGTGCCTTTACCCCCTACATCCCCCGGCCTTTCCCCTCTTGATGATGCTGCATTAGATTCTCTGATTAATGAGACGATAGATGATCTCCACACCATTCCCGCCTGCGTTCTTGTGCCCCCCACACGCTCCGAAGAAAAAGTGTTTGTGTTGTTTTATCCTGCCAACTCCTTCCGTCTCGCTCACTTCACCCAATTATTTTCCTCCTCCGCACTTTTGTGGATACGTATATGTTCAATAGTGCGATTTGAAGAAGGTCCGATTTTTCCTTTCGGACACTTTGTCTTGCTTGGATATGTTGTTTGATGCTCCTGACCCTTTTTTTCTTTTTCCCCACTCTAAGGCATTTTCATCATCTCTTTGAGATGCGCCCATGCAGTCGAATCGTATAGCGACCTAGTTGTTCTTTCTTTGCCGTTCACATCTTTACTCCTTGTGGCTCCAGTCAAACTCCAGCTCCTGATTATAGTCAACGAAGAAAATTTTTTGTGCTATTGCGCCTTCTTTACCCCCTGTTATCTATCGGCGTTTACGACCTTTGGAAACCCCACCCCACTCCCCTCTAGTTTTTTCTGCGGTCAAGCGTTCGTAGTCCCTGTTTGGTAACCCCTCTGTGTCTAGTCTTGTTACTACTCTGCGTTTAGATTTTTTGGACCGTTTTTGATCATTTTTAGAGCTTATTGCCTAGCTTTTTGCTTAGTTCCTTTTTATTCTCCCATTGGGCGGTTGATTGACTCTTGCCAGTGGGATGCGTTGAAGAAGTCCCTTCAGGATTTAATGACGTTTTACGGAGCCCATCGGCGGCATGGGGCTTCTTTTTGCACCTTCTTCAGAGTAGGCCCCTTACCTGGATGTATAACACCTTTACTTTCGCAGCGATCAGACTTGCTGACTTGTGGCCCGTCTCCCCCTTTTCGCCTGTCATCTCATGTATGCACTCTCGAACAATGGTTTCTATTGACTTCTAAGAGACTTGGTACGGTTCTTCAAGTCTTGTTGTCCCCTCCGTTACGCCCTCTCTTTCGGAGCATCTGAACCATGCGTTTGCAGACTGGCCTTCCTGTCTCCCAACTCTCCAAAGACCCTACTTCCATTCGTCTTTAGCTGTTCCCTGCCAGCACTTCTTCACCCAGAAAAACCACCCTTTCCCTCCATCCGGGTCGAACCCTTCCGAGAGTTCCTAGGACATTTCTTCACCTCGGCCCGCGAGTCCGTTCTTTCCGATTTGATCCAGGGACTCCCCGAGCTTCCTAGCGGCCCCTGTAAGATACTTGCACGGAATCCAGACGACGGGTTTGCTATTTGCGCCGATTTCAGCCAAATTGGACACCTTATGTTTCCGTGACGATGCTTGTCCCCATTTCGGGCAGCGTCGTTTGAATATATATGCCTCTACAGTGTCCTGACCATCATGGCCCGTCGCGGGACGTTGGTTCTCATGTTTTCAGTCGTCCACCAGCGATCTGTCCCTCCCGCTCGACGTTTTCCGTCCCTGCTTTTCATGCACAGTAACATCATCTGCTTTTTCCCTTTTCTCCGGCGCTAACGCGTCCTATTAGCTCACGAGTTCCACAGCATATTTTCCAGTCGAGCCAACGTCACCTCCCGTGCCTTTCACTTTGAACTTAGTCCTGAAAAATCGTTTAGGTCCCGGGCATTGCCCTAGGTTTCCGGTTTCCAGTTCCGGAAGAGCCGCTAATCGTACCCTTCCTTCAGCTTCCCCTTCCGCGCGCGTCGCCCAGAACGACCACCCTCTTTGATCGGACTTACTTTCGACTGTACCGTTCTTCGTGAGACGATTGAGATTTGTGCCCCCTCCCTCTCTGGGCCGTAGTTCTATAAAGCAAATCCATTTGCGGCCGCAACCCTCTGCACCGTTCGGATTAAGAATGGAAGTATGTTCTCCTTCCTTTCCCGTACGGACTCCTGCATGGGTTTGGTATTATCAACCATATTCGTTTGCATCTTCATAGCCGTCCTCCCCCCTTCAGCTGTCCAACCCCGGCAGGGAATGGTTGTTCACCGGTTCTGTTAGAGTGCTTTCGATTGATCAGAATTTTTTACCTCTTTATCTTCAGGGACTCTCCCTTCTCCTCTCCCACTTCCCCATGAGTAGCGATTGGCTTCAGCCCTTTTTCTTTTTTTTTTTTTCTGCTCCTTTATGCTTTCTTCCATTTCGTCCCATTTTTTCTATTTCTTCTTTCTTTGACCCGCAACCAAAGATCGTTTTTGATGCGGCCCACCCAGTCCTTCCAGTATGACCCAACCCTTATACCTTCTGGCCATTGCCCTGTCGGGTTTGCCGCAGTTCAAAGGAGTCTCCCATACTCATGCCTGTTCCATTTGAGTAATACCCGATTCTCTCAGTCTATTTTCCCCAAATGAATTTCTCTCTTTAGTCCCCGAGTCGCTTCTCGTCACATTTCCATTGCTCTCCTTTTTCGACAACTGCTTCGTGAACCAAGTTTTACGCCCCCCCCCAGGTCTATCCATTAAGCTGGACACCCTAACTGTACGACCCCCAAACAACGCTAGCGCCTTTTCCAGAACTCCAGATCTGCTTTCGAAGAAATGAGAGCTCCGGTTTCTCATCTTTTTTCCTCTCTCTTTTTTTCTGAAGTCCCTCCTGAGATTAGTCTTTTTAGCTCAGGGAGAGCGAGACGACACCTTACCCTCCCAGTCATCATTTTTCGTCCCCTAGTTGATTTTTTCACGCCTTTTCATCGAGAGGGGACCCATTTTGATCTTTTTGTCTCCCCCATCGAAGCCAATCACTGCGGCTGGTTCAGATGCCGCTTTTTGCCATTTATCCCGCGCTCTCGTCGCTTTTGCTTCTTACAAATTTTTTTATCAGCCTTGACATATATATCTTTTCTGTCTTGTTTCTCGAGATGGAAAGCTTGAGCAAACCGTGTCGTCTCTCCCCCTCTCGTTTCCTTTGATAAGAGAATTTGTCAAATCTTAGTTATATGGTGAATAGGGTCGATGTCGCTCCGGCTGTGATTATCTTTGGTTCCCCAACCCAGATCCCAAATTATCCGCCTGTTCGTTATCTCCGTCTTAGGGTGTGATCCATGCAAGGTGCTTTTTCCTTTTTCGATCTCTCCTTTTTATAATTACTCCCCCCCCCCCCATTCAATACGAATGGCGACCCCAAGGCCCCTTTGCCTTGTCTTTTCTTGGATCTGACTCCCGCGTTTATTTTGCTGAGGATCTTCTTGCGTGCTGACTTACTTCGGCCGTCTTTTTTTTTGGCGTGTTCTTTCCACGGTTTTTCCAACGCTTCACTGGGTCCTCGTCCCTTGTCTCCGCAACTTATTCTCCTCTCAAGTCTAAGGTTTCACGCGGGTATCGCAATGCCTCTTTTGTCCCCTGCCCTCGTCTTTCGCCCTCGCCCCGTTTACCCTTCATTTATGAACGCATGCGTTTCCTCTCGGTGTTCTTTTTGCGTACTTGCTTGGGACCTTATCTCATCCCTTCTTGGCCGTGTTTGCCCGACTTAGATTGGCTTTTGACGGATCGGTTTTTCCTCGGCCGCGCATTGCCTGGGTGGCCTGAGATCTTGCATATCTTTTTTTCGGTCCAGACGGCCTTCTCCCCCCCCCGCAACTTTTACAGATATACCGGATCTGTTTGACCGTCTCATCCCAATCTTTCCCCTTTGCCGTCTTGTATCCCGTCTAAGACCCGACTTTTGCTAAGAGACGCTTACTTATTAATGCTCCCCACCATCCTACCGAACACTTACCGGTGGTGTTGGGTTTTTGGGCTGCTTGGCAGACCCTTGTGTCAGAAGTGGTATGCGGGTGCTTTACGTGTCTAGCTCCCCTTCCACAGCGATTCTGGGCGAAGCTTTTGGACCCATTACCGCGTTCATGCCTTTCTAAAGCCATCGACTTCCAGTTCTTCCAAACTCCCGAACTGTGCGCGATTCTGCACCCTTGAGTTCCTTTGGCGGTTACCGACTGGCCGGCTGACGTTTTTTGTCTTTAATATGTCTCACCCCGCATGAACTGGTTCCCCGTCTACGAAGATTCCCTTATTTTTTTTTTCTTTCCTGATTTCCGGAGGAGCGCTCGTATGCTTTCGTCTTCAGTTCCGTTCTTCATCAGCTTCCTCGTTTTTCGCGTATTCTTCCCCTGAACTCAAACTTGTTCATGCCTGGCCCTCACTCTGTGCTTTTTTTCGGGCATTTTCTCGTACTTCTGTCTTGGTCTCCTACAATCTTTTCTTTTCTGACGAATAGGGTTTAGATCTTTTTACTCTTTTCGTGGCCTGAACGCTGCCCCCCCTAATGCCTTGAGCTTTAGTGCATCTTCTTTTTCCTCGCGTCAACTTCGTCTTTCATTCCTGACAATCACGATAAGAATTTGAAAACTTAAAGCGTTTTCTCTTGCATTCTTTTCCCCACGTTAGCGGCTTTTTCGCCGTTTCTCTCAGATGAGCCTAACTTTCCCTCCTTCCTCGGCCAAGAATACCTCAAGGTCAATTCTTGAAGTCTCTGAGGCCCCCAAAGTGTCCATGTATTCCTTCTCTTTGTGGTGCTTCTCCTACTGTAGCTTCGGGTGTCTCCTTCTCAAATTTTTCAAAATGAGAGAGTTTTCCCTCCTCAGAAATTTTCCTATTTTCCTTCTTGTCCTCCTGCTTCCCTCCCCTTAATCGTCCCATGGGCTAAGTTTGTTAATGTATACGTGATGGCAAGCCCCCGCTCTCGGACGCCTCTTCATACTATTTTTTTTTCGAGTCGATGTATACCGCCGTTAGGATGTACTCTTATTAATCATTAAAGATTGGAATTACCTCTGGCTGCATCCCGATTAGTCCCCTTTTTTGCTCCTTTCTCCACTTTTGTCGGTATCTCCATAGCAAAATTGGAGCTTCCTTCATCAGGTCTACGGATCAACTGTATCGCCAATGGTTGGCCTCATCCCTTGATCTGATGGAGATTTTTCCAGGTGTGCTCTCCCTCAACTTTCCTTCTTCTACGCTCGGACCGTGTGGTTTCCACATCTATGTTTTAAAAAGGAAGTAGGATTCTCTATCCCAAGGTTCTCCCTTCTGATCACGTTTTTTCAATCACTACCCTCCCCGCTCTTTCTTAAATGTCCTCCCACCAATACACCCCTCCCCCACTCGGGTCAGTAACGCTCTCTAGACGTCTTCCCCCACCCTTTTTCCAACAAATCTCTTTTTTGAGTACTCCCTGATTCACCGTAGGTTTTTCCCCTTGTCTCTCTACTTGTTCTTCCTGGACAAGACCCGCGCTTTTTTGTTTTTTTTTTTCCCTCCGGTTTTCTTTCGCCTACACGATAATTTTCAAAGTGGCGGTCCCTCTTGAACACCCCCTCCTTACGTTTGGTAAAGATTCTTCTATCCCGAGTTTATTCTCCAAACTTATTCCATTTTGACTCAACCTCCCCTATCCAACTTCTTGCTGTAGTCATGCATCTTTTTTGTGCGCAACTCCCCTATGTTCTCGACGATGTTTTTCGTTCATACAGGATTAGGTATGGTCTAAACAAAAACCTACTTTCTTGCCCCCATTTTTGCGTGCAACAATCCCCTCCTTCTTTTCCACTTTTTTTCACATATAATCTTTTACTCCTACTTTTCTTTCTGTAGATCTGTTAAGCCGTCTCTTCCTCCCGTTTGCACTTCTCCCGTCAAAATTTGGCGATGCTTTGGTTTTTGAGTCTCCCTACGAAGAGATTTATTTGAATCCTATTTTCTAGGTTTCAGCATCTTTTTGACTTTTCACCTTTCCCTCAATACTGCTTCTACCTTGCTTATGGGGTTCCTTTTCTTAATTCTTAAGAAGCATTTGTTTCTCCATCCACTCTCTAAGATGATGTGCCCGCCATCGTAAGACATTTTGCAGTAAGAGTGAAAGCTTATTTTTCCCTTCTTCTCCCGTCCCTCGACCGTTTTTGACCCCAAAAACACCACGTACCCTCTCGGGTATGTAGACTGCAAAGTTTTAGGAGAACCCTTTTGACCCTTTTCAATATTGTTTTTACTCGCTTTACGTGATTTTTTTTAAAAGTTTTCTTTTCTCTTTCCCTCCGAGCTGACTTCTGCAACTATCTTTTTGATACTTTATGGTTTTATTCTCCCCTTGTTCTTTCCCTACCTCCTTTAGTTGTTGACCTTTCTTCTTTTTTTTTTTTTCAATGCCTTTTATTACTTTCTCATGACGTTTTGGAGTCTTCCTAGGCTCCAGGAATTGGGGCAATATTTATCAAACCCTGTCAGTGAGGTCTCTTTACGTTCCTTTCGTCTCAAACCTGGAAGCGCCCCTGGATTCGTGGAGTTTCCTGATTTGCCCCATAGTGTTCGTATGACTTTGTCTAATCATTTTTTTCCTAACGCATTCGCCCAATGGGCGCGCTTTTCACCTGCAGATGAAGTTTTCTTCCTCATCGGATTTTCAAATTATGTTGAATATAACTTTAAGCGATATCGGTGCTCATACTTTTATCTTCGTGACGCTTCCTTCAACCTGAGGAGAAACTGCACTTTCCCCTTCCTCCTCTACACCTAAATAGATGAATCCGTATTAGAGAGGGACAGCCAGCAAGTCCCATAACACCCTCTGGTCAAACTTACGCTATACTTTCCGTCAACAGTTCTCGCATCTGTTCCATAGGTCCCATCATGGATTGAGGGAAAACCCAGATTATGACTGTCTCCTCTCTTTATCAAGTTCTCACCTAGATTAGCTTCGAGGACGACCTCAAAAGAATCATTACCATTACTACTTTTTTTCCTTAGTGTGTCCTCCTATTCCGAAACCTTTACCTTTCTAGGGGACGATGATTCAACTTAGGCTATTTCTTATAACTTCCTTCCTCTTACGAGTTTTAATTTATCCCCTCACCTAGTCTCTTTGAGTTTCTGAGTCATTAACTTCTGGACGCGCCTACGTTTCCTTCCTCCGTTTTTCCCAATCCAGTTTTACTTTATTTCTTTTGATTGTTCTACGAACCTTCCCTCCCCTCATGATACTCCTTTTGTTGCCCTCCCGATTTTTGACGTCCAATGAAGAAGATTAGCCCCCCCCTGCCCCTTCTCCGTGCCTGCCCCGTGTTTTTCTTTGTTCAAGAGGGGATTCACGTTTTCACCTTTCTCACCTTCACCTCTACATCATCTTGTCGCACTGGCTTTTTCCGTAGCCGAGAATCCTCAACACTCTTTCCCCCCCCCTGTTCCTCTTTTCTACGGATATTTTTGTCAGACTCTACGTCTTTGTCTTTCCCTGGTTCTTCCGTTTAACTTTCGTTCTTTCCTCCCTAACCGACAAGGTATGCCTCCACTTCTTTTTCGTTGAGGTATGAGCTTTACTCTTAGCGTAGCTGCCCTTTACCCTACTTCCTGCTTCATGTGGCCTTTGCCCACTATTTTCTGTCTTCCTATCTCACCACCCTCCCACCCCCGACCAAAGGTCAGTGCCCTTTTGCCCTCTATTAGTGCGTTTTTTGATTTTCATCATTCATTTTCTCTCTAACTCCTTTATCTCTCCCCCTCTTTCGGCCCTTGAGTCTCCTCTGCCAATTCTCTTTTTGCTCTCTCCTTTTCATCTTCCGTTTTTAGTCGATAAACGTTGCGTCGTCCTCATTTCACTGGTTTAACTCCAACCCGATCTAGCTTTTTGATTTCTCCTTGCCCCCCCCCCTGCTTGCCGCGCTCCTCCACACGGATATTCTTGCCCCGGGCCTCCTCTTTTCTGCCTCACTTTTCCCCTGCGATGCTCTCATTCCGTTTCCCCACTTCACTCAGTTGAACCACGCTTTTAATTTCGCTTTCCCCTCCCTGCATTTATCTTTAGCCCTATTTTTTTTTTCTGTGTCGCACATATTCCCTTGTTCTGGACCCGTTTGCCCCTTTTTCTTTCAGGTCCCCTTTTCTGAGCCACCTTGGTCGCTTACTCCTTTCGAACTCATTCCCCCTTCCCGACCCCCACCCAAAACTTCTATTTTCTGCTGTAGTTAAGAACCTCATAGTATCCTCCATCCTCATGCGCTCTCCTTTTTCCTCGTAGTTTCATAAAGTATGTCTTTGTTTTTCTGATTCGAGTGCATATTTGTTCTTTATCCCCTTTGTCCTGATCCCTTTCCGGGAGTCCCCTCCCTTTTGAACCTTCTTCCTCCTGCGTCACCCCCTCGTTATTTCTTCTCTCCCACGCAGCACCTTTCTCTCTTTTCTTCACTGTGGTTCTATTGGTGGTCTCTTCCAACTTTCCTCCAACCATCTTAATGCGATCTACCCATCTCCCTCATCTCCTTTTTCAATTATCTCTTCGTTTCATCTCCATCGGCACTCTTGAGTTTCTCACCCCCCATTTTTTCCCATCTG
>Ga0179593_1420216_pt1 | contig 10769 bp, 9 predicted proteins | sample CZODoug2_1_08_16_FD_185931 | JGI IMG/M metagenome (GOLD analysis project Ga0179593, IMG submission 185931) | Vadose zone soil fungal communities from Angelo Coast Range Reserve, California, USA - CZODoug2_1_08_16fungal (PacBio error correction) | ecosystem: Environmental > Terrestrial > Soil >... | reverse complement strand
TTCTTTCCTTCTTTTTCCGCGCAAGAAGTGGTTTTTGTAAAGGTGTGCGATTGCGTCAGGTGGTGCAGTGAGAATAAACTTTCGTCAGAGTCCCTTTTTCGGGTTCCAGACCCCCCGGTTCAATGACGCAGAGTGCATGTGGTTCCTATCGGGTTCCCCAACTTTTCAGGGATGGTTCCCTTGGTGCCCAATTTTTGTTGTAAGGTTAATGAGTCCCTTCCGCCTCCTCTACCTTGTATTTCCCCTTGAGGAGTTTTCTTTTTGAAAGTTATTTCTTTGGGGATCAGCACGATTGAGCTTTGCCGTGGCCCGCATGATACCGAAACCCACTTTTCTCCCCCCCCCATTTTTAAGAACACGCTCGAAGATGGGTAAGAACAAGAAACTTCTTTTCCCTCTGAACACATGGTTTCTTTAGAGTGGTTTCACCGGTCCTCCTTAATGTACCGGTTTTCCACGCGTCACGGTGGTACACGGTGTCCTTCCTGCATTTTGTGCGGCCGCAGTTCACGCCCACCGTTGACCCCCCCTTTGTCAATGCTGAAACTTTCCTTTCTCCCCTCCGTTGCCTGCACGAGAACCCACATTTTTGATTTTGACTCGGCCTTTCGGAAACTACCTTTCCTTTTCTGTCTAAGATGCCGCCAGGCGTTTATTGCTTTACGCCTGGCGGGGTCTTAAACTGTTCCTGTGACCTTCCCCCTCTTGTCGTATAATGATGGGTTCTAGAACCCCCTCCCCTAGCGGCTAGCATTCACTTTTCCTAAGGGGTGGATGAGAAATTGACTATTGGTTGACTTCGCTTTCTGCTGGTCTGCCTTGCCCTCCTAGGTACGATTCCTTTTCCCTTCCCTCACGGCCAAAGTTTACCTTATTTTCTTTCTTTCCCGGGCTAAGAAAGGACCTGAGAGATTCGGCCTTGTTGCCGGAGAGACTATTTCTTTTTCCTTGAGTTCCCCGCCCCTGTCGTCCTTCTTCTGTCCCTAAGCTTGATGGACAGTACATAAAAAGTCCCTTCTTCAAATGTCCGGCCCACGTGCCGGGGGCCCCATCTTGGTCCCTCCTGTTTCCCCTCTTTGACGGGCCCCGACTTTTTCCCCTCAAGCAGATTCGTTCGTGAAGTCCCCCTTCGTCCTATCCTGACTCGCCTCCCTGTTCTTTACCCCTTTTGCTTGGTACGATCCTTTCGTTTTCCCCTTTCTTCCCTCCCGACATTGAACTTTTGTTTTGCGAGTTCGGCAGCGCAAGCCGGGTGAAGATTTGGCAAGCCCCGTCTTCTGCTTATTTTCTGACCAGGCGGGGGACCCGCGGGCGTGGTTTTTTCGGCACATTCTCCCACAGGTCTTTCTTTTTTTCCGTCTCTAAAATTTCCAGTTCAGACGAGATGCCATAAGGTCCAAGTTTTGTTAAAGTTTTGCTTTTGAGCCGTCGGCGCGTCTCGATTTTTTCCCATGCCGGGATTCCCGATAAATGAGGGCCTTCTTGATTCAGTTTTTCCCATGGTACTTCGAACGCCACAGTAGTCGGTTCCCCCCCATGAGGGATTCTCTCCCTCGTCTTGGTTGGGCTCCCCCCCCATTATTCTTTTTTGTGACGACCTGACCTGATCTGCGCCCTTCACCAATTTAAGTCCCGGGTGGGCTAACAAAAAGCCCGTGGCCTGATGAACCTTCCCCCCCGGGGCCCTGCTTCTGCTCGCCGATTTACTAAGGTTTTACCCGCCTACGTTTCCGAGGATCCTTTTCTAGTCCCAGACCTACCCCCCTTCCGTCTTGCCCCACGAGGTTGAACCGAAGAGATTTCAAAGACCTTTATTCCTAACACAGGGAGTCCTCACATATCCTTCCACCCTGTCTCCACGACCCGTTTCTCATGGCCTGGCCGTTTTCTCCCCCGATGCGCACGGGCCCCCCCTTGCTTCCCCCTTCCTCGTGTGTTTCCCCGCGCTACGATGGGGGTAGGCTAGCGCTTATGTTTTTCCCTTCTGATTACCCTCATCCCCCTTTTCTTTCTGGGTCGCGTAAGAAGCTTCTGTTTTGCCGGCTCCTACCTTCTCCTTTCTTCGGTTTGATTGATTTGCGTATCCCCAACATTGAGACTGCTGCACCCTTAACTCGGGCTCAGCGCGTCTTTTTTCGTTGAGTTCCTTTCACTTTCTTTCATGCTCTAGTGCGGGGAGTGGTGAGACATCAGAGGCGAGTCCGTCCGGGCAGAAGAGATGGAGAACCCTCCTTGTTCTCTATCTTCTGGTCATGTATCCTTTATCTAACGCCGCGGTTTTGACGTTTCTCCCCCCAGTTCCCTCCCCGGTTCCACCGGTGCCTTCAGGTGAGATTGTCCTTTCCCCTGCGGAAGACCTGGAACCGGCGTGCTAAAAATGATAGCATACTTTTTTACCTGCCCTGCCGTTCTTTTTCCTGGACGACTTCCTTATTTTTTTCTGTTTATCGTCGGGGGGAGAACTTGTTTAACGAAGGTCCTTATTCCTTACCCGTTCAGGCCAGAGGGTCTGGTTTTTGTTGACGGACACCACCTGATATTTTGTTCTCTTGCTCTCGGCAGCTCTTCTCTTTTCTTGCAACTTTTCCCACCTTTTTTTTACCTACCCCTTCTTAGAACCGCTTTAGTCTATATGAGATTGAAAACCTGCTTTTTGGCGGCCTGCGCGTGTTTTTTACGACAAAAAGGGACCCGCATTTCCTAGCTTGTTTGTTCCGGCCCCCCTTTCGAGGTTTCCATTTCCCTCCTTTCTGTTTCCCGTTCTTGGCGCCTTCCGCCGCTGTAATTCAACTACGTCTGGCCGTTCCCCAGAAAAACCTTGTCCCCCCTGCCCTATCTGTTCCCGGAAGCAGGTACCTCGATGTCTCCAACACTGAGGTTACATATCCCCCCAAAGAATCCTCTAGTTCGTTCCTTTCTTCCCTTTCCTTTCGATTCTCCTCGTTTTACCTCTCCGGCGGTTTCTGGGCCGGTCTTTTCGCCCCTTTCTTCTTTTTCGACCGACCCCCGTTCAAAAAAGACCGCCTGTTCAAACATATCTGTCTCCTCCGTTGGTTGTTGTTAGATCTTTTTTTTCAATCTAGACCGTTTGCGTTTCTTTACGTTGAACCGTTGGGGTCTTTGATCCCGAGGGCTTTTTTCCTCCTGGCAGTCTCTTTTGCCTTTTTCCGTTTTGAGAGTTTGCTCTGTCGTTTGGGAGAAAGCTGAGTGGGGGATTTAGTGGTGCTAAGTTTGGCACTCCCCATCCGGCTAGGTGGTTTCGCCGTTCCCTTGGCCCGCGGACCAAGATGGCACGGGTCCACAGGTTTTTTTAACATGTTTGTGAAGAATTAGGGACTTAGGGGTCCGAACCTTAAGCAGGACCGTCCCTTTCCCTCAGTTTTTTCTCACACCCTCTGGCCACCCCATTCCCCTTTAGTTCACGTTTTTTTTTTCCAACAACATTCGTCTTCCTGGAGGACCCACCTTTCTTAGACGTGCCTCACACGCCCCTTGAAATCGGATGGTAGGTCCCCTTTCCCTTTTTCCAAGACTTCATCTTCCTCACTCCGTATACGACAGCGGTCCTGTTCGCCGAGACCAGAAACGCGGATGCGCGCAAAGTCGGGGGGCTCAGAGTTAATGAGTGAAAACCTTTCCCTTGCCTCCCTTCATTCTTTTTTTATTCTTCTGCTTGCCCGCAGGGCCTCTTTCGTCGCGAGTCCTTTGTTTCCTCTGTTTACGTGAAAGTAGAGTGCCGGAAGATCTGAGGACTGCGGGAAACTTCCGTTCCCCTTCCCACCCAGCCCTTTTCCTTCCCCTTACGTTTCCGTTTCTTCTCGTTCCACGGACTTTCGTTTCCTTTGCGAGAGCACCCCGGCTCACCTTTTTTTCGTGTTCCTTTACCGAGTGCACCCTTCCGTCCCGTTCAGGAACCTGCCATGCGACCGATTGAGAATCCTCGCGGCCCTTCTTTTTTTGTAACTTTTTTTCCCTGTTTCTTCTTTCCCCTCGGTCCTCACGCCGTCGTCACCCGATTGTTTCTTCCCGGTCTTAGAAAGCTGAGTGATTTCCAATTCCAGGTTGGAAGCGCAGGAACGGTAAGAGAAGTCCTCTGACTCCCCTCTTTCAGTTGGCGTCTCCCGCTTTCTTTCACTCCTGAGCTATTTTTCCCTATGAGTTTGTTTTCTTTTGCCTTTCCCCACACGTTTATTCCCGGAGAAAAGGACTGAGCCTGAACCTGTTGGGTCCGTCCCTGTGAACTAGGAACCGGTATCTTTTCAACTCTCGAAATTTTGTCGGTTGCGCTGTTTTTTTTTTTCTTTACTAGGACTTTTTCTTTCCCCCGGTGGCCCCCGCGAAGGAGAGTACTTCGGCATAACAGAGGGTCAGTTTTTGTCCCAGAATTCCGGGTTTTTTTTATAATCGCGTGAACAGGTTAGCAGTTTCCTTGGGTCGTTAGGAAAGTCCCTTTTCCCCTGCGTGTGAGTCATGTTTAAAGAAGGGTGTTCAAAATTTCCTAGGTGGCCGCCGGATACCCCCTCGCAGGACCAAAGAGCTCTCCGCTCTCACTCTCTAACACTCTTGTTCCCCCACTTTCCGGTCCCCCGGGAACGCCGTCAGAGTTTCTCCTACCTTATGGGCGCGGCCTTAGACTAGTTTCCCTCACCGACCTATACGCCCTTCTCCCCCCCACACAAACAACGTTTGTCGGCACAGCAGCCACTTGTCACTGCCCAACTTTGCCCCGAGCCTTCCGAACCTTCGTCTTGCTGTAAAACTGAACGCGCAAAGTGGCTGTTAGGGACCCTCCCGTGACCTCATCCTCCTTCCAGCAGCACGTCCTCTCCGTTTTTGGTCCCGCCCTGCTTTCGGGGTATCTTCTTTCCCTTAAGTGTCCACTTGATATAGAAGGTCTCCCTTTCCCTTTGCGCCTCGGTGCTTCCCCTTGTCCACCGCCTTCCTAATTTCCTCAGCTTTTTTGCTTTCCTTTTTCACGCCGCTGCGGACAGCAGATTTTCCCTAACGGCCGAACGGCGGACGGTCACATCAGGTACTTATTTTTTTACCCTCTCTCTCCCTTGCTTCCCGTTCTTCCTGTTCCGTCCCCTCGGTGCCCCGATCATTTTTTCCTTTCTCTTTAGTCCGCGACATTTTGCAGGCCCTGCATGTAGACATCTTAGTGACCTTCCCTCACCTTCTTAATCATCTGCTACCCAACGATCTCCGACTCCTGTTCGGCATCTAGTGGGAGGCAAGAACTGCCCCTCTCAACGCGTGTCATGTCAGCAAGGACTTCCCCCGTCCCTCCGCCTGTCGTCCCGTCGTTCGACTTCCACTTGACCTGTTCCCTTCGTTCTTAATTAGTACCAAGGTCTGAAAGTCGATCGCGTGCCCTGCTTTTCCGTGCAGTAAACTTCATTTTATTTGGGTCCTTTATTCCTCTTCACTCATTCCCACCGCGCCTGATGTCACCACTTTACGTTTTCTTTCCGTGTCCTGTATTGTTTAGTTTTTCTGACGTGAACCTTATGGTGTAGGTAATAAGGTCTGTTATTCAGTATTCCTTCGGTCAGTTCCTTTCTAATGCCGGCGCTTTGCAGGGTTTTAGTTCAGTCTACTTGAAAATCCTTGAGACTTGCGCGTTCCCTCCAGCCAGAGTCCCGGTCCTACTTTCAACAGCCATTTTCTTTCCCTACTTTCAGTCGGCCGTGGATCAGTAAAGGTAACCCCCTCGGAGAAAGGTACTCTTCATCACGCCAGTGCGAAGGCTTACCTCCACTCGTGAGTCAAGTGCCCTTCAAGTCAGAGCCCAAACGAGTAAAATTTCTCTACCAATAATGACAACCTTTCCTACGTAGTTTACCCTCTCAACGAGTCCGCAACATCTCTCTCCCTACTTTTTGTTTTTCTCTATTTATTTCGGTCCGTAGAGCCATGGAAGCTAGGTGGAGGCCATTGTTGCCCTCTTCCACGTCATGGGTTTTTCTCTTCCTTCTGTGAATTTTCCGCGCCCGGTTGACCCGGAGTCTATCTTTTTCCGCAATTCACTGATCTGAAATGGCTACCTTTTTTGAAGGTCTGCGCAGCAGGCAGACCCCCCTTGACGTCCTTCCGACCTTCTTTTTTACTACTTTCCCTGCTTCTTTCAGCGCATGCTGCGAGGAGGCACTTGCCTAGTTTCGCCTCAAGCACCTGCCTAATGAATTCCTTCTCCCCTCTTTTTTGGCCGACCTTTTTTCTACTCCTCCCCTGACTGTAGTGAGTCCCACAGGAGTTGATTTTTTTTAAGAAAGTCCTCGCCACATACCCCACTTTTAGCCAGGAACTGTTTTTTCCCGTTTTTCGGATCCGGTTTCTCTTTCTCCTTTTCTCGCCCCCTCCTAGGTGTTCTCAATGCCGTTCTATAGACCAGCCACTCCTCGCTTCCCGATGTGCGGACCCGTCCCCCTTTTCTGGACGATTGGTTTAGCCCTGCGGAGTGACCTGGCGCTTGGTCATTCACCCCCTTGTGGCCGCCTACCCACTCCTTTTTTCTCCTGATGGGCCATTCAGTCTGTCAGCGTTTGCTCTTTTCGATCTTAAAGGTCTAGGTGTCTGCTTTCCCCCTTTCACGCAAGCTCTTTCCTCCCCTTCTCATGGGGCCGCGGAGCCGGCAACGCCCGAGTCTTAGTCACTTGAGGCCCTATTTTTCTGGCAATGTCGGCGAACTGTATCTGCTCGAGTCCCTTTTCCTTTGTGACCTTTCTCCCTTAGGCCGATTCGTGCTTCCGTTGTTGTCGTTGTAAGAACGGCTGTCCTCCTTGTACTTCTTACATTTCCCCTCCCCGCCGTTTGTAGTCAATTGCGGTGGCGCTTGCCTCGAACTCCCATCTGCAGCTTTTCCCCGAGGCGAACTGCCAGGTTCCTTCCGCGTCTCCCCCCTTTTCCCCCTTCCTGGAGCGGACGCAGAGCACCACTTCCCCCACCCTTCGATGATTAAGCGCTGTCGTCCCAGATCTTTTTCCTCATCGGGGCGCCCCTTTCGTTTTTCACCCTCCTCCTTTTTTTTGCACCTGTGTTTTCTTTTTTCTTGGTTTGATCGAAAAGCTTCCGGAGTGGTGTGTTCCTCCAGGTAGATAATTCCGAGAGACGATGAAACTAACTTGATCGGCTAATCTAGGGGTGTTTCCTCCCCAGTCCGTGTTTTTTCGACTCTTTTTCTTCCTTTCGTCCTCTCTTCCCTCTCTTCGTGTGCATTGCTGGGTTACCTGCGGGCCTGAGTGGCACCTCTTGCGAACTCCAACTGCCGAACTCGTGGCCCAACGGGGTCCCCAGGACTACCTATTTTTTTCCTTCTTTTTTCTACCTTCGTCGTTTTTTCTGTTCCTCTTTCTTCGCGAATCACCCAACTCGGGATCGTAAAACCCAGATCTGCAAAGGAAGAACCTGTGATGCCAGGACAGAACTGCTTTACTCCGCTGCCTCTCCGAGACCGACCCTTCCCCCCCATCCCCGTCTTCTCCCCCTTCCCCGCTACTTGCCCGACCAATTAATACGTAAACGAGGCTCCTGGTCCTGAAGTTTCCCAAGACGGCATTGCCTCTTTTTACCCCCCGCCCCCCCTTCCCCCCCCCCCTTTCTCCCCGCGTTCGCCCCGTGGCCCCCCTAAGGAAAACCTCCTTAGTTGTATTTTCGTGCCCATGCATGTGTCGCGCTGTCCTATTTTAGGGTTAGCTTGCGCTTCTTTTTTGCCCTCTTAAAGACTCCTCTCCGTCAGTGTATCACTCAGGGGAAGAACTGATGGCTTCTGACGGCTTTACCCATCGGTTTGACATCCCGATCTTTTTTTTTCTTCCAAATGCTCAACCTGGGTGACATACCACCTAGCTTTGTTGGCTTTTATAAGAGCGGCTCCGGTCCTTCCTTCCCAGGCCGTGGCATTCGCGAGTTGCGGACGGATGGGAGACACGGAAAAGCCTTGCTGTTCCTGGATGCGCTTTTTCTGAGTTGGCCGCTCTTTTTCCATTTTCCTTTCTCCTCTCCGTTGTGAATGTCGCGTGCCCCTTCCCGGTGCCTCGTCGATAAGGTTCCCTTTCCATTCTTAAGAAACTTTGATGTTGATCCACTTCTTCTTCTCTTCTGCCGGACGGCTGCGTCTCTTTCCCTGGACGAAGTGTTCCCTTTTTTCTTTTCGACCCCTTTGTTAGGCCTTCACTGAACCGGACGATTGCGTTGGTGAACTTCCCCCCCTAGATTTTTGATTTTTTTTTGAGAAGTTGCGGCACCTTGACCCCCTTTTCCCCTTCCCGCCCCCATGGACCCTCTCCCTTTTCCCCCCTGTAGATCATCTCTTAGAAGTGACACCGTTGTTTCTCTTGAATTCATGCTTTCTGCGCCACCCCGCTGTTGTTGCCGTCCCAACTTTTTCCCCCCTATGTCTTCCCTTTTTTTGCGCCGTCGGTTCTACCGCGTGCTGGGAAAGTTTTCTGGACACTTTACGAACTGCCTCCATAATGTCTTATTTTTTTTTTCCCCCTGTTTGACGGCCTTGGCCGCTTTCCCTTCAGCCCTCCCCCCTTCGCTGATGGTCTCCACCAATGTTGTTCCCACAAAAGATCCTCCCGCGTCGGGCCCCTTTCCTTCCTTAGAAGTAGACACCGTTTTTGAGTCCTCCCTCGCCCGCCCTGGCCGACCTTTTCCGTTTTTTGTTTGCTGCGCCCTCCATTCCTTTCCACAGCCCCTGGCGGATTGCGTCAAATCTCTATCTGTGTTTTTTTTTCGAGAGATGTTTCGGCGATCGCTTGGACTGTGTATTGCGCTTGACCCCTCACTTTCTTCCAATGTGGAGTTCCGGGCAGCCTCGGCTCGGTGCGCGATGCGGCTTTTTTCTTTTCCCAAGGACTTTACCCCTTTTTTCCCCCAAGAGGCTGTTTCTTTTTTTTCTTGTTTTAACATCAGTTTACCCTTTTCCTCAGTGGCGCTGTAGACGGATAAGGGGCAGGCTGGTTGCCTTTTTCCCCCCCTTGGTTCGCACCTTCCAGTTCCCCTTGTAGTTTTGGAAAGGTTTCCTTTCCTTTTGGCCGGCCTCCTCCCCTTTAGCCAGGCTCCCGTTCTACGGAAATCGAGTTTTCTAAACACCCTCTGCCGGACCGGAGTTAACGGTGTCCCCCAAAAGCGCCCGTGTTCCGACCTGCCGGCAGCGGCTTTTCAACCGCGGCTTCTCCCCCCCTTCTAAGAGAGTTCCCTCTCTCCTGGAAGCGAGGGTAGTTTTTTCCCGTGCCCAGTGGTCCACTCTCTCCCCGCGTAGACTCTCCCTCTTCTTTTTCATTCTCGAGACCCGTTCCCCTTCTCTTGCGCTCGACTTTTTTACGGGGGCCCTGTTCTTTTCTTTTTAAACAAGTTTTCCCCTCAGCAAGTTTCCGTCGTTGCGGCCAGCATCGGCCGGCCATTGACGGGGTATCCCCTCCCTTGGTCTTCCCCCCTTTTCTTTGGTTTTTCTGAGAACGAGGAGTTTTTTCGGGTTGTTCCTTCCTCCCTTTTGGACGGTCCCAAACTCTCTTACTTCAGGACCAGCGCTTTCCACCCTGTGGCCAGCGGGCGCTAAGGTGTTCCGGTAGTACGTTCTCCTCCTTCCCACCTTTATCTGTCTTCCGTACTTCCGTTTCATTTCCCCTCACAGCGACCGCTCTTTTTCTCTTCCCCTTTTCTCTTCCCAGCTTTTCTTTTCAGTGAGGTCCTGTGACCTTCCCTCGCCCCCTGTCCCCAAGAGGGTCCTCTCCGGTCTATTCCTCTCCACTCAGTGTCTCTTTTTTTGAAAAGATTCTATTTTCCTCTCCTGCCACACCATGAAGTTTCAGCAAGGGTCCTTCACCGACAGTAGTTGCCGGGAGCCGAAGGAAAGACCTTTTTTTCGTTTATCTTCCGAACACGTCCGGCCTTTCTCGTGCCCCCCTGTTTTTGACGCTCCTATTCTGACCAGTCCGAAGTACTTGCCCTCACTCCCCTTTATCCTGAGTGAATTTTGGTCTTCCTTCTCGCTCTTTCTTTTTTCTGGACGTAGTTTTTTTTTCTTCCTTTTTCGTACTCGTTCGACGGTCCCGACTCCTTTTTTTTTCTTAAGATTCCGTGGGCCAAGCCAGCGGAAGAACTTTTATTCTGGTTCTGGAGTCCACATCTGTTTTTGAGTCCCCAGCTCTTCTCTCCCTTTGTCTGTCTGTTCTCCGTTACGGTTGGCCACTAGGTCGGCAGAAGTACGACGTAGTTTTTTCTACGACTCGCAGGGATCCCTCGAGGGCACCGAGACTTCGTCAGAAGATCCGCTTTTTTGACCGGCCGGAAGCGTCACGCCCATAGCAGCCCCTTCTTTTTCATTCCAGTTGTATTAACTCGGTCCTGAGTCGCAGTTCCCTACCAAAACTGGAGAGGGTACATCAGTTTCTCCAGGACCCCGCCCCAAGCCCTTTTCTCAGGCGTTGGCTACGGATTTGCGTTCTCCCAGAACCCCCCCTTGCTCCAAAAGTGTCTTTTCAAGTATGTTCTAAGTGATAGACGCGCAGCGTACGGTTTTTGTTCTCCTTTATTCCGTGTGACCTTCCCGGATATCTTCTGTTTTAACTATTTTTCCCCCACTGATAGCGTTTTAATGACGCTGGGCTCCGTGATAGTATAATGCGGTTGCTGGCCAAAGGAAACCCCCGTTCTTCACCCTAGTTCTTTCGGTTATTTCGTTTATTGGAAGGCCAGCTTTCCTTACTTTAGGATTCCTCCCCTTCTTTAAAGACGTCGTTTTATAAGGTCTCCCCCTAGGC
>Ga0179593_1704853_pt1 | contig 10770 bp, 20 predicted proteins | sample CZODoug2_1_08_16_FD_185931 | JGI IMG/M metagenome (GOLD analysis project Ga0179593, IMG submission 185931) | Vadose zone soil fungal communities from Angelo Coast Range Reserve, California, USA - CZODoug2_1_08_16fungal (PacBio error correction) | ecosystem: Environmental > Terrestrial > Soil >... | reverse complement strand
ACCGGCTCCCCCCCCCTTTTTTCCCCCCTTCACCAGACGGCCCGGTTCCCCCCATTGCTTCCCCCCCCCCTTTTTTCGTCTGGCTGCGACCACCATATTTCGTTTTCCCCCCCCTCCCTGCAGGGATAAACAAATGAAGTCCTCTTTTTTCCTCCCCATTTTCCTGCAGGCGGAGTTTATCCCCTTTTCTGTTTTTTTTTTTTTACTCTTAGAGACATCCCCCCCCCCCCCCTCGCTCTCCCCCCGCGCTAGAATGGTTTTTTTATTGTTGGATCATTAGCTCGAGGCGATGGTTTTTTTTTCCTCCCGCTCAGCAAAGCGATTTTCTCCCCCCCCCCACCTCCCCTCCGTGAGTCTTTCGATTTATATTGAATTTTCCCCGCAACCATTTTTTTTTTTTCGCCTACAGACGCACTTCCTGACTGCCCCTCTTTCCGGAGAAGCTCCAAGCTTTTTTTTTTTTCATTCTCCTTCAACCCAGATCGCATCCCTACTGTCCCCTTCATTCGCGTCCTAGCAAGATGTTTCGGGGCCCCGCCCCACCCTTCCAAGTATGCGAGAGTTTTTTTTCTCCCTTTTGGCCGCTTATTCGTTACATTCGCATGAGTTTTCAACGTTTTTCTCTCCCCTTTTTCTTCTTTCAGATGCTGTTGTTTTTTCTTGATATGGTAGAACATGCGCCTTCCCCCCCCCTTTTCTTCTTTTCTACAATTAATCCTTGGCCCTCCTTCACTTTTGTCCCTCTGTTGCTTCAGACATCACCCGCATGCCCCCCCCCTTTTTTCATTCAGCTTAGAGCCTCGGCTTCTTTTTTTTTCTTTTCCCCCTGTGAACTGCGTCGATCTCGACCTTTTCCTCTTTCTTTTCTGTGAAGAGAAAACAGTGGGTCCACCCCCCCCTCCTCAACAGTTAGTTTTTTCCCCTTTTTTTCCTCAATCGAGCAGCCCCCACCCCCACATTTTTTTTCCTTTCTTTTCTCCTCCCCAATCCGATGAGAACACCCCTCTTAGTGCTTAAAAAAGCTGCCCCTCCTTTTTTTTCCCCGCGGGTGATGTCGAAGCACTTAAGTCCCATTCTTTTTCGCCCCCCCCCAGTGATGAGTAATGTAGTATGTCCGCCAACACCCACGTCCTTTTTTTCCTCCAATAACCCACCCATCCTTTTTTTTTCCCCCCTGTGCCCCCCCGCTTCTAAGAAAAGTCGTCAATTGCCTCAAAGAGTAACCTGCCTCACTCGCCCAGTCCCCCCTGTTCCCATTTTCCCCCCCCCCCTCTTGATTGGTTCTGTGTGATTTGTCTGCTGCGCAATTGCATAGCTCTTTTTCCCTTTTTTCGTCGTGTGGGTTAGTCCTTCCCCTTCCTCTTTGACCCTGCCGATGTTGCATTCCTTTTCGTAGTCCCCCCACCTTTGAATTCCCCCCCCCATAGAAATTCGAAGGCCACTTATCATGCGAAATTTTTCTTTTCCCTTTTCTTCCCCTTTCCACAAAAATACCTCTTCTTCCTTTAATCCTCCTAACGAAGCCAACAGTGCGACCCCCTTTTTCTGATTTTCGCCGTAAAATCAATAAATAGATTTGCGGCTTTCCCTTGTATTGCGCGACAGCGCATCCACTTACACACGTTTCGGACAATGCCTTCCCTTTCCCCTTTTTTCCCCATCATATAACTCATTGGGGTCCCCACGGTTTCTCTTTCCTTCCCCTTCCTGGTTTTTTGTTGTTTTAAAATGCTTTTTTTTTTTCCCTTTGCACCATGGATCGAAAAATGTCCCCTCTTTCTGCTCTTCCGCGGCGAGCATAGTTTTTCCCCTGGGTTCTTTCTCTCGATGACTCCCTTTCCCCACCACGGCAGAATTTTTCCCCCCCCCTTTCCCCCCCCCCGTTCTATAGCCGTTACCATCCTCTTTTTTTTTCCCTTTTGCGATTATCCATTGATCTTCCCCGGCACCCGTGTTCCCTTTTTTTCGAACTCCCATGTAGGGTTGCCCAAAAAATCTTCTTTTTCCTCCCCTCCGCTCCGAAATCCCCGCTGGCTGTTTTCCCCTCTTTCTGCGTCTTCCTGTCTTGTTTGCTGGGCCACCAGAAGGGCCTCTACCTTTTTCTTATGGATCATTTCTAGCGGCTTTCCAGAATATTGCAGAGCGACTTGTTACCCTTTTTTATTTCCCCCCCCTTTCCTCCAATGTGCGTCCCCCCCACCCTTCTCTTTTTCTCCCCACGGCCATGCATCGCCACCCCCCCCCCTCCCCCACCTATGAAACCACCCTCGATGTTTTTCCTTTTCCCTAATCTGCGGACGGCTGCTTTCCTTTCCCCCTTGGTGCCCCACGACCGCGTGGCTTTCCCCCCCATCCCATCACAGCTCAGTGGCTTCTTCTTCCCCCCCCCAACAAGCTGGCCCCCCTCCCTTCCTCCTTTTTCCCTCTTCCTTGCGATTCCTCGAGCGCTCCCCCCTTCCCCCTCGGATGACAATTCACGCGACAATTTTCCCCCTCCTCCCCCCCCCCTCTATGAGGCAGCCCCCCTGGTCATCACCACTTACCCCACTGTTTCCGAAGAGCGACAATCCCTCCCGCTGCTCGCCCCAGGTCGATTTTTTCCCCCCCCCCTTTTTTATCAGATCGCGAGAAAGGCAAAGTCCCTGCAGCCCCCCACTCCCCCTCCCGTGGCTAAGCGACACCTTTTCGGATAAAGAATGATGGTAAGGTCTTCCTCCTTTTTCTCCTACTTCTGCACCTTGATACGTTTGTGGCTTTTTTTCCCTTCCTCACACCAAAGGTATAGAGCCTTTTTTTCTTCTCACACAATCGGAATGATGCTTTTCTGCACCATTTTTTTTTTTTTTGTTAGCGGCGGTGGTCCCCACGTTATGTCATTTGAGGCCCTTCCCCTTTTCCCCTTTCGCTGGGGCTGCCGAGTCTCGTTGCCTTCTCCTCCTTCCACTGTTACGTCGCTAAATTACACTCCCAAGGCGAGATTAATCCCTTTTCTGTTCCCCCCCCCCAGGTGTTCACGCTCAAGGCTGCTCAGGACTCCCCTCCCCCCCCCTCTCCTCGTCAGGACAGCGAAAGCGCTCCGCTCCCCTGAATTCGACAGCGAGTGAGGTTGATTTTCTTTTCTCCCCCCCCTAGATGTTTGTCTGACACTCTTCCCCCCCCCCCCCCTGCTGTCGAATTCCGATTTTAGCGTCTTTCCCTTCTTGAGAGCTCGTTGCGTCGGTATTCTCCTTTTTCCTTTTGTTCTTTAGCGCAGGCCCTTTTCGGAACCCCCCCCCTTTTTTCCGAAAGAAAATTTCCGGTGGAATCTGTTTTTTTCGCAATGCCGGCACCCGGAGCCTTTTTCCCCCCTTTTCTTTACCCCCCCTCTTTTTCCTACTGTCGTGTTCCGTCCACTTCCCCCCTTTTGTCCGATGAACGACAGATTTCTACCCCTTCGCAGAGAGAGCATCTCCCTCCCCTTTCCCGTTGATCAGGTAGATCCTTGGCCTTTTTCTTTCCCCCCCTCCCTCATTCTTCATACCGCACTCGTTGCGCTCGTCCATCAGTCCCACAGGGCCGACAGTGCCGTTATCAGAACTTCCCCCCCTTTCCTTTCTGTCTTGGAGGCGCAACCATTTCCTTCTCCCCCTGCCAGCGCCCCTCTCATGATTGTACGCGCGCTCTTCTCTTTGCAGCGCCAACTGAGGGCGTTTTTTTTCCCCCCATTGTTTCCCGTGAATTGATCCGTCTCCCTGATGACTTTTTCCCCTTCTTGCTCCGGTCATCGATGACTGGTTCGACCTGTTCTGAGGCCAATCAATAAGACACCCTCCCCCTCTTCTTTTCTCCGTCCACCACTGTGTTTTTGATATCCCCCTTCCTTTTCTCCCTGTACCTTGAGGGATCGCGAACAGCATCCTCCCCCACGGCTGAAATTCTTTTTTCTTTTTTTTTTTTTGGCCCTTCGCCCCCTGATGCTGCTCCCCACGACCCTTTTCCCCGGTAACTCCCCCCAATATGTACCAATCGCTTTTTTTTTCCCCCTTCACTGAAAGTGACAGTTACGTTAGCGTCCCCCTCTTCCCTTTTTTTTTTGCCGCAACAGACTACGTCCCCTACCTCTTTTTTCGGTCATGAGATTATTCAAGCAAGGCATCTGTTTTTTTGCATGCGCATACGCTTCTCTTTCCCCCCCCCTCCTGGATTTTCATCACTTCCCTTTCCCCTTTCCTTTAGAGATCTTGAGTCTCCCCTGGATAGATCGCCAAGACCCTTCCCCTCCCTTCGTGTGGGTAACTTCACCCCCTTTTTTTTTTTCCCCCCCCCCCCAAGATGTATCAGAGATCACAACTTTTCTTTTCCTTCTAATCTCGACATCATCCCTTTCTCCCCCCCTTCGCGCAAACTAGGCTCCCCCCGCCGTTTTTTTCCCCTTCTCCCCCCCGTTTTTAAAAAATGATGGCGCAAGCCCTTGTTTTTTGCTGCGAACAATATTTCTCCCTCCCCTTCCTCTTCCCTCTCCCTCTTGCAGGGGATCCCCCCTGACACCCCCCCCCTTTTCCCATCAGAGGTCAATGGCAGGGGCGCCCTACCCCGATCGATGCAGGAATTCCCCCTCTTCCTCCCCCCCCCCTTCCGATGTATTGCCCTCTCTCTGAGCTCGTGTTTCCCGGGCGCGTGGAGGCATCGTTTTCTTCCTTTTTTTTTCCTCTTTCCTCTGTCACGGTATTTTTGTCCTTTCTTTTTCCTCCCCCCCCCCCGTCGTTTAGCGGAAATGATGCGCTACTCTTTCATTTCTCTTGATAAACTTCCCCTTTCCCTTTTTTTTTTTCCTACTCCTTCGCTCAGAGACGGCCCCGCTCCCCCCCCCCCTTCCCCCTCTGCCTCGTGGATCGAAGGTCAAACCCCTGTGCGTGCGCTGCTATCAGTGCGCCTCCCCCTCTTTTTTTCCCCCCCCCCCTCCCCGTCACCCACCCGAAAATTTGCGCGTCTTCTTTCCTTCCTTTTCTTATGAGAGCGTTATTCGCCATGGACGACGCGTCTCGGACGGAGGTGTCTTTCTTTTTCTTTTTTTTTTGTTGGCCGGAGACAATTCTTTTTGTGAGTCACCCCCCCCCCCCCCCCCCCTTCCCCCTTTGGCGAATTCGAGCCCCGAGATATCGCACCCCCCCCTCCCCACCTTCTACTCAGCGGCAATTGGTCTCCCCCCTTTTTTTTTCTTCCCTCTCGAGGTGTCATCTTCTCTCGAATCGTGCAGCCCCTTCCTTTTTTGTCTGCAGATTGCCCTCAACACCCCTTTTCTTCTTCCATCATCTAAGTTGTGGTTTTTCCCTGTTTCTTCAAATTCCCCATCCCCCCCCCCCCCCCCTCTTTCTTCAAGAGATTCACCCCCCTCCCCTTTCCCCTCTGAAACACCCAGCGCTTCCCCCCTTTTAAAAAAAGCTGATGCCGCTTCCCCCTCCCCTTTTTTTCTCGGGTTTGTTATGTCCCCGAGCACCGAAGCACTTTATTAGAATTCGCCCCCCTTCTGGAGTAATGTCTTTGTCTCTTTTTTTCCCCCCCCCCCCCACGAGAACACCTTTTCCCCCCGGCCAGGCTCGCAGACAGGCCCTCTTCCCCCTTTTTTTTTTCAAGCTAACGCTGCCCGCCTTCCCCAGTTTTTCCCCCTTTCCCCCCTCCCCCACCAAAACGCGGCGCAGCTTTTCTTTTTGCCGACATCGCTGCGCGAATTGCTCTTCCCTTTTTCCTCCCTTTCGGATTGACTTTGCTGGTTTTTTTTTTACCTTTCTTTTCCACTCTTAATCTTGAGTCGCTTGGACGGCTTTTTCAAGACGAATGCTAGTCGTCGCCCCCTTCGCCCTTGAATCCGTTCTTCCCCCCTTTTCCTCTTCGTCTGTTTCAAACGCGACGTTTTTTTTTCAGGCGCGTCAGTAAACCCCTTTCTCCCCCTTCCCCCGATATTTTGTATATCACTACCTCTTCCCAGCAGCAACTCCTCGCCCCCCCTCCGATCGATCTCCCCTTAGAGAAGCGTCCCTTTTTTTCATCCCAAATCTTCAGATTCCCCCCCTTTTTTTCCCCCTTTTTCTACACCCTGCATGACTAGTGGTCCAATCCTTTATTGGAGGTCTTCCCTCCCCCTTCCCGTCGGTTAATCACCTCCCCCCCCTTTTCTTCCCCCCCTTCCCCCACCCTGGATTGCGCCAACATGCGGATTCCGAGCGCGCGGGCGCTCCTTTCTTTTTTTTTTCGAGCCGATTCTTTGCCCTTTTTCCTCCCCCTTCTCCCCTACCCCACGCAGAAGTTCGTGGAAATCTTTCCTTCAAACTCATAAGCTTCTATTAGAGCCTTTTCACCCACCCTCCTTTCCCAGTCTTTTCACCTTTTCCTTTCCCCCCCCATCTCAGCAACGAACCGTGTTTCCCTCTGGTTTGCCAAGAGAAAATCCCCCCCCTCTTCTTTTCCCTCTCCTCGTCCTTCCCGATGCTGCCTTTTCTTCTTCCCCTCCCCCTTCCCCTTTTTAGTCGGACGTGCGTCCACCCCCCCGTCGGCGCCCAAAGTAAGGCCCCTTCCCCTTCTCATGCCGAGCGACTTGCGTTTCTTTGCACTCCTCTTGTTTCCCCTTCCAGTGAGCACCCACCGCGGATATTCCGCCACCGAATCCTCTTTTCCCCCCCCCCCCCCGATGCATGGGCCGGAGCCGCGTTCACCTTTCTTTCCTCTCCCCTCAAACACAGCTTGGTTTTACGAAACCACACAGTCATCACTTCCTCTTCCCCTTCCCCCACAAGATGAACGCCCCCCAGTTTCCCCTTTTTTTCCTTCCTAAAATTCGAAGCGTACCTGTGAGAGGTCTTTCTCCCCTTTTCTATGAAATAACGAGGATGTTTTGGTCTTTTTCTTTTTTTTTCCCCACGGTACCGTAAGGCCGCTTTTTTGGATGCGCTGCTCGCCCCAGGTCGTTCCCCCCCAACCCTCCTTTCTTTCCCAAGGCAGAAATTTATCATCTCTTTTTTCCCCCCCCCCCCTCCCTGTCCGTGGGAGGCGAAAACCTTCCCTTCAAAGAATGGATGAGTAAGGCTCGTCCCTTTTCTTCTCACCGACAGTTTTATTCCCTTTCCCTGTTTTTCCACTCTTTCGGACTGAGAAACAACCTTTCTCCGTAGAAGGTAGAAATTCGGAGAAGTTTCTCCCCCCCTTCCCTATCCCCATTTTGTAGCGGGAGTCAAGCTCTTTTTTCCCCTTCTTTTTTCCCCTTTCCCCCCTCAAGAGCGGTAGTTCCCCCCCCCCCTTTCCTTTCCCCCTCCCCGAGCGTGCACGTGATCTCCCCTCCTTGCGTTCGTAATTTAAAAGGGTTTCTTTCCCCCCCTTTTCCTTCCTGTCCCTTAGGCCGCATCCCCCCCCCCCTCCTTCCCCCCCTTCTCTCCTTCCAGACGCCACGAGCTTCCTTTCCTCGCGTCCGAACCTAAACCTCCCCCGAATTCTTCTTTTTCAGCGGCCAGGGATGAACTCCTCTCCTCCTCCCTTTTTTTCTTCCCCCCTCACAGACTCGCCGGTCGAACTGAGGCTCCTCCCCCTCCCCTTCCATGCCTCCCCCTCCCCCCCTCACCCCCTTACCCTCTTACCTCCCCTCCCCCTCCCCTGCCTACAAATATGTTTCTTCCTCTTTTTTTCCCTTCTTCAATGAGCGCTTTTCGTCCCCTTTTTAGGCCCCCAAGGGCGAAAGCACTAGGCCACCCCCCTTTTTCCAGAAGGCCACTTTTTGTTCTTTCTTCTCCCCCCTTTCCCTGACTCGATGCCGGTAACTCCCGTTTTTTCCCCTCTTCCCCTACTAAGTAGTGGCGGGCCGACGCCCCAACAGAGTGGGACGCATGAAGAGAATGAAATTTCTTACCTTCTCTTTTCTTTTCTCCTGGAGACCCGGTATCTCCTCCCCCCCCCCCTTTTTTCTTTTCTACTGGTTGACTCACTACTTTAACCCCCTCTGTCTAATGAAGACGCGCCCAAATTCCTTCCCCTATCCCCTTTCTTTTTCGAACAACGCAGCAGTTTTCTGGCAGGGTATCAAGAGAACACTCTTCTTTTCCTCCCCTTCTCATTTTGGAATGCCGCACTTTTGTGTTTTTTTTTCCACGTTTTCCCCTTTCATGAGCCGGACGACGGGAACCTTTTTCTCCCGTGCCCAATCCACGTATTTCTTTTCCCTTGCATTGAGTGCCGGAATTCTTCTCTCTCCTCTTTCGACAAGATTAAGTCGAGCTCCCCTTGACATGCGTTTAGAACTGGCTCCCCTCTTTTTTCCCCTTTTTGAAGTGCCTAGCAACCCCCTCCCCCTTTTCCCTTCTGCCAAGTGCATGTTACGGTTCGATCGGGTCTTTTCGGGTGAATTCGGCCCCCCTGACACTCACCCCTCCTTTTTCTCTCGTTACATGACGGTCGACCCTATCTTTTTTCCTTTTTTTTTTCCTTTTCTCTGGTGCGCGATGCATGGCGTTGCGTCCCCCCCCCACGCAACGGATTTAACGTTGATGTCGCTCCCCCTCCCTTTTTCCTCCCTTCTCGCAATATTCCCCCGCATCCCCTGCCCCCCTTCCCTTCTTCCCTTCTCAGGGCTCTGGACGTGGCCGTCCCTTCGAGAGCGTTATCGGAAGGCAGCTGATTTTTTTTTCCTTTCTTTTCCTCCTCTCGGAGGCCTGAGCTACCCCCTCTTTTCCCCCTTCCCCCCCCTTTTTCCTGAATACCTAAAGAAGCCACTTTTCAATGAGATGTTCCGCCCCTCTTTTCCCCTTCCATAAATCGCCCCCCCCCCCCCCCCCTTTTCCTTTCCCTTTTACAACGAGCCTATAGAAACTAGGCTTTTCCCAGAGAATTCAACAACTTCTTGCGTTTTTTTTCTTTTTCTTTCCTTCTCTAGACATTTTCTCACTTTTTTTCTTCCTTTCCTCAAACAGCGCGCCCCCCCCACAGACGGCGGGTAATAACCCCTTGTTTTTTCCCCCCCCCTGTTCGTGCTGGGCTGGCCCCCCCACCATTTCTCCCCCCCCCTCTTTCGCATCTGCCGGGGCTCGTATATCTGAAAACATGAATCTTTTTTCCCCCCCCCCCTTTTTTTTCCCCTCACGGCCGTGTCCTGATCGTTGCCCTTCCCCCCCTCCCTGAAACTGTGAGCCGGCGCGAGCTCGGAATCGTTTCAGGATCTTCGAGATCGATCCCCTACTTCCCCCTTCCCCTTCCCTTTTCCTTTCCTGCCAACGCGTTACTCCTTGATGCCTTCCCCCCTTTACACCAAGGACAGGGCGCAGAGTTTTCCTTCCCGCGACCGAAGTCCCTTTCCCTCCCCCTCTTTTTTCTGACCCTTGTGGATCGCAGATCCCCAGGACCGCCTTCTTTTTCCTTCCCCTCTGCAGCGGAATGTCGGCAGGCCCCCCCCCGAAATGATGATCCCCTCCCTTTTTTTTTTTACAAAGTTGACCGACCCTTTTCCCTCCTCCTTCCTCGCATGACGGAGGCATTTTTCTTCCGCGGCGAGAAGCTGTTTTTTTTTGCCTACGTACTCCCGGTTTTTTTTTCTCCCCTAGAAAGTTACACATTATTCGAATCGAGAATAGTGTGATTCACCCCCATTTTCTCCCTCCCCTCCCACCCTTCAGAGATCCCTTCATTTCCTTTTTTTTATAAGTGTGGCAGCGCTCCCCTTCCGGGAATTGACGTCGCATAGTGAAGACTACGGTCTTTCCCCTTTTTTTTCTTTTCCCATTCCTCACCTGGCACCACTCTCCCCCCCCCTTCTCCCTTCCTTTTCCCTTTTTCTTTTTCATTCAATCGCCCCTCCCGATGATCCCAAGAGGGCCCCCCTCTTTCCTTTTTTCCCCTGTCGAATGCAACCTTTGACTCCTTCCCCCCCCCCCAAGATGAATTGCCGATCCGACTTTTTCACTGTCGATCCCCCCCTTCCCCCCCCCCCCCCCCTTCCTGAATTCGCCCCTTTGTTTCCTTCCTTTTTTTTTCCTTCCGCCAACCCTCACGAAACAACCCCCCCCTCCCCTTTTTCCCTCCCCCTGTCCCAGGCCCATGCTTCATTTTCTTTTTCTCCAAAGTAACGCCCGTCACTCAAAAAGTTTTTCCCCTCCCCTTCCCTCCTCAGACTTTCGGTATAGTTGGTCTCCTTTTTTCCTGATAGCAGCGCACGAACTTGGCGAGACGGCGTCTTTTTGTCCCCCCTTCCCTCCCTTTATTTTTTAGTCGAACTGTCCCCCATCCTTTTCCCTCCCCCTTCCAGCTCAGCACGACCTGCGGCCTTTTCCTTTCCGAAAAGTAGTTCGTTTTCCCTTTTTTCCCTTTTTCTAGAGCTTCCTCCCACCCACCTTTTTTTCCCTTTCCCCCCCTCGTGGGCGAAGATACTAACGCTTAGCCGCTCGAGGTGGCGTCGCTTTTTCCTTTTTCCTCCTCCACACATCGGATTTTTTTTTTTATGTTCATCCTTCCTTTCTTTCCCCCGTTCGGGGCCCCTGCAGGAACCACCTGTCGTTTTTTTTCCAAGAATACTGACCATTGTTCCTCCCCCCAGTGCCCTCCAGTGACCTCTTGCTTTTTTTAAAGCTCAAATATGTGTCACCATGAGCCGTCTTCCTCCCCCCTCCTCCCTTTTTTTCGCGGACCGAGCGGCTAGCCTTATAGAGCGAATCCTATTTTCCCCTTTTCCTCTTATAAGAAGCCCGCCGCCTCCCCTTTTCTTTTTTCCCCCCCTAAGATATCTTGTCCCTCATAAGTTTCTATAGCCGTAAACTCCCT
>Ga0179593_1608650_pt1 | contig 10770 bp, 11 predicted proteins | sample CZODoug2_1_08_16_FD_185931 | JGI IMG/M metagenome (GOLD analysis project Ga0179593, IMG submission 185931) | Vadose zone soil fungal communities from Angelo Coast Range Reserve, California, USA - CZODoug2_1_08_16fungal (PacBio error correction) | ecosystem: Environmental > Terrestrial > Soil >... | reverse complement strand
TTTTTTTGCCTTTGCGGTAGTGACGTCCTGTTTGTCTCCCGCCTCTGCGAAGTGACTAACCGAAGCTGCTTTTTCCTCCTTCTGTAACATTTTGAGACTCCTTTTAAAGCACACCACTTCTTCCGTCTCCCTACGAGGCGCCCCTAGGTTGTTTATTCCATCTAACTTCTCTGCACTTCCCCGAATTGTCATCTTTATGTAGCCGTCCCTAATCCTATTAGTTCGGTTCCCTTTCGGTCGGCTGCTCGCCCGCATCACATCTGTGGTCTCCATACGCCACCATCTTTTTCATCGCATCCGCACACCGTTCGGCGGAGTCCTTCACCGCGGATGCAGAGCCCCTATGACTATTTCTGTCGGACCGCGGACAGCCATGTCTGGCACCCCCGGTTTTGATTGGTGGCATTTTTCCGGTCCAGTTAACCGCAGTATTAGGGTTCCCTAATGAGGCTCCCTCCCTAAATATCTGCGAGGGTTTTTTTTTTTTTTTTTTTCACCTTGTTCGGTCTTCAGTCATTCTTACACATACGTGTTCCCCTCACCACTTTAGGGACCTTAATCTTTCTTCACCAAGTCTTTTTCCGCTTGGAACCCCCTTACACTCTGTCCTCCCCCACTCCAGGCTTTTTTACACCTCCTCTTCCTTCGGGGGTCCTCTAGCCATTCGGATAATACTGGTCGGAATTCTACTGCCGTTTGTAAATGCCGGAACATGTTTTTCCGCATGTATTCCTCCCCTTTTTCTCCTCATTCCTTTCTTTCCCCTCCTCTACCCCTCTTCTGCTTTTAGACGGGATCGACTTTTTTCCCCACCGCTTCCCCAACCGTGTCTCAATGCCTACTCTTCGGTCTTTTTCTCGATACGAAGCCCACCCCTTTTTCTCGGCCCGTTAGATGCTTTCCTAAAGCAACGCTCTCATGCTCTTGGCTTTCTGTAATCACTCCCCTTTTTTTTTCTTTTTTTTCCCCCCCTCTTCTTTTCCCTCGACGCTTTCCGTTGGCGCTGATACTCAGCGCCTTTTTTTCACTTGATTTACTCGTTTTTTTCATGGTTCTTTTCGTAACCTCCATCTGTGACTTTATTCTTTTTTCCGGTGCCAGATTCGTACTTCTTGGTCTCCCTCCATACAGTTCTCTAGCCTTCTCTCCCCCCTTTCTCCCTCTTCCTTGGTCTCCAGACGTACGACTTTTTTTCTTTACTCCCCATAACGATTGCCTCTTTTGTGCGATTCATGTGTTCTCTTTAGATTTGGCGCTGTTTATCATTTCCATTCACTTGATTTTTTTTAGTACAGCCTTCTTTACGGTTTTTGGTCGCGCATCGTGGGCTTTGTTCCAAACCAGCGGACCTCCCGTCCTTCTCGACTTTTTTCACCAGGTTTTCGCTTTTATCTTCTTCCACCCTTTACAGAGCACCTTTGTTCGACAGCACGGCGCGGTTTTTTTTTATCTCCCTTGTAGCCCTCCCCCTATGGCTCTTTCCCTGTATAGATTTTCCTCCTTTTGCTCGACAAGTTCACATTTGACAGGTTATGGTGATTCGTTCCCGTCTCCCCAACGCGGGCGGCTTCCTTTCGAATGAGGTCTTGTTTGTTTCTCGAACCCTTTCCCCTTCCCTTGTATGCTGCGGTTCCTTAACTCTTCGGTCAGGAAGGTTTCCCACGGATCTTCGTGTGGTCTTTGGAACTCCTTTCGACTTTGCCCTCCCCTTTCTTCTTTCTCGGGATTCTTTTCCCTTGCTGAGAATCCGCCTACGTGCCTGCACTTTTTTTCTCTGACCCGATCCCCGTGGTCCCCCTATACTTACCGGTTTATCTAGTCTTCTTCTGAGTTCGCATCTTCTTCTTCGTTCAGCGCCCAGTCCAGATCCTTTCTGCGGGGTCTTGCTTACCACCTTCACGCCACGGTCTTGCGTTTTATTTTTTGATCGTTCCTCACGTTCGTTTTGTTTTTCCTCTCCTATTTTTACTCCTGGACCACGTAGACCTGTCACGGAGTGATGGTTCGCGGTCTCCCCCTGCTCTTTTCCTCTTTTGATTTTTCCCTCCTCTTTACTTTATCTATTTTCTGCGACCACACTCCCCCCGCGTTCACGCGGGATTCCCTTTTATTAGCATTACAAAGCGTCCCTTATATCAACCTCCCCCCGTCCAGCGAGGAACCCCCCCCGCGATCTCTTGACATAAGCCCCGTCTTTTTCTTGCCTCCGTCGTATGTTTTTGACTTCACTCTGGTCTTAACGACCTTTTTCTTCTACGCCGTTTTCCCGTCTTTCCCGACTAGCGCCGTTAGCTTTTTGTCCATTTCTCTCGTCCCCCCCCTCCCTTGCTGGCGTTATACTCCATTGGCGATTCATACTTCCGGTTTTTCGTTCGCCTGGCTGATCTTGCACGCCTCCCCCCTTTTTTCGTGCTTTCTCCCCCACCCGCTAGGTACCCCCGACCTGATTTCCCCCTTTGCGCTGTTTTATGCCCTCTTCTTCTTTGCTTCCGGAGATTGAGAACTCTTTTTTCTTCGCTCCCAGCACTTTTCGACCATGGTGAATCAGGTCGGACCTTCTCTTTCACGGCTGCCGCGCGCCCTCCTAGCAGCAGTTTTTCTCTCCTTAGAAGGTTTTTTCCCCCTTTTTCCCGTATTTTACAATTTTAAGACCCTTTTGCGTGCTTACGCGCGGCCTGACAGAAAGGACGAGATCGAGATGTGCACGGAGTCCGTCCCCCTTCGCGTTTTTCATATGTTCTAAAGTTTTTTTGTTGTCACCCCGGATCCTGCTTTGTCCTCCCGTTCTCGCTTAGAAGTTTGTGCTGTAGGGGAGTTTTTTTTCGAGATCTTTTTGGCAGCGTGCTCTCCCTGATACAGTCTTTCAAACGGTACTTTTTCCTCCCTTTGTTATGTCTGCTTAGCCGAGGCCTGTCCAGTCCTTTGAGTGGGGGCTACTTTGGATCCCCTTTTTTTTGGACTTGGTTCCTTTCAAATTCTCACCACTTTTTTCCCTTCTTCCCGTCATTCTTTATTCTAACGATGGTATGGGCTTCTATTGCTCTTTCCCCGGCACTCTCTCGCCACCTTTTTCTCTTTTTACCATTGCTTTGCTCTCCGGTTTTCCCTTTTTTCTGCCACCGCAGTGGCAGTTTCTTTTGCACAGGCTGTTCTTCATTGGTGTTGTAGTACGCTCTTTTTCCCCTTCCTTGTTCTTTTCTGTGCCCCCAGCGTTTTCTCTTTCACATCTTATGTCGCGGGCCCAGCAGGCAAGTTTTCCTTCAGGTTGATTTCCTCTTCCTCCACGTAGGTTTTGTCTTTCTTATTCTTTCAATCGATATGATGTACTCTTTCTATCGACTCCCTCCCTACTACCTTCGACCACGAAGTCCCTTTAGGCCACTTTCCCTGCCAGGTGCCCCTAGCTGTCCTGTCGTATTCCCCTCAATGTCTCTTTAACCCGACTCCGTACAACGTTTTTTTTTTCTTCCTGAGTACGTCGATCTCCTTTTAACATACATTAGCCGCTGTTTCTTACGTGGTCGCTTTTTATTTTCTTCTTCGTCCCCTTCGAAGTTTTTTTGAAACACGGTTCTTCCTGTTGTTCGTCTTTCTCTCTTCTTTTTCCCCTGTACCATTTACTTCGCGCGGTCCGGCGCTTAGTCTGTTTCAACTGTTCGCCCTTTTTATTTCGATGCTGCCCACACAGCGTCTGATTTGTCTACCAGGATCCTTTTTTGCTTGGTCAGTTTCTTTTTATATCGTCGTACCGCCACACTACGAAACGTGCTCTCGCCCCCCTCCCTCGCCTTATAGTTATATGGTCCTGTACGCTTCTTGTCACATGTCTTTCTTTTTATTGCGCTCTCCTTCCTTTCCTCCATTTTTATCTAACTACTCGGCCCCGATTTTTCTTCCCTCTAATTGATTTCTCTCCAAAGACCGCCCTCACGATCCACATTTTTAGTGCCCTCCCATCCCTGTGATTCCTTTTATCGCCACTCTCTTGCCTTTTGGTGGTCGGGCATCTTTTTCGAGTTCTTCGCCAGGGCGTTTCCTCGAGCGATCTGCTCCCCCTTGTTTTCTGTTGTTAACTCTTCATGGTTAGTCCCTTTCAGTTCCTTGATGCGCTCACCCCCGATGCGTTACCTATTTGGATTGTTGGTTTGTCTGTTTCTTCCTCTTCTTCTCTATGTTTTTGTGACACCCCCCCTATTTAGTTCCTCCTTTTTCTTTCTTTGCTTGATCCATCCTTTCCTCCTACTTCTCCGACATCCTTTTCTTGGGGGTTTGGTTTTTTTTTTTTTTGGTTTTTGTCCGTAAGTTTTATTTTAAACCCTTTTCCCCACCCCATGCCTGCCCCGTCACACAGAACAATTGGGCACCCTCTTTTACCTAAAATAGCTGGGTGGTCCCCACTTTGGACCGTCTTCGATCATACTTTTCCATCATTTACTGTGAACCTTCTTTCCATCTAGCGAAGGTCGTAGTGGTTCTTTTACCCCCCTACTTACGCAACTTTCCTAGTGTATCTCACTCCCTACTCCCAGTCTTGTCGTTTCCCTTTTTCTTTTCTCCTTGTCCTTAATACGATCATCCGCTTGTTTTGAGTTTTTTCACCTAGGTGCCACTCGTTAAATTGTTGACTGCTCTCTTTTTTTCCTGTAGTGTTCTTCCATCGTGAGAGTTTCCCCTACGTTTTCCCTCCCTCATACTCGTTATGTGCCTAGTTTTTACTTCAGACATGTCCACCGCTTGTGGATTCCTTTTTCATTTTGTTTTGCATCAAGCGCACTTTTTCTTTCCCGTGTAGGATTTTTGCTTCGAGCGATGCTGTCTAACATGTGGATGGATGGCCTTCTCTTTTGCTTTCCGCGATCTCGTGGCTCGTTTTACTTCATCCACAATGACTCTTCTTTTCATGGAAAGCGGCGTTCTCCTAATGCCGCTTCCACGCGGTCATTCGCCTTTTAGGCCTCGGCATTTAGGTCGGTCTCCTTCTGCGCTGTCCTAGCTTTTCGTGCCTCCGCTTGCATCCGAAGACTGTCCCAGCTATGCTTCTCAGGCAGTTGTTCCGACTGCGTCTTTGTCAATTTTGAGTCCTTTTCTCGGCGAAGACACGTCGCTTTAAGAGCTTTTTGGATGAAGGTTTTAGCGTGGATGATCACATACCCCTTGTCGTAGTATTCCCTCTATCTGTCTCGGAGGCTTCGTATTCTCGCGAGATTTCTACTCTCCTCGGTTTCTCTTTCTCCCTTTCTTTTGCTTTCGAGGTTCCATCTCCTGTTCGAGATCCGTTATTCCCATGTAGGCTTTTCAGAGGGCGTCTTGCCCCTTTCTATTAGGGTCGCCGACGGCGTAAGTATGAGCTAGGTCCGATCTCAGGGTTTGCACGATGTGTCCGTCCTTCCAGACGCTTAGGGTCTTCCTTCCGGAATTCCTTTTTGTGTTAAATTCCTTGTCTAAATGTACGCGGTGGTCGCACTTTAGAGATGGCCGTTCTAGGACTTCTTAACGTATATTAGGCCGCTCTGGATCTGATGTGTATTGTTATCGGGCTGGGAGGATCTAGTCCTAGCTCTCCCTTTGATTTTTACCCGCGGTATCATCAAACTGCATTACTCAGACCGGCTTGGCGATAGAACTCATTGTCTACGAATGGTTTTGCTCTTTTCGATCTCTATGCGTTCTGCCTTTCCTCCATTCATGTTCTCCTTTTGCTCTTTTCCTCTATCTTTCTTTCACCTGCTATTCTTCCCCCATGCCTCTCTCCCTTTCCCTTTTTTTTCTTTCTCTTATTTTTTCTCTTTCTTTTTTCCTCCTTTTTTTCTTTTCTTTTTTTCTTTTCTCTTTTTTTTCTTGGGCGCTGGCTTCAACGACGTGGGTTCGCCCCTCCCCGTTTTTTATGTTGTCTCTATATTTTCTTTCTTTTTTTCTCAATTTATCTTTTTGACCCGGGCGCGCGGCTTACGCGCCCACTACTTTTTGAGGTACTATTTTCGAACCTGAAGACCCCGTGCACGGCCTCGCCCTTATCCCGCGTTTTTCGTTTCCCTTTCTTTGATATAGTTTTTTCTTTTTTGTGTTTCAGTGATCCCCCGGTTCCATCGTGGCCCTCAAGTGCCGAAGGGCTCTCCTCCTGCGCGAGTGCGAGCTACCCGCACCCTTACTGAGGAAAACCTTTCCGGCATCACGCGGCTTGCTATTTTCTTCTTTGTCCTAGTTGTCCCCTCTTCCGTTGTGTGTTCTTTTTTTGTCTCGGAATTTTTGTCCAATCTTTTTCTGTAATATCCGCACCCCCGTTTACGAGCACCCCGCACTTCACTTTTTTTGAACGGGCGACCACCCGGATGTGTGGAGATGAAGGACATGCACTTTTGCTATTTCACGACAGGCCCACTCCTCCTCTTCTTTCCAGACTCGTCCTTTTCATTTACCTTTGCTTTTTTCGTTGAGAGATTAGCCCTTTCTAAATCCCTCTGAATACTCTCCGTGTCCCGATGTTGTTTATCGCATTTAGCAACCAGTTCCCCTTGAAATGCCACGCATTCCCCCCCCCCTTTTCCTGGTTCATACTCGATCATCCTCTTTCCCCCCCCCTTTTCCTTCCAAACCCGCGTCCAGCCTTCCTGGCAGTTTTTCCTCGAGGTTTTATCTCCGAGAGAATCCGATTTCTTTATTCCATCCAGACTTCCTTATGCCTCCCCGCTGCTATGGGGGTCTCCCCTCCGCCCTTCCTTTGTTTTCTTGTATGTTCCCCTTCTCCTCTTGTCATTTCCCCTTTTCTTTTTCTCGCACCCTCGCGCCCCGTCCCATCCTTCGGAAACCTTCGTCGGACAAGAGTGGACTTAATCCTATCCTGAACCCTTCTCCTCCTGCAACATTCTTTCTCTTCTTTCACCCTTAATTTTCCCCTGTTTGCGTTTCTTTCCCTTGTCCTTTCCTCAATTTAGTAATGTACCTTTCACTTTGGGCCGCGTGAGACTTTCTTCACTTGAAAACCCCTCTCGATGAATTCGAACCGTTTTGCCCTCGTTTTTTTCGCCTGTCGCTTTTTTTTTTCCCTCTTGTCTGACTTTCCCCCCTTTTGTCTTCCCCCTTGCGTGGAGCCTTTTTTGAAGAGATAGCCGGCATTTCGAAAACAGTGGTTTTTTCTCAATCATTCCCCCCTTCCCCTTTATGCTTAGTTTTCTCCTTTAGCTTCTCCCTCCATTCTTGTTCGTTCGTACTTTTTTTTTTTGAGTTCCCCCTTCCTTTTTCTCGCCTCTTTTAGAACTTACCCCTTTTTCCGAGCCGCAAGCCTCTGACAATTACCACGCTCCCTCTTTTTTGTCCCTCGTTTGACTCCTTTTTTTGTAACCTTTTCCCCCTTAGTGGTATCCTGCTTTAAATACTTTCACTTATTTCCGTCTTCCAAAGGATGTGTTGAGTTTGTTTAGCGACGGCTCTCCTGCTCCTTTCTTAGTTTTTCCCCCCGCTCCTCCTCTTTAGGAGTTCTTTCTTTCTGACCGGATTTCCCGCCCCTCATGGCCTTTGACTGTCTTTCGGGAAGGCTGCCCCCCTCGGATGCTTTTACTCGTTCTCGTTCCTTTTTCCTTTTTCTTATTTCTGACCCCTTTCACGAGCCCTGCTGGAGCGCCACGCGACTTCCAGCCCAGCAGAGACTCGTTCTTTTGGCAAACGGCTAAGTTCCTTGTCCCTTTGGGCTTAGAACCCTTGTCCTTTCCTCACTATGCCATTAGGCGCTTTCCGTGTTTCGGCAGATTTTTTTTTTTTGTCCTCTCCAATTCCTCCTTTCATCTGGAAAAAGATTCGGCATCCGACCCGTTGTGCTGCTTGAGAAACCGGATCGCTGGATGGGACCCCCCCTCTTGGGTGGAATACGTTGCCTTATCCAAGGGCGGTCCCTTCTGTTTCTGCCATTCGCCGTCTCCTTTCTCTCGAAAACAGCCTTTTTTTTCCCCTAACCCTTTTTCCACCGTCTTCTTTCCAATCACAGTCCCTAACCCCAGTGAGCTTACCCCTTCCACCGCGATTTTCGTTCTGCTGCCTACCTACTCCCCTCCTCCCGTCTGTTAGTTTTCCCCCTTTCCTGTCTCCAGGAGTTTTTTCTTGTCTGGACTGATCTGGAGTCCCTCCCGAGACAGGAAGCAGGCCTTTATAATCGTTTCGAGCGTTTCTTCCCGTCTCGCGCGGGATCTCAGGACTTTTTTCCAGATCTACGCGTGCTTCACTCTCCCCCTTTTTTCCATAATGATTGATACCTTTCTCTTGTGAGGAGCCTCCGGTCTTCGAGAGGTTTCCGAATTTTTTCCGATCGAGGGAAACCGGAGTCAATCGTCGGGACACGTTTTCACGGCGATGCCCGACCGTCCTTTTCCCGTGTGATTTTTCCCCTCCCCAATGGTTCCGTTGGAGGTTGATCATGGAGGACCATAGTGAGTTGAGATTGACGGGACCGCCTCCTCTGTCACCTTAGGGAAAGGGAGTTCCTAACGCGTTGAACATCGTCCTTCTTCTAGTAGTACTTGACCCCCTTTTATGTCTTTTGTTCTTCGTTTTTTTTGTTTGCAGCGACGTGTCGTTTTGCCGATCAGTTTTTTGAAGAAGATGCGGCCCAGTTCTTAATTGTCCACACGGCTTCTTTCTTGACGGTCGAATGCGTTTGATCTTTTTTCTTGCCTCCTCCTCCGTTGTTTCTCTCTTGTTCCGATCTTTACCCTACTATCTTTTCCTTCCTTTTCCATTCCCCTTTTTTGGCATTCTGGCCCAGGATCGTCAGCGCTTCTCCTGCTGCCAACGCGAGCGTTACGGCCCAACAGGGTGTTAACATCCGTCAGTAAGATATTGATATTCTAGACCTGTTGACGCATGTAAGAAGCTGTATCTCCTATACCACCCTCCCAACCTCTTTTTCCTCTCCTTTCCAGTTCCCCTGACTGCCTGGGCTTCTCCCTCGCCCGGGCTATCTTTTGGAGTGCGGCCCACCTACTCGAATAGCCGTAAGGTTTTAGTACTTTTTCTCCCAAGAAGATTGATTTCCCCTCCTTCCTTCTTTCCTTCCCTCAGTTTCTCTCCTTCCCCTTCCCCCCCTAACAAGTCCCTCTCTTCTTTCTCTCACATTCCCTAACGTGCTCGCTTGTCTTGTATGGCTTACGAGCACGCGGTAGATATGTCTTCCGCGATCCAGCGCTCTCCACCTTGGCTAAGCGACGAATACTTATCTCAACGGCCTGCCCTGCCTTGCCTTCTTTCCACCTTGTCCCACAGCTGCACCCTTTTTTGGAGCACCCTTCTTCGCACCCCCTTTTCCTTGGGAGGTTCTGTGCTTGCACCCGGCGCTTGTGATTGGAGGTCCATGGGCGTTGAGGAGGGATGGCCCTCTTTCTTGGTACGCTGTTTCTGATTCGGAATTTCCGCTTCTTGTTCCAGAAACGCATAAAGGACCGCCGGGATACGCCTTATCACAACGAAGTACCTCAATATTACTCTCGATAATTCCAGCTTCCCCCCCCCACCCCCTTTTGACCCAACCTTTACCTTTTTCCCCTTGACTTTATCCTCAAGGAGTTGCCCCTACCTTCCTGATCGTAGCCTCCCCTCAAAGAAGAGAGGCCTTCTTTCTGTTGTAGGCTTAGGTTGACCCCTTCCTTTCACTTGATTGCTTCCTCCTCAAATTTTCCGGGTGCCTCCTAATGTTGCTACCCTCCCTTTCTAGGAGGAACCATTTCGGAAGATTGGTTTGTTTTCCTCCAAAGACCCCACCTTCTAACTTCTCAGATTCGCCCGGTCTTCCTTCTCTTATGTACGTTTCCTTACGTGACTACCCCCAGCCAGTGAGGGGGCGTCTTCCCTCTTCATCCGGTCCTCTACCCCGCAGATAAGCTCCTTTTTCCATCTAGACCCTTGCCCCCCCCTCCCCTTTCCCCGCCCCTTCTCCCCCCTCCCGCCCTCTTCCCACCTCCTGTTGTCGGCGAATATGACATTAAAGCCAATACTTATATCTTCTTTCTTAGAGGCGACCCCCTTTTTATAACCTTCACTGCCCAGCCTCTTTTTCCATTTCCTCTTCCCTTTTCTGTGTCCTGCGGCTAATTCGTGAGCGAAATACCCTTTTACCGGAAACGCTTCGGCGGAGACGATTCGGCATCTTTTTTTTGCCGCTCACACTTGTCCCTATATGCATTGCTACCCGTGTTTGCTTTCCCCCTTTTTTCTACCCGTTTTCCTTTCTTTCTACCCTTCTCTTCAGGATTCCAACCTAATAGGGCGCTTTATCAGCAGATGGAAAAATGCTCCTTGCCGAAGAGTTCTTTTTTAACAAGGTTGTCCAACCTCCTTTTGGTAGAAGTTCCCTCCCCCTCGTTTGTTACGTTTTATTTCTTTCCTCGTTCTTTCTTCCGGACAGTACTGTGATTGGACAAGTTTTTGTCAACGCTCTTTGAAGACTTTTTTTATGAGCCAGTGATTCCAGTTGATCCTTATTCTTCCTTTGATTTCTCTTCTTTTTTTCCCTTGCATTTTCGTGGTTTCTGGCCGCAGGGACGGAAGACTGTAGAGTGCGAGCCGAGCAATCTGATGAACAACTCCCGTCCCATGCTTTTTTAGTCCACGCTTTTCTCCCCTGGCGCCCCCCCAGATGCGTTTCCCTCGGTCGCCCGACCGGCCGACCCCCCCCTTTTTGTAATCGAACGTTTTCACCGCTTCCGATGAGATTCTGTTACCTCGCCCCTGTTGCTTTAAGCCCCCTTTTTCCCCTCTCAGACAGTTTCTCTCAGCCGGATTTTACGC
>Ga0179593_1497987_pt1 | contig 10770 bp, 8 predicted proteins | sample CZODoug2_1_08_16_FD_185931 | JGI IMG/M metagenome (GOLD analysis project Ga0179593, IMG submission 185931) | Vadose zone soil fungal communities from Angelo Coast Range Reserve, California, USA - CZODoug2_1_08_16fungal (PacBio error correction) | ecosystem: Environmental > Terrestrial > Soil >... | reverse complement strand
CCCGGTAAGCTAAATTACGCGGTCATGCCCCCTGACACTTCAGTCCTTTACCGCCAGATGCTTCCAGCCAACACCGTGAAATAGACCCGTGTTTCTTGCGCTTGCCTGCTTCTGAGTTTGACCCGTCCCGCTTCAAGTTTTTTTCTGTTGCACGCCTTGCCCCTGAAGAGAGCTCTTGACGAGGGGTTTTTTCGGATTTTGAACGGAACTTTCCACAAGCATGAAGTCGGCTGTTCTGATCCCGCCCGGTTCCACTGGAAATTTTCACTTTTCCGTCCATGTCGGGCATCTTGATCAGTTAAAGTTACGCACCCCCCCTGTAGTGCACTCAAGTTCTTTCCCCGAGAGTTGTTTTTTTTTTTCATAATTCCTGTTTTGGAAATTGTAAAGGACCTTTTACCTGTACTTTTCACCGGGGAGAAGGGAATGCTTTTGGTGATTTTTAGATGAGGAATTTTCCCCGTTCTAGTTTGATTATCTTTTCTCCTTTTGGTACCTCCTTTTCCCTCTGTTTTACATAACCCTTTTTTTGGCCTGAAGAACCCGCCGTTTGGTTAGTAGAGTAGTGTGCCTTGCACGAGTGGTCATTAAGCGACAATCTTTCTTTGTCTTCAGTACTTATCCCCCCCCCCCGATCTGGCCCCAAGGCAGCCTCGCCGTCATTGGATCCGCCCGACTCTGCGCATCAATAGGCGTTTAGGGTTTCAGGACGGTCGTTTGTTTTTTAGGAGGGTTCGCCGACCATTCCCTGCTGCTTCTTGCCGAACGCCCAAAAGCGTACTGCCCCCTGGTAAGGAAAGGGAACCACCAAAAAACCACTACGTCTTGAATTGTGGTACTCGAATCCTTCCCTGCATAAAGTTTTTTATATCCCTTTTTTTCGGTTCCGAGGTCCCTCCAGGCACACATCTGTGTAAGGTCTCGTCACGCATGGAGAATTACTACCCCTCCCCCCAGCTTACCCTTTTATTTTTCTTTCCGCTGCCTGGTCTTGTTTGCTCAGAGAAGAGTCAGTTTACGTTCCCCCGGCTCGAATTAAGGAGAGTCTAGTATATGCCCGGCAGCGCCCTTCCTGGGATCTCCGGAAGACTGTCACTTCTGTTCGTGGACCTGTGGGCGTGGCCGTATTTCTGGCAAGCTTCTCGAATTTTTTTTTTGGGCGCCCTGTCTTTAACCGCAACGACACGAATGTCTCCTTAGATTTCCGGGGCCCCCCCCGGGCGGTTGGCAACGTACGTTTTTTCAAAGCGACCGGGTGGATGTGTTTTCCCTGCCCTGCGAGGAGTCCTTCGGGGGACGTCCTTGTTCGCCAAGTATTCCTTCCGGCCTTGCCCCCCACCGCTACCTTACGCCAATCCTGCCCCCCTTAACCTCAGATTTATCTGGGATCGGCGGAAACCTTTTCCAAGCTTGCCTTCAGTCATCTTCGACCTAGTGGTTTCCCTCTTTGCGTCTTGGTAGAGAGAGCTGTCCCCCGTTTTGGACCGTGTTTTCAACTTTCGCCTTCATTTTTTTTCCGTCCCGGATTGGACTTCCTCCCCCCCCCCTCTCGACGACCATGACGGAGACTCCTTGCTCTTGGCTGGTTTTTTTTTGCTGCTGTCGACTTCCCAGACCCCGGAGGAGGGTGCCCTCAGTCGCCCCTCCCGTCCTTTGACTTTTAGAAACATCCCTTTCAGCCTCCCCGCTCCCGGTCAAGTTTAAGCGGCGGCCCCATCCCTGCGTTCCTGGAGCGCCCCCTCTGGTGTTCCCTCCTTGCCGCGACTACCCGTTCGCCTAACCTGCTCGTTTCCCAAACAGGAGGTCACCTGGCCCGGTTCCCGAAGCCAAACTGAATACTTCTCCTCCCCCCCCCGCCCCGGCCCGAACCGAAGCTTACCTCCGCTGGCACCGTTCCATTGGGGTGCGTCACTTCTCTACTATCGGTGTTTTTTTGCACGTACCTTCCTGCCTTGACCGAGTGCAACAAACCACGCCCAACCGCTCCCAGATTTACCTATCAGGCTCCTGAATTGGGGCCATTCTTTTACACTTGTATCCTAAAGCTGACCTTCCTGGCGGGCGATGTGTTTCCTCACCGGCGAAAATTACGACTTGGTTAGTTCTCGCTCGTGGATCCTGCCCTTTTATCCCTTCAAAGCGTTTACCTCACCTCAGCACCATTGGTTACCCACGCAATTTAACCTGATTTAGTCCCCTCTCCTTGGTTCTGGCCGTTGGGCTTGTTTAATTTCTACTACGCTCTCTCCTGACTCCCCCTGGTTGACCAGACATTCCGGGTTTTCTTCCGGCCGTATAATTCGGTGGGTGAGTAGTCTGCCCACCATGGGATTAGAGTCTTTTCTTCCCATCCCCTTTGTGTTTTTTTGAGCTCCTAGCTCACCACCGGTGGTGCTAAGGCCCGCTCCCAAAAAATCTAGACCGGGAAGTCTTCCTCTGCTCCGCCGGTCTTTTTTGCCTTATTGTAGGTTTACCAAATTACCCCTCCCCAGAGCCCCACGGAGAATCCCCATTTTGAATTGATCCTTCCTTTAAATTTGCCCCAGGTGCCCCAGTGTACTCTTTCTCGGGAAAGTCCTTTGTCCAATGACTTGGTACCAAGATCAGAGAACTTCCATTTGTGTTATGTTACTTCTGCCCGACAGCTTAAGAAATATAGAAGCGTTAGAGTCACTTCCCTTTAAACCACTACGTAACAGGATTTTTTCAGGATGAATCGTTTGGTCGGGAAACTATGAAATGGGCACCGGCATACCCCTTGGACCCCACATTTTGAGTTCCATCAGTGTTTTTTTTCCCCCCCGCTGTACTTGGCGAGTCGAGTTTTTTCCCCCCAGCGTATTTCCTTGAGCGCTTTTCCTGTGAACGAGCTTTTTATTGACAATTTTCAAGTCCTTTTTACCCTAAGCTTGTTTCACACCTAGAGATTTGGAGCGTTCATCTCGTCTTTACCGACCACTCGTGGCCTACTCTTTCACCGACCCACACATGCTGACTCCGCTTACGGAACCCGTGCTCGTTAGGGCTTTTACTAATACTTCGGCTCTCGGTTCTTGGAGTGGCATTTCCCTTCTTCCGGCACAAGGCCTCCGCTGCTTACCAGTCGACCTCATTCTCTCCATCTACAGCGTGCCCGTTGCTTTTTTCGGGACTTCCGACCGGGCCATTTATGAGAAAAAGTGGAAGACCCCTGGACAACCGCCCGCTCCCCGGCGATCACCACGACATAAAGATTCTTGCTCTCCTTAGTGCAGTACTCGTATTTTTTGAAGTTTTTTACTCAATCCCCTTTTTCTATGAACCGGCGGTCCGAGGAAAGTTAGACTGTCTCAGTTTAGTCGCCTACGGGAAAAGGAATTTCCCTCTGGCAGGACCTAGCCCCCTTGACAATTCAACCCTTTTTTTCTAGTTATTACGTTCCCCTTGGTCCATCCTCCCTGGCCGGCCCCCCCCCCCGCGTTCTTGTCGTTTCGGTATTTCGATCATGGTCCACTCAGTAAGATACCTTTGAGCCTCTTCCCCCACGCCCCTGTCTCCTCAGGGCTACGGTTTGCGGGTCACTCGCTTCGCTTACTGGCCTTGTTACACGATCCGCTCCCGATCCCATGAAGTGTCTTGGCGGTGCTGTCTGAACCCCCAGCAAATGTCCCCGAGAATCTTCCTCGAAGGGCCGGTGAGGGGTAGAATGGACCCGGCTGTCCCCGACCGAAAAAAGCGGATTTCTTTAATAGTTTTAACTATTACCCCCCGGGTCAGTTACACGTAGGTTGTCTAACGTCACCATGCCAGATTTTGGACTTTTTGTACCTCCCCCTTGGCCACGGTTCAGTAGCATGTGGTCTTGACCTCATCTACGAACTTTTCTATAAGGGATGTTTTAATAAAGTGGAACAGACCGTTTACTATGTACTCCCTCCATCTTCCGCCCGAGGGAGTCGCGCATAGTAGGACGAGAACCTGGAAGTAAGCCACTTAGGCCAGCTTGTGATGCGGATGACTTGACCGATGTTGCCAAACGGACCGGTTCGTTTTTTCTCGTGAATTCAGACGGCATAGGCTGTCTCCCCCTCCCTCCCCCGAACGGCAGGGTTGGCCTCGGCCCAACCGGTTTTGTCTAGGAATTTAGTTTTGAAGAACCCCTCCTTTTTTTTTTTTTTTCACACGGTCTGTCCTCATCCCACTCCTATCTCCGGCCCAGTCTCCCCCCCTGACTGGACATTTTTCGTCCGGGTCTACCCACTCTTCGTTCGTGAACCCCCTTCCCCCTCAATACCGTGAAGCCTCCGTGTTTGAGGTTTACATTCACCCCCTTCCTCCCGTCCCCTCCATTTACGTCTTTTCTGGACATTACACTGTTTCTGAGGAGAACTGAGAACTCTTTCTGGAACTGGCTTTTCATGATCAGAAACCAAAGATGTGCACCTTTTTAGGCGCCCCGACCTGTGAACTCCTTGTCAAATTGAAAGTTTCAGTGCTTGCGGTAGCCTTTTGAGCTCAAAGGCACTGGGTCTCTTGAAGGGGTGCTTTCTAAATTTTTCCGGTAAAGTACTTGATTCCGGCCAACTCTGGTTTATTAACCGGTGCCTACTCTGAGAAGACTCAATAAGTGTGTTGGTAGATCTCTCAGCACCGGAGTCAGAGAACCCTAAGACTCGGGTAACCTCCCCATGCGTCTAATCCAGAATCCGCCCAGGCGCCCACGCAACCCCCGAATGCACTCCCCCAGTGTCTTTTTCGGATGCGTTCCTTGCTTTTAGACCTTGTCCACTTTTCTAAAGTCTGTGCACCTCGGCTTCACAGGAAAACCCCCCTTCGCTCTCTTGCAGTCCTTTGCTCTTCCCTTTCCAAAGGAATTGTTAACCATAATAATGTCCTTTAGCTGTTTCTTTTTCCTAGACCTTTTTCCCCCCTTTGCGACAATACCTAGAGACTTCTGGGAACGCGGTCACTTTTACCGTCTCCAACCAGGTAGGACCCTGCCCGGTTCGTTCTTTCCCGGGTGTAAGTAATACTGGTCCAGTTTAAATTGGCTACCCCCCCTGCCCCTGCCCTGTCACTGTGTTGGCGCCGGATGATATATTGAGTCGATTTCTGACTCCTTTTGCTTATTGTTCTTTGGTACCCTTAAGCCAGTTAACTCCACCGTGGGCCCGCCGACCCAGGGAGGTAGGAGTCTCTCCCTGCTTCTCCCTCTTGGGTCTACACGAGCACCCCGCCTCTTTTTTCCCGTACGTTCCCCCCTCTTCCTCGGCCCTCTGTCGGCATGAGCTTTTCGGTTTTTCAGGTTATTTAGTCCCCTCCGCCTGAGAGAGCCAAAGTTAGAGTCCTTCCCCTTGCTTTTTTCCTCCTTTTTTTTAGCCCTTTCTCACCGATGCGCACTGGCTTTAAGGGACTCTTGTGCGGGGTAACGGTACTCTCTATGCTTTTTTCTGGCTCTCCCCCTCTTTCTATGAATTCCTTTTCGAAACCAAATTTTAGCCGGAAGTAACACCATTTATTCGAAAACCTTTTTTTTCCCTTCCTGTTTCACTCTGGTTTTTCCCTTTTTCCACCTCTTTTTCCTGCTTCTGGTTTTCGGCCTCACTTTTCTACGTAAGGGTTTACCCTAAGTTGATAATCCCCCGTGGGGGCCGATCGCACTACCACCCACCCACCAGCCCCCTTATTTTCGGACTGTTCCCCCCCGTTCGTTGGCCGCTGTCGTTATTTTATCCCCGAGTCCCCCACTTTTTCCCCTCCTTTTCTCTTCTTTTTTTTGTTTTTAATTGCGACACCAGCACCAAAGCTCGTACTCCCTTGCTCCCTTTCACCCGCGAATCGATTTTTTTTTTTTCTTTTTCTCTTCCCTCCTCTTTCACTCACTACCCATCTTTGTGTGCCTGGCATTGGTTCTTTTCCTTGCTTTACGACTTGCCCTCTCCCCCCCCCACTTGTCCCCTCACTCCCCCGCTTCTCCTTCTCTTCCCCTGAGACGCCCTCTGGTATCCCCCTTTTCCATTCCCTCCCCCCTTTTCACCTTCGCCCATATAGCCCTATTTTCGCCCCCCTCTCGTTTTTCGAGCACCTCGCCCCCCACCCCCAGTAATAACCTTCTTCCTCCATCACTGCCCCCAGACGACACACTCCTCCCCATCCCGCCGCCCGGTCGGTTATTCTACGGAAGCCCGTAGACCCTCTTTTCATCTCTTCAATGGTTCCCCCCCAATGTCCACGTGCAACTCCTCCCGGTGGCTCTAGGGAAGACGTTTCCCCCCTTATCGGGTCCCCCCCTCTGCTCCAGTCCTGACCCCGTCACCGAACAAATCGTTCCACTAACGCCCCTGAGCTTTTCTACCCTATTGCTACTGGGATTTTTTGGAGCGATTGGACCGGCCTTTTATAAACCTGCCCACCTTTTTCTCTCAGGGGATTTCTGGCCCTGCATCTGATAAAGAACGCCGATTGCCGTTTACATTTGCCCTTTCCTCAACTTTACCCCGCTCCATTTTGATTGGAGCCTTTCCCTTTTAATTTAGACCCGTTACCAGCCAGATTTTCCTCCCCCCTTTGCCATGTTAAGCGCCAACTTCTCTTAATTTAGACTTCGTGCCTGATCGTTGATTTGCCCCCGATTTAGTTTCCTCTGCTGATCCCTCCCCCCGTCCACTGAGAGAAGTTTTCTCTTTTTTTGACCTGCTGGGGCGTGTTTTTGACCTGGCAAGTCTTTTCTTCCTCCTCACTTCCGTCCCTGGTCACTTGTTGATGTCCCCAAACAGGGATTCCCCCTTATAATCTTCCTTTGCCCCAGTGTTTTCAATGACCGGCCTGTCCTGTTTTCTCCTTGCCGCCAGACCTTCACACCCAGCCTATGTCCGACATATGTACTACGCCCCTTTCTTCTTTTTTTTTGGATGCGTCTGTATTTCCCTTACCGACACTACTCTGCTCGTTTTTCTGCTTTCGTGGTCCGTCAGCCCCTTCCTTTTTTCTTCCCCTTTTTTTCCTCATACGTTTTGGACTCCTTCCTGCTTTTCTTTATTTTCATTTTCCTTTAGCTACGTGCCTTGCCCCCCTCTTCTTCACCTATTCTTCCTTACATCCCCTTGGCCATTTTTTGGATTTTCCCTAGCGTTTCGCCCCCTGATGTTGTCCTGTGTTCTTTTTCCCCCCCCCTTAAAAATGTCCTCGGAATCGTTATTCCCTCGCCCCCGCGTGTTGATTGACCGCTTTTGATTTTACGTTATTCTTTCCCCCTCTTTTTTTTTTCTCCTTTTTTTTTTCTTGACAACCTTCTTCCCTTGTGCCATGGGTCTTAAGAATATCTCCCCTAGTTTTTTTCCACTTTTTTCGAGGGTTTTTTTTTTTTTATACCCCCTCCGCCCCCCTCCATGTTCCCCACTGCCAGACGTTCACTCCCGAAGCTGCCCTTCGCTTATTTTTTTCGTTGGCCTAGTCACGGGGTGTCTTCGGAACCTTTTGTTTCTCCCCCAGTCCGAGATTTCTGGCCCTCCCCCTGCCTCTTTTTTTCTTCTCCCCCTTTTTCTTTATCCCCTTCTACTGTTTGTGACATAACCTCACGGGCCGATGTGGGTTGCCGGACCACGTCAGTCCCTTATTTTGCCTTTGTTCATTTCTTCTTTTGACCCCAGGGTGTTTTTTTCTTTTCCTTATTTTTGTTGACTCTGAACAAGGTTCCATCTTCTCTCAAGTTCGTCGCAACCGGTTTTCAGGCCTTTCTCACCCCTGCGGCCTACTTTGATAGCTCCTTTCTTCTTCAGTGCTACCCCTTTCTCCCTATAACTCCGAGGCGTATTTCGCGATTCCCCCCCCCCGCCTTTCCGCCCCCCTTCCCCCCAGAGCCCCTGGCCCCTACTTGAGCCGCTCCCTGCAACCCCCTGGGATCCCCCCCTGAAAAGTTCTTTGTCCCCCCCTGAAGTCCTACGTTAATGCGATATTTTTCTGGTCTGCTTACTTTGTACGGCGCGTTTCCCGGCCTATGATCACCCCTTCTTCTTCTGCGAACTCCCCATTCCCCTCCCCGATTACCGGCGGCCGTACATCTTCCCCAGTCCGCTCCATACCTTTCCCTGATTCATTGTCGGGGTGAGAGGTCACTTTCCTTTTTCTTCTCTGATTTTTTAACCCTTTTTGCCCCCCTTTCCTTAGATCTTTCCCTCCCTCCTTTTTGTTTTTTGTCTGATTCCATAGCCCCCATAAGTTTGTCCTAAGGCCCTTTTTCCACCCACGCCCAGTCTCCTGGCCTTGGTACCTTCTGATTTTTTTCATTAGCCGTGATCGGTGCCCCCCGCTTCTCTTATGTACGAACCCCCCCCTTTGCCCGCTCGTTTTAACCCCCCCCCCCACCTTTCCCCCCCCCCTTTTCCTGCTTTCATGACACCTTGAGCTTGCACCCTTCCGCTGTCCCCTGTTTCGGTTTTGTTCATCCTTGGGTGCCCCGCGTTTACCTTCGTTTGCCTGTTGTCCGGCCCTTCCGCGTTGAACTACCTCATCGTTTTTTGACCCCATATACATTCGTAGCTTATTGCCCCCCCCGTTTCCCCCCTCCCGACCACGGAGTCCCGCCTTTTCGTTATTATATGGTGCCCTTTTCCCCCATTGCCCTTTCCCCCCCCATCCGTTCTCAACGGCTCAGGCTATGTCTCCCCCTCTGTTGTTTGTAGTTTGCCCGAGGTTTCCATTTCCCCAAAGTATGTCCTTTTCCCCCTCCCCTCCTTGTCTATTCGTGACGTTTTTTCTTATCCAGTTCTTTGCCCCGTGCGTTCATTGTCACGCCGTCTCTTTTGCGCGGCTTGATTCAAGCGTTTCTTTCAGAACCGCTTTCCACCATTTCTAGTTCTCGCTTTTTTCTTCCCTTCTCACTTTTTTTATACGAGGCATCTCTTATTTTTAAAAGCTGGGGATTTTCCAAGACTGCCCGCATTTCCCTTGCCTCCGCTCTCGTCCCCCGTTTGAATCCTTTTTTTTTTTCCTAATTTCTGGGCTATCACTGTTACTTCGTGATAATCAGTTCTGCTTTCCTGCTCTATCGGATGTGGGATTGGTTACGGAAGTCCCCTTCGCCCTAACCTACCCACCCTCACCCTCGCTTAACGTTTACCGAATTCTTTCCTGCCAGTTCTGACATACTTTGCGAAGTCTGTTCTTTTCCGTCCTCACTTAAGGGTCTCCCCTGCGCTTCCCTTCCCGGCTAAACCGTTGAACTCTACCGAACCCAAGTGCCCGCCCTGCTTCCCCCCCCTCCTGCCCCTCCTTTTCAGCGTCTCTTTTCCTTCCTGCGGATTTTTTGTTTCCGCCGCTTCCCCCGTCTTTTTTGAACCTTGCGGGAGGACCTGTTGCCGTATTTTCTGTTTGTTTGTCGCTCTGGGTTAGGCGAGAAGCGTATCGTGTGATATTACTAAGGACAGTTTCACTCTGAATATCTGATTGGTCCCAGGCCGAATTGTCCAACCCACCCCCCTGTCCCCCTAGGGAGACGTTCTTTCACCAGAGCTCGAATTGCAAGTCCCCTCCTAATGCCTCGGCGCGTGGCCTTCCCCCTCTTTTTCGTGTGCGGCATTGGCCAACTCCCCTATTCCTTTAAAAGTTTCCCGCACGGTGACGCTTTTCACGCCCCCCCCAATTCCGGACCTCCCTTGTCACCTTTTTCCTGCACAATTTACTTCCTTTTTAAGCGCAGTGAGGATCTGTACCGCCCCGCCGTCTCTGTTGTTCCGATGGTACTTTTCACAGATGGCTCCGCCTTTGGCACGTTTTTCTCGCTTTTTTTTATTCGTCCTCCTCTGTACGCCATTCAGACCCAATTGTAATTACCCTATTCCTTTTCAGATTGACCTTGACCTTGGTGTCTTGTGTCCAGTGCTCCGCTTGATCCCCGTGACGAATGTATTTTTACTCTGGACCACTAATTCCTGAGCGCCCAGTTATTCCCCGAAGTGTCGTCCCGTTTACACCCCATGTTTATGCCGTGCGTGGTAACTGTACGTCCTCTTGCGTGAGGCTGCTCTTTCTTTGGAAGTGCTCTCCGGCTCCGATGTCACTGTCCTGATGCTCCTCCTTGGCCCTGCCCCCTTCATTCCAGAGAGATACGCCCCCGAGAGGGCCGTAGCGCTTTTTCTTTCGGAGGGTCGCTCCCTTGATGAATCTGAGGCGCCATTCTCGTTCCGTACTTCTGCAATCGGGCGGGTTTGAGGATCGTCCCTCCCCCTCAGTGAAGCCTGCGAGATACCTTTTTCCGCTTCCGGGCGTTGGGTCTGCGTCAACACGCTTCGTTACCTTCGTCAGATTTTTACGGCCGAGCACTCATTCAATGTTATTCCCATGGAATTACTAGATCATGCCCGGCCCCCGTTCCCCGTACCGTTTTCTGTCCCTGACGTCTTTCCCCTTACCTTTTTCATTCGAGTTCACTCCACTCCGGTCAGTTTTTTTCTTCCCTCAAGGTTGTGTTTCCTACCTTTGTCAATTTTCCCGAAATGTTCGTGGGGATGGTTAGGGAAACCCTTCACTTGCGAAATGCTCCTTTTTCATGGTTCAACAGGGTCGGTTGTCCCCTTTTCTCCCCAAACCCTCGTACGTATGCGCGGCCTTTGTCTCCCGTGTTTTCCCTTTTCTTCTATTGCAAGGGCCCCCCTTGTCGAGAAGGAACCCCGCTCCTCAAGGTTCGGAAGCGGCTTTTCGGTCCTCGCTGAGGCGTTTATTTCCAGATTCCCTTTTTTTCCTTCAGTAGTGTCTATGAACTGTGCCCTTCTCTTTTACCCTCCAATCTGATTC
>Ga0179593_1332311_pt1 | contig 10770 bp, 20 predicted proteins | sample CZODoug2_1_08_16_FD_185931 | JGI IMG/M metagenome (GOLD analysis project Ga0179593, IMG submission 185931) | Vadose zone soil fungal communities from Angelo Coast Range Reserve, California, USA - CZODoug2_1_08_16fungal (PacBio error correction) | ecosystem: Environmental > Terrestrial > Soil >... | reverse complement strand
AGCTCTTTTTCGCGGACGTAATACCCTTACTTCTGGAAAGCTCACTATTCCGTTGATCTGCTTGATTTTTTGGGGCCTTTCCCCCTGACGGCATAACCTAGTTTTTCCGTTAACTTTGCAGTGTTTGCAGGGTCCAGCCGTTTGAGGTTTCAACGTTTCGGTGTGGCATGCCGTCCTCGCTCATCAACTGAAGGCGCTGTCAGAGGCTTCTGTTCTTCCCTCCCCCTGCGCTTCCCTTCCCTTCCTTCCCCTGCACCGGTTTGGCCTTCTTCCAAAAGGCGCAAGGGCCTTCCTCCTGAGCATATCCCAACACTTACCTCACTTGGCGGCGAACTGTCCTGTCATCTGAAAGCCCGGGCGGACCCTTGTGCCTTCCCACGTCGGTATGCTGTTCACCGTTCTTTCTCCCCGCTAAACGTGCTTTCCGCCTTATCTTTTTCCTCTGACTGATGGGTTGCCGTTGACCGGAAGATCGGCGGGCACACCCTGGTGGACCCTGTTCTCTCCCAGTAATCCCTCCCACATAAAGCGGGACCCCCTTTCAACTTTTTTTTGCCCTTTACCACGCCGGCGGTCGCGTAGAGGAGGTCGTTCATTCCGATCGTTACCAACGACTATGCCTCATTGGCATCGTTCAACACAGGCCCTTATCTTTCCTCGACTCTCCTCATAGACACCCCCACATATTAAGACCCTATCAAGCCTCGTTGTGCAGTGCCTTCATCTGCGTAGTTTGCTTGCGCCAGTGATAAGCTTAGCTCCTGATTAACCCCTGCTAAGTTATCCCATATTGTTTCGTCTGAATAGGCCGGCGCTATGCTATGGTTTTCCTTCCCTTTTGCCATTTCCCTTTGGTCCGTGAGGCTCCTTACCTTCCCTCTGTAAGGTTTGATTGGTCACAAATTGAAGGAAGATCCAAAGCATTCCCCCGACACTCTACGTCTAGTTTGTGCTGGGGATCGTAGCCTTAAGCGTAATCGCCCCTTTTCTCACGACCCTTCAGTGTCCGTCCTTGATCCAGATAGCATGTCCCCCACGGTGTTGGTAGTTGCTCTGTCAGTTTCAGAAAAGCCGACTCCAATCCGTCGGTTGTACTTCTCCACTGAATAAGCCAAATGGTCTGCCCTCAGGTTGGATTTCCGTTAAATCCTTTGTTTCGTCCCAGTCCTTAATATTCTTCCAGGTTCTGCGATATACTGGATTTTCTCCTCATTTTTCTTATAGAATGAGTGAGTTGGTAGTAACAAATCCTGGGCCGATTTGCGGCTCCCAAGTTGTGGCTGTTTCTCCAGCTGCGGTGTTTCCTCCCAGTTGATTAATTTGCTTGATTCCCTGACGCTGGTTGCTTTTCGTTCCCGGTCAAAGGATCCGTCTCGCTCTCAGAGAGCATATGCCTCCGTAGACTATTTGAACTTATAGTTTTCTGTGTGGTGTCATTTCCCTTCTTCGGGCTTGCCTCTTCACCATACCCCATAACTCTTCACAATGGAATCCTTTTAATCGTGCTCGGAACCAAGATATGAAAAAAGAGAGGCCGAACATAAGATACCCTCTCCAAACTCCAGCAGCAAACCCCCGTCTTACATTCAAAGTGGTGTCAAGCCCGGTACAAAGTTTCTGGATTCGGTATCTCCCCTTTCCAAAACACTCGCTGATGCTTCCCCCCACAACCGTCCCCCTTCCCAGCTTCTTTCCGTTCCCACCCACTAATCTGCTTCCCTGTTTCCTCTACCTCCGTGGCCGCTGTCTGTTCCCACACCACCCCCCGCCCCCCCCGCCCCATCCCCCCCCTCTCTCTTGTTAACCCCCAGCAGCTACTACTCCTTTACATCGTCTCTCCCCCCGGTCCACCGCTTCGCCAATACCTCCGCGCTGTTCACTCCCCCTTCTCACCTCTGTTCCTCTTATACACTTCCCCCACCCCCGCCCCCACCCCCCACCCCCACGCTCCTCATCTAACCCTCCCCCTAGATCCCCCCCATCTCCTTACTTAAATACCCGGGCCCCCGATTAGCTCCCCTACTACCTGACCACCTATTCTCCTATCTGCTCCCCGCGGAGCCAGTAGCAAACCCCCTATGAACTCCCTTAGCTGCCTCACTCCATCCACCTCTCATCCTCCCCCGCAACCCACGGCTGCCCCGCACAGATTGGCCATTCGAGGGTCCCCGCTAGACAATACCCCTACCGCCCCGCCTCCCCCTCCCCCCTATTCCCGTTCACCACTTGCGCTCTTCACGGACCCCCCCCCGCCATTTTCCCAACGGTTCCCTCTCAATCGCCCTTGCAACGCGGCACGCCCAACACCCTCCTAGGTGTCTTAGTACTGCCCCTCCTGCTTCAGCGTCCCCCACGGCCGACACTCGTCCACCCCCTCTGCTCGATCAGCACCTCTCCCCTCCCCCGCGTCATTCACCCCCCACCGTCTCAATACCCCCGAAGGCTTTCCCCCCATATCCCCCCCGTCCGACGCCCCACCACTCTTCCCCCCCCCCAACCCCCGTTCTTTTTTAATCCTTGTTCCTCTATTCTCCCTCCCCTCCCCGCGTTTCTCCTCGGCTCACACTCCCCCCCCCCTTCGTACGCCACACCCGTCCCCCCTGTTCCCCCCCCGTCACACCCCCCCATCTCACCGTTTACCCCCCTCCCCCACTCCCCCCTGCCCCCAAACCCCCCCCCCCTTGTTCCCCCCACCTCCCCCTCCTCCTCATACCTACAGTCCCCCCATCCCCATCGGTCCCCATTCTCCCACTCTCCCACCCACCCTCTCACTCCTCCTGCTTCTGACCTCATCCACTCCATCTCTTTTCCCCCTCCACCTTCACTCCCAACCACCTGCCCCGCTTTCTCCTGCTCCCTCCCCCCACCCTCCCCCTCCCTCCCGTTCGCTCCCCCCCCCTCCTCCCCTTTTGCTCGCTATTACGGGATCAAGTACTCGACCCTTATAACGGCTGACCCGCCACCCCTCCGGCACCTCTCCCCCTCCATCCTCCACACCCTCTTCATCTCCTCCGCTTGACACACCCTCATCCATGTTCCTCCCCTGCCCCCACCCTATTCTCTATATGCTGCTAATTCCTCCCCCCCCTCAATTGGGATTGCACCCCCCCCCTCCCCCCTCTCGCCTCCATTTCCCGCCGATATTTCCTCAGTCCCCCCCGCCCTTCCACCGTTCCACCCCCTCGCCCCTCCCTCCACCCTCCACAACCCACCACCACCCATCCCCTGTACCCCACCCTCAAACCCCCCTCCACCCCCCCCACCCTTCTCCCCTTCCTTCTTGCGTCCGAGTTTCCCCCCGTCGCCCGCTCTACCCCACCACCCACCCTTCCACCTTCCCTCCGCTTTGAAACCCTCCCCTCCTCCACGCCCCTTCACACACACTCCACCCCCTTACTTTACCCCTTGCACCCCCCCCTACTCTTCTGGCCCCCTCCTCTTGACTCTCCTATCCCCCGTTCGGTCAGCGACCACCACCGCCCCTGCCCATTCTCCCGCCTCCCCACACCTCGCCGCCCCCCCCGGCCATTCCTCCTCTTACATACCTCCCCCCCCATCACTTACCCCGTAATTTTCCCCCCTGCCCCCCCCCCCTCCACCCGCTCTCCCCTTCTTTCTCGCTCACCTCCCGCCTTTCCCCTCGCCCTGACCCCTCTCTCCACATCTTTCAAAGTTTCTTCCTTGTCCCCGATCTCCCTCCAGTCCCTATCTTTCCATCTTCTTCCACACCCTCCTCCTTGACTCTGCCACCCTACTTATATTCCCCCTCCTCCTCCGACTGCCGAACCCTCGCTCCTCGCACCTTTCCATATTCTCCTTTCCCCCCTTCCCACCCATTTCATCCATACCCGTCCCCTCCCCTCCCCCCCTCCCACACCTTCCCCCACGTTGTTGAGGCCTTCTTCCTCCAGCTCGCCCCCCAACCTTCTCCTCCCAACCTATTACCCCCATCTGCCCTTTCCCCTAACAGCCCCATTTCTTACCACCTTTTCAGCCGCCACTCACCCTCATACTAGTGGCCTTAACTCCTTCCCCCACCACCCTTTATTTCGCCCTTCATTACACTCCCCTCCTCCCCCACTGCCCTGTGGTCCCCCGTCCCTCCTCTTCCTCCCCACCCCTTCCACTCCCCTTTCAAGCCCGCCCTAGCCGTACTCGTTCGCGACCCCCCCCAAGCCCTGCCACCTCTTTTTTCTCCCACCCTCCCCCTCCATCCCCCCTTCCCCCCCATCATCCCCCCTCCCCCGTCCCCACTCCCCCAAGACCCCCTCCTCCCTGCCATTCTCCCGTTAGGGCTATCTTCCTTCCTCCCCCCCAAACCTACCCCCCCCCCATTTAACACCCCGCTTTTCACCCCACCCTTCCCAACCCCCACCCCCACCTCCACCCCTTCCTCTCCTCCCCCCCCACTGATCTCCCCACCTTCTTGCCTTCCCCCCTTCCTTCCCTCTTTCACGCCCCCCCTCCTTCCCCTTCCCACTTCCGTCTCTTCTTCTCCCTCCCCCTCCCCCCCCGTTCTCCTTTTCACTCAGTCCTACTACATACTTGCCCCCCCCCCACCCCCCTATTCCCCCTCCCCCACCTTCTTCTCCCCCCCGCGTTACCGCCAAACCACATCACCGCCGCCACACCCCACGTTCCCTCCACCCTCCCCCCCTCCTCCCCACCCTGCTCTGCCCCTGGCCGCCCCTTAGCTTTCCTTCCCCAGGCCCTTACCTTTCCTTGTTTTTTCTCTCAATACACCCCATACCTTCACCCTCCTCCCCCCCCGCCTACACCCCCACCTTCTGCCCCCCCCCCCACCCTCCTGACCCGCCATCTCGCCCCCACACTTCTCCCCCAGTCTTTCTTCCCCCCTCCCCACTCCCCACCATCTGCCCCCCTCGCCCCCTCCTCCCCATTAACCCCCCTCTCCCTCCACTATCTTCCCTCCTTCTTCTTGTCTCCCACCTTTACACTCCCCTCCTCGTCCCTCACCTACCCCCCCCACCTCAAACCTACACCACCTTCACTCCCTCTCCCTCCCCCCGCTCTCCCCATCGCCTCTCCCCGCCTTTCCCTCATGACCCCCTCGCGCCCCCTACACTCACCCTTCCCCCCCCTCTCCTCCCCTCCCACCCCTACCCCCCCCACACCCCCACGACCGCATGTTTCCTCTCACTCTCACATTTTACTCCTCCCCTCCTCCACCCCCCTCCCCTACTCCACCCTTGTCCCCTCTCCCCCTTTTTCACCCCTCCACTATGGCGCCCCATCCCCGCCTCTTCTCCCTTACTCCACTCTCCCCCCGCGCCTCCCCCCTCCCATCTCCTTTTCCTCTCACCCCTCACCCACCACCCCCCCCTCATTTAAACCTGTGTCTCTACCCCACGTCCTTCCCACCCCCCCATTTCCCCGCCCCCCCACCATCCCCTCCCCCCCTCCCCCCTCTTTCCCCACTTGTCTTCCTTCACCCCCTGCCCTCCTCCCCTCCTATAGTCCCCTTTCCACCCCTCCTCCTTCCCCCTCCGCTCTTTTCGTCTCCTCACCACGCCACACCTCCATATCCCCCCTCTACCCCCTCCCCTATCTCTCCCCTCAAACCTCCCCCTTCCCATCCTCCCCCCTTGCCCCTTCTCGTCACTCTACCACCATCTAACTCCCCTTACCCCCTACCTCCACTTCCTATTCCTCCCTCGGTTCCCTCCTCCCACCCGCCGCATCCCCATCTCACTCCCCCCTGACTTGCCCCACTCCCCTTTTCCCCTCCCCCCGCGCCTACTCCCGCCTTCCTACTGCCCCTTCCAATTTCCGCCTTTCTTCACACCTCTCTCCCCCCCCACCCGTCTCACTGATTCTCCCCCCCCCCCCCACGCCCCCCCACCTTCCCTTACCACCCACCCACCTCCGCCCCCCGCCACCCCCCCCCCCTACCCTACCTTCCTTTCGCCCCACCTGCCACATCCAGTCGCGACACCCGCCCTCAAACTCATTTCCGACCCACATATACCCGCTCTCTCTTTCCCCTCTCGTATCCAGTTCCCCCCTCCTCCTCTCCTCCCCCCATCACTCTGGCTCCCGCATCCACCTCCCTCCCCACCACCCTTTCTGCTTTTCCGCCCCCCTTCCATCCCCATCGTCCATTTCACCAACCTTCCTCCCATCTCCTCCCCCTCCCGACTCCCACCCTTCACCCCCCTTCGCCTCCTATCGACCCCTTTCTCACCGCTCCTTGCAAGCAATTGTACGATATTTTCTCAAGATCCTTGTACTCCTTCCAATTTCGTGGCATATTTGACTAAAGATAAGGAATGATGAAGAGTGACCGAGGAGGTGGCATGTCGGCTTTTCCCCCAATGTGCACTTGTCGTTCTTGTCACCCACTATCGAGGTCCCCCTCAAATGGAGTTTTCCGGCGCTCAAAGAGTGGCTCTTTTCCTTTTCGCTGCCAGTTAGAATCGTCAGATATTCGTGTCCAACCCCTTCCGCTCGAGCTTTCCCGGCCCAGCCGCCCGGGCACCCTTTTCCTTCAGCCTAAAGCCCCCAGTCTTTGTGACCAGATCGACCGACCTCAAATTCAAAACCTCCCTTTGTGAGCTCTTTTCGCTTGTTTTTCACGGCAATTTCGTCTCTCTCTATAGTGCCCTCCGGCTCTACCCCGTATTTTTTTTTTTTTTTTCAGCTGTCAGTCGTTTCATTACACTTGAAACATCCGACTTCCCGCCCCTTTCCTTAGCGCAGGGACCCCTCCTCTGCCTTTCTATTTGGTTAGAGCCATTCGTTCCTCCCCTCCGTGTTTTTTTTCTCTGGCTTAAAGGATCCGTCTCGCGTTTGCCTGGCTAAGGTACCCCCCTGTGTTGACGAATTTTACCCCCTAACGTACCAGAGTCCGAGATCATGCTCTTTCCTTGTACGCTCCCCCCGCCTTGTTCCCAGTCACAGCTCCCTTTCTTCCTACACCGGCGCTGTATGTTTTCGCGACCTTTGCGGGCGTCTTTGGCCTTGCGTTGCAGAACTCTTTTGCTAGTCTTTTTTTCCCCCCGTTTTGGTCACTTTCTCCCGCGCGTACTTTTTCTGAACAACCTACTACACTGCTAAGGTCCGCGCCCAAAGGCCAAACGCTCCCCTCCCCCTTGCTACTCGCTCGCTACCTCATTTTTCGTTGTGTCCCCCTCCTCTTCGCGCGACATGTGTGTCGGACCTCACACTCTCCCTCGCATTAGGATCATCTTCGTTTGCGGATTGCGCCCCCTTTTCTGCACGCGTCGTTCTTCCCCCCAGATTTTTTTCCCGCCGCGAGTCTGGGTTGTTAGTCCACTAGCGTGAGACCTATCTTCAACTTTATTTTCCAGACCTTTGACCTAGGCAGACAGTAAGGACCCAATGTTCAGTAGAGTCCATACGGATGTTGTTTAGATGATGAGCTTTCTCGGCTTCTTGACAGCACCCAACGCGAGAGATTTATCCTTCATACATCAGCTCCCCCGAAGGAGGTCCAGCCCCCCCTTTTTGGTAGACGCAAAGCTGACAGTTGTTGCTCTACCACCCTCTCTCCTACCTTCTCTAAGTCTTTGCCCAGACTAGATATACTGGACCTCTCCAGTATCTACTCTTCAGCCCCCACTCCCCAGTTTTTGTAGTAATTTGTTCCACCTCCGGGAACTACCACCGCGCCCCTCTCATGCTTTCCAGCCATTAAACGATTTTACCTTCCCTCTCTTTCCTGAAGACCGCTGCCCTTGATTTAGAGGCTCCCCTCCTTTTTTTTGGCTCGATTGCTAAGTGCCCCTCCCCAACCCCCTGCTCCGTCCTGTGACTTCTTGTCATGCTATAGCTCTGGCCTTCACGTTATTCCCCATACAAAGGAGGTGGATGGAAAACACTAATGCGTCCCCCACTGAATTGCCCCCTGACGTAGATTCCTCAAGCGACCCCAATTTTTTAACCTTTTTCCTATTCCCCAGCTTGAGCTCCTCCTCCTAATCCGGCTGAGCTCCGTATGAACCCACGCAACAAAAATATTCCCAAGCTATCCATTATTCGAAGCTTTTTTATCTTCTTAGGTTATTCTACCTTCTTTGACCCGGGTGCAATTTTTTCCGTTTCAACCGGAATATTCTTTTTTTTGGGTGTCCTCCGTGTGCTGCTATGCCGGTACTCTTTGTTTTCGTGTCCGAAGCGCTTTTAATTTTATCCCGCTATGTGCCGTGATACTCTGATCCTCTTTTTCGCAGTTTTGACCCGCCGAGATGATAAGGTATCCCAGTAGTGTCAACGTGACGTTTTTTGAGTGCGCTTGTAGGTCCTTCTGTACGGTCTCTCTTGCCCTTTTGCTTTCGACTTTGGCCCGCATCCCTAGTTGCGAGCGGGCTTTGATGAAGGTAACTGCTCAGAAGGTCTTTCCCCGTTTTGGTCATGGGAAGTGGCCTTTAGGGTTCGCCTGGGGGCCCCGCCGGGTGGAATGCCGTTCTCTTATTCGACCTGTTCTGGATGGCCGGCCTGCTTGAAGATTTCCTTGCCCCAAGTCGACGTGTGACCTTTATCCCTCAGCGGCGGCTGCGCCCGCACCTACGTTACTCTCCCGTTAGCCCCCCTTCTCATCCTGAAATTGCAAGGCGCGAACCCACTGTGTTGTTGCTTGCCGGCTGCGGTTCCCCCGGGAAAGAACACCCCTATTCCCTTTTATTTTCTCTGGACCTCCAGTCACGCTCGTCGCCGAGTCGGGTTCTGTTTTTTTTTCCCCCCGACTCTCATTAGATGTCCCCATCGTTGCGAATCTAATTTTCTTCAATAACTTTTTGTTTGTTGAGAGAGCTGAGGACCCATTGCTCAGTCCCTTTCCTTCGCGTCCTCCACCCGACCTCGGCGACTTTTGCTCTTACCTATTGTATACTAAGACTATTTTTATGGGGTAGGAAGTTCCTCATCCTCAACCTTTGAAGAATCCCCCCTCCCCCTTGAATTGTGCATACGGGCGAGGTTCCTGCTACGGTTTTTACCGGATTCTGTCTTTTCCCCCTCGCTTAATGTATGCAACTTGTCCTTCATTTTGTTCCTCCCAGCCTTAATGAATCCAGCCAATTTCTCTCTAACCTTTGCTGGCCCGTCGAGGGCCCCAGCTTGAACTTCACCCCCCCGCAAGGGCAACAATTCCTCGCCTTCAATACCTCATTCGGCGCGTCCTTTGGAAGCCCCGGGCCCCCCGCCCCGTCTACGCGTTTTTCCAGTCTGTGATTCTGGGCCCCGCGTCTTCTGCCTTCTCGAATCCTTGGACCATAATGAACGTGCGGGTACAAAAAAATCATCCAGTTCTGGGCCCTGCTCCTCTCCTCCCCCTTTCCACCTGGCGCCCCAGAGCCCCTCCCCTTTCAGCCTTCACATTTTCCCGCCCTGCGCTTTCGTCCACGCACCAATACTCTCTTCAGCTTTTCTGTGGATCATCCATCGTCCCGGTACCCACTCGCTGTCGGGACAGCTGTCTTTCAGGCAAGTTAAGGTTCCTTCACCATAACACCCTCTTCGAATCCTTTAAATATCTTCTCTTAGTTTGCATTTTGGTTTTGCTCCTACTTGATCAGAGGAGTACTCTCTTTTCTTGTACCTTCTTCACTGATCCCTTTTTTTAGTAGTATGCGACGTTTTGCTCCTTCCCCTTTTCCATCACCTTTTTTTCCCAGTTGGTCCGTTATCCTTTCGTTTCCTCTACAATGGGTAAACCCTTTTGCCCTCCATTTCCCAATAAGACACGGAGCGGGTTTACCTTCTTTTTTTCTGGAGCTCGGTGTGTAAGCGTCTGCATCGCAATGGGTCAGGCAGCTTTCGCCTCCTCTCAGTATACCCTAGAAAAGTGATTTATTTTCACCCTGCCCCCTATCATTTATCTTCTGGCAGTTACCCCACTCCCTAAGCACTTTTTTCCTTCTGTCTAAGAGCTTAAGTCGGCCTTATTCGGAATAGTTAAGGTAGTCAGACTCCTCATTGGCCTGACAATCGCTTCTAATTTGCCTTGATTCTCTTTGTTATCACCTGAAGATTTCCCCCGGACAGTGTGGTGTTATATGAGGGGAGATTTACTCGTCTTTGAAGCTATTATTTTCTCTTTCTTTCTTATTGGCGATTTTTGTGTCTTGCAAGCCGCTGAACTTCTAGCCTCCCGCCCCTCCTATTATGTCTTTACAACCCGAGTGTGGTTGAGGGTTTCCCTGAGGCGTATTTCTTCTGGAAGCAACTTTTACGTCGATAGATGTTGGCGAAAATTCCGGAGGACCCATTTCACAACTCCTTTTTCCGGTGAAAGCACTGTTTTATGAGAGCTTACTACAACTCGACTAGCCTGGACTGTCGTCCTTTTTCCTGATTCCTCTCTCAGTTTTCTCAAATCACCAAACATTCCCCCCCGCTGTATAGAGCGGCTCACAACTACCAATATAGCGAGCTTTTGCTCCTCTTACCGCGTTTGGTCATTTCTTTTACTTGCATGAACTCCTCCCCCTTTTTAGGTATTTGGTTTCCACTTCCTAAATTCCGCCGATCTTGGAGCCATTCAGAGAAAGTCAAATGGGACGAGAAAGTTCCCCCAAACCGAATCCGCAATGATCCTTCCAAATCTGACAGCAAACTCTCCCGGCGATTCAATAGTCTCCTTTTTATCGCGAAACAATTCGTGATCGAGGATCCTTCCTCCATGCTCAAGAAAGACGAGTTCGGTAACGCGTTGTTTAAAACAAACGAGTTACCCCAATCCCCCTTTTTTTAATACCAGGCACTCCTCCCCTCCTGCTTTCTTTTTTT
>Ga0179593_1303193_pt1 | contig 10770 bp, 14 predicted proteins | sample CZODoug2_1_08_16_FD_185931 | JGI IMG/M metagenome (GOLD analysis project Ga0179593, IMG submission 185931) | Vadose zone soil fungal communities from Angelo Coast Range Reserve, California, USA - CZODoug2_1_08_16fungal (PacBio error correction) | ecosystem: Environmental > Terrestrial > Soil >... | reverse complement strand
CATGGTTTGCTTTGAATGGGTAAATTTAGGCGATTAACTTCCTAGAAGAGCCGTTTTTCCTACGCGGATGTGCTTTTATGGGTCCTTGGCTATGTTTTGTTTCTTTCATGGTTTCGTGCTGCCCTGTGACTACCCGGGGAAGTGTCCCTCCAGCATCAACTCTTTTTCTTTCCTGTCAGGGGGTGTCGCCTGTTTCTGTAGCCGTCGTTTGTAGCATCGTGGATGTTTTGCACGCTACCCGTCTTACGTACAGGGGTTCCTTCTGCCCCCACCTTTGTCTCGAGTTTTTTCCCGACACTGCGCTTCCTGAGCTAACTTGCGGAGTGTGTCCCCACTCTAGCTCTTCCGCGATACTTTTTCCCTGCGGACTCTTGATTCCGACATATTTTGGGGCGCTTCTGGTCTTTCTCTTCCTTGGTAATCGCGATGCTTTTTGATCGATTTTTTCACTTGATCGCCGAGACCAGATCAAACCTTCTGAAATTTTTGGACGTCTTCATGTTCCCCCCTGGTAGGATTGCGATAGCGAGAAGGTACCTTGGCTTTTTTTCCCAGCTTGCGGAAAACCCTTTCGGTTTTTCCTCTTTCCCCCGACCAGTTTGAGTTTAGGGGCGATAAGTTCGCCGTTTCACGCAAGTTTGACACGACGGTTTGTCAAACAAATTTCTCCGCTCATCTCTCCCTTCTAGCGTGCTCTTCCTTTGTGCGGAAGGCGTTTTCCCTTTTCTGAGCCCTGTGAACCCCGAAGGTTCCCCGGCTTTCTTTCCCTTTTTTGATGATTTCCCTCATTGGGTATTTCCTTCTTCCGGAGTCCCAGGCGTTTTATTTTAGCATTTTCATCCTTCTTGGAGTCCGCTTTTTTTTTTCTCTTATCCGCTATTTATTTTCTTCCGGACCACTTGAGTTCCCTCCTTGCCCTGCTTTCCTTTCCTCTGACCCCTAGAGTATATGTAGCGTTTCCCCTTCTTGCATCTCCCCTCGGGTTCAGTCATCCTCTGTGTTTTGTCGATTATTCTAATCTCCTCCGTTTTTTTTGATAGCCCACCATCTTTTTGCTCGTCTAGGCACCGTGACCCGTCTTGGTGGCACTCTCTCTCCTCCCTATGTGGTTTAGTTTGATGTTTGCCCCTTTTCACCCCATGTGGTTCGTCCAGACAATAAAATAGCGGTTTGCGAGTCCCCCTCTGTGTATTTTATCATACCGACTTGACCTTTTTTGTCTTAACCCGCTCTCTAAATTATCACACCAATCCTCCATTCCTTCCTGTTCAATTTTTCTTCCCCCCGAAAGAAGTCAACTCATCTTTGTCAACGTTTCTTCCGCATTTTTCCCCCCCGCCTGCGTAAAACAAAAGGTTCGACTACTACGGCAGCTCGCTATCGTTCTACTTTTTTTTTTAATTGAGAAATGGTTTTTACTTGAGCAGCCTTTTTGTGTCTGACGGCGCACTTCATGTTCTATCCCCCCCATGTTTTTTTTTGTCGAACTACACGGTTTCCCTCCTTTTGTCCCCCGCGTCCGCACCGCCTGCTCTTTTCTCGAGATCGCTTCTCCCAGTCGTTTCCCCCTCCTTACTCACCCGAGAAAAATTCGATGTTTTCTTCTTTTCCGTTCTATTTCCTCACCCTCCGATCCCCGGACCAATTCTCGATCCCGCCTGATCGTAAGAGCCCCGTAACCGAAACCTCTTAGGGATATTGGTTCTCCATGTTTTTCCGTTCCCAAACTTGCACCCCCTCGACGATTGTTTTGGCCCCTCGCTTTCCTTGATTTGAATCTTTTCTCCCCCGGTTGTCCTCGTTCATGGGTTCCGTGCTACCCAACCTCGATCTTTTTTTCCTCCCCCCTTTGCCGAGATTCACCAAATTTTAGGCGGCCCAGCTTTTTCCTCTGATCCCCGTCCACCCCCCCGCATGTTTGACCACTGACTAGGTCTGACTTTTTTTTCAATCTACCCCTGATATCACCCTCCCGACAAGCAATTTGTTACTTCGTGTCGACTCATCTAGCGTGAACAGATCTCGCCAGTTGACGCGTCCTGGTCCCCTTACGTTCTGATCAGCCTTTCATCCGTCCTTCCCTTACAGCAACCCAATTTTAAGATGATATTATTTTCCTCACCCCCCTTTGTTGATTTTTTCCTTTTCTGAATGCCTGTCTTTGATGAGGGTTGGTCTTAGTACTTTGTCCCAGCTCCTAGGTGGTTCTATGCCCCGCTGGCGGCGCGTTTTTATTAGGATTGAAGTCAAGGGACCGCTTTCTTCGGTCTGTATCAGGGAATCTTTGACGGCAGAATACGGTTTTTATCGTAGCGTTTTTGATTTCGATAACTTTGTGTAGCACTCTGTGTGACCCTGATCTGAACTGGATCCGATCGTTGTTGAATTCTGCGTCACACCCTTTCGAGCATGTCGGGACCTATTTGAATAGAGATAACGGACCTTTTTAGGTCCCCCCTCCTTCGATGTGTTTTTTTTTTTCTTTGGTGTTCTGTGGGTTTTTGGTGTGGATCATTTCGTCGCTGATCTTTCGCATATTGTGTATCTTTTTTTTTCATCTCATATGCGGAATCGAGATGTGTGCTTTTTTGGATCGGATGTGTGTTCCCTTTGCTCGAACTTTTTCTCCCCACACTCTTGTTATTTATGGGGAGTCGTCTTCGGTTTCTTTCTATGCTCTTGCTATCTTCGAGAAGGACGAGCTTGTTGTCTTGAGGTGGTCAAACAAGTTTCTTGCGGAAACCCCCTTTGTTGATTGGCGCCTTCTTGTTGTGTTTTCTTTTGCGTTTCCCACGCCGTCTCCTCCCCCGTTCTCGTAGCCACGCTTTTTTTGTTTTTCGACCCATTCCTGCTCCTCTTCTACTTAGTAGAGGCTGATTTGTGCTTCGCACTTTGTCTTTTTTCCATGTTTTTTTTTGGTGCCGTTGCGTTACACTTGAAGGTTTTTTCCCCCCTTTCTTAACGTCTTAACCGGTCTGCCTTTTTCTTTTGATCCAGGTCCTACTACTGCAGATTTACGATCCTCCTTTATTACCCGGTTATGGCCCCTATTCAGGAAATGACCCCGCGGTTTTTTTCTCTTCTCTTCTTATGTTTGGGGGAACACCTTGGCTTCTCCCCAGGCCCTTCCCTTCCTGATCCATCGTTGACATGTTTTTTTTCACTGTTCACTATCCCGATGTTTTCCTTTTCCGATGGTGATTTATCTTCCTTTTTCCTTAATAATCAGTGTTGTTGGTGATGGCTCTCTCCATCTTTTTGCCCTTTCGTCTGAGTCCCCACCCTTTTCACCACGTGGTTCAATATCTATCGCCTGTCAATTGATGATTCATGGGGCCACTTCTGCCCAAAGTTCCTGTCAGTGAAACCTCCCCATCCTTGCGAGAACCCCCTCTTTTTTTCTGATTGATTGAAACACCCTTTCAGACAGCTTGAGAGACTTTTTGCTACTCGAATTCTCCATGCCTGGTCCTTAATTTTTCCGTAAACGAAACTCCTTTCACCTTCCCTTCTTTGTACACCCTTTCCCCCGGATCAGTGTGACCCCCCCTCCAAGTATCCCCCCCCCCCGAATAGCCCCTGAGATGATTCGAGGGTTCCTAGATTTCTCCTCCCCCCGTAGTGGGGTCTTCTTACAGCTTTCTACGCTGTGAACTTTAAGTTCTGTCTAAACTCCACCATTTTTTGACCTAACGCAGGATTTACCAAGTTTCCATAGTCCTCCCCTGCCTCGTTCCTTCTTCTTTCCTTAGCAGTCCAGTAGTCACATCGGCCTAACCCTCAGAAAACAGCTCTTTTGCTCTTTTTCTCGGATCACCCTCCACCGATCCACCCCCTAATTTTCCAGCCTTTTGGCCTCGCATCTCCCCTCCCGCCATTTTTTTGGTTCTCCCTTCCTTCCATGCGGATTAGAAAAAATGATGAATCGCGATCGTTTCCCCACGCTCTCTCGCGTTCTGTGTCAAGTTACCGCGGACATGTTTTTCTCCCCCCCCCCCGACCGATATTTGAACTCCCGTGCGCGCGTTTTCCACACTTTCTGCTCCACTTTTCTTGGATCAATCCTGTTTTTTTACCTGCGTGCTACCTCCCCGTATTCTTGCTTTCATCTTACCTCCTAGCGACTTCCACCTCGATCCTTCGGACAGATAAGCCTTTCCACGTGTCCCCTCCTCTTCTTTCCTGCTACTTTTTTACAATACGATCTCCGCCGTCATGCCGGCCACTCCCTCCTTCCCAGCCACCCCCTTCTTTTCCTCTTATCTCTTTCCTCTCTTTCTTTTTTTTTTTTCTCTCGCTATCGAAGAATGGGGGGGCTTTAATTCCGGTGGTTTCCCCTTTCCCCTGTCCTGTGACGGTTTTTAGGCTCTTACGGTTTGTTTCTGCGCGATGGGTCAGACTTTTTGGTCATTTCTTTCTGGTTTTTTTTTCAACTTCCTTTCTCGGCTGTGCTATCAGGGGAAGATTTTGCAAGACTTTTCCCCTTTTTCTTCCCCGGATTTTTGGTTGTTTGTCGTTCAGACTTTTGAGTCCCGGGATTACTGTGGACCTCTCTTCCCTTTCTCCCTAGCGAGGGTGTGAATTATTTTTTTTCAAACCCATGAGCCTCTATCCCTTGAATCAGTTGTTAGTCAAGACTTTTTTTTTTGCACCCCCCCCGACTCGTGTGGGCGCGATACATCGATTCCCGCTCTATTCTGGTCGACCATATATTGAGTTTTTTTGCCCCCCCCGCTTTTGGGCCTGCTGCGGAATTCCCCTGTTCCGTTTTGCTCGGATTTTTGTTGCACGGTGCTCCTGATTTACCCCTTCCACCTCCTTTTATTTCCCGATTTTCGTTCTTCTTTTCCCTCCGGGCTTTTTTTTTTTCGATCGTCGTACGACGATGATTTTTTTTTTTGGTTCAAATCTTTCCGGCCACCCTTCGGTGCGAAGTTTTTCCCTTTTGCGTTTATGCGAAATGAAGTTAGTCGAAACGTCTGAAGTTGCCCCCGAATTCATTGCATCCCCCCCCCCCACTTTAGCCCCTCTCTCCTTAGTAGGGGTTTGGTTTTCGCATGGAGGTTTCATCTAGGGTCTTAACCTTTCCCGTCTTACAACTTTTTTCGGCTTTATTTTTTAGAGTCCTACGCAGTGGAGGCGGGTTTCTCACTTTCCTTTTTCAGGCGATCGGTCGATTTTTCGCTTTTTCACCTCCTCTTTTTCCTATCCTTCCTTCACCTCTGTTTCTCGCATCTCCGCCTATTTTTTTGTCGACTTACCACTTTTTCATCCTGGGTCACCTTTTCATGTAGATCTTCCAGCCCTTGGTCCGTGAACTATCGACGACTGGTTAAGCAACTCTTTTTGCTCTCTCCTCTTTTTCCCTCTGCCGTGGTGTTCGCGTTCTCTCCATCCACACCTTTTGCTTCCCATGTCTGTATATTTCCGTACCTTTCTGTCCTTCCATCTGATGGTTAGGCAGCTGTTTCTCCCAAGTGGTCCTTCCCTCCCCAAATATCTGGCTCTTTCGAGACCCCCCTTTATTCTGACTTATCGGCGTGCCTCCCCCCAAACCTGCTTTCCCCGATTCCTTTTTTTGCGCGCGGATCAATTTCCGTCCTTATCCCTTTTCACTCGCGTCTTTCAAACTAGCCTTTTCTGACTCCTTTTCACGCCGAACGGATACGCACCATAGGTTCCCGAATTTTTTCACCACCCGTTTTCTCGCCCTCTTCGGATTACTATTTATCTTAGAATTTTCAACCCTTTCTTTTCGCCCCTCTTCCCGCTGAGACGCGCACTTCCAGTTCTCGATAAATCACGTTTCTCTCCCCTCGCCAGTTTTGAACCTCTTGACCACCGCCAGACCTCCTTCAGTATAGACTCTCTAGACCTCCTCCTCCTGCCATTGACGCCACTCTACCCAATTTTCCCTCCCCGCTGTTGATTTCATCGGAGAGCCCAACCAATTCCGAACCCCGGCACTTGCGTATTCCTCACTGAAATTCCTTCCCCTGACTTCCCCTCGCGGGAAGATTGTAGACCTGATCGCGGCCTTTCTCCTGATCGCGCTAGTTCGTTGCTGTCGTTTGCCCAGTAGTGATTGACTCGCACTTGTTTGTCCAGTTTTTCCCCCTCCCTCGGTCGTGTTCGGGCCATTCCTTAAAACCTCTCTTCTTCCGACATTTTCCGTTAACAAAACACTAGCCTCTCTCCATTCGAAGTGATTTCACTCCAGGACCCAAACTTCCTTCTCTCCCTCGCTTTTCTCTAAATTCAATTTGCAACAGTCCGAACGCCTCGGATGAACTTCGGAACTATGAATCCGCGACTTTCCCTTCCCCGCTTTGCGCATTCTTCCCCCCCTATACTGATCAGTTGTCCCCAGCTTGAACTTGACCCCTCAGGCACAATCCCCCCCCCATTATGTATCCTTTCCTCAGAAGCGGTGTTTGGGCCCCCCCCCCCCCCCCCCCCCCCCCCCCTTTTTTTTTTTCTTTTTTTTTTTTTTTTTTTTTTTTTTTTTTTTGGGTGTTTTCCGCTTTTGTTGGTGTTATTTTTTTTTTTTTGGTTGGGAGTTCAAGACTGGGGTTGATTTGGTCACTTCTTCCCTCTGCTTCGTGTCCCACTTATTTCCGTTCTGTTGGTCCTCTGGATCTTCTCTTTTTGGGAACGAGCGGATTATCTGGCGATTCGCGTTTCCTTTCTTCTTGTTTTCTCCAATTTTTCTTTTACTGCCCCTTGCGTTGAGCTGCTCTCCCTTCCTTTTGCCTCTTTGAGAATGGGGTGATTTTAAATTTTTCTCCTCTTTTGATTTTTTCTTTGAACCCCCCGAGCCTCTTTCGGGTCCCGGATCACTTTTTTTTTCTTCTAACGATTGGCCACACCTCGTCGGTTTCACGACCTTTCCATTGCTTCTTTTTCGACAGCGGTTGTCCGACTTCGGGGCTCTTTATCATGACTTCTGTGCTGGGGATCGGAGGTGGCCCGTTTAGCCTCGCACCCAAGAACATTCTTTTTTTTTCTGGGGTTGCGTCCGGCTGTGCCGTTCTCTTCCTCCTTCTCTTCGCGATCGGAGTGTTTTTTAGCATTCATTTGCGAAAACCCCCTCCTTTGAGTTCTTCGCGACTGTCTCTGCGAACTTCCTTTTTTCCATCCCTCTGAAGTCGCCACCCGTTGCGAGGCGCCCAAATCCGTCCCCTTCTGAGATTGCGCTTTCTTGTCGCCCTGACGGGTACCTATTTCTGTATCATGTTTCCCCGTCGTGACAATTCATTTTCTTTTTCCCGTCTTATCGCTTGAAAGCGTTTTTTCTGGGTTTCTAGTGATCTCCTCATGTTTAATTCAACCTTGTATTCACCCCTTGTATGGGCAAGACTTACTTAAGACATCCCGGTTTTCTTCAGAGCCTTCGGTTCTTATGGTGACCGTTCCTTTTACCATCTTCCTCAAGATTGGAATCTCGTCTTTTCCTCCCTCGGGTCAATTGACCCTATTCCTCCGATCCATTCCTTTTCTTGATGAGATCCTCTCCCCCTATTGTTTTTTTGTTAGAGAGGATTTCATCCCCCACTTTTCTTCCCCCTAGTCGGTCATTCGTGCACCGTCGCCTTTTGCTGTCATCATGTTCCCGTTAAGTGTGCCCCCCCCCCGTTGTCGGCCCTGCCCACCTAACATAGCTCCTTCTGAGAAACTTCTTTCTTCACTGATGTCCCCCTCCCGGATTCCCTACCCTGTTCCCTTTTACCTCCTTCGATTTCCCCTTCTTTCATCGCCATCCGCAAGACTGCCCCCCCCTTTCCTTCTCTTCACATTTTCTTAACCACTTTTTGTATTACGGACCGTTTTCTCCATTACCTCCCTTTCAGCCTCCCCCCCCAAATGGACTTTCTCCCCTTCTAGGAGATCGATTTCGTGAGCCCATTTTTTACCTTCGTGTTTTTTTCCCGACTTTACAGATTCTTTTTACGTGAATTCAGTTTCGCGCTAAATCACCGAGAGAACCTCTCACCAGGGTTTTCACGAATCCTTTCCCCCTGTCTAATTCCGTCTTTGATCTTCCAGCGTCCTCGCATTCTTTTTCGGTCCGACCCCTCCATTCGTTTGTTATATGGTTCTTTTTCGAACAACTTTCCCCCCCACTCTATCAACCCCCGAAAATCGCCCCTTTCTCATTACTACCTCTGACCTTTATCATCGCAGGGACTCTTTTTTCTCCCTTTCATCCCCCAGACGTTGCCGTTCGTATTCCGCTCGCGTGGTGCGATTAGTGAGATCGACGAGCCAGGAGTCTGGTCCCGAGCGGTTTTTTTTCTTCTCTTCCCACCAGGACCTTCACCAGTTTTCGTTCCCCCAATTTCCCTATGCCAAGCGACCGTTTGGAGTCAAGTCCCTCTGCCCCCCGCCTCCCGTAACGCCTCTTTTCGGCAACTCTCTTCTCTGCCAGCCTACGGAACGCGGATTCGACCTCCCTCGCCGCAGTCCCCTTGCGCAGCTTTGGACAACCTCATTCCCTTCATCGCCTTTACCAATTGGCCCTCCCCTTTTAAAAGCCCCCCTGCCTTTTCATATACCTATCTATCCTTTTACTTCATACTACTGTTGGGTTGAGCGTGATCTCTTTGACATGTTTTTTTTTCGGTAATGTTACTTCGCTTTTCGGCGCGTATTCGTATTTGTACGCTGGCGGAGGGTGGTTTTCCCCTTTTAGTCCCTCTTCTCCCTCGTTCCCGTGCGGCTTTCCTTTAGACTTTGGTTCTTCGAGTGCTCCTGATGGCTTTCGTCTGGTCTTCTTTTTGGCGAGAATGTTTTTTTCAACCGCTTTTTTGCCACTTGCTTCTAGAGTTTTTCCTTCTTCCACACACCATGAGCCGCGGTTCGGGACCCCACTCGTGCTTTACTTGCTAATACTTCCCTGAGCCACCCGACATTTCTGGCTTCTCCCCCATTTTTTTTTCTGTGCAACGGACTCTTGATTTCCTTTCTTCACTTCCGCGAGGTTTCTTATTGGTTTGCCAGCTGCCTTCTCATGCTTTTGCCTTCGCGATGTCCGGGTGTTCTCTTTGGGGTTTTTTTTTCTAGAGTGACCCAATTCTCCATCTCTCTGTTCCTTCTTTTTCGTTTCCTATGTGCGATGCCCTTCTCTTTGCGACTCGAGCCTTGACGATCCTTGTGACCTCTTGGTCCCCGGGTTTGTTTTTAAAACCTTTTTCCGTGCCTCGTGGAGCGACAACTTTTCGTGTTTGACTTCCATTTGAGTCCTCCCGCGAAGCGTTTGCCCACGCTGTGGTCGGACCAAACAATTTCTCCTCCACTCTCTTTCTTTAGCTGCTTCCTATTAATTTTTGTTTTCGTTACCCATGGCTTTTTCACTATGGCGGAGCACCCCCCCCTTTTCCCTGTTCCTTAACACGAATGTTTCTTTTCATTTAATTTTCTTCCCACTTGGAAACTTTTTCCTTTTGTTATGCCCTATTTCTTCCATTTTTGGTTCGACTCACTGCGACTTGTGCGCTAAATCCTTGTACCTTTCACTTACCGTTGTATCCTCTCAGGCTTGGCCCCCCGCTTTTAGTTTCTCTTTACTTTGATGTCTGGTTAATGGCCCAAGTTCATCTCCTTGACTTCTCTTCTCTTTTTCCATCCATTCTTAAACGGGAACAGACGATGGCCTCCTTTATTTTTCTTGTCTCCCTCTATCTAACTCCTCTTTGTTCTTTGCCGATTATATTCCCCTATCTTCACTATCGGTAGGTGCACTGCCTCTTTCTCACTACTTCCCCCTTTTTCCACTTTTTTCTGAGGGATTTTTTGGGTCCCCTTTTCACCACCTTGGTCCGCTCCATAAACGCTAGGCTAAACGGTTGTTCCCCCCCATTCCCTTTCCCTCCCTCCGGCCTTTCCATAAAAGATTCCTGTAACCCTTGCTTTAAGTGCTGCGACCTTACTTAGCCCACTCCCCCATTCCCAGACCGTTCCCCTTTCGTTTTTTTCAATATTTAAAATCATACATTAGTGACCCCAGCCCTTTGGTAAATTCACTTCACAGGCTCCGCCATAGTTCAAACCACTCTACCACCCCTTAACCAAATCTAACCCTCTACTAGTCTCTCGATCGCGGTTTCAAATTGTTCTCATCCCCCCGCTTGTTCTCTTAAGCGTGGACCTTTAATTCCTTTCCGTCTCCCTCAAAGTTTCGCGCACCCTTCGCCCCCCGCCGGGTTTTCCTATATTGACCCCTTCCCCCTCCCCCCCCCACCGCAGTCGATCGTTTGCAGCGCTCTCCCCTTCACCTTCCCTGGAACCTTCCGATTTTTTTATCTTTTCTACCCAGTGCACCCTCTCACACTGCACCCCCCTATCCTCTTATCCTCCCCGACCGTCATCTTTGACTCTTTTCCCGTTTACCCAATCGCGTTGAATTTTAAACTTTTATCCCTGACTTTTGGTTTCCATTCTCTTGCGACGGCTTAGTTCCTTCTTCCTCCCGTCTGCTCATTTTGTTCGGCCCCTCACGCGAGTGTCCTCCCCTTCTCTCGTTCACCACATTAGCCCGATTTCCAGAGTCTGAGCCCTCCCTCTCCACCCCCCTATTCCCTTTCCCCTCCGTCTTGATCTGGAACTTCCCCTCTCTACAGCCGCAACGGATCCGGCTTTCCCTCCTCCAGATAATCCCGACCCCTTTCCCCCCTCACCGCCTTCTCGTGCCGTAACGGACCCACGTACCTATACTGCTCCGCCTTATCGCGGACCCCCCCCATTGCCTGATTCCCACCCTCACCGTCTCTG
>Ga0179593_1482793_pt1 | contig 10771 bp, 15 predicted proteins | sample CZODoug2_1_08_16_FD_185931 | JGI IMG/M metagenome (GOLD analysis project Ga0179593, IMG submission 185931) | Vadose zone soil fungal communities from Angelo Coast Range Reserve, California, USA - CZODoug2_1_08_16fungal (PacBio error correction) | ecosystem: Environmental > Terrestrial > Soil >... | reverse complement strand
AGGCCTGAGCGTTTCTTCCGCGTCCCCACTTCCCTCCTTACCTCGGTCCCCAAAGTATTCTCAGTCTTTTTTCAATGTGTTAAACCTTGCCGCCCGCCAAATGGTGGTCTTTGCTGCCGTTCTTTTCGGACTTTCTCCCTTTATATTCGTCGCTCCTTAGTCGTCCCCTTCGCGCCTTCCCCCTCGTTCTTCTTTTATTCAATGTTCCCTCGGTTCACCAACCAAGTCCATCGGAAGGACCGCACCCTGGTGATCAGAGATTGTAACTCTCCCCTCCTTTGCGGTCGCCCCTTTCCCCGCCTGGATCCAACCTTGTCTTTTTCCAATTCTTTTCGGAAATTGTTCCTCAACTTCCCTTCCCCGTTGGTCCCAGGTTTTGGAACCGAGCGGTGCTTGTTTGCACTCCAACACACTATCGTCATTCGACATACCCATTCCATGTTTACCGCTTTTATCACACTGCACAGCATTCCCCATTCCCCAGCTTGCCTCCCCCAAGCGGTTCTGTTTTTTCAAACGAGAACTCTTTCCTGAGGTCGCCCCACCTTTTCACCCGCCCCGTCCGTCAGCGTTATTGTTGGGTCCACGTTAGCTTGTTCCGTCCACTTCACCCGAGTCCCGCATCACGTCCCCCCGTCCAGGACATCGTCGGGCGCCCCCCGACCCAACGCTGGGGGAAAGAACCTGTCTTTTACTTGCACTCTATCCCTTTCCCCCCCCCCCCCCCCTTTTTTCCCCAACGGTTTTTCTTTTCCCTTATTCAAATCCCTCTCCTTACCCCTTTTGACCCAAGGAGCTCGTTGCCTTTCTTGCATTTCCTGTCCCCTCAGCCAAGGCGCCCCCATTCTTTTATCGATTTTTTCTATTTTTCCTGGTTGCCCACACGGTTGACCCCTTCCTTTTAGTTTTCATTGTTATAAAATACCGGTTCTCCTCGGCTCCCTGAGTCCCACAGACTCCCCTGCATTCCGTCTTCCCCCTGTTGATTCAATTTCTTTTCCCCCAGGTTGTCCCTTTCTCCTAAAGGTGTGACTGCACACATCAAGGCTGTGTTTTTAGGGTTGTATATTATCCTCCAGCCCGTCTTCTGACTACAGGAGGCTAGCCCTGAATCCATTAACCCCTTCTCCTTTACCCCCCTTCCCCACCCTTCCTCAACGATCCAACGTAAATTGTAGTCCCTCTACTCCCAAGAGAAGAAAGGCCGCGAGCCTGGCTCCGACCAAGAACTTACTCAATTTTCGCGTTCCGTTTCGTATTCACCCGGCCCGCGCCCCGCAGGGGTTTTTTTTCTGTTCCAGCTTTACTCTCGGGAAGGAAAGTCAATTCTCTCCCCATTTCACCTCTTTTTTTGGTTGGCTTTTATTTAACTTCCCGGCGCGTTTCTTATCAAAGGCGCGTACGGTCACACGCCCCCCGCCCGGAAGGAGAAACGTCAGTTTCTCGCGGTGCGCGCCGAAATTCTTTCTAATCGGACACCTGACCCTTCCCTCATTCCTGTTGTGCCGCTTTGCGGTCCCCGCCGACGTTGGTTTTCTTCGTCAACACCTTTTTTTCCGTAAAGGACGATTCCCTTTTCACCCTTTTCCCGATGGAAATGAACCTCGTCTTGCGCAAAGCCGCCAGGTGAGCGAAGCTGCTCGTCGCCTCATTTTTTCCTCTCTGAACAGGACCTTCCCGTCGAAATTCCCTCTTTTTCCTCTTCAGGAAATAGCCCCATCTTCCCCCAAATTTCACCACCTCGGAGATTTACAGCTCAATTGAACCTTTTCCCCTTCAAACTGCGCCATCCTATGCCCTCCCCCATACATTCTCCCCCGATCCGCCGGTTTCCCATCCCCATTTACAATTTAAACACTTTCCAGGTTCCGAAAATGTCAACCACAATTCACTCTCCTCATCGCCCCTATAAGTTTTCGGTGACACCTTCTCGAGTCTTCGCACCTCTTTTCGCCCGATCATTCTCCCTAGGGAGTTCCTTCCCGGGCCCTTTCCGAGGACCTTGGCCTTCCCCGGATGGACCATTGGGATCATCTCCCTAAGCAGACCTCCCCGGTCTATTTTCTCCGATTCGCTGGCTAACAAACACCTGCTGCGCGACCATAATGCATCTAGGGCCTTGTTTTTTTGGATCAGCCTCCCCCCCCGTCTCCTGTAGGAGAGCTTCTCTCCCACCACGAAGAATTCCTGGAACTTAGTTGCCCGCTCCATGCGCTGCTGCAATCCTTTTCTTGGCCGCTCGAGACTTAGCTTTTTGAACCCCACTTCGGCTCTTCTTGTTTTCCTGGAGAACTCCAGCTCCCGGCCTTCTTTCATGCTTTTTTTTCTCCGCGTTTTTTCCCTTCTAGTACCCTGAGCCTCTTCGCTTTTTTCGAATTCGCGAGCACAATTCTATTCCCCTTTTCGTATGCAGTTACTGAGTGTATGACGGCCCCCTGCGTTCAGACTGTCGGGTTTCCAACTCAGCCCTGTTGTAAAACAGTCGCAGCGCACCCTCTGCTGTCTTCAAGAAATCCCTCCCCTCCCAGTAAGTCCCTTCCCTTTCCCGGAAGTTCCTTCCTTTCTCTTCCCCTGGAACCCGTGCGCCTGCGTTCGTTGGCGTTCTGTCTCCGGAATTTGTCCCTCCGTTTACAGTCCGGAGCCTTTCCCTGCTTTTTTGCCCCGAGGGGGAAACATGTACTTGCTCCACCGATTCACGCTGTTCGGTTGACGGTTTTCGACCAATCACGCCGAAGTTCCCAAACCGACCAAAGCTTGCGCAGGTTTCACTATCCAACTCCTCTTTTTGTGTGATTCAGAGGCTTCATACCCCTCCTTTCCGCCGCGGGGAGAGGTTGGAACTTCTTTCGTTTTTTTTTCTTTTTTTTTTTTTTGGTTTTTTTGGGTGTTTTTGTTTTTGTTTGGCTTTTTTTTTGTGACTTTTTTTTTTTTTTTGTTTTTTGTTTTTTGCCGTTGTGGTGGGTGTTTTGGTGTGTGGTGTTATGTGGTCTGGTTTTGGGGGGTTTCTGTTGGTTGTTTGTTTGGTTTTTTGGTGTTTTTCGGCGTGATTTTTTTTTTTTGTTTTGTGTGTGGTGGTTTTTGGTTTGGGGGTTTTGTTTTTTTTTTTTTTGTTTGTTTTGTTCGGGTTTTTTGTGTTTTTTTGGTTTTCTTTTTGGTGTTGTTTTTTTGTGCATTGTGGGTTTGTGGTGGATATTTTTGTGGTGTGGGGGTGTTTGGTTTTTTTTATTGTTTTGGTTGTTTTTTTTTTCTATCGAGTGGGTTGGGTATTTTGTGGTTCTTTCTTTTTTTCTTTTTTTTTTTTTTTTTTTTGTCTTTTTTTTTTTTTTTTTTTTTTTTTTTTTTTTTTTTTGTTTTTTTTTTTTTTTTTTTTTTTTTTTTTTTTTTTTTTTTTTTTTTTTTTTTTTTTTTTTTTTTTTTTTTTTTTTTTTTTTTTCTTTTTTTTGTTTTTCTTTTTTTTTTTTTTTTTTTTTTTTTTTTTTTTTTTTTTTTTTTTTTTTTTTTTTTTTTTTTTTTTTTTTTTTTTTTTTTTTTTTTTTTTTTTTTTTTTTTTTTTTTTTTTTTTTTTTTTTTTTTTTTTTTCTTCGCAAAGAACCCAGTCTTTCCATTTCCTTTTCTTTTCTCCTTTGATTTCACCTCCTGCACACCCGTTGACGGGCCTTTCCCAAGGGCCGTAAAGGGTTTCACTTCCGGCGCATCCTAATTTTCCGTCGTTTCGACGTGGTATTTCACTCTCCCATAAGTGGTGAAGAGGTAAGATGGCCCTTGCTGTCTGCTGGGCGTTCTTTCTGTAGTCATCAATAATCGTTCCCAGCTTTTTATTGTCTTTCCTTCCCTTTCTTTTCCCTTCTATACAGTATTTCGCGTAACGTCATTAAGAAGTTTCTGACTTTGCCTCTGTATGAATCGGGCACTTTCCATGCGGTCCTCCCCCCCCCCCTGTCTTCGTTTCCGGTTCCACCCCCCAAAAACTTTCCCCCTTGCACCTCCTTTTCTAGGGCCCAATGTTATTTCCCGGGCTCTTTTAGAATTTTTGCACAGGTATCTTCCTCCTTGAAGTCTCCTAGAGATTCCTCGTCGTTCCCGTCATCTGGTATTTTTGCTGACTCTGCATTCCATCGCTTACTTTTTCATTAGGTAGTGGTGGCGGATTCTTTAGTTTACGCCCATTTGGAGGGCGGCCTGTAGCTTCTTTTTTATCCTCCAACTTTCACGTAGTGAGGGTAGATCATTCGGGTTTCGCATTTACTATCTTTTGACCTCAGTGATTCGCCTTTGCCCTCTCCTAACGGTGTCCATTCGCCTGCTTTTCGTTCGCGCCCTCAGGTCAGTCCCCTTAAATCAACGTCCGACGATTTGCGCATCCCCTTAAGCCTCTTGATGGCTCTTCGCCCCCTCCCTCCCCTTTTTGATGTCTGTCAGAAGGGAAGGATTTTGCCTCCCCCTTCTTCCATTTTTTCACTGTCACCGTGCTCGTCAACGCGGCTTAGCTTAAGGGACTTATGCTTTACCCTAGCCGAACACATTTTAGATTCCCTTTTTTTCCTTTCGTGTAAATATCTCAGATGAGGTTTTATTTTTTTCTCTTTCCTTTCGATTCCAAGTCGTCCCTCGGGCATTTTTTTGCCGGGCAGTTCAAGTGCGCCCGAGATTGCGAATTCAGCCTGCGTCTCCTACTGCTCCCCTTGCGTTCGTTTGCATCCAGCTTTTTTCACCCGCAAAACTGGGCTGTTACTCTTTTCCTTTTCCTTTTGTCAAACTTTTGACCGCCCAGGTGGTGAAGATTTCGTTCCCTCTTTTTCAGTTCTCGTGGCACCCTTTACCCTGTCCCTTCCTTTTTCAGGTGGGACGAAAATTACTTTTCCCTCGGTCCACGCTTTTTCTTAGCTTTAGTAGGGATCTTTGATTCCTGACTTCACTTATCTTTTTAGGTTTTTGGTTATCCAACCTCGCCTTGGTATTCGCCTCGTCATTTTTCGGTTTCCTTTTCCCCATAAAAACCTTTCCCCTCCCCCCCCTTTTTCAAAATTTCGTCCTCCTTGATGGCCTGGCAGCCTCCTTCCGTTCCTTGACCGTACCTTTCGTGCTTGGCCCGCGGTCCGGAAATATCTGCTGCGACATTACTTCTTTTTTTGGCTCTGATCGCTTCCTTGCTGGGGTCGGGATTTGTTTGAGGGGCTAAAGACGTTCTGTTATCTCCCATTGTGGCCACATTTTCCCCAAACAATTCGGGTTTTAAGTCTTTAGGTCGCCGACGTGAGTTTAGTGGGCTGAGGATTAATGATTGAAAAAACCCCTAGTTCCCCCCCACCCATGAGTGACAAGAGGGGTTTGTCCGATGCCCCCCTCAGCAGGTCACACTTTTTGGTGCCCCTGATTTTCAGATGGGTAACACCTTATTCTTCCTTTTTCTGTTTCCTTGTGTGAAGGGTCTCGTCTTCCCCCCTCCCTTCTTTTCCCCCTGTATTCTCACGGAACTACAAAGGAAGGTCCCCTTTTTTGTCACTACCATTGATTTATATTCTATTTTTTTTTCGTCCTGGAGACCTCCTTCCTTTCTTCTCCGTGATCAACGTCTGGAGAGGATTTAACTCTTATCAGGCCGTGTTCTTTTTTCCCTTGTGGTGTGTTTTTCGATGCATAGTAGTTAATTTGCCCATGCCGTGACCCTTTGATGTTGCACCATCTCCAGGCGCTGTCATTACTTTTTTTCAGGGTCTTTTATGAGTTTTGTTTTCCCTTACATCTTGCGTTCCCGGAACATCGCGGTGGCACACAGACGATCAAGGTTTTTTTAACTCTTTGCATTTTAGAGCATTTCAGGGTCTTACAAGGGCCGGGTGCTCACTGTTGGAAGGCTTTTCCCTCCCTTGTTACTACTTCCGATGTGCCCGTTTCTAGATCGGCCCCTATTTGTCTGGGTTCTACCGCTTTACCGTCGTGTTGTACATCCCCAGAACATCGCCCGTTCTTGATTTATGCCTCCTCCTTCGGAGGGTTTTGTTTCCGTCCCCTCTCCTTGCCGTTTCTTCGAACTTCCCCTTTTTCTAGAGATGGAGGTTGATTTGCCCGCAGAATCGGGGCGCTTTTCCCAAGCTCTTTTATTTTCTCGCTGTTCCTTATTCTTTCCTCTGGACTTTGATTCTTTGAGCAATTCTTTCGCCCCTTCCCCTTCTACCTGCATTTCTTCGAATTTTTAAGCCTACGAGCAGATTAGTTTCTCTTTGCAATCGGTCGCCAGCCCTGGTAAGAAAAAACCCGGTGCCCCCCCCTACACTTTGAGCTCTATTTTTCTGTGTTGGCTGGGGGACAAAAATGTCCCTTCCGAAACGCCTGTAGAAATACTTCGATGCCATTTTTTGGTTTTTTGACCTGGCTGCGTCCCCGTTGTATCCCACTTGATCGAGGCGTCTTGCTATCTCTATTTTCATCCTCCTAAGGTGTTTTTTTTCGATAGATCCATTCGTGTTTTACAACCTCCTCTTCCCCAATGACCCCCCTGCTCCCCAGCGAGATTAATACCAGTCCGTCTGTGTATTGACATTGTGTAACCCCCAGCCGCCTACGCTAAATTTTATTTTTTTTTTCTTTTACCATTGTTTGCTCCCTTGATTTTCCAAGGAAAGTGTTGTTCCTACCTTCGCATCCCTTCCCCCCTCGGCGTTTGGCCCCTGCCTCCCTGCTTCTAAAAAACTTCAATCTTTAAGGAATCCCCCCTGCTTCGCCACCTACCATCTTTCCCCCCTTCTCCGCCTCTCTTCCGGTCCCCTCACATCCGTTCCTTTTCCCCTTTATCTTCCCTCGGGAAACTCGTTTTTTTCCCAGGCCTCTCAACGTCATATCCCGAGGCGGCTGATCCAGCACGCAATGCTTTGTCGGCCCCCCCTCGTTTAGTTTCGAGGGTGGATCCCCGCTCCATCGTGGCCCGCAACTGGCTCCCTCCCCGCCCCCTTGCACTCAGTCACTCGGTTCTTCCTTCCCCCCAGCCCCGGCCTTGTCCCACCACGGCTTTTTTCGTGACTTTTCCATCCCCCTTACCCCAGCACCGCTTTTTCAGCGTCCCCTTTTGTCCCTCGCCTCCTTCTCCATCTTCCCGCCTGCAAGCGGCCGTCCTTCCCACAGTTCTTTTCCTGGGCCGCAATTTGTTCCCCCATGCCCTGCTTGCCTTCCCTCTTATTTCCGAGGAAAACCCCCCCCTTTTTTTTTTCTCCAAGAAGGAGATCACCTGATCGTTCAAAGCACTATCCTTACGGTGATTACGGACTTGCTTCTTCTCCTGGTCCCTTCCCGCCCTTTTGCCCTCCCCCCTCGTGTTTTCTTTAGTCACCGACCTGTCCTTTGTCGTTTCCCCTTGTTATAAAATCCAGGCCCTTCCCCAGTTCCCAATTCCCCACCCCATTACTCCCGGGCACCTTCAGTGACCCGGTGCCACGGAGGCTGTCCATTTTTTCAACCCACCAAAGTGCGGTGAAATGCGATATGTAAAGTTTGAATATTTCCCCCCCCCACGGATATATTTTTCAGGGTGTGGTTTTTTTTCCATTTTTTTCCCCTGATATGCCATCACCGCTGCGGCTTCTAGCATGATTAACCTTTCCATACTTTGGCACACATTTGCCAACAATTCCACAAATTCCTTTCCAAACTTCACCCGGTTGACGCCCTCTCCCCTTTCTGAGTCCCTTCCCCCTCGTATCGGTTTTTTTTTAAGACTGACGTAAGGTCCTCTGTCCGTCCCGTAGTTCCCTTCACCTTTTCCCCTCTCCCCTCTGTGGTTTTTCGTCCATGACACCGCGTCAAGCGTCTAAGGCCTCATTATTTTAGGTTCTCTTTTTAATGTTGGGGGTTTACTTTTCCCCCCCTCCTCCCCTTCCGCGATGGCAGAAACTTTCCGTTTTTTCCTTCTTTCACAAGCAAGAATGAACGTCATTCTACAGGCCCCCATTTTTCATCTCAATGGCGAGAACCCCGTGTAAAGTCTCCTTTTCGGCCCCCACCCCCCCATGCCGGTGAAGGTTGTTCATCTTTTACCCTGCATTCCGTTAAGCTTCAACCCCTTTTTACAGCCGCTTTCCTCCCCCCCCCTCAGGGAAGTCAGTCACCTTTCGAAGTCCTTTATCTTTGCTTCAAATCCCTCGGAGCCTCCTCTTCTGTCGCCTTTTGCACTTGTTCGCCCCTCTATTCGACAGGACTGCCCGGAGAAATGACCCCGGACGCTTTTCATCTTCCTCGACTCCCACACAATCGCGCCCTTTTCCCCCTCGGCTCCCGCTCCTGGTCCCCGCTCCCCCAACCCTGCAGCTACAAGTCGCATATTTTGTACTAGAACACCTTCACCTTTTTAAGAAGCTTTTTCCGAAACGCCCTAAATTTTCCTCCCTTTTTTCAATTGCGCGGATCCTTTCAACCCCCCATGCACCCTTCTCCATATCACCCTCAGCTTCTCTTGCGGAAGAGAACACAACGGGACCCCCAGAACCTTTCCTAGCGTAATAGGCGCGCCAGCTCCCTTTCCGAGGTATTTTCTCTTTTCTTAACATTTATTTTTGCACAGAACTTTTCGCTCATCTAATTGCAATTTATGGCAGTTATAACTTTCCCCCACCACCCCAGAATCCGGCAAGTCCCTTCTCCTACCCGCCGTCCGATCTTTCAACTTTTCGAACCACTACACCTCGGTCGATTCTGTAAGAACTATACCTCACATCCCGCTCACCTGTAGACTATTCCTCTGAACCATTTTCCTTCTAACTTCCCTCCCCCTCTACCGTTTGTGACCTCCTCTGCCCTCAAACTAACATTCTTGACGACGGACACCCCCTCTCCTCTCCTCTGCGGTAAAAACATATCCCCTTTTACGTCTCTTTCTCTTCCCTTTGTTTCCTCTTCGACACTTCGTTCCCCTTGTCCATTGACGCATTGAATGTTCTACTCACCTACTAATCTCGGTGTGATTTCGTCTATCACTCTTGGCCCGACAGGAAGAACTTTTCCTTGCTCGGCAAAAATTGATGCTCCCTTTGGGCGTCTCCTAATTCGCAGTTACGCAAGGTAAGATCGCGTCCACAAGTTAATTTCCCCCCTTTTCAGCCAGGAAACCACCATTCAGTTGATTCTTTTTTTTGTCTTTTCCTTCGCGTCTGCAATCCCCTGCCCCTTTATTGAGATCCATACACTCATATTCTCCGATTACACAGTCAGCTCGGGGGCCGTTCCTCAGGTGATAGTCGGGAACCCGGATTCGTCTTTTTTTGCTTCCCCCTAGTTGAGGCATCGCCGCCGTTCCCATTGCAATGCACTCGTTTCCTCTGCCCTTACAATGCATTAATGGAGTTTTTGCCATGTATGTGATAATAAGGTTACCCCCTGGACCCCCTTGTAGTCCTTGTGGCGAGTCCCTTTCCGCTGCTTTCCCCCCCGCCCCAATTAGTTCTTTTCCTGGCTTTTCTTGATAATCTTGTCCTCCTCCCTCATGGATGCGATCTATGCTCGCGAGCGATTTCTAACCTTTTTTTTGTTTTAGATCAGTAGCAATCGTAATAGTGTTTTCTTTCCCCCTGGCCCCCCCTTTTGCTTTCAGTGGAATATGTTTTGCCGGCCCCGTCAACCGCTCGTGTTTCCTTTCCCTCCGCATATATTGTCCAAGCTTTCCGACCTATTTTGGTTTCCCTCCTCTCCCCTCTCTAGTGTACTGCCACGACCTGGTGTGTTGACTTTTTCTGTACGTATTCCCCGCTACGCCCGCCATTCATTTTCTTGTCCAGCTGCTCGCCTCTTTTTCTTTGTGCCCCGTTTCCCCCCCTTGTTCAAGCGAGCTGACCCCCTCCCCTTTTGTCATAGCCAGACCGACAAGGAGCCAGAATTTTCTTTTGATAGTTTTCGCACCCCCAGCCCTGCGTGCCATCCACCTGTCTGCCATGGCCATCCCTCGTCTGTTCCCCATTCCGTGCACGGGAATATTGCTCACTCCTGCCCTTGCTGTTTATGAGCTACGCACCAGTTTTTGAATTTTTCGCGCTGTCTCCTTTTTCAGTTTCTTCTCCGCATGTCGCCCCTTATGCGTCTTTATACAGCGAAAAGGTCCTCTCCTAAGCAGCCGAGAATTCGGGTATTCTGTTTATTTTTTCCGCCGATGTTTCTCTAGTATCTTATGTCTTCTTGCGTCATGTTAGTTCACGCGTATTTGAGTTGACAAGTCAACCTCTGCCTCCTCGCCATTTCCCTATTTTAATACCGACTCCATGGTGGTTTTCCGTCCTTTTCTAGTAAGATGAGAGCCCTCTCGCTTGGCGTTTGTGTTTGGCCTTTCGATTTTCCTCTCTTTCCCAGTGGACCTGCCTTCGAATGTTGATGCCTGCCTTCCTTTTGACCGTTTCCTTCACGCCCGGTCGACCCTCTTTTCATCGGACCTCGTCCGTTTTGCGCTGGCCCGCCTGCCACACGCCCTCGTAAGTTTGCATCGATGCTTTTTTCCAATCTTCCCCATTTTTTTTTTCCCGTACCCTCCTCCCCTCTTGAATTACGTTGTCTTCCCTTTTTCTTCCCAAGTGACCAGTTTGTTGCACCGCTGTCTTTACCTCGTAGTCTCTTTATTCTTTGATGCTGTTCCTACTCGATGACCCGCCCCCCTTTTGGTTTCTTTCGTCTATTGCTTCCCTCTTACCTTCTATCGATTTCGCACGCACTTGTTTGTCTGCGATCTTTTTTTCTTTCTTTGAATTTTGCCTCCTTTTTCTCCGGTTCATTTTCTTGGCTAGACCTGCGATTCCTCCAT
>Ga0179593_1682941_pt1 | contig 10772 bp, 10 predicted proteins | sample CZODoug2_1_08_16_FD_185931 | JGI IMG/M metagenome (GOLD analysis project Ga0179593, IMG submission 185931) | Vadose zone soil fungal communities from Angelo Coast Range Reserve, California, USA - CZODoug2_1_08_16fungal (PacBio error correction) | ecosystem: Environmental > Terrestrial > Soil >... | reverse complement strand
TTCTTTCTCCCCTTCTTTCAGTCACTGCTCGTTTCTGATCCTTCTTCTACGGCATTCCGGCTTGTTGAAACAGCCAAGACGGCCATTTTCCGGACCTTTCCTTCTTGAGGAGATTTCCTAGTCCGGTGGCAGTCTTCGTGTCTCCCCCCCTTTTCTGAGAGGTGCACGTGAGCGTTTTTTTCCTTCTTTCTCAACGGTCTCCTCCTCACCGGGAGTGTGTTTTCTTGGCTCTCTCGGCGCAGGGACCTTCCCCGTCTTGGTTTGATTTTCCCTTCCTTCATTTTAGGGGCTCATTCTCCGCTTTTTTCTGGATTTTAAGATCAACTCTTTCCCACCTTCCTCCTGGCGTCCTCGAGTCTTCTGTTTCCCTAGCTGCGGAACATATTCCTCCCACGGGATATTGCGGAACTCCTGGGCGGAGCGCTTTTCCTCTCTATTTGTCCCGCTTCTCCCCCTACAGTGAGACGCGAGGTTCTTTTCGGGGTCGTTTCCTTTTTTGCTTTTTCGAAGACCGAGAGGACCTTTTTCTTTCTCAGGAGTTGACGAGGGAGCTAGGCTTGACTCTCTTTCCCTCCTCCTTCATTTGACTCCGTACGTTTTCCCGCGTTTTTTTTGGCTTTTTTTTTGAGGAGGATAAGAGGGTGGTCAAGCTTCTTCCTGAGGAAGGGGCGGAGCGTTGTTTCTTTTCTTTTTCTCCCCGAGTCACCCCCCCCTTTTCCCCCTTTCAGGCAGAACAGAAATGGAGTCTGCCCAGTCTTCCTCCCCCCTTTTTTGAGTTAGATGGGAGATGAAGTTAGAGCCTCTTCTCCCCCTAGTTGAACAATGTCATTCCCCGCCTTTTTTCCAATTTAGTATCCCCTCCCCCCCTTTTCAGGTCACTGTCCGCCTTCTTTTTTTTGTGGGAATATAATCATGTGGTTTGTCTTTCTCAACCTAGGATTTCTGCGTGTTGAAGGATGCCTCGGTCTCCGCCCCCCCCCCTTCCTTAGGTAGAGATAGCGGGACCCTTCTTCTCAGCCCTTCTTTTGAGACCCTTGCCGCTGGGACAGTTCTCTCAGGCCTTTCTTCTTTTCTCGGATGGCGGAGTATGCCCCTAGACTCTTTTGGTCAGCCTGGCTTTTTTCTCCCCCAATGCATTCCCTTCTTCTGCGGGACCTTTTCCTACCTGCCTCGCTCTTTTTCTTTTTTTTGGTCTGTGACCACCGGGTTTTTCTCCCGAGCTTTATCTTCCACGTACCCATTACTTTCCCAGGTCTTTTTGATCTCCTCTGCTGATACCGGCTCCAATTCTGCTTTTTCCTCCCCCCTTCCCCACTAAGCACCGTTTTTCCCCCTTCGTCTTTAACCTTCCCCCCGCATGTCCCAACCTATCGGTCCGCATCCCCGGTTTTTTTCTTCTCGCTAATCAAATGCGCGGCCAAGTCCCTCCGGGACCTTTTCCGTCCGCTGTCTCCCCTAAGACTTTCTTTAGTTCCTTTTTTTTCCCACGGGACTACATTTTTCCTACACTTTTCAGATTGTTCCCCCTCGTGCGGTCTCCGCGACGTAACTCGAATTTTTTTTTATGGGTCCAAGCAAGGATCGAACGGGTTTTCCCTTTGACCTTTCCTTTCCTCTCGGTTTGGCAAGGAGGGAAGGAGCTTTCCCCTTACTGCTTTCCCTCCACCGAACGTGAGATCTTTCCCCCTTTTGTTCGAGGGAACAATTTCTCGCCTTCCCTTCTTCTTCCCCTGTTTTTTTTTACCTCCTGTTAAAGTCACGGGAAGCGTCTGAAAAGCTTCACAATAGACGTTCGTACCCTGGCAGAACCTTTTTTCTGGCAAAAAGTTTCAATCACTTTCCTTTTTCTGTCTAAACAAGTCTCCTTCTTATTTTCCTCCCTCCTAAGAGCATTCCTCCTAGATGGTATCACATAGGCACAGGATAGTCGACCGTTCGTAGCCTTTCTTCTCTTTTTTTTCTTTTTTGAGGATAGGGCAAAGTTTTTTTTTTTTTTTTTTTCGAGTAGTAAGAGTTTCCCCCCGTAGAATTTCCTATTTCTTCTTGCCTTCGCGGATCCCTTTTTCCTTCCGCTCCCAGATTTTACTAATCTCGTCCCTACCTTATCGTAGAGTAATCTTCCCCCTTCTTTGATGCTTTCTTTTTTTTTGAGCCGGCGCGGATCGTCTCCCTTTCTAGGATCCTCCGAGATCCTTCGCGCTCTGAATTAGTGGTCTCCCCTTTTCTTCCCAGCTTTACCATGAGACAGCACCGTATTTACTTTCTAAGAAGGAAGATGCCTTCCCTCTTCGTCTTCCTTTTTTTCGGACAATGATGTGCCTTTCTTCTATTCCTTTTTGGAATTCCCCTCTCCTTTTTTCTCCTGACTTCAAGCTGTTGTATCGTGTCTGCTTTTGATAATTGTAACCTTGTTTTTTTTTTTTTCATATCACCTGGATCCCCTGCTTTCCCTGTCCCTGAGCGCGGGTTCGTAGAGTCTTCTATCTTTTCCCTCCCTTCCTTTTTGTTTTTTTTTTCATCGTGTCGTCGACTCCCTTCGCGAATCGGTAAGGGATCATGGATTATCCCTGGAGTCATTTCTTTTTTCCCTCTTTTTTAGCAGAATCCGTGTCAAGAGCCCTAGGACTACCCCATTCTTTCGAATGTCCTTCGGAAGACCCCGGAATCTCCTTTCCCCCTCACTCTTTTTTCCCTTGCCCGCAAAGGCCTGGCTCGATCCGGACTTCCATCGGCGACACCCCATGACCCTTGAAGTTCGTTTTGTATGTTTCACTACCCTCCTTTCCTAGCGAGGGACCACGTTCTCTCTTCTCGCGAATCTCGGCGATTTGCCTCCCCTGTCTGACGGATCCCGGCGGTCGACCCCCCCTTTGCACCGTCTGTTCTGGACTTCTTTCGATACACTACTTGGGCCGATTCTGCTTCCCCTCCCAAGCGCTGGCCTCGTCGGGAAATCTTAGTCCTTTTCAGCAGACTCCTTTTTCCGGGACATTGCGAGACGACTCCTCCGACCCTTAACACACCGCTCCGCCGTGGACTTCTTTGAACGAGCTTCTAACGCGTTTTTTCCCTCCTCAGGATGTAGATGGGATCCCTTTCTTTTCAACATGGTCCTCTGGCTCTCTTGAGCGCCTGAGAACCCGCCGCAGTAGGGAGGTCGGGGAGCAGGCGATTAACTTCCTTTCCTTTGGAATGCAAGGCACCCGATCATGCGGCCTTCCATTTTTTTTTTTCTGGTTGAAGCCGATAACCATCCCCTACCTTCCCTTCTTCCAGTATCACGAGACCCTTTCCCCCTTCCTCCTATCACTTTCAAAACGGCGAGAAGGCGAGATTTTTTATTTTCACCCATCCAAGCACAGTCACGTATTAAGTTTTTTTTCCCTTTTTTTTGCTTTTCCCTGAATTTAGCGTCTTCCCTGCCAACTTTTTCGTCCTCCTTCTTCCCTTTTTTCCCTGGCGGATCCCCCTTTTATTTCACCTTAGGTCTTGCGCACGAGTTCCCAGTAGCTTAATTTTTCTTTTTGTTTAATCTCGGCGATACGGGAAACGCCGTTGATCCCTTCTTGCTGGTCCAATCCTTAAGGTCTACTTGTTTATTCCCCGCCGGGACTTTATAGACGACACCACTCTCTTTTTCACCTTGAATCCAGGCCGTTTGTGCCGGACCAGTTCCCTTTGGGAGGGGATCAGTCTCAGAGATACTTTCTTCCCTCTCAAGGAGGGTCCCGTTGGACATTCATGATCTCTCCTTCGGTTCCCCCCCTTTCCCCTCGATTCCTTCGGATACGGTTTGCTGGCGTTTCCTCCTCCCCCAGCGTCTGGTCTAACTCAAGAACTAATTTTTCTCGTGTTAAAGGGTTCTAAAGAAGATACTCTCAGGTTTCCGCTAAGTGAGTACTGGTTCCAGATTTCCCTTTATACCGGATTCGAGCAGTTCCCCCCCTTCCAAGAGAGACTTCATGGTATTCTTCCCCCCCTTTTTCCCTGCCTGAACCACTATCCTCCATCTTTTTCCTCCTAACCCATGAGTCTTTTTTCGTGACTCCCCCTCGATCCTTTTAAGCACGACCACATTGGTTTTTTATCCCCCCCCTTTTTCCCCCTTCAGACGGGACTGACATGGGGCAGGTTTTTCCCTCCCTCTGAACTGAAGTCCCCCCTCCTCCTCTTTGGTTATTATCGGAGGCCTTTTCCACTTCTCCGACCTTCCCTGTAAGTGCTACGATGTTGTGTCGTCTCTCCCTCAACTCGCGCCCATTCTGTTTCGGACCCAGTGATCCTCCGATTTTCCTGCCCCAAAACCCGCTTCGGTCTCCCAACCAGCTTACCCTGTACCCTTATTCTATGCGCCGGCGCTGTCTATGGCCTTTTTTTCATCCGCGCCGCTCGAGCGGCGGGGGATTCTTCCGTCGTAGAGAAACCTGCCCTCCCCTCCGTGCCGTCCCCTTTTTCCCCCACGCCCGAACTCGCGGAGATTTTTCTAAACACCTACAAAAACAAGACAAAAAACCACCGCGGTCCCCGTCTCCCTTCCCGCCTCAGCACAGTATTTCTTTTTCCCAGTAGCGCCCTGATTCTTTTGCCCCCGGTCGCAAAAGGAATCTGGACTCTCCCCCCTAGGAGTCCCCCCCTTCCGCTCTTTGTCCCCCTCGTGGAGCGAACTACCTTTTCCCCCCCTCTTTCGACCGGATCCTACGACAGTGAAGTTTCCCCGCCGATCCCTGTCCCTGTTCCCCCCCCCCTCGGCGCCCCTACCCCAGCCTTTTTTTAGTTCCTGCCCGTTTCAGGCCTTTCTACCCCCGGTCGGGACTATCTCACGATCGGGAGAAGGCGATCTCCCCCTCTCCCGACGAGAATACGAAGGCCGCTCCCTCTCCCCCAAGGCGACTGTTGTGGAAATGAAGCATGAGTCCCCTTTTTTTATCTCCCTTTTTTCCCCGTACAGGCCCCGGACCCTGTTCCTGAAAGTTCCCCCCCCCCCTATCTATATTCCTTTTTTTTTTTTTTCTAGAGATACCTTTCTGGACGCCGGTCCTTTCATAGTATGATGACCGTCCGCTCCTTTTTTTTCCCCTTTCATTGAGCTTGATTTTTTTTCCACCTCCCTCTTAGTAATCCCCTTTTCTCGGCGGGGTTCTGACCCTTTTTTTCTCTTTAGAGGGAATGTGTTTCTTTTTCCCTTTGGAGAGTCAGTCTTCAATCGGTTCGCTCTTTATCCCAGAGTGAGCCAGGGACCCTTCAGCCGACGTATACCTTTTGGGCTACGGATCTCGGTTCCGGGGAGGATAAGGCTTTGGGGGAGTCGGAGGACTAGGATGGTTTCGCATTTTTTTTTTTCGGTTTTTTTTTTTTTCCTTTCCCCACGGTTCACCCCCCTCGAATTTTTCCTTTCCTTCCCGTCGATGTTACCTCGGACTGGACCTCTTTTGTTCTTTTTTTTTTAGGGCGGGAAGATCTGGGCTTCGAGCCTTGGCTATATTTCTTTTCACGGCTTCCCTGAGCTACGAGGAGTTTTTCTGTTCTTTTTTTCGTGGAGGTTTCTTGGGAGAGTTTCGCCTTTTTTTTTTTCCTTTCCCAGGACCTGCAGATCCCCCTCCTCTTTTGATACTTCTCAGGCTGCCGACGACCCCCAGCGATGCTACCTTAGGCCTAGTACCCTTTTTAAGACCCTTTCTCAGGACGGAGGGGGTTGGGCGGCGTTTCCTCCTTTTTCGGCTGGTGCCCCTACTTAGGTTTTTTCTCCTTCCCCGGCGGAGAAGGTTTTTGATTCAAGCCGCGCCCCCTTTCCCCGTAGAAAGTCAGGCAGACTTCTTTCGACTTGAATGCTTCGAGCCATCCATACTTTTTTCTTTGGTCGCTTCCCCTTTCGAGAAGCCCCATTGCGCAAATGACGGCCTGACGCCTTTTTTACCAAACATGGGTCTTCCTTTTTTTTTGCCCTGGAATCTTCGTGGTTGTAGTCTACATCCTTTTTTTTCTCTTTCCTATGGATGCTGCTCGTGTGTCCTTCTTGGGGGAGGAGACCGCCGGTAAGTTTTTTCATTTATATAGAAGGCACAATATGCGCAACTTTTTTTCTCCCTTTGGCCGACTTCTATGGTCCGCATTTCCTAATTTTTCGACTAAGTTCGGATCTTCTTCCTGGCTGTATGACCCTGGTCACCAAGCGACGCCGCCCTGTCTCGTCTTTTTTCCTCCGGATGAAGCTCTTCGGTAAACGTCCTCTTCTTCTTCTGGGATTTTAACCTCCCGATTCCCTCCTTTTGGGGTTGTCACGGTGAAAAACTTATTCCCCCCGGGTCTTTTGCTCTCTCTTCCTTCCTTTTCCCCAATGCAAAAGATGATTTTCGCCCAGGCCTTGCCTTTACGACCTGGGCAAATTCAAATCTGCAACCCGTTTCCCGCCCGGCGATCAACGGCCCGTGGCTCGTTTTGCTCCCCCCCCCCTGCGCGGCCCTTCCAGCGACGATTTCTCCCGGGATCAGAAGAAGGGCGTTCGTTATCTTCTTTCCCCCCCCCACGGGAAGCGGTCAGAACTTGACCTCCCCCGGTTGTGGCGCTCCCTCCAGTCCTCCGGCCCTCTTTTGCTCGGATGTCGCTGTCCGGTAAGTTTCCTTTACCTGGTTATCAAAAGGCTCTTGGATGCAGCCTCCTTTAACTGGAGATCCGGCAGCTTCAAGTACTCTTCCCTTTCACGTCCTGGGTTGTCCAACCCCCCTCTATTTCTTGTAACCTTCGCCGACTTTTGCGGATTCCTCTCCTTTTTTCGTTCTGGACCCGTGGAAAATTTTCGGGAAGCGGATCTGGGATCTTCAAGCTTCAAACTCCCCTTCCTGAGGCGACCTAGCCATGATCGGGGTCCTCACACACTTCTCCCATCGAAGCTCCCAGAGTAGGGAGACCATACCCTTCCCTTAGTTGTTATAGGCTCAAGGCTTAGCTTTTAGTTTTTTTTTTTGGTCTACCACTTCCTCATTATGAGTTCCTCCAGGATTCCCCTCTTCGTACAGTAGAAGGTTCAGCGTCGGCTGTTTGTACGGTTCGGTTTTTTTTCTTCTTTTCCCTCCCGAGGTCCCGTTCTACTTTTCATTTCCCCCCCCTTGAAAGCTCACGTCTGATCTTTCCTACGTCTACAGTTGCTTGTCTGAGGTTCTACGCCTCCATTGCTTTACTCTTTTCTTCCCCCCTTTTTTATGCAAGAGCAGCGTGGTTTCCTCCCCCTTCGGATCATCTTCAATAGGTAATTTTATCCCCCCCTCGCCTGAGTTAGCGATTCCTTGACGTTTTCCCGCGCTGAATTATTCTACGCGTTACAGCCCCGCCCCCCCCCTTTCTCTTTTCCCTCTTTTCCTAGGTTGCCGATGAAGTCTTCTAGAGCCAGGCTATTTTTTTCCTTGCCACTGTCCTTCTTTTGCCTGTCTTTTTTCCCTTTCGTAAGAATTTGAAAGAAGTAGATGTGATCTAGGTCTCTTTGATGCGGAAGTGATCTGTTCATTTTTTTTTCCCATTTGCAGCTTATACGGAAGAGCGGGCCTTGGGCCTTGACGCAAGATATGCTTCCTCATACTCCTTGTTGTTTTTTTTTCTTTTTCATTCGAGACCTCCGCGCCTCGGTCCTTCTCCTGGGGATGGAGCCTGGAGCCCGCACCTTCCCTTCCCTACCGATGGCTCGAATCCGTTTTTCCTTTCCCCTTTCCCACATACGTCTGGCAGAATGCTTCGTGACTTCCCTTCCCCCCCTTCTCCTCCCGGCCCGGGCCCTCATTGGCATCCTAAGGTTTTTTCTTTTCCTTTTGGTGGTTGTTGTTGTGGTTTTTGGGGTTTGCGAGTAAATCGCTGATGACACTTAGTTTCCCGTGGTGATGTCGCTGGTAAGATGACCCCCCTCCCTCCTTTTTTTTTGCGACCAAAATTCTTCCTCGCGCCTGTCAGTTCTTTCTCTGATCTGATGCAGGAGGCCGTTCCTTCCCGACACCACGCTGCTGTCCGCACGTGTTTGATACCTCCCTCCTTTCCCTGTTACGACGATGGCCGGAGGACAACCCCCCCCTTTTTTTGTTCTTCGGAAAGAGAAAGATAGTCGCGCTTTCATGATCCCAGTTCCGTGAGGACGACGCGATCAAACTTGTCAACCCTCCCGTCTCCATTTCCTTTTTCCAACGAGTGTCGAAAGAGCGGTTCGACATACGGATGCAGATGGGATACCTCGTTCCCCGCAGGTCACAGATGAGCCGCCCTTTTGACTGCCGCAGTAGGAGCTGGGTTTTATCTGGCCTGAGTGCCTTTCCGTCTTTTGATTCCCAGGCACCAGTGATTTTTTTTTTTGCTCAAGTGGGAGAGTGTGAAACGCGGAGATTCACCGATCTCTTAACGTCTCCTTTCTCTTCCTTCATCAGGCCCAGCTCGGAATCCAAGTTCTAGTCGCCCCTCAGCCAGTGGTGATTGTTTCCCCCCCCCCCCAGCTTCACTTCTTCTAATACGGGAATGAGTTCTTCACGTTGAATAAAATACTCTCGTCATTCTTTCCACTTTCCAAAACTTCACGCTTTCTATCTTGCCCCATCGGCGGTCTCAAGTATTTACGCTGTCTTTTTTCGACTTGCTTCCCCTCCCCGTTCCTCTGTTATTACGCTTCCCGTTTTCAGCTCGATCCCTTCCCTCCTCCCCATAGCGATCTTGTCGCTTCCCTTCCCAAATTTTTTCCCGCGCAGGTGAGAGAGCGAAACGCCCCGTTGTCTCTTTTTTTTACGCACACGGATTAAATTTGCAGTGTCCGCTTTTTTTGTTTTTTTTGGCGCTGAAGATTTCGTTGGATTTTCCTTCTAAGTTAGAGCATAAACGCCTGTTTCAGGAGGGTCCAGGTCCCAGCAAGTCTTGAGACTCCTAAGGTTTTAACACACTTGACACTCCTTCTTTTCCCGGTGCTGATCGGTTACCGCATAGAGATTAGCGTCGGTTTCCAAAGAACGACATGGACGTGCTTGTGGGTTTCCTCAGCTCCCTCTTTTTCTCTCAGTTTACGGATATCCTTGGGAATCCGACTTCCCCCTCCAGTTCTCCCCCGTCCGGGCTTTTTTTTTTTTCTGCTAGACTTTAAATCGACAGACTTTCCTGGGCCCTTTCCCCGCGGCGCCTGCACCTTCCGCTAAGGTCCCCCATGCTTCTCACCTACCCTGAGTCTTTCTTTTCTTTCCCCCCCCTTTTTACGACGTCCATCCCGGCACGACATTCGCACCTTTTCTTATACTAAATGACATTCAGAGGACCGTGGCCCCTGTTTTTTTTCTTTTTTGTCTACTGTCTACCTTCTCCCCTCTCGCGGTCGTATTAGAAGGTCATGCAACTTTCCTCCCTTCCTGAAGTGCTACGCGAGGTGGTAGTTTCTTTTTAAAACCGGCTCGCCTCTCTCCTCGGGGCCCCCGCTTTTAACTTTTCCCCGTGCGCCACCACTTTCCTTCTCAACGGCCCCTGTACGGCTTCTTGCCCGACGTCTTCTTTTTCGCCTTTATCGCAATATACGCCGTCGTTGGAGTTTTTCTCGCCAGGTGGAGTCTTCTCCCCCGCTTCGCCCCTGCGCCGGCGCTAAGAACCCTCGCTTCCTCCCTTTCCTTTCGAGCCCATTCAGCTCTCGCCAAGTCTTTTTCCCCCAGGATCTTTCCGCCCGTCGCAGACTCTTTCCGGTAGCGGTCCTCGAACCAGATCCTCATTTCTTCCGCACCGTTGATTTTTTAACTGGCTCCCCTTTTTTTAAATCAAGGCAACTAGCCCTCCCTACGAAAACTGAATACCTCCACCCCCCTCTCTTGAGCCACCCCGGCGCCGCTTCGACGTTTTTCCCTCCCCGGTAGCCTTAGTTGTATTCAACTCGGAGGCCGAGGCCCCCCCCGCCTTCGCGAGACGGCGAGATTCCCCCGGCAGGCTGACTACGCTCAGTTTTACAGCAGCCCCTCCCCCGAACTTTGTTGACCTTTATTTTTTTTCCTGACGCTAATGAAGTCCTTCTTCTTCCCTGTTGAATAATAGATATGGACTTTCCTTCCCACTCCCGAAGTTCTCTTTATTATCCTTTTCAGCGTGTTGTCTTTTTTCGCGTTGAGGTCGATCTTTCCCATTGGGAGAGGGTTCCCATTCTTTTTTCCAGAGCTCCTTATTTTCATCTAGCTTTTCTTTCCTCAGGAGCGAGTACACCTTCTTTTCTTTTCCCAGATTTTCGAGGGACTTTAGAGTCGGTTCTTGAACTGTGCTTTCTCTGCATGTCTAACATACGCCTTTGCCTTCTTTTTCATAAGAGGGGGATTGGGAGCGATCCTTACGGTCCCCAGCCGCTTACCCCTCTCCTTTTGTCCGGGTGCGGTTCCCCTCCTTCCCCGGACAGGCGGGGGGGGTTCAGGAATTTAGTAGGATACGGTCGTTCTCCCTCTATCAACTGAGTTTCAACTCGCAGGGCTCCTCGTAGCTTATTTTCGAGTTGCCATGTCTCCCTTTTGGAGAGAAGGGCGAGACGGGCGGCTTTCTTTTCTGCTTAATTGAGAGCTTCATTGAGTCGTTTCGATCTGTGAGTTTGGCGTTACGTGCTTGAGTTTCCTCCCTTTTGATGGAGGCGGAGTTTCTCCCTCCAGGAAGAGGAATGCGCCCCCAGTTTCTCTTAGAGTCGACGTATCCCGTTTAGGCGCTGCCTAAGCTGCTTGAATACCGTAAAGGGGCCTTCCCCCCCCCTTTGTGCACGAATTTGGGGTATGGACGAGATTCGTGAGGCGGTTTCTTCGAGG
>Ga0179593_1662862_pt1 | contig 10772 bp, 15 predicted proteins | sample CZODoug2_1_08_16_FD_185931 | JGI IMG/M metagenome (GOLD analysis project Ga0179593, IMG submission 185931) | Vadose zone soil fungal communities from Angelo Coast Range Reserve, California, USA - CZODoug2_1_08_16fungal (PacBio error correction) | ecosystem: Environmental > Terrestrial > Soil >... | reverse complement strand
TCCCTCAAACAGTAGGCCGAACCCTCGAATGGCCGCTTTCTGTCCTTCCTCTTGCACCAACTGGATCACCCAAAAGACGTCGTTTCCTTCAGTGGTTTGGTCCCCCTCGATTTGACTTTTCCCATCTGCCCCGGCCTCCCAAACCTTTAATCTAGGTCTACACTTCCCTGTTGTCCCCCAGATCCTCCCCCCCCCCCGACGCATCCCCCTGTCAGTAGACCTCGAAAAACATACTGACTACGTCACTCCCCCACCTTTTCCTTTTTTCTTTGATCTTTTCCCTATCCCTCTTGCTCGCGGGACGTCTTCGGTTGACCAGGATTTCCCTTCGGTAATCGTCTCAGGTTTTCATCCGTTCTCTGTGTGCTCTGTCCCCCTCAATTTTCTTTTCTCGACGGAAACTTCCCTGCCTGGCTGTCCGTCCCCTCCAATCAAGTCTTTTTTCTTGCAAATACCCCACATGGTACTCATTCTTCTTTTTTTTCTTCGCATCCCTTTTCATCCCCCCCAGGGCGCTAATGTGGGCCTTCCCCAAACCCACACTCACCACATTTTCCAGGCCACCGATAAGAGATTAGGTTTTTTTTCTTCCATTTAGTTCTCTTTTTCTGTTTCCATGATTGCTTCTCTTTTCTTTTTAAACTCCGAGTTTCTCCATGGACTCAGTGTCCCCCCCTCCCTCCATCTGCCCAGGATATTTCTTCTCTTCTTCACCAGTCGGACTCTCAGAGATCTCTTCCTCAGGTTCGCTACGCCCCTTACGTCGCCGTTTTCAATGGTTCCCCTGGTTAACTTCCTATCACACCCTTTTCCGTCACTAAATTCTGCAACCGAACATGGTGAAAATGCCGACCATTCTCAAAACCGCTTTTCCCAGCCACCTAGCCCCTTCTTCACCTTTCTTCACACCAACCCACCCCGTTTTCCCCGCTTCTTAAGGATCACCTTTTTTCTGCTGTCTCCCTTCCCGCCCGCCCCCCAAATGTCGCTTTCCGTTCCACTGCCTTCCTTTTTTTCCCCCCCCCCTTTTTGTCAACCCCCCTTCCTTCCCCGCTCCTGGGACCTCCTCCCCATCTCCCCTTGCACCCCGAAACAAAGCAATGCGCGTTCCTAACCACGTTGCCCTCAAACCTTCCCTCCTCACCTCCTGACGTTTGTGCACCGACATCTATTTAACGCCTTTTTACGCCCCCCCTGGTTCTCTTCTCATCCCCCCCTCCCCTCCCTTTTTTTTTTTTCTTGTGGAGATTCCAGAACTCCGGCACAAAACATTTCCTTTCAGTCCAATTTTTTTGGCTTTTTTGTCCCAGTCCTTTGGGAAGGCTGCGGGTCGGTGGTTTCCTTCGTTTCGTGATGTTAGTGAACTTTTTCCCTTTTTCTTTTTCCCCGTGAGCACCGTTCGGGGCGATGGTCGGTCCCCCCCAAGTCTGCTGTCTTTGGCCCCTCGCCCTGACAATATCTTGGCGTGGAGTGGGATTCGTCTATAATTTTTTCTTTCCATGTGGATTGCCGTTCTGGTGCCACCTTTCCCGGGGAACCCGCGATTTTTCTTCCCAGCGGTCTTTTTTTTATGTGTTTTGCGGCCGGGGATTGAACTTTTTTGACCGTTCGATTTGTCGGGAGTTTCTCTCTTTTCCTCGGGCTGGTTTGGACTCGGTTCCAGGATTTCCTTGCGGGCTTTTTCGTTACGGGTCGTTCCTACCTTCCGAGACTTAGTTTAAAAGTTTTTTCCTTTTGAGGTGGTTTTTTCTTGCCTCTCTAGTTTTCTGTAATTTTCCCCCTTTCCTACCGTTCCCGTTTCCTAAACACCATTCCCCAACCCTTTATTGAATCTATGCTCTTGCGCTGCGACGTCTTGGTTTCGACAAAAAAGCTCCTTTTTCCTGGTCGCGGTCCCTCTTCGTCATTTGGTTTTCTTTTCCCTGACCCGATCCCGTTTTTTTTCTTTCGACCGGGGAGTACAGATTTCAGCTTTTCAGAGTCCAATACCCGTCATCACCCAATTCCCCTTGCAAAAATATCTTCGTCGGTTTTCATTTTTGGTTAATTTGAATGGGTGTCTGCCTCCCGGATTCCCTGAGTTTCTCACGGTGGTTTTTAGTTTTTCAACTCCACAAACGGGCCCCTTTTCTTAAACTTTCCCAGTTGCTTTCCGCTCCCTTTCTTGGACTCTTTTTTATTTCCCCCTTTTCAGTGTGTTCTCCTTAGTTTTCTTCCTTTTAAACGAGTGGTCTCTAACACTTCGAATGGCCCCTATTCAGCTTTTATTTCGGATAGCTCTCCCCCCCCACCTGGTAGTTTCCGTTTTCTCCCCCGGACGGCAATCTTGACTTTTCCTTTTTATTTCTTTTCACCAAGCCTTCTTTGATGGGAGTTCTTTTTCAGTAGTAGACTTTCGTAGATTCGTTCCCTTTCTTGGTTTTTCATTTTTTGTGGGGAGTGTGGAAATGTTTCCCTGGTTCTCGTTGTGCCACTCTGTACGACCCCGTCTTTGTCTGTCTTGAACCTTCTCTTTGCGGATGTATGTACAACGCTTATTCCACGAACTCTCACCCACCGTGCATGGCCTTTTTCACCAAACACTTTGTGACATTTGTTTTTCGGAGTTTTTGTTGTTTTTTTTTTCCTGGGCCTCCTTATTCGGACATTCGCAGAACGTTCTCTTTGGTTCTTTTTCCCGGATGGGGTTCGGGGCAGTCGGCAATAGTTTTCAGGTTTTTCAACAAAAAATGTTTTTCTTTTCGTGAGGCATTAGTCAAATTCTGTTGGCAAAACTTAAACCCCCCGCACCAGGCCGATACTTCTAGTGGTGAGTTTTTATACTTCGACCAGGATTCAGCACCTTATGGGCGTCCTTTCCCTCTGTGTGAAATCTTTCCGATTGGAACCTTGTTTTTTAGTTTAGGACTCTTTTACAGTGTGCCCTTTCTGGTATCTCCTCGGGATTGTTTCGTATCAGCATGCTCCCCCACCAGCTTCTCTCTGGCTATTTATGAGTCAACCCCCTCCCGGCTCCCCTTTTTTTTACACCCTGGCTCTGTGAGGGCGAACCCCCCAAATCTGGATTTTTCGGGAATTGAACCGTGGCCCTTTTCCCTCAATCTTTCTGGGCTTATCCCCCCCAAAATTTGGGTCTGGTTCCATTGGCTTTTACCGCCTTAGATTGTAATTTCACTTGACATTCCCACTGCATTTTTGCCCCCCCTTCTTCGGTTTTGTGATTTTTAGGTACGTTCCCGCCGTCTTGGCATGTTCCTCTTTTTTTCCCCATTCTTGTGGCTTGCGAAGTTGTAAACCATTCTTTTTATTTCCCCCAGGTTTTTCTTGGGTTCACTTTGGGTTGGATTTGTTTTTTTTTTTGAAAAAAAACGTTCTGCTGTGCTACCGGCTTTGATTGGTTGAGCCAACGCCCTTTTTTTTTTTCCTCTTCTGACCAAATTTTTTGTTTGATTGTAGATTTTGACTTTCTTTGGATGATTCGTTGGATTTTTTTTCTTAGCCTTGGTCAAGCTTTTCTGCCTTTTCGTAGCCTGCTTCTTTGCTGTAACCTTTTTGTTTTCGTCTCGTGAGCACTTTCGCATTCTTGCGCGTGCGTAAAAGAAATGTTTTTAACTTGGTGGATAGTTTGGAAATTCCGGAGAATGAGAACTTTTTTTGGTGTCTTTTTTTGATTTTTTTGGTGAGCCGAGTCCTCCTGATTTTGGGCGTATTTTTTTTTTTTTTTTGTTTTTCTCCTGGGTTTTGCGGGTTACCTTTTGGAGGCCAGTGCAGTTCGGATTTCTTCTTTTCATGGGGACTTCCCCTGGATCCGTCCGCTCAGTTTTTTAATTTTTAGTTGACCTACCAGGTAAAAGAACTGCCCCCCCCCCCCCATTCCGTTCTGTTGAAAGAGCACCCCCCCAACCATGGTTTTCACACCGCGGCAGAAAAAAAAAACTCCCCTTTTTGCCTTGAGTTGAGTTTTTTTTCTCTTATTTTTTTTCCTTTTGGATGGGTTTTTTCCAATTTGGGAGTTGTGTTAGTGGATTTTGCACGTTCGTAACCGACGCTTTCCTGCATCCTTACTGGCAGAGGGGGCGCTCCGATGCGTCCTCTCTTATTTTTTCTTTTTTTTTGCATGACCTAGTGTGAGTTAGGCTTTTTTTTTCTTTAGACGTGCGGGGAGGGTTGGTGGTTTTTTTTTTGGTCGTTTGGGACTTTTGACCCCGGGGTTTTTTATGTAACCCTGTTCGGTTTTTTTTACCTTTCCCCCCTCACACTGAGGTTCTGTCCGTTCCTTGGACTTTTGGTAATTTTTTCTTCCCGCACACAACCCCACCCTCCTATTCCCTAGGGAGTCTTTTCGTGTCTCTTTTTTTTTCTGTAGTCTCGTCTCCACAGGGCTTTCATTACTCCCGCCCCCCCCCGAACAATCTTGTCATTTTTCCGGAGTATTGCTGACAAGCTTCCCCCGTTCTTTTCTTTTTGTTCGTTCTCGTCCTTAACCAAATGATGCTACTTTCCAGCAGATGTCCGTAACTTTAACTCTCTCCAAGATTTCTCAATTACCCTCCATCATCAACCCCATAAATCCACCATTTCATTTACCCTTTTTGCTCGACGCGTCTGAGATCTTCGATGATTTTGTATGGCCCCAAACCCCCAACCAGGTGAGTTCTGGTACGATCCTTCACCAATGGAGATATTTCTTTTCTTGATACCCTCTCCGAACGGTGGCTCGGCAACCTCCTTTTTGATTCCAGTATCTTTCCACCGCAGGGTTGGATCAGAGTTTCTTTTTGTGTGGGGACTAAGGGAAGTGTGTCTTTTTTTCCAACTGTGGCCGCTGGGATCTGATCGCGAAAGGCCTGGTGCGCAAAGGCTATTCTAGGCCGGTTGCGTACTGCTTCCTAGTCTCCAGGCAAAACATGTCCAGTCTTCCCTATGGGTCCCTCCGAATTTGGCCCCCTCCCGTTTTAGGCCTAGGTGCTTTTTTCCTTTTTGGAATTTTCCCCCCGGCCAACTGGTGTGGATCGCCCTGGCTCCCCCTCTTTTTCGTCTGTTTTTATGAAGACCCTGTTACCATGTCCGATGTTTCCTCTCGTTTTCCCCCTCCCTTTCCCCGCCCTCTTCTCCTTTTGTTCCCGTACTCCCTGTCTTCCTGCTTGTTCAAGGTTGAACCCAGCAGTGTGGGAAACACTGATCCGCTTTGCTTTATTGCTGCGTTCGGTCATCGCCCCGTCAATGTTTGCCAAAGTCACCTCCCTTCTGTGGGGGTCGAATCCTCCCCCTCTTCTTTTCCAAGCCTGATGGACCGACAGCCCGGGTGGCTTTCTGTGACTCACTGGATAGATTTTTTGCTTCTCCCAGCCTTGCTTCGACCTTCTTTTCTTCTTGCGTGCACACGCCCAACCCTCTGCCCACAATTTTTCAGCACCATCACGGCCTTGAAATCCTTTTTCCCTCGCCTCCCACACCCTCTGTTCTTGGTCCGCCGTATCCCCTCCCCCCTTCTCCCCCTGACTTTTTTCCACTCGATGTTTCTTTTTCTGTCCACCCTCTGTCTTTTCCGCCTCCTTGGGACTCTGCATCATGGCGCGACCTTCTCAACCTTTTTCGTTTTCAGATTGTGTCCCCCCTATGTATCGGCCCCTTTTTCGGCCTCCTTTTCACCCTTCCTTTTTGAATTGCCTTACCTGATTTCCCCCCCCCCATATCCACAATCCTCTTCTCGGCTTTCCCTTTCACGCCAACGAAAAGCTCGTTCCTTCCTTCTGTCGTTTTTCCTTTCCACTGGATTTTTTTCTTCCGGTCGGGCCCTTGCGGTTACAACACTGAAGTCTTACATGTCATCCCCCACCCCTGAAAGACTCCCAAGATGTTGTTTGTTAGTTTTCCAAATTCTCCGCTTAATCTCTTTTTCCCCGGGTACCTTGAATTTGTTTTGACTTTTTTCCCCGTTTTTTTTATCCGACCAGGCCTCCCGACAAACGCCTGAAAGCTTTTTTCTTTACTTTTTTTCCTGCTTCAAGGGTCATTTCGCGGCTTCACGTTTCCCTTTCCCGAGGTTGGATTCTCCTACCCCAAGTTCTTCAGGTTCCTTCGGACATTGGCCCCCCCACCTTTTATGTAGATAACTCCGATCGCCCTTCTGTTTCCATGATTTTTTTGCTGCCCACACCCATCTTTTTTTTGTCCTCTTAGACAAGGGACGATTCGGGCCAATTTACATCGCATCATTTTCCCATTCCACGCCGCCGAAACCCCTTCCATTTTTTTTTCTCTGGGGTGCAGCGGATTCTCGGTCCATCCTGTGAACTCTCCCCAACTTAAAGAATTGGGGCCTCAGGTCAAAACGTCCCAACAGCGTTTTAGCCTTACCCTAGTACCCTTTCCCCCCTAGGTTTTTCCCCTTTACTCCTAAAATTCTGGAGATGGCTCTAAACCATACGATTATTCGGACAGGATCATTTATGCTTCCTTCTGCCGGTGCCCACGCAAGGGCTAGAATCGATCTTTTTGTTCCCCCCGGCTCCCCCTTCAACAGTCTTGGCCCCCCGTTTTTCCACCCCCCCTTTGAAACCGCCTGCAACAATGCACTTCGCTATGGGCGGGGGTTTTCCTCAACAGTCTTTTGAATTTCTCCCCCCGTCAAAACGGTCCGTTCTTAGGCACAAGTTGTCTCGTGGAAATAATTTGATCTTTCTACTTTTCTTTTCAGTTGGGTTATCAACCACGATCGGCTCGGCCTCTCCCCGGCCGAATGTCCTGCCCCTCCTTTGCCGATTTATCATTGAGCCAGGACTTTCGCGGGAAGCGTTGTTTCTAGTATGTGCTCACTTTTCCCTTTCCCCCACCTCCCAACCGGACCCCACGATCGCCGGACCCTTTGGGGGCGGGCATCAGTCCCCTCCCCCCTTCCTTCCGAGCCTGCTACATCCATTCCCTTCCCCCATCTTGCATAGCGCTTTCCTCGTGTTTTTCAAACGGGACCCTTTTTCTCCTGTGTGTCACCTGAACTTTTATTCCGCTCTTTCCTTTTCTTCTTCGAATTTCTCCGCGACAAATCCCGCTCGGCGGGCCGTCCCACTTCTTTTGGTTTTCTTTGGACCCCCCTCACCTTCCTTTCCCTCATCTTTTTCCACCAAGGGACAGCCTCTCGGTTTTGAATTGTTGGCCTTTCCTTTTGGCTCCTTTTTCCCCCTTCGTAAGTCTGTTTTTCCAAAAGGCGCCCCCTGCTTTTTCCTGCGGGCCCCCAACCATCACCGTTTCCTTTTAAGGCGTCTTTTTTTTTTATTTTCCAGTGCGGTCCCTCTTTCCCCATGCGCGTTATCTTGCTGCGGCCACGCAAACGTTACCTTTTTTCCCTTCCTTGCGGGTTCCAATTTTTTCAATGAAGGGTGTTCGCTCTGCTTTATCTCCCCACAAATTCGTTTTTTTTTTTTCCCCCTGTGTGTCTCTTTTCTTTCTTGCATGAAGCTTGTTTTGAACCCAGTTCTAACACCTCCTCTCACGTGACACAAGTCGACCCCCACTCTTCGCACAGCCCCACATAGCTTTTTTACTCCCGAGTCTTGAAAAACCAAAAACACTTTCTTTTCCTCCTTCCTTCCTTTGTTGTTTTTTCTCCCTTTTGTTTCGCTCCTTCAGGAGGAATTTTCAAAAAAACCCCCGTCATGGTGCCGTGTGATTTCGACCCCCTTGAACTTGAAGTTTACGTAAGTTTTTCCTTATTTTAAGCTTCTTCTTTGTTTCACTTGCACCCCCGCCTTCCCTTTCTTTTTCTCTTCAAACCCCATGACGTCCCGCAATACTATACGATGATGGCCGTCATCTTTCTTTGCTTTGGCCCTTTTTTTCGCTCAAAGCGCCGCCTCCCTGTGACGGTTTTCTTTGTTCCTGGGGCCAAAACTTTCTTTGTTTTGCTAAGCGTCCCTTCACGCTACCCTCTACGCCACTTTTTTTTTCTTTTCCTCTTTTCTTCCCCCCACGATGCTGGTCACTTTTAGTCTTCCCTGGTCTTGTCCCCCCTTTTTTTTTATCCTTTTTTTTTTTTTTGGCAACCTTCGAAGGCGGATCTGGCCGCCGTCGCTCCCTGGTTCTTCCGGTGATCCAACCCATGGGTTCAAGGATTGGACCCCAGAGTCCGGTCACATTCCTCCTTTCCCTTATGTTCGGGCCCAAGCCCGCGGAATGCCTTGCCCCCCCCCTCCCCTTTTTTTTTTTTTCTGTTCTTCTTTTCAGATCTCGGCGCCGTCGACTTTTTCAGCACGTTCCCCCTTTAATTTTTTTTTTTTTTTTGTTCCCCTCAGTGTTTTTTTCGTCATGGTTCTGACCTTAATTGAGTTCCCTTTCACGCCCTTCTTTTTTTGCATAGCAGGCGGTTTTTTGCATCGCTTTGGACTTTTTTTGCTTGGCTTCGTGGTATACACCCCCACGCCTTTCCTTTTCCTCTTCCGTTTTTTTACTTGCTTACTGGGCGAGAAGGTAGAATTGTGTTCCTGTTGGTGTGCCGGTGTTTGGCGACCCAAGGTGGTCGGCCCCGGTCTTCACCTTTTTTTTCAGAGTCTCTGGGCATTTGGTTGACTGCGGTTCTTTCCAGGTCCCCCCTCCGTTTCCTTCCGATCGATCTTCCCACAGATCGTCGGCGGCTTTTTCTGCTTTTTTACTTCATGAGAAGTCCCGGTCGTTTTGCCCGGCCCGAGGGCCTTAAGTTTCGGTTTTCTCTTTCCATTGATGGGGACAGGCGACATTTTATTCCGTTTTTCATACTCGTCTTTCCTTTGCTGAGTTTTTCGCCATAATTTTGGACCCTTTTCCCGATGTTTAAGAGGCATCCCCCCCTTGATACCTTCATTGGGGGAGTTTTTTCGAGTCTTTCTCTCTTCTACGTCCTTAAGCGTTTTTTTTTTGCCAATGTGGGTAGTTGGCTAGATTGGCTGCGATGATCAAGTCCTTTCTGCATTCTTGATAGGAGGGCGTGAATTTGATTTTTTTTTTTTTTTTTCCCTCCGTTCCCTGGAAGACCTCTTCCCACTTGAGGCGATTCCCCCAAAAGGGATTCCCCCCCACCTGCCATTTCTTCACATGGGCTTGATTTCTGGCGAAATTTCCCCATTGTGCTCGGCGGTGTCGGACGGCTTACTCCCTTTTTCACCAAATTCCCCTCTCGCCGTCTTGACGAGATTGCGCGGTTCTTTTTTCCCCCTGTTCCCACATCCCCCATTCAGCTTTCTTTGGCCTTTCAGTTCCTGGTTCCTTTTCTGGCACTTCTTTCACGCGTCCGGCCCTGGTCTTCCTCCCTTTTTCTCCGGCCGTCAATCGACAGCTTGTCCGGGATGGGATTGTTTCTTTGACTCCTCCGTCTCCCTCATTTTTCTGTTTTTTCAATCCAGGCTACCCAAATCATCCTTTGCCCCTTGGGGATTTCTGATCCTTTCCGATCATTTTTCCCTGAACAACCATCTCTTTTTGGTCGTTTCCTTCTCCTCTGACAAAAGTCCCAACCGAGGGTGCCGGTCGATGAACCCCGGCCGATGCTGTTGCAGGTCCCCGATCGTCCTACTTCGCTTTTTTTTTTAAAATCTGGATGCACTGTTTTCTGATCGGGCGACATCGTTTCTGCGTGACTCGCGCTTATTCCATGCGCACGCTGGGAATTCACTTCTGTTGCTAATGTTTTGGCTGGTCCCCCTCTGCAAGGTATGCGCGGGCCTGAAACTTTTCCTTGCTCCTCGGTACGTCCCCCTTAATACACCATGGCGTTCTTCCATCCCAAGATCCCTTTCCATCGCGGTAGTCCTGCTCGGAGGTGCGGTGCCACCTCCTTTCTCCGGCGCCCCCCCTTGCTTGAGAGATAGGGCCCCTCCTCGATCAGTTCCCCTCCGTTTCCGACTTGATCCCTCTTCACAGTACTTCCCCTGCACGCGGCTTAGGCTAGCGGTTGTCCCTCTCACTTTAACAATTCGGAACTCGGGCCCCTTTTTTCCATAAGAAGTTTCCACACACGCGGTTCTCATCGCCTCCCCACCAGATCGTCTTTGACCATTTCCTTTTCCGGCCTCGTCCCCTTCTGCCACCGCTGAGGTTTCTGGATAGTTCTTCTGCTAAGTTGTGGCCTTTTTTCCTGGATTGCGCCCGGTTTCGGGCACGTCCTTCTCTTCTTTGACCGTATATAATAGGAGGGCGAGCGCTTTGACCCCCCCCTTTTCCTAATTCCTCTTGCCCCGGATTTTTTTCTGTTCCCACGACGTAGGTTTGTGCGTGCGTTCTATCTTTTCCGCCACTCTCTTCATCTCCACGAGCAGTGTCGGCAGGGTCCCCAATAGAGCTCCTCTTCTTTTCGGCCCAAGAGCACTGGTGTGGGTGAAGTCCCTCTTTTCCTAATCCCGCCGGACGGCTGAGGGCTCCCCCCCCCTTTTGTTTGAAATGAAGGGTTCTGATGGTTGGGTTTTTTGTTGCTTTTCTAGCTTCGCTTTTTCTTTTTTTTGGACCCTTATCATTGGAGAACCATTTGCTCGAGACCCGCGGCCTTTTTTCAGCCATCTTCCTTGCTGCTTCCGGCGCCGTCTGGCGCCCTTCTCATTTTGAGTGCCCTCTCTCCCTCCCGGCGGGATTTGCCCGTACATCCTTAGCTAACAGAACCACTAGGCTAAGGATGATTCTGCCCTTACCACGTGTCCCCAATCGGCCCCTTCGTTTTTCAGTGTCCCCTTTTTTTCCCCTCTCCACAGATATACGTTCAAACAACGAACCCCGGTGCGGAAACCCTCCCCTTTTCACACCCCTAGCCA
>Ga0179593_1660217_pt1 | contig 10772 bp, 10 predicted proteins | sample CZODoug2_1_08_16_FD_185931 | JGI IMG/M metagenome (GOLD analysis project Ga0179593, IMG submission 185931) | Vadose zone soil fungal communities from Angelo Coast Range Reserve, California, USA - CZODoug2_1_08_16fungal (PacBio error correction) | ecosystem: Environmental > Terrestrial > Soil >... | reverse complement strand
TTCTATTTAACCTTTGCAGCCGTGGCCTTAGACCCAATTTCCCCGGTTGTTTTCCCCTGTGACATCCTTTTTTTCCTGTTCTCTACCTCCCTCCTTTGAGAGAGATGTTTAACTTCCAGCTTAGTCACGGTTTCCACCAACATTTGGTAAATCCGCTTAGATTAATGTACCCTTTTTCCAACAGGCTGCTTGAGCGAAAGTCCTCCCCTCCATGCCTTTTTTCCCCCCCTTCATGTACATAGTAATGCCCTTTCCCTCTTTCAGAGATTTGTTGTGACCCGATTAACAGTCATACCTTGCTCACTCCTAATCCTCTAACTGACGTACCACCTCCTTCCTCAATTTGGACGTTTTTAATTACTTTCCCCTTCTCTTTCTCCCCTTTTTAATCGATCCTACCTTCCCCTCTAAGGTGAGCCTTCGGAACCTGAGCTAACTAGCGATGCAATTCCTGCCCCCCTTCGCCAGGTGAGGAAACCCTGACAAAAAGCCTGCACGCAGGGAGTGAGATAGTGTAGTAAGTACCGAGCTTCCACTCCCTTTGAAAGATCCACTCCCTACCAATTTAACAGCAAAAGAGCCCGGCCTTTATTATCTTTTATTGTGGATAATTCCCCTTAGTAGTGACCATGCAAAAGGAAAATGTCCCCTCCCTTCCCCTTTGATAGTAGACCTCTGTCCTGAAATTGCCAGTGTTTATAGAAGCCCCCCTGCATTAAATTGTAGTGGCATTTTCCGTCCTCTCCCTTAATGACTTTATCCGTATTGGCGTAAGCTCCAGCCACTCCTCCCCCCCCGTCATGTCTTTCACGAGTAACGGCTTTTTCCCCCTTTCCCCTCATCCCCAACCATTTCAGTAACTCTCCCTGCATGGCTTGACGATACGTCCTCCCCCATCTACTCCCCTTTTTTTTTTTCCTTATATTCATTTTTGGGATCGAAAACGAGGCCCCCCAAGCCGTTGGGCTGCTCCTATTTTGCCAAATGACAACCCCCCCCCTCCCCCATTCCCAAGAAGACAGTAAGCCTCCTCGTATGAGCACCGCACGTCAGAATCTCTTCTCCTTCCCTCCGTCGATAGAAAGAATCGAGTCCTCCCCATTACGGTCGATCGGGCAAATACTTCAGTCTGTCCTCCTCGTTTTGTATCTCCCAGGCTTTTTTCCCAGGGACCCGAGGAGCGTCCACTGATGTAGTCCGATGGAACACTGTGTATTCGGTTAGATTTATGGAGTAATTTATTTTCACCCCATTAGGTGAAGGTTGCAAGCTCTGTTTATTCTGAAAAGGTTGTTCTCCCCGAACCCACTTGGCGCTGACTCTTATGGATTGCTCCCAGTTTCCCATGTTATTGTCTTCGCCGAACTTGCCGCTTTCAACCCAAGGACAAAATAGTCCCCATTTGATCGGAGTTCCTCCGCCCAACATCCCCTGAGGCATCGCAAATTACGTCAAAATTTAGCTTTGAATTTCTTCCCCAATCCAGTCTGTTCTCCACAAGCCCCCTCACTACCCATTGACCCGCCTCCTTGCATTACCTATCAACGAAAACCAATGCCGCTGCGGTTCGGCGTACCGCCCCCCTCTTAAGTAACCAAAGATAACCCCCCTCAAAGGTGCACTTGAAAACGGCCTACTCTTTCACTTATAGAGCCCTCCGTTGGCTGACATAACTCTTGGCCTCAGTATTTCCCTAACCATTGTCTTAGTCGTACCTGATCCTTTCTCCCAATTTGTCGTTTTGCCCCGTCTCCCCTCTTTGTGAGTTGAGCAGGAAAATTTATCAAGGCTCAATCCGAAATAGCCCAACCCTCTCTTCTTTAATCCTAAGTTGTTGTTGTGATTAGTTGATTTTAATGAGATTTTCCTTTAAAAGTGAGAGAAGTTCGCTTGTCTAAAAAGTTTTGAGAGGGATCCCTACATGAGTTTCCGCAGATGTCGGGAACTATAGCAAAGGTCGAAAGGACGAAAAATTTTCTGATGAACGTTAGGAAATACAATGGGCGTTTCACTCCACCTTAGAAGTCCAGATTACTCTGCGCCGCTAAGGTGACCCCGCGTTACAAGTTTTAAGTCCCCCCTTTCCCGCTCTTGATTGCGGTTTATTCGTACCCCCCCACTTTGCTGGAAAAGAGAGGCCTTTGGTCTTCCTGTTTTTCCTTCTTCTGGGTAGTTTTAGATTGCTTATATGGAATGATTCCTTGCTTCCGGGACAAAACGAACACAGAGAGTCACTGCGGAACGAAAATTAGGGAAGGATGTTTTTCTCTCGAACCAGAGACCAGCCCAGAGGGAATTGGGTCCATTGGGTGGTACGCACCTCGACTCCCAAACACTGACGTACATTTCAAAGTTTTCTACAAACAAGGGGCCTACCCCTGCCCGTGTGGACAACCTCTCTCGGGAAGATAGGGTAGCGGCATGAACACCCCTTCATCAGAGGTTGATGGCATCAATATTTGCGCCCCTTTTATACCCACGCCCCCCGAACGTTTCTGTCCCACTTCGCAGCTTGCATTGACCTCCCCTGAAATTTGGTAACGTGCATTCTCAGAGAATAACCATGCCGCTCTCGAGATTCTCCTCACGCCCTCTGGATCTCACCCCCCGATGATGCAATACCATTTATGCGAGATGCTGTCTCTCTCAGAGGGCCCGCTTCGGTCACGAAATGATAGATGGGGTTCTTTTTGCAAGATCTCAGCGGCACGGTGGTGTGTTTTCTCCTTCTCCAGAAGGTTTTTCGCGCACCCCGTGCTCTTGCACCCCCATCGTCTCCCCCTCTGAATGAGAGTTCAGATTGAAGCGAAGGAGTTTGATGAATGAACGTCCCCGTGTGTTGTTCCCTATCAAGAACCTGAGTAGTTTAGTTTGCCTTACCGCAAAGGGGGCTTGAAGTCGGGTTTTCGAAAGGGGCTTCCGCGCTTCTCCCTCCCCCCCCCGTAACCGGCCAATACAATTAGGAGGAACGTTCGCTTCTCCTGACCATAAGGAGAGGGATTTTTTCTGAAGACTGACAGCTTTAATACTAGGTCCTTCACATCCCTCTCCTTTTCTAACCAGCCTTGTCCACCACTGGTCTTACATCCACAAATCCATGTAGGGACTTCCGCCCTTTGGAACAGTGGCTTTTTCCCCCCTGGAGCTCGGAGAGTTATCCCCTCTCTCTTTTCCATATCTATCCCCCTGAATGCCAACCTGCGTAATTTCTCACCAATTCCCCTCTAAGAATTTGCTTTTTCTCACTTTCTCCCTGACGATAATGTTTCCTGTCGCCGTGCTGAAGGACTTCTACTCTTGGCCCTAGATGAACTCTTCTCCCTGGCAATTCTTCACCCCTACCCAAGGGCGTCTGGTTTTCGTCAGTTCGATTATGATTCATCCTTCCGGAATGTTACGATCAGCTCTACTGTTCTTAAGACCCTCCTTTTTGATTTTTTTTTGTTTTTTTCTTTTTTTGTCACCTCCAATCGGAAATTTTTTAAATGAAGCCCTTGAGGCTTTGATCCCGCCTAAGGAAGCCGTGACTGTGTTTTCCCCGTGAATACAACCTAGTTTTTTCTCCCTTACTTTTTATATTTTCCATCCTCTCGTTGTTTTCTGAATTGCTCGAACCCTCCCTTCTTTCACCGGGGACCCTCCTTTTGACCCTTCCTCTGAAACCACAACGGTTGCTTTCTCCTCCCGTTTCTTCTTGCTTTTCGTAAATTGTTAATTTCACATCGAAGCACTGTAACCGATTGTCCTTCCCCCCTGCTCCCCTGCTAACATCCCAGCTATCCGGCATCAAACCTGCTAAGACTCCTTCGTGCGGGAAAAGCACGCCAGTCCCTATCTTAATATAGACCATTATTCCCTTAGCTTAATTCCGAACCCCAGGCATCTCTACGTTAGCTTTCCGGACAATCCCTCTCCCCTCGACATGAGTATAGCCAGGCTTGTCCCCAGATTCTTTTGTTAAACCGCCTTTTCACGCCGATCGTGCTTTCTGTCTACTAAAGCCTTTGTTTCTCTCATAGCCCCATAACGCCCACGTTCACGTCGGCATTCCCTGAATTCTTGTTTTGAGGAAGGACCTTGCCCTCGCGTATTGAGAAATTACCCATTTCACTTAACTGGCTAGTCCCAGGCTCTTTCGTATTCACAATTTCTGCCCCCCCCAGTGTAACGAGAGTACACTCAGTACCCCTTACAAAAACTCTAAGCCCTTGGGAGTGGGGGGGGAGATAGCCTTATCCCCCTTTATCTTCTACAATTCCCAGCGCGCAAAGACATACTCAGACTTTTTTCCCCTTACCCCATCATGGGACCCCCTTTCCCACTTATCCGGAGTCATCTGAAATCTCCTCAGCAAGATTAAGGTCCATGCACCTTTTTTCATTTTTTCCTGGCAAGATATTTTTCTTACCTCACTTCCCCCAAGAGTGGCCGTTGACCTAGTCCTTTCACCCCCCAAGAGAATTCTGTTTTTTCTTTCCCCCTTCTCGTACTAACCCCGCGTAATCTGCTCCTATCTCAAGAACCATCCCTCACTAGTCTTCATTGCTTCCTTTCTCTGCGAACAGAACGGTCTCCGAAACCGTCATTCGGTTCTTGATGCAAAACTTTGCTCCCGCCCTGGATTTGTATTCCCCTTTCCTCAACGGGCCCTGTTAGAGCGGTCTCAGACTTGGCGAACGGTAGCTTTTTAGCGCTATGATGGCCATAACCTATTTCCTTCCCCTGTGCGCTGACCCGTATCGCGTGCGCCTTCCCCCTAATGATATTGGTATGAGAACTTCCAGAACCCCCATTAGGGCGTTTCCCCACACCAACTTTTTCATGTCCCACCCTTGGACCCAATAGGCAATATTTGGAGGATTTCCCCGAACCCCACCCCTCCCTGAGCCCTCGAGGCAGTGCCGATCCCCTTTGGCGCGGGTAGGGATAAAACCTCAAGCGCCCCCCCCTCTCAAAAAAGACACGCCACCCCTCCCCTTGTAATCCCCCCCCTGAACAAATGTTACCCCCCCTTTCTGTTCCTGGTCGCCCAGAGGTGTCCCTTTTTTCCCCTCCCTTTTATGAAACGTGGGAACTTTTCGTTACGTATGTTATATCGCCTTCCCTACGGTTGGTGGACCGCCGGATGAACCCCCTTGAAAAGAACAGACCACGAACAAAACTACCCTTTCGTCTCTCGTGGACCCCCCTAGAAAGTCAGCCCTGATCCCCCTCAATCCCCGAGAAGGTAAAGCCCCTTTCACCCCCATCCTCAAATATATTAATGTTGGTGTTGTGGGAGAATTTCCTTCCTTATGTGATTCCCCAACCTTCCCATTTTTTTCCTCGGCTCGATTTCCCCCCAACCCGGGATCGTACCTGACACCCCCTCTACTCTCCAGGTCCCTAAGAAAGTGTCTTACAGTTTGATATCCCGAAGATTCTTAGGGCTTCTCATGGTCCCGGTCAACTTTTTTGACGCGATACGGTGCCGCTCTTCTCACGTTTTTCTTACCCGTTTAGGGAACCATGTGGATATTTCTTGAATCCCTATTGTGAGTTTTCCCTACCCTGGGAAATTTGGAGCTGTAATGTGCCTGGCATTCAAAGATTTTATTTCGATGTGGCTTGGAGATTGGTCCCCTACAGATTTCTTTCCCTTTCACCGATCAACCTCTTGGATCCCTCTCCAGCTGATCATCTCTTATATCTTCCGGACCACTCTTTGACATTGTTCGGGTCCCTTGTGGGCCTGGCCCTTTTCGGCACCCTCCGACACCTACTTTTGCGGACCCCTTGGGAGAGAACATTTTCCTCCAGAACAGATCAGCAGTTGAGGGCGAGGAGCCCGTCCTTTATGTTATGTAGGGTGATTGACTTTTCCAAATTACCCAGTCTGCTGGCCCAAAATATTCTCCCCCCCCTAATAACCGCCCTCCGACTTGATTGGTCCAAGTACGATTTACCCCCCTCTTCTTCAGCAACTAGTTCTTTGCCCTGATTGAATTGTGCAAAACGCATGAAGTACCTCTCCCCTGCTTCCCGAGTATTTTCCCTCCTAATGCCGGTTTTCTGGACCGTTATCGACGATTTTTGTAGCCGACCCTCGTTTTATGACGTGTCGATGTGGAATTTTGGGACTCTACTTCCCCTAATTTGGCAATAACTTTCTTATGGATTCCGGTGCCTGGAAGGGCTGACATAGCCCCCGCTCGCCAACCCCCACCCCCTCCCCTCCCCTCCCTCCCCTCTCTCTCCCATTCCCCGACCCCGCTCCCCCCATCCCCCCACGTACACCCCCACCTCTCCCCCCCTCTCCCGTTCTTCTCTCCCCCCGTCCTCCCCTCCCTCTATCAATCCTCCCCTCCCCCCCCTCCCCTCTACCCCTCCCCCCCCTTCTCACATACTTCCACCTCCATTACACCCCAGTCCCTCCCTCTGGCTCGCGAGGGTCACGTCCTCTTCAGACTCTAAGAGAACGCCACTTTCCACCACAGGATAAATCCTGTCGATTAAAAGCCATGGCACTAAGGTTTAGGTTCATAGGGATCACTAATGCACGGTTTAATTCAGGATCAGTTGACAGTACGTCCCGGTCCAGATGTTGAAGACGCCTCTAAGGGTTGCCGTTGGGAGTACCCACTAGAAACTGGTCCCGTAGGTGCAGGACTCGGAGCTTGCCTCCAAGGGCAACCCGGTGGTACTATGCCGGTGTCGGTTATTCGATCTCCCCCTGGAATGTCTTGGAAAACCCTTTGCTCCCGATTCTCTGCTCCTTCCCAGAAAGGTTTATTTTTTTTTTTTTTTTTAAACAAGCCTGGTCCAGGTAATCCACAACACCCTTTCCGTTTTCCGATGGTGTTAACCTTTTTTTTACCGGTTCTGTCTTACTCCCCGTTAGTTAGTATCAACTAGTTTCAGCCCCCCTCCCTTAAATCCCTAGTTTACCATGGAACAATGCGAAAAATAATGCTCTTCCTCTCGAGATTTTAGGAACATCTACTGGGGAGCTTTTTCCTAAAGTACTCCTCCCTAGTTCAGTTCTCCGATGTTTAATTCCGGCCTTCCCCCCTTCCAAACTGGAGGATTCCGCCGTTTGACTTTCCCCCTTATGCTGCTCAGTCCGTCAAGGTCCCATTTCTTCCTCTTTAAGCCCTTCCCCTCGTCAAAGACTCATGCTTTTTGTTTCTCAGCAGACCGTTGGGCCTTTCTTCCCTCCTCTTCCCCGGACTAGGTTTCACCCCCTTGTCACCGGTGGAATCCCCAATCGTTTTTCTCGTATATCCTCTCCTAATGAGTTGGGTTTGTTTTCGATAGTTTTCAACCAGACGATGACCCTGACACCAGTTTTTATGACTGTCCTTCTTGTCGAATGCTAAACTTTCCCCTTCTATAAAGTTCTCATGATGATTTCCACTTGTACCTAGTGAGAAGCAAGTCAACGTCCCTCTTTTTTCCGTACCCTCCCTTGAGCCATGATTCCCCCGCATAGTTGCCTCAACTGCGAACCGAACTTTGTTGAACTCTTGGAAAGAATTGAATCCCTTAATTACCCCTCAGGAAACTTACTATGACTTTCATCATGTCACGTGAATCCTACACCCTTTTCTTTTTTTAATTGAAACTCTGAGCACCCTAAAAGTTTATCTCCCGGAGTGCAGTCAAAAGACGTTTTTCAAGGGACTGATTTTCTGCGGAACCCCCCCTTTATTCCCCGTGTTAGACTGGCTAGACCCCGGTGAACAGCCCCTTCAACTTGAGGCCTGACCTTCTTCTCCTCGTTGTTCGTAGGGCCCATTGCCGGCTTCGTTGACATCCCCATTAACCCTTACGGATTTTTCCAATTGCTCACATAACAAGGGGTTAACAGTATTTCCGATGTGCCTTAGACTAGCAAAATGTTAACACTTGTGATTAACTGGTCCCTCATATAACCCCGGAGAACACCTTATCTACCTTGAAGCACCAGCGAAGCACCTACCCATCAAATTTCTTCACTATTAACTGTATTTTTTTACGGTTCCTCAACTCTCTCTTTTCTCCCTTTAACCCCCTCATGGGACTCTCCCTGATAACCTTCTTACATTCCCTATTAGAATTTGTGTAATGTCCCCCCCAATAGTCATATTTCCATTTCCCCCCCCCCCCGAAGTTGTTTCCGATGAATAGAGGGCATACCATCAACATCGATCATTCCCCAGCCCCGCCGAGTATCTCGCTCATCTTCCTTAATATCTTTTCTTCCTGTAGATTGCGCAGGTCCTGAAAAAGGCCGTCGATAATTAAGATCTCAACCCTGCCCCCCTAATAGGCTGTTAACCTTTCCAATAGCTTGTCTGGCTATCGATTGAAATATTCCGCGTGATTTAGTTTGTCCTCCGATTTTGACCTATTCTTCAGTTTGCTCCGCTGGAAAATTATCCCTTAGAAATTCAAAACGGGTGAGAGGGCTATTCCCTCCCCCAGGGAGTGGAGCTTCCAAACGGGTTGCCCCCATAGTCTGTTCCTGGAGGAAGTCACAAATTTTGACCCCGTACAACCCGAAGAAACACCAAAGTTCAATTCCCCCTTCGAGGACTTGCCCCTCCCCTCCAACTGGAACTGCAGGCAGGAATGCTAATAGTTAAAATCATTTTATCTTGAGTTATAAACATAGATCTCCCACTTGGAAATGAGCACCCCACCATCGAAAAAGCCCTCTCTTTTTGATTTTTTATGACCCCAAGGGTCGTTTTAACCACGGTTACTACCACGCAAAACATCATTCCTTTAACCTCCTTTCCATCCACGTTGGATCGAAATTTCCCTGAACCGCTCTCTTTTTTTTTAACCTCGTCCCCCCCAAGGTTTTTTGTACCGCAGACTCTCTCAGTTCTCAATAGATACCCCCCCCCCCTACCAGGCTTCTGTAATTCTATACATCGTGAGTACCCCGAACTCCCGAGAGAATCAGCTTGACCGAGTCATCCAACTCTAACCCATACATATATTTTTTAACTTTTTTTTTGGAGATATGATTTTTCCTGATTTCTGCTTTGAGCCAGTCCCTTCATTCTGCCTGCTCAACGGGCTCGTTTGCCCCGAGCGACCCAGAGTTCCTCCGTGAGAACGTTTTTCCAGAATGTGAATCCTTCGGTGGTTTTTCCTGAGAGGGCGGCCCCCTTGTTCTGGACTGAGATGTTTCTGCCCGATAGGCTTCTTTTCAGTACGTGCGGGCAAATTTTGTTTTTACTCCTGGTTGTGCGTTCCTCAATTAAACGGTGACAGCTCCGCTCCTACTGGCATTAAAGGCGGCGGGTTGTGGAGTGATTTTTCTATGATGAGCTTCAACATAAAACTATGACCCCCCCGTAAACCCCCCGTTTGCTCGTCAAGAAATCTATTCCAGGAGTAGTTTGACCCCCCTCCCCCCCCCTCGTCTAAGAAGACTGACCCTCCTCCTTTTCTCCATTTCGTGTTTATTTCACAGCCCGGGCCTGAATCTCAGCCCCACGACCAGTAAAATCGGGTGGACTCCGGTTTGTCCCTATTCCCAACCAGTTTCCGAATAGCCACACGGCAGAAGTGCCATTCTGACCGAGCTCTGCTCTTCTTTTTACATGCTGATTTTAGGTAATAAATATCGGCCCACTAAACAGCTCCAATTTGAATTTTATGATGAACCCGAATGTGATCTCCTTTTTGCTTCCTTTCCCCCCATTTTTTCCGATGAATACAAATCTAACGCTGACTGATCAATCTCCCGCTGAATGAAGTTGTCTTCCTCTCCCAGCTAGTGTCCCAGTTTCACGCCCGTATCATTTAGTATTTCATCCCGGGCGTCTACGGATACGTTTGCCCTCCCTGATATATGGAGGAATTGGCACGCTTCTCTTTGAGTCTGTGTTTTTCTTCTCTATATATCATCTCGTCGAGCACCCCAATTCTTTTTTTTTTTCCTTTGAAGTAACTTTATCCCCTCCGCCCCCCTGCCCTTTCTTTTTTTCTTTGCCCCAAGTTTCAGAGTGTGATGCCCTTTTCCCCCCATCCGCTCGGGAACCCCAGTGAAACTCCCCCCTCTCCTATTTCAGGAGGAGGGTTCTGGTGAATCTTGACAATTTAAATCAGACTTCATGTGGGTCCGATAATGATGACTGGACACATGACAGGTATACCCTATGGAAAGTTCTGTTACCGAAATTGGAACCAGGGCTCTGTTTCCCCAATTTTCTTTTTCCGATTCACTCTTACCCTAATAGCAACTGGTATTCCTTTAGACCTTTCTGGACAATGTACCCCGTATTTTTGTGCACCAACTTACTGGAGACCTGCATCTAGGTGGGAACTAACCCCTTTTTTCTCCCCATGGGATTATTAATCCTGGTTAGTTTAATAGAGGTAAGCATATAAAGTCATTGCACGGCGTTCCCTATTTGTCCCACTCGTTTTACGCAGGGTCTCTTATCTCTTTAAACCCTTTTTGCTCAAGTTGTAAGACGGGCCCCCTTTGAGTGCTTACTTTTTCGACTCCGTCAGTGGATATGAAGCCCGGCCTCCGGTTTGCCGGAGGGCCACGAACATTCCCCCAACGTTCTTCATTCCGGTTGCCGCCAGGCGGCGATGTTATCAGATCCGTGATTTTTTTCCGTCCCCTCAGTCCGTCTCTATTTTTATATTAAGAGGTACCCCCCCCCCCCCCCCACCCCCAGCCCCCCCAAACTTCCCCCTAACTGGAGCCTGTCCCTCACTTTGGGAAAGCGAAATCTGCATTTCCAAAATGTGTACCACGTAACCCTCCCATTGTGTATAGCTGC
>Ga0179593_1575742_pt1 | contig 10772 bp, 13 predicted proteins | sample CZODoug2_1_08_16_FD_185931 | JGI IMG/M metagenome (GOLD analysis project Ga0179593, IMG submission 185931) | Vadose zone soil fungal communities from Angelo Coast Range Reserve, California, USA - CZODoug2_1_08_16fungal (PacBio error correction) | ecosystem: Environmental > Terrestrial > Soil >... | reverse complement strand
TTTTTGCGAGTCCTCCCCTCTGAAGTTGGAGTTATATCCTCTGGTATGCGATGATATCGCGATTTTTTTTGGCCGCGACCTCTTTTCCCACACCCCCTTTTAGTTATCCGGATTTCTTCGTGTTCACGCTTTTTCTCCGAATCCCCTGTTCCTTTCTCTGTTTTAAATCGAACTATAGGCTGCCGGTTTCTGGAACGCTAAGGTACTTTTTTTCCTCACCTTTCGCGCGGCCCTCTTTCCCTCACTTATTACTTGCGACATCTCCTTTAACGCAGATTACATTTCCCCATCCCTTCCAAAAGGCCCCAGCTTCCTTCTTTTTAGTATGACTTCCCCCCCCCCCCCCACCAAACAATTCTCCCTTGCTTCACGCATGTGGAGGAAACCATCTTTCGAAACTATTTTTTCCTTTTCCTTTTCCGGGCAAGTCCAATTTCCTCCTCCCCATTTGAAGGTGAGTTCTTCCCCTTCCATACGTTGTGGTTGCTTCCCCCATTAAGTTCGAGCGGCGTGAGCCTTATTAGGTCCCAACCCCCCTTCTTTCATTTTGCGCCCCTTTTGGGATTTTGTCCCTTTTCTCATTGCACCTCCCCCCCCCAGATGATTGAGAAGGAACTTTCGCCGCAAATTCTAAACTTTCCTTCTCTCTTATTTTCTCAGAACCTGCCTTTCCCTAATTTACGCCCCCTGAATAGAGATTTCCATATTTTAATAATAATCTTTTTTTGTTCTGAGAGATAAAACTTAGAGAGTCCTCCGTTTCTCCTATTGCCCTTTCTGCCAGAAGGCCCATCCCCTTGCTCCTGCTTACAGAAGGAACTCAGATTTTCTTTGTCCGAAGGGACCTTAGAACTTCCTTTTCCCTTTTTTCTGCTAAACCGAAACCTTTTCCCCCCCGCGCAAAATCCTTTCTATTTGCAGACAGTCCCTGTTTTTGATAGAGATCCCATTAGAAACCTTCCAAAGGCCTCCTTTAGAATCCCCCCCCCCCCAAACGTTCTGATCCCTTCACTAACAATTTTTTCAATGGGCCCCTTTTTTCTTTGAATGGAAAGGTGATCTTTTTGCCTGTCAAAGGACCTATCTTCCGCTAATCAGGACGTCCTTTTCCCCCTCATAAGAGATTTTCATCCTCCCCCCCCTTTTCCGTGTAGGCTACGTAGCTTTAATAATACGTTTGCGTCCTCTCCTTCCCATCATGAATCCTTGCGCGAGTATTTTCCGACGCCTATGCGGGAAACCAACTCCCTGCGCGATTTCCTTTTGAGTCCATTCCTATATCTCTTCCCCCTCCACTTTTTCAAATTAGGCTTCCCCCTCCCGAAAGAGTGCCCCCCCATTTCCGATACAGGAAGTTCCGTGAGAGGAAACAACTTCAGGCAAGGAATTATAGAAAGGCTTACCTCTTTCACCTTTCCCATGTCTTTTTTGGTGTGTTGTAAACTTCCCCCTCTACCTCCACCTCTTCCCCCCGTCCTCCGACCCTTTTATTTTTTGATAGAGTAAGAGATTTTCTCACTGCCGGCATTTTCCCCTGCCTTTTCTCCTCTCCCTTTTGTGGGTAATGTCTCTCCCTCCCAACCAACTTTATCCCGAGGTGCTTTCCGTCCGCAGAGAAAACGTCTTTTTAGTAGTTTGACGAAGAATCGCCCCTTAACGGCTTCTTTTTTTTTTCCTTCCGTTTTCCCATGTTATTATTTTGTTTGGGAGTTCATTTTCCAACACTTTTCCCACGTCCATTTGCGCGATTGTTTCCCCCCTCCATATTTTCATTAAAACAACCTTGGGAATTCCCCCTTCCCAGACTCCCCTTTCAACGTTCCCTTAGGCGGTTGAATTTGAGGTCGTATTTCCGCTCATCCCTTCCTGGCTTCTTTCCCCCTCAGAGGGCTCTTTTTTCATTTTTCGATTTTTTTCATCGTGAATTTCACCGCCAAATGTTAACAGAACTCCATCGTTACAACCTTTTCAAATTTCCCCCCCCCCTGCCCTCTCAGTTTTCCCCTTTTTTTGCAGTTTGAGACCCCGTTGATGGTTTACGGACCGCTCGGCCTTCGAGAATCCCTCAAGTTCCCCCCTTTACATTTTATGCCTTCGCGGCTCGGCGCTAGCAACAACCCCCCCCATTATCTATGCACAAGACCAATCTTTGTCAGAATTATCCCTTTCCTTGATTGTTGCTCCTTCTATCCTGACTTAGTACGAAGACTTTGCCTCTAGATTTCTTTTCCAGAGTTCTCCCCCCTTTCCGTTCTGATACCTTTTAAGCCTCCATCCCTTTCTTTCAAGAAGGACTTCCGAATATGCAATTCTTCGGTTCCTCCGCCGTGGCCGGGAATGACTGTCCCCTTCTTCTGGATTCCCCCCTCCTTTCCTCTCGGCTTCAGCAATGTCCCCCTTTTTTTTGATGGCCCTCGTTTGAAAGTCGCCAATCCAAAAGTCGCTTCAGTGTCCGGGCGTACAGTCTTCCTTTCCATTTCGAAAAACACTTCTCCCTCCCCCCAGAACCTCCTGAAAGTCTCCTTTAGCGTCCTTTGTTTTTATTGATGCTTCCAGCAACTAAGCTCGTTCGGCAATATTCCAGAAAAGTGAGCAGATTTTATTCTTGTTTAGAGTAATTCCCTTTACTCCCTCTCCTACCTTCCTTTGATCTTTCGAGAGTTTTTCACAGACTCGGCCGCGGGAAGTTGCTCGGAATCGGGACTTTCTAGGAGAAGAGGGGTATCGTCTTCCTCTATCTATTTCTTTTTTTAGAGAGGATTTCCTCTTCCCCCCGTTATAACGGATGACTTTTCCCCCTTGCAAACGGTAGCTCTTCTCTGATCTGCACCGCGTCCCTCAAGTTGGGAATTTCCTCTTTTCTCCCTAGGAGAACTTTCTCTCACTTCTTTTCCCTATCCCCTTTTTTCACGTCAACTCGACCTTTTCCCTCGTCTCACGCTTTTGCTCACTTCGCGTTTTTTTCCTTCTATTGATGAGGATTTTTTTTCCTTGGTTCCCAAGACTTTCCTGCTACTTGTTTCTTTTTTTCTTTTTCCTCACTTGCCGCTCCTTTTTTACAGCGCCTCCTGCATTCCTGCGGCCATGGCCGCAAGATCAACGGTCCCTTTCCCACCTCAACCTTTGATTCCCTCTCCCCTTTTTTTTACCCCGTTCCTTCTGGCAGCTAGCGCCGCGCTCGAATCGGGCAGGTCCACTTTCCCTCTGAACTTTGCCTTTTCTTGTCCCTATCCTCCACCTTATGAGCGCCTTTCCCTCAGACCCTCTCCAAACCCTGTCTACTTCGACCCAACCTTGTATTCTGTTCACCTGACATGGACTTGAAGAGGAAGCTGCCTCTCAGAGTTTTTCCCTTCCTCCCTTGAGAGCCGTCTTTTAATTTTAAACCCCACTCTTTCGAATTGATAGACGAATCCCTCCCTTCACAAAGTTCTGTTATTGTTTTTATTTTTCTAGGTTTTTTCCGGACTATATTCTTGACTTCTTGTTCACCTCCCGATGAATTTCCTTTCGTCCAAACCCTATAGCAGGTTACCCATTCATCCCCTGATTCAGTTACTAACCAAGGACCTTCCAACCCCTCCCCTCCCACTCCTGGGTTTCCGCCCGATCCTTCATTCCCAAGATTTTTTCAAGTTTTTGAAATTTACCTCGCGGGAAAGTTAAACGGTGACTTGAATACTTATAAAAAGACCCCCTGGCCATCCTTTCCAACCAGACACTCCCCCTAATTTCTTTTCACCTATTCCTAATAAAGCGTTTTATGCTTCCTTCCCCCCTCCCCTTTTGTTAACTTTTTCCCCTGCTTCCGTGTAACAAATCTCTGATCCCCCTTCCCGATGGATTTTCTCAAAAAAATAGGACCTCTTCCCAGATACGTGCCCACTAATTAGTTGGCTGCATTCATCGTTAAAATACTTTTTTTCCCAATAATTTTTGAGGCCCCCCTCACTTCAAGTTTTGCTCTGTGGTATTGATAATGGCTCTTTTTGGTCCGCGAACCTCCCAACCGATAGGCTGGTAGGCGTCCCCCCTCGTTAGGATTTTTTTTTATTTGCCTGTTCCTTCTCTCATAGAAACCCCCCCCGGTTTATGGTGAAAATTCCGGAACCGCACGCTGTCCCTTTCTCGGAATTCTTACGCTTCTTGGACTGACCTAAGAACTTTTTTTTCCCTCCCAGACTTTAAGCGCCACCTAATACCATCTGACTCGGCTGAGACACCTTTTCTTAAAATAAATAATTTTTTTCCCCTTCTTGAAGTTCCTTCCGGAACATTTCCCTATTTTTACGACCCTCCCCTCCTTACTTGACACCCCCCTCCACAGAGATTACCCCCTTTAAAGGCCTGAAATTCTGTTCAGGTACTACTGCCCCGCTTATTCAGTTCTCCGATGGTCCATTATGAGAGAGAGCAACCCCCATCCCAAGACGTTCTCTCCCCATTTGACGCCCTTTTCCTCCCTCCACTAATGGCACTCTCCTGCAAATAAATTAGCCTGTAAATCATTAAGGAAGGTTCCTCCCCCCTCTCAAATGGATGTTGCCATTCGGGTACATCCTTTTCCGAATCCCTCCCGATATTCTCTTTCCCCCGTTTATATCTAGATTTAATTTTTTTCGGAGATAGCGATATGCGTCCTAATTCAATTCTTCCCTAGTTTTCTTCAAAGAAAGTGCCTTCCCGGTGCTTGCCTTTCCATCATTACGGTTTTCCTTCCGTCCCTTTCCAGTAGTAGTGCTTTAAAAAGAAAAAGTCTCTCCCCCAATACCCAGTGTTCTTTCTTGCTGCCTCACCCTTTTTGCCTGCGCACACCGCCCGGTTTTAAACACCTCCATAGAATCAGCAGACTCCCCACGTTTCCCCAAGAATGAAATCCCGCAATGGGAATTCCTTCTTTCTTGAACTTTCCGATGCCGTTCCGTTTTCCTATCTTTGTTATTTCCCCCGAGAAATAGTGTTAGTGTGATGGTCCGATCCCATTTCTTTTCACTTTCCTTCCTCTTGATTGGTGCGAATGTCCCCTTAAGTTCGTGCCCCTCCCCATTCGTACCGGCTCTCCGAGACTTTCCCAAGTAACTGGTCAGTTGAGGAAAGACCCCGTAGCACCTCCCAGAATTGATCAACAAGGGGGTCCAGGGGGCAAAAAAAAAACTCAGTTCTTGAACCACCCTCGTAAATTTGTTTACTTCCCTCTTCTTCGCTGCAAAAACTCCTCCTGATTGATTATCCGTGCTGTCCCGCCCCCTGTCCAGTTTGGTTCCCCAAATGATTTGCAGAAACTCTTCCCTCTGAACGACCGCGCTATTGAAAATTTCTTGCCCTCTATGTTTGTATCTGAGAGTTTGTAGCCCCCTCTCCCTGAATTTGCAGCATCCTTGTTTATTTCTGACCTTTTTCCTCAGTTTTTTGAAACCCCTCCCATACCCCCCCGTGAGCCCCTCCCCCTTTTCCCCATCAGTAAGCTCCCCCCTCCCCTTGAGGAGGTTGACGACAAGAATCGGCCTCCCGGGAAACTTGCGTACTTCTTTCCTGTTTTAATGGAAGGATTAGTCGTTATTAGTTTTTGGGAATTTTTATTGATGAGTATTATATTTCTCCGCGCCTCCCAGCAGATTGTTGCTTCGAAACGAAGATCCCCCCAAAAATTTTTTTCCTTGAAAACCTAGTCTCTGACCAACACTTTTTGAGTAGGTTTTCTAAGGAATTTTTTTCGTAGGGAGCCTTTTGATTCGCCCCCTTTTACGTTCTTCCCGTCACCCATTACAGAGACCTTCGGGTTTTTCGACTGGTTCTCCTTCAGTTAAAGACCATGCCAAGAACTTCCAGAGTTACCCTTTTCCCCCTGTTAAACCATACAGCCATCTGTGCGGTTTTGAGTCTTTTTTTTCGCGGCGGGCTTCCGGAAAGATGAAGGGACTTTTTTTCTTTTTTCCTCCTTACGAAAGTCCGCGGAAAGCTTTTCCCTTCGGCGTCTTATTTCCACCCAACATCTGTCAGTGAGATCCCCCTTCCTCAGAATGTTTTTTCCCGGTACTTTGATGACAGGGCTGAGCATTCCGTGGTGGCGAGGCGCTCCTGTAGTTTTTCTTAAGATTTTGAATATCCTGTTAGGGCCCATGCATTCCTCGTACCCCTTTCCCTTTTTGACTGAACTCCTCGATAATGAAAGAATTTTCTTCTTTTCTAGAGCCTTTTTTTTTTCTGAAATTCTTAGGATTTGTGGCCCCAGTGGCCTTTGCGGGAGTAGCAACGCCCCTTTTTATGTCCCAGTCTCTCGGCTCAAGCATATGGCCCCCTTTTCACGGAGTCAAGTCACCTTCTAGCACTCTTCCTTCCCCTCTCCCCTTCTTTCATGTATTGAGTCCCCCGATCACCACACCCTCATATAGTTAAAAGAATGTCCTTTCCTTTAGCGCACGTGCTCGACCCTTTAGTCTCCTTGACAACAAAGATCGAAGTCGAAAGAGTGGCCCTTCTCGAGTAGTAATTCCCCAACCCTTCTCTTTTTTCAGATGCTTTTTGCAGCCTTTCTTTTTTTAGACGATATTTTCTTTCTCTTGAATTTTCCCTGTGCGGGAATATTTTCACGAGGGAGACTTCCGCGGTCCTACCTCACATTTTTTTTTTTCTCTCCTCCTCCGGACCCTCCCTCCGAGTAAGAAAGATAGTGGCCCACCCGTCAGAGACAGAGTAGTTAGAAACTTGTTTCCCTCCACGCGTAAGTCTCTCTCTTACTCTCCCCCCCTTCTCCCTAGGACCCTTTTTTTCTTTCTCCGACCTTGTGGAACTTTTTTCCTGGAAATCTCTCGCTCACGCCTGGCTTCTATGTAATTTTTTGTGATTTTCTTCTTCCTTGACGGTAAGCTGTTCTTCCGAAAAGTGTTCTTTTTCATTGCCCTCGCTGGTCTTCTCTTGGGCCCACGGACAGCTCCGAGCTTGTAATCCTTAAATGGTTTTCATCCTTGCCACTTTTTCGTCGCCTCAACTTCCGGAATTGCAGATTCCATTCAGCCTCGCGGACCTTCTCTCAGACGTCCTTCCTCTCGAACTAGGTCAAGTCCAGTCCCTCCCCTCCCCTTTTTATTAATGGTTCCCCACTTTTCCTTTTTCGACGAAGTCCCTGAAATTCGAAAACCCCGCTAGCTTTTGTCTATCGCGGTACCCCCCACATCTTTTCCGTTCCCCCTCACTCCGTTGGAAAGCTCTATTCCGCGCATTTCACACTCTATGCCTTTTTGCTCTCTTCCTTTTTCCCTTTATCCCTTCTGGACCCGACCAGAAAGAGCCCCTACTCCGAAACCGACCCAGCTACTTGTCCCTTTAGTTTTTCTTTTGGTACCCTTTTTCTTGTGGTAACTTTTCTAAAATCTTCACGATTACTTCCTCTTCAAACCCGTTCTCTCTGCGCATTCCCCAGAACTGAACGTTCGCGCTAAGCGCAAACTCATTCCGGTCTCTTTCTCGCCACCTTTGGTGATCGATCAGTCCTTTCATCGGTGGAGAACAGTGTTTAGGAAAATTTTCAAACTGTACATGGACGTTCAGCCCTGTTGCCTTCAAAGCATCCCTTCTTCGCCAACAAATACTTCCGACTCCGAAACTACCTTAAGGAAAACCCTCCGTTCATTTTTTTTTCGTCACTCCTTCAAGCTTTTTTCCCCCCCCCGCTTTCCATCCCTTTTCGTTTTGGTTTTTCTCATTGTTACCCTCACGTCTCCAAATGCTTTCAGGCTCGGCCCTTCGGGTTGCCCCACCTTCGACTCGATCAACCTCTCCCGCTTGCCACTTAATCTCTCTCTGATCACCTGGGAACGTTCACTTTTTTCTTCAGGTTCGGGCAAATAGCCGACCTTGGGTTAGGTCTTTCGCTGAGTATATCGCTCCTTTCGTTTGTTCCTTTTTCGCCGCGTGCCATCATGAAGGTGTTTCCCCCGTCTGTCTTAAACCCATTTGCAAGGGACCCTCTTATTGTTTCCCTGAAATAGGAGTGTTTGAAGACAATCCCTCCCGTTATTTTTTTCAGTAAAAGCGCCCTCTGGTCCCTTCTCTTCCTGGTGCGTTGATCGAAGAAATGTAACTCCACAAATAAGTCGAACCAAGGTCTGAATGCAATGACGTCTCTCCCATGTTTTCCCCCAAGCCCTGGATTCAAAGCTATAGGCCTTCCCCCCGCGATTGACTTTCCCCGTCCTTTTACCGAACTATTTTTTTACTTCTTCCTGCCGCTTCTGCAAATTACCTCCTGCTGGCAATTGAATTTGGTTATTTTTTCCCCCTACGTTGTTTTTTTTGACCGATGCTTTTGTTCTAGTATCTTTTGCTAAGCCGGTGAGAAGGTTTTCGGCCTCTTTCTTTACCAAACATGCCTGAGGCCCAAAGAGCACGTTTTTTTATTCCCGCTAACTCCCCACTAATTTCTTCTGATGCGCCTTCCCCTTTCCTACTCCTGCGGCTTTAGCCAAGGTCCCACGCAATGGCCAGCCCTCGGCCTTCATCCTCCTCTTCTCGAAAGCACGCTCAACGTTTTTTCATCTGTTGTTGAGGAGCTGGTTCGCTAGGAGTTTCAAGTTCTTCCACCGCATATTTTTGCAAGACTTTGGTCAAGGGATTAGTTTCTTCCTGTTGGTTTGCAATCCCCAGACTTTTTTTCTTTCCGGAAAGGAAGATTCGAAGGGATTTTTTTCCGCCCCTTTCCCCTTTCTTTGCGATCTAGAACAGCCAAAAAGTTTGCGCAACCCTCACGGGCCTCGCTTCGCCTCCCTGAGGTTTTGCCTCGCGCTCATGACCATCCCCCTTTTTATCAACAACGTCCTTTCCATCGTTAGCACCACCGGAGGAATTTTTAAAAGCCACATGATTGCGTCAACTCTGAGCGGATCCCTGATTGCACTTTCTTGGAGATGCTCTAATTTTAGTGACGATGGTTTCCGGCCAGACCTTTGTGACTGCACCTAAGAATAGTGCATTTGTCCCACTTTCGCAGACCCCGTTGTCGGAAGAGTGTCAGATTTGCTTCCCCCGGGTTTCGAATCCTGTCCAAAGTTCTTCTTTCATGGAGCCCCACCTCAACATTCGTAATCCGGCAAGTAGATGATTTTTTAACTTTCTGTAAATTTCTCTTCCTCCCCAGAAACCGGCTGCTTCCTTCATATTTGATTGGCAAATAAGAACCATTGTTCCCCTTTCCCTTAGGCAATTGCAAATCCATCCGGACATGCCGTGCGGGAAGTTTGTCCTGGCGATTGCGACCCACCCCTCCCTTTTAATAGAACTCCGAAGCCTACTTAAGAACGACCCATCTGAGTTGCGGTGGTATCCATGATTTTCCTCCCCGAGCCTTCCCCTTAAGCTTACCCCCCGCAGCGCCCTGATAGTGAAAAAAAGATAAATGCTTTCCGCTTTTTGAGGTTTTTTTCCTTATTACGTCCATCCTGTCGAATCCTCCCCCCTGGGTCCTTTGAAGAGCATTTGTTTTCGGGACCTCCCGGGAACAAATTTTCAGACCCTCCCCGTGAAGCACAGCCAGATTTTTTCAGCCAAGCCTTTGAGGATTTCGCATCGCAAAACCTGTCCTGGGGTCGGGGAACTTGAAACCTTTTTCGGGGTGTTCTGACGTCTGGAACTCGTTATCTTTGTTGCTTTTTGGCTTGATTGCGTCCCCCCACGGCTACGAGTTTACCCCTCCCCATGTCCTTTCAGTTCCCTCTGTTCCATAAACCCCTTAGCCACCGCGGGGCTCCTTTGATGTCTTTCATGACGCCCCCCCCGGTGGCCTTCTTATGATAATTTTGATGTCGTCTTCTCCCCTATATCTCCTCGTCAAAATCCCTCCCCATAGGAGAGACGTTTCGTTTTTTTAAGCCGACCTCTCCGGAATTTAACCGACCCCCCCCCCCTTTTACCAGATTATCCCCTCTTTCCCCCCGGCTACCAAATTCTCCCTAAAGCAATTCACGGTTTTCTTTTTTTATTCTCTCCCCCAACTATGGAGGGCTTTTTCCCGGATTAGTACTCTCTCTTCAGACGCGACCGACCCCGTCAGCTCTCGAAAGATTTTCAGCGGCGTTCTTTTCTTTCCAACACCCCAGTATATGTCTTTCATGCCTCCCCAGAATGTTTTATCAGCGTCCCTCGCTTCCGCTGATCTGATGGTTTACGCATATTCCTCTTTTCGTCGAATTTTCAATAAGCTCCTGTGCTATCCTGCTCTTTCCAACAGGATTTCGCTTATTCCTGACCGGGAGTTCGTGATCCCTCCCTCCTCTCTTCTCCCCTTCTTCTTCCCGCGTTCCGAGCCTCTCTGAAGATGCAATTTCCTGTGGAAGATCTTTTCAGGGTCCCTTTTAGCCCCTCCCTGGCGACTTCCCCCGCGATTCGATTTTCAAGCCTTCTATGTGTCTTCTTTAACTTCTTAAGACAAGCTCAAAGTGAAGACCCCCAGTAACGTCGGGCGTCTCGAAAGCGCCCGGCTGACAGTCTTGTTGACCCCAATCTCCTCCCCTGAAAGATCAGTTAAAAGAATTCAATTTCCCCCTTTAAGTGAGCTCCAGTGCGCGCTCTCCTCTTGTCGTTCCAGACAACCCCCGTGATCCTATCGGCTCTTTCAGTTAGACCCATCTCCCGGCTCCAAGTGCCTGATTTATAGTCTTTTTTTTAGTAATTCCCCCCCACTACGCCTCGAGCGGTCCCCCCATGAGAAATTTCTTCCTCTCTTGCGAGGAAGCTGGCCTTTTTCACCCTTCATCTTGCTATTTCCTAGGGAGAGGAGG
>Ga0179593_1535868_pt1 | contig 10772 bp, 11 predicted proteins | sample CZODoug2_1_08_16_FD_185931 | JGI IMG/M metagenome (GOLD analysis project Ga0179593, IMG submission 185931) | Vadose zone soil fungal communities from Angelo Coast Range Reserve, California, USA - CZODoug2_1_08_16fungal (PacBio error correction) | ecosystem: Environmental > Terrestrial > Soil >... | reverse complement strand
TTCTGCTTTGTCCTAGCAATGCTATTTTTTCCCTCCTCGGATTGCTCCGGCGGCCGACTGTTCGAGAGGTGGACTGTTCCCCCTCCACTTTGCTAATTTTCCCGCTCCCCGCTGTGTCCTCCGGCGCCTGTTCCTTGTTGACTTTTTTTGCCGGATCTCCCTTCCTTAACAAGTTTCATCGCGTGCGTGCGTCCTTTTTCCTGCGTTCCCTTTCACCTTTATGTGGCCCCGGCACCTTGCCTCCTTCCTTCGAAGGGCCGAGAAGTGGCCTCCGTCCCGATCCGTGTTTCGTTAACTGCAAGGCGGCCATTTCGTTGCTCTCCCAGCCTTTTTGCCGACGTTGCGTCTTCCCCCGAGCATTGGGTTGCGGACTTGTCATGCCTATGAGCTTTAGGCTTTTTAGGTCTTTCCCCCCCAGTTTTACACAATGTCTCATAACCGGCAACGGGGCGCTCTTCCTTAACATTTAGGGACAAGCCCTCACTGCTGGTTGATGCATTTCCTTTTTTTTCAATTTCTTCGGTATCTGTGACGAGAAGGACCCCCTATCCGCTTGCGACAAAATTGTGGTTCTTTTCTGCCATTCCCGCATGTTGTCCTGCCGGTCATTCAAACACAAAGCTGAATCTGGAAACAAACCAGTTCCTGACGAAGCGGGTCGTTACTTTCCCTTGCACCAAACGATAGGACCCAATCGTTTCTTCTTTCAACCCCACCTATACGACCTTTTGCCGCCCCTAATAACTGAGATTTTTAATCCGAAACGTTCTCCCTACAGGAACAGCTAGTCACCCCCAGCGATGACCTGTGGTAGGGCTTTCTTGCCCCCGTTTTGTGCCTTGACTTGATGACCTCTCTGCGCGTCTTGTAAGGCTTCATAATTAAGGTGTGTGAAATACAGTCACCCGCCTCCCAAACTACTTAGATCTGCTCCCCTCCGCTACAGTTCACCCTTCCGTTTGGCCCTACTCCACTTCTGTAATCGACAACTTTTGGATGAGTCACCTCGATCCTCCCCTGCCTGTGAATAAACAGGGCACCCGCCCTCGAGACGTCTCTGCCAACAACCCCCCTCCTCTCCGGTCCTGGAACCCCGTCTTTGTAAAACTGTTTGCTCCTCACGTCCTGCATGCACTTAACGATGTTCTGCACGTACCCCCGTCTGTTGAGTTTCTGTTTCGCCCCTTTTTGGTTCACATCCTGCGCCGTTTACCTTCCAGTTTCCCCTAGGGAAGTGAGATGTAGTTTTCTTCAGGTAGCCTATGATTGGCTCTTCCTCGGCTCACCCCTCCTAAAGCAAAAATTCTCACTCCTGAGTCTATTCGGCCTGCTGACATCCCTTTGCACAAACCCTTTTCTGGCCACATGTATTGTTGAGAACCTCCCCCTTAAACACACCCTGCATTTATATGCGCCCTTTCCTTAATGTCGTGATCGCTGATCCGCGTGTCTTTCGTGAACGGTGGTTTAGCAGCTCCCCTCTCGCCCTTCCTTTTATCCAACAAGGGAATTTTTTATTCCGTCGTGCGATCCTAAACGAGTAAGAGATTTCATCCTCATCCGGAAGAAAGACTTGACTCAAAACAACTTGCTGTCCCCCTCCCCGTTTGTCTTTGACGGGATTCGCTTTAGAACCCTGCTCATTCTATTAATACCCCGTTTTTGATTGAGCGACGTTCTTCACATCAGGAGACAGATGAGGCAATCCTTCGGGTTTCCCCCCCTCCCTCTGGCGGCACGGATGATAAGCTCTCCGCCGTTTATCCTGTACCAACTACTCGCCCTGGTAGAAACTCTATCGATGGGCTCCTCCCCCCCCCCCCACAGTTCCCGAAACCTGATGCCTCAGAGTTTTGAACGTCGAATTTCGGTTTTGGGTCTCCCGATGATTCATTGTGTGGGTGTAATCAAAGGTCGTTTGCGAAACCCCTCCCTTGGTCGGTTGCCCTGTCCCCTTCCTTTTTCAAGTCGGCCCATCTTTAATCCCCCTTTGCTCGAATTAGCTGTTTGCACCTGGATGCGATTTTGCTTTTTTTGGTTTTTTTGTCCTCGGTTTTCTGGAGTTTGACCCGTCGCCAGTACTGTGTTGGGGGCTACTCAACTAATAACGCATTCTATTGACCTCCTTCCCCTAACTGTTCCGGTCGATCTTTTTCCCCCAAACTGCGACCTTCACCCTTCCGTCCGTGGATCCTCATCGTTTAAAGAATGATCCCTTAATTCCTTCGCGTGAAGTTTAAACTGTGCTCGCACCCGGTATGTTAGAGGTGGTTAGTTGCTTTATCACGGTTCTTCTTTTTCCCTGGGAGCTTTTTGGGTTCACGCCCTTTTGCGATTGTCGCTTCTACGGCAACTAGTCCCCACTTTTCATCCGCGGAATTTGCTGAGTTCGAATGCATTCCCATTTAAATGATCCGCCGGGTTCTCTTTCACCTTTTTCCTTCTCCCACGTGAGTGGAGATCTTCAGGAGCACCCCAGATTGAAGTCTGAGGTACCGCCCTCTCTTTCTGTCCTCCCCACTTTTTTCCCGTTCCCCCCCTTGCCGATAAGTCCGGTAAGGACCCCATTTTTATTTGTCGTATATGGGTCAATAGATCCCTTTTCATTGCCATTCAGCTTAAGTCTGACGGACCCCCCTCTAGATCTTCAGCACTTTATCCGTCCTAGTCGTAGTTCACTCCCATTCCGTGCACGATTGGGTCGGGGACCCCCCCGTACCGACGCTTCTGTTTTTTCCCCCGGTTTCTTCCCTCCCTAAGTCCGGCCGTGCAAGTATGCCGGCATGTTAGACCACCCGCTCATTGTTCTCCCCGCCGATCTTGGTTCTACGGACTTCGAAGTTATTTTAGACCGAAGATGGTGTCTTCGAATTTTCACCGAGATAGTTAGGGGGTCTTTTTTTTGTTCGGCGTTTCTCTGGTCCCTTCCTGTTTCTCCCCTCTTGAATAGAGAAGACGTGTTGAGAACGCAGTTCAGAATTTTCATTTGTGTCAGCCCAGTTTTTTACTCCCACCCGCCTAATCCGCGTTTCCTCCCACGCATGTTCTTTTCCTCAAAATTTTTCTGAAGACCCCAGTCCCCGTCCAAAACATAGTTTCCGCCTTTCCGTACCCTACCTGCACGGCCTGAAGTTCTCACGACCCGGACGGGTATGCCTTTTGACCCCGTCGACCCGGAACCTAGAGTTCTCCGAGGAGACCCCCCGGTGACTTCCCCTGATTTGGTTCGAGGGACAAGCTTCCTCTTCCGGCGTGGCCTTGTCTTATGGGAAGTTCACTGGTGTTAGATCTTTCCTCCTCCTCGAACCGTCTTAACAATCTCTTTATTTCGATCTCCGCTTGAGCAACTTCTTTTCTCACCCTCAGTAAGATACACACGATTTCCTTCCTTTGCAGCTCCGCGATAGACCCTTTTTTGAGCCAATTGATATCCAACCTCCCTCCGCTCTTCTCTTCAGCTTAGATGCCGTCCCCTGATTTGTAACTCCCTCTCTTAGCTTTTTCGGTCGCGTCAGTGTTCCACTTGCCCTCTCGATCTATTCGTATGAGTTCCACTGTTCCTTTTTTGTTGTTGGCTCTAGATGCGCATATAAGCAACCTTTTTAATTGAACTCTCTTCAATTTTCAAACATCCCTCCAGGGCCCTCCTCGAGTGAGTGAATATCGTCGGCAGGGCCTTCACTACCCAGAGCGTCAGGGTTCTTGCTTCCGATATCCATTCTCTCACTTAGGATAGATCTTATCCCCCCCTTCTTCGATTGGCCATGTTACTTGAATTAGTTTTTTTCTTGACTCTGATAGAAGTCCATATTTAAGTGTTCTGGTCGTCAAATGCTAATTTACTTGTTGTCATTTCCCAGAATTCGCGGACTTGCCGCCCGCCAATTCATTGAATGCTGCCTCACTGGCCTTCATAAACTCTGTTTCCCTTTTTCTTCACCTCGGTTTCGCTATGCGACGAGGAGGCGCGACCCGGCCCGTTGATCGTAGCCTGAGGAAACGCGCCCAGTGTTCGGCCCCTTTATGCGACGATTTGTTGTGATCTCCTTTTTACCAGAGAAGTTGAGTGAGCTTTCTCCCCCCCTTCAAATATTTGCCGGATTTATTTTTTTGTCAGGTAACACAATTGTTTCCCGTCTACTCGTCTAACCCTCATTTAGCAACCAGCGCTATTTAAATAGCGGCCAACCCCCCCCAGAGGTACCCTAACACGAATGGTTTGGTTCAGTCTTCGTCTCCGGGTTCTACGATCCGGTCCCCCCCTATCCGGCGTTTTTCTCCCACCCAGTGGTGAACTGGTTTTTCTTTCCCCGCGACGTCCGTATTTAGCCTTTTCAAGCACGCCTGAGGACCTGGTCAATGAATGTTTCAGTTCCCTTTTTCTCCCCTTCCGCCTCGGTATTTCACTCTACGCGCTATACAGTGCTTTTTTATTCTCAGTAGTCCGTCCTGTGATGGCTTCCCCCTCCTGAATGGGGCTCCCGAGGAAAGTCTTTATAGGCACTACCAGCCAGAGTAATCGCCGTGCCGTTCTTTTTCGCCGGCTTTGGAATCCCCTCACTGCGACGTTTCTGAAGGCCTCTCATGTTTTCCATAACGTTTCTCCTCCCCTCCCCACGCCTTCAGGTGCTTGCCTTTCCCCCGTACACATGGCATTCCGGTGTGTCATCTGATGGTCGCCAGAATCTTCCAGATCAACCAGTGGTTTCGTTCTCCCTCGCTACCCCCTGCTACCTTGATCCTTCTCACACAGGGGGCCAAGCATCTAGAAAGACCCAGTGCACCCCTTTGACCTACCCTTTCCGTAGACCACGTTCGTCCTTTCCTGATACGCTAACGTTCCGTAGGCTCTCACTTTTTCCCTTCGCTTACACGGAGTGTGAGTCCAGGTAGGTTTTTAAAAATCCGCCTCCTTTGTTTTTGCGTTTCCAGATTCCTTTGCGCTGTTGATAAGTCACCTGGCCTCAGCTCCGAGGCCCCCGAAAAGAACCCCCTTCCAGTCTCATCCACTGTCCACGTCCTTCTTTCTCCTTCTCTGATCGTGATCTTGAATAATTGGTTAAACCTTCCCTTGGACCTAGTGTTTGAGCCACCCTATGATTTAAACCAACCCAACTTTCATACTGAGCACCCTTTGATGCTGCTTTTTGATCGGCTTTACACTTGCCTTTTCTTAGTTGACGTGGTAGGGAGCCGATGCTTCCAGATATCTTATTGCCCACAGGTTCCGCCGGCGAATACCTTTTCCATATCCCTTTTCCTCTGCCCCCAGTCGAGGGCTGCGTCCGACATGCGGACTCCCGTTTAGGAAGGGACCTTCTCTCGCTTTCCTTTTAATACGATTCACGTTGTTTTTTTTTCGAGTGCTCCCCCGCTAATCTTCCCCAATCTCAGTTAACTTCACCCAAATGCGGCATTTCTTTTTTCCGGGTCTTCCCCGGTAGTCGGGTCCCTAAACCTTTTTTTTCCTCTTAAGCCGGAAGCTCAACAACTACCCCGATCCTTTTTTTTTTGGAACCCCACACCGCCTGGTTTGGACTCTCTTCTCCGTCAACACGGACGATCGAGTCCAAGAGTAACCCCGAGAATTGATGTTCTCTTCACTTTGCGTCCGTATGACTGAGAAGGTTTACTTTGTGTTTCAAGAGTTTATTTTTCAACACAGGACCCGATTTTTGTTGGGACAAGGAGTCCGACCACGGAGGGAACCTCCACAGGATCGCATCCTTCTGTCGGAAAGCTGTTCGTGGTTTCGTTCGGGAGGCCGCGGGTTTTGACTCATCCATCCCTAACTTGTGCTCAAATACTATAGACACTACTTTCCAAGATTACGAAAAATTCTAGGAGTTGTGTTCACCCTTCCACTGAGAAAATGTCCGAAGTGGATAGCTTGTCATTTCCTTATGAAGTGATATGACGAGGAAGTGGGATGGGTCCTTTGTGCTTAGAGCTCATTTTCTGTTCCCCCTCTCTTTTCTTGTCTTAGAGGGCAAGTCTAGGCCCCCTCCCTGCTACCGTGGGGTGACCGGATTCGAGAGGCCCTCAGTTCTAGATGAAAAGAGTATTCACTTTTCTGCTTTGTTGAATCTTCCGTCCTTAGAGTTTAGGTTGGTATTCAAACGACGTGCGTGTGTCCTGAGTGCCACGGCGTCTAATTTATTGCACAACAGACTGATGTCTGATTTCGACTTTTTTCTTGAAGATAGGCCCTCCGGTTTTCAATTACTTTAGATCCGTTCCCCCGCCTCTTTATTATTTGCTCTGATGATGGAATCTATAACTGTAACTTCTTGCTTCATGTATTTACGGACGACCTTATCCTTTGAGGTCCCTGACGGGAGCTGAAACAAAGTGCGTTCCTCTGGACCAAACGTCCCGTCCCCCAGAGTCCCTTGATTCCATTTTTGAATTGCGGCCAGGTTTTTTGTTTTTATTTTCAGTCAGAATTTCCCCGTCTTCATAGCCCCCCCAGTGCATTGGGATATTTCGGATCGGATCAGGAGTACTGTCCAAGCTTTTTGTTCGCAGTGACCCCCACGCCTTTTTGGGATTACTTGATATGCTTACCTGCATGGTACTCTTGGAACTTAATTGGCTCTTTGTTTGTTGATTGGCCTTCGCCTCGTCCTAACCTTCCCCCCCCGAACACCGCGTTTTCTGTCCTTAAGGGACTAAGATCTACTTTTCTGATGATACTTTCTCCTTCGAAACAAACCGGTCTGCCTTCCTCCAACTACTTTTACGCGGGGTTCTTTTCCTTTCCCTTCCTGAGGGAGGATTTTCCTGGAGCGGATTTGATTTCCCCGAGGTGACAGATTTAGTTTTCAGCTCACGCGTTCCGAGCGCCAACATAACTATGTGCCCTCGCCTGCATTCGCAGCGAATGCTGTCCTTTTTGGAGGGAGGAAGTTACCTTCTCTGTCTTTTCCCTCCGACACGTCACCTTAGGATACTGCGAGGAGAGCTCATTCTGAGCTAACCGAAGTCTCCGACAAAACGGCGGTAATCTCGTACCCGCTTTCCTTCCCCCCTAGGAGCGTTTCCCCCTATACTTGACCCCCCCCTCGCCTTTCCTAGCCTTGAGTCTCCCTCCGCTATGCTGTCGCACTCTCTTCTCCCTGGGTCTCCGATCATGAAGCTATCCTAGGGCGTAGGACGCGCATCTTCCTTTTTCCTTGTGTTTTTCCTACGTACGACTGTTCTTTTCCATGACCCTCGATAATGCACAACATGAACGCGACCCCAGGCTTCTCTTGTCACTATTCGCGAGACTTTCTCGTAGTCCTCGCGAGGAGTTGGTTTTCCTTGCACTTCCCTCCTTAGTCGACGATCGCTTGCGCGATGTCACGAAGTTAAGTCACGTACATCTTAGGGTGAGCTATGCCCCGCTGAGCATCTCGTCTTATTTCCCAAGCTGTGAACTGGAGTGGCGTACTCTATGGGAACCGCAGCACCAAGTGCCCCCCTCCCCTATTTTTAGTTCGGCTCTACCCCGTGTGACCCATCAAACACCCCTATTGTTGCCTTTTTCCGGAGAACTCGTGACGGCTTGCCCGTATAATTAGCTTCTTTTTAATCGATTAGAAAATGATAGACCGCGTGCATGCGCGACCTTTCCTTGATTCAAAGTCTCATCAGATTGTTCTTATTCTCACTTTTTTTAAGACCACTCCTGCGGAGTAGGCTGGGAGTCGGCCAACTTGTCCTGTGCCATCCCCCCAATTTCTCCTGCCCACTTCTTGAGACATGGTACACCTGGCTTTGGGCAAAGTCCCTCTCAAACGGTGGTTTCCGGTCCGTTGCTACCCCAACATGCTTTCTTTTCTCGGGCGATCCTTTGCCCCCCGATCAAGCTCGCCCCCCCCCCCCGCGGGGTTTATCTTAGTTGAAGGGATTGATTTAGTTTCTGCCACTCAACGTCGGCCGGTTTTGACCCCCAGTTCACGAACTTTTTAGGGTACTTTCCCTCTTCTTTCTTCCCCTCTACGTCGATAGACTGCTGCGTCTCTTTTTTTCGTCCTCACAATCCTGACTCCAAATGAGTGTTCAACTTCCAAGCTAGGCTCTAAGTTGATTGAGGCCTGACGTTTTTTTCATGCCTTTTAACTTTCCCCCCGTTTTTTGATGCCCCTAGTTTTAATTCACCGCCAGGTCTGTTGCATCCTTTAAGCGGCCTCACTGCTCTTTGACCCCCCGCCTACCTAGCGACCGTTGAATACTTTTTGTGGTTCAGTGCTGTTTTTCCAGTTTTTGAAGTCTTCTCACATTGACACCGTTTCCTTACTCCGAGCAACTCCCCCTGGGCCATGATTTAACCTCTGAACAGTCCCTCGACCGATCAGTGCAACGACCCCCCTAACGGAGCCTCAACGCACCCGGACTTGCTTTCCGGATTTTTCGCGGCCGTTCTTTTCATGCGTAACCCTGAGGGCCCTGTGCGCAGGCCCAGTTTTGTTCCCGCGAGCTTTCTTCAGGCTTTTGGGCCTAAGTGTTGCGATGGTAGTGAGTCACATGACATATTCCTTGCGCCCTTTCCAGCCGCGCGTTTTTTTCCCGCCACCGAACACAATCCCAGAACCTTTCCTCTTTGTAGTATCCTCTGATGCGTGGCGATTTCCCCTTTCTGCGCCTTGCAAACAATCTGCTGTTTGTCTAACGTATTCTTCCCCCCCCAAACCGTCCTTGTAATACTTCGAAAGTTTGTCCTCTACTCTTCGCTCGTATAGCGATCGGACCTTTCTTTGTTTTTCACGCGTCACAGTCGATCCGTTCTTGTTTTTCCCCCCCCAGGGTCGAGTTAATTCTTGGAACCACACGCTTCATCGTCGTTTTCATCGCCTTCCCGTCTGGACCCGACCTTCCCCTCTTTTTTATTCATGGGAATTCGAATGTTCAATTTCTTTTCTTTTATCTCCTCTTTTTCCTTTCCCTATTGAGATCGATCGAAACTTAGCAATAGAGGCGCACCAACCTTCTGATGTACAGCGGTCTGTTTACTCCGCCCCCCCCTGTCGGCCTGAATGTTCTATCAAGATCTACCGTTGCTGATCGTCCCCCTACCAATCCTCCAAATGGCCCAATACCAGCTTCGACTGTTGAACCGCGCCGAACCGTTGAAACGTCCTCGATCTTGAGCTAAGAGAGATTCTGCCGGGTCAATCTTTCTCTTGAAGGTTTTTTTTACCTCCCCCTCTTTACCTTCTTTCATTTTTTTGGAAGGGCACGAGCTTTTGTAAAGCTTTGGCAATTATTTCAAGCTGCAAGACTCGTAGTGGCCCCCTTCTTTGATTTCTCCGTCTGTTCCCGCGGTGGCTATCCGCGCTCCCAATAGGGAACCCTGTGATTCATTTAACTACTAAATCCCTTTTCTACCTGACGATGCCCGCTTTACTTCAAATTCTTGAGTCTTTCAACATGGAGACTGCTCAACCTTGCCCCCCGTTTCCTCTCCTGTCCTTGTTCAGCCTAAGTTCCCCTTTTCTTTTAGGAAGTTGTCAAAAGAGGGACTTTTCTGTCATCTCTTTTATAGGGCATATCCCCCCCTTTCGGGTCCGTGGCGGTGCTTTCGGGTTAACCTAAGTGGTCTTTTTCTACTCAAACTTGGCATGGGTTTTGAAAGATGAACGTGACAGGCCATGCATCTCCCAAGGCAATTCTCTCGTCATCGTGGTTTGTCGTTGCGCTCGAATTGCGTGAGCTCTCGCCCCTCTACGTTGACACCCACCTGACACTTCGGAAAGCCTTCATTCCGTTCTAGTCAAGCACTTTCCTTCCCGGTAAAAGGCCGGCGACTCCCTTTCGTCCGTCAATCCCCCTCTCGGTTAGCTGTTCCTCTCCACTGTTCCTTCCTTTCTCCATTTGAACTTTCGTATTCAGAAAGTTTGCAGCACGTATCGAGCTCTTAGTCATTCCCCCACCTTTTCTTTTACGCGCTTTGATCCCCCCGCCGCTTCAGTCCTTTGAGGAATGTTGGGGCCCCGTTTCTTTAGTTGCTGTTAAGAAAGAATCTGGCAGCTTTTCCTTCTTTCATTGACCCACCCCCTTACCCCCCACGTAGGGTGAACTCCTGAGTTGAATACCTTTCTTTCCAGATGAATTTCAAGTTTTTGTCTCCCCTGCAGTGGGGGAGTCTGTCCCTTCTCTTTTTCCCCGCTTATCCTAGCCGAGTTGGCGTACCCTTTCTTTTTGAGAATTTTTTATTCAGCCCTTTTTTTCAATTCCATCCCAGACGCCTCGCCTCGGGCAGCCGAAGGCGAAGTCCCCCCCCTCCTCACTTTCTCTGCCATTATTTTTAGCTTCACAAAAGTTTCTCCCTTACTATGGAACCGCGGCAGCCAGGCGCGATCGGTCCTTAGGCATCCGTCCCCTTTCTTCGTAGTTACGTTATTTGATAACCTCCCCAAAAAGAACTCGGTTGATTTTCCTCAAGGGTCTTCCAGGAAGACACGGACCGGACTTTTTCCCCTTGTTTCGGGACTAATTCATTTTCCAACAGCTGCTCACCCCCTCACCGCCGCTTCAAATCTTGTTTTTTCCGCCCCCGGCTCTCTATACCCTTCTTTTTCTTTTCCTCCAGTCCGATTCCCATTTCTCGTCAACCGGCGGTCCTTCTCGTGGCATCATATCTTTATTAAGCGCGCATGCTCCTGCCCATCCGCTCCTTCGCCTCTATCATAGTGCTCCCACGGATACTTCTGAAGCAATCTTCTCCCGTTCCTCAGTTAAGGTGTGTTTTGACAATCCGAGGACTGACCTCTTTCTTTTTTGAGAGC
>Ga0179593_1339881_pt1 | contig 10772 bp, 11 predicted proteins | sample CZODoug2_1_08_16_FD_185931 | JGI IMG/M metagenome (GOLD analysis project Ga0179593, IMG submission 185931) | Vadose zone soil fungal communities from Angelo Coast Range Reserve, California, USA - CZODoug2_1_08_16fungal (PacBio error correction) | ecosystem: Environmental > Terrestrial > Soil >... | reverse complement strand
AGCGTACTTCTCCTCCTCTTGAAAGCCCTTTTTTACAACGAAAGTACAGCTTCTTCAGTAGGTACTGTCTTTTCTACTTTTTTGCCTATACTCCCTATCTTAAGCCCTCTGTTTTCCCCTTCTCTTGTACGGTTCGTCATTTTTTTCTCCGAAGCCTCCAACCGGGAATTTTCCGCTTTATCCTCCAGCAAATTATTCGTCCGCATCTTCCAATTTTGGGAAGCAGATGGTCTTTTGCACCCTTTTGATTCAACTTTTATCTGTCCTCCTCCACCCATTCGTTCCTCCTACCTCTCTGTAAGAAATTTTTAGTTGAAGGTTAACTCTGGTTTCTGACTTACTTTCGAGATAGGACCAGTCTTTAATTCGACGATTTCAATTCTATGAACCTCGTTCTTTAGAGACTTCGTTTGGCTAGGCGGTCCCAGGTCCGATTAGATTGCACTCTCTTCTTCATAACCCCCCAATAAATTCAGCAACCCGTCAAGCTTTGACTGCTATCTTATGTCTCCCTATCTCGCTGTTCTACTCCATGCTATCGATAGCCTGGCTTTTACACCCTAGCTCAGGTCACATAGAGAGGGGACCGATTTCATGCGGATCCCCGTCATCAAATTTCTTTCTACTTAGTGACAATGATTATTCCGTCCCACCACTCCCTCGGATCAGTATGGGCTCTTGACGAAGGGTTATCTCTCCCATCCCCTCCCCCCCACCTTTGAACTACGTGAATTTTTCATGATCTCTTTTCCAATTTATCCAAGTTCGTCCTTCTCTCCACTCCGGCTGAAGTAGCCTTTCTAATCCGATTCTCGCATAGCTTGGTACCCCTCATTTTATTCATCACCTTGGAATTGCTGCTAGAAGAATTGCTGCTCCCATTCGTTTCTGTGACCATTTTCTGTTATTCAGTCTGACTTTTCCAATTATTATCCTCAACTTATCGCGCTTCTTTGGAAGATTATCTCTTTTCTTGAATAGTCGTGCGGCAGACTCGCAGCTGAACATGATCTTCTCGACTTCTGCTCTCTAATGTATTATATTTTATGTCTTGCGCTTTTACTTGAGGTCTTCCTAGCACCTACGGAACCTCCCATTCCTTTGAGTCTTGGTACCAAGTGTCGTACTAACTTCAAACTCTGGAACTTACCCTTACACCGATAGACTTCCATCCATTGTTTAGAGTAACCCTAACCTCTATAAAATTGACTACTATCGATGCTCCCATTTACTGAACGGCTCTTACCATTTAACCCGTAAAGTCTATTTTCCTCCCCACTTAAGTCTATTTATTGTCAACCTTCCCATGAATCACCGATCACCGACTAGATCATTTTCCTCCACTGATTTTCCTCACTTAATAACAGTTACTACAGTGGATTTTCTTAATCTTTTAGTCTTCTTGTTTAGCACTATCCCTTTTGATTTTATCTTCTCCCCTTTCTGGTCTTTCCTACCAATCATAGATTTTAAAAGCGGTCTGGAGCTCTTCCCCTTTTTCATATTTAGTAGTCATTCACTCTCCCTTGCTATTCTATGACTTCCTATCGATTCGTCTTATACCTCAATCGGTTCATTGGGCTTACCCCTTTCAATATTCTCTTCCCCCTTTCATATCACGAGTCCTACTTTCCTTGTCTCCTCTTTTCATGTGCTCATCTCATCGTCTCGACTACTCATGCGCAGTCATGTATGCTAACATCCTTTCCCCTAATAAACCCATTACATTTTAAAAATACTTTCTTTACTCGTGATTCCTTTCACACGTTCTTACTTTGCCATCCTCACACTCTTTCCTAGGCTTCGTTTTTTTTTTTATTAATAGCAATTTCTGGAAGCGAACGAGCTTTCTCTGATCTTGATCTCTTCCCTATACGTCTTTACCTGATACTCCCTTCAGCTACCAAGTTTTTCTTCCCTCCCCTCTACTCCTCTACCCTTTTATGAGAAACCCTTTATTCCTTGATGACTCCATCGCGTTGCTTATCCTTTCTTAGTCCTTATTTTATCAATAATTCCCATCCTTGATAATTTCTTTTGTTTCTCTGCTTTCCCTTTTTAGCACGTTTCAAGCTTCTAATCCTTCGACGGTGTTCTTTCATTCCATTTCTTCTTCTTTAGTCTAAAGACATGTAATTCTCTATTCTTTATTGAAAGTTCTTATGGAAAATTTCCGGACCCTTGACCCTTTTTTTAGTCCTCCCCTCTTTAGCGTTAATAGATCCCTCTCCTCATTTACTTATCTTTCTTTTTTCTCTTCTTTATGTAGTAGGTATTCTCTAAGTTTCAGAAATGAAGACTCTTACCTCTTAGGGTATATTCCCCCTCTGGAAGTATTTTTCCTCCATTTTTCTTTAGAACTACCAACCTTCCCCCCCTATTCGTTTGTTCTCCTAATTGATTTTCTGTAGGTGTAGATGGTTTTCCCGTTGTGAACTATAATTCCTATCCACACTCAATTTCTGATCTATTATAGCCCTTCGTTCAACTCCTATTCAAGGTCTTTGTTTGAACTTGGTTCATTTAGTGGTCATTCCCTTATGGCTCTTTCTCACCAGTCTTTTTAACTATCTTCTTTTTTTCTCTTCCACGTTTTACAAGATTCGGATATCTCTGTGTCTATTAATGTTTCTTGAGACTTCTTTTTATTCTCCGTGGAGATTCTTTCATCCCATTACCACGAAGAGCTTTCCATCTACAACTAGCTTCTGAAAAGTCCATCATTTCCTGCTATGGAGCTTCTCTGGTGTTTGCACCTCGTATGCCCTTTTGCAGAGAGAAGACTCAACTCCGGAAGCATCGCCTTGGTTAGAATTGTATTGATATGGGTAGTGCACTCACAACTACTAACGGCTAGAAGTAAGATCATCACGAGTAACACCTGACAACTTTCCTTTTCCATATTCTATCCTTTACTTCTCAGTAAAATAGGCCTCCCATTTTATATTTTCTCTAAATCCTATAACCCAAACACCCGCAGTGATGATCCCGTTATCCTCCATCCTTCTGGCTGTACTTTCCTTACTACTTTTCCTATATCTATCTATTTTCCTCCTATTCTTTCCTTTTTTGTAGAATTCTCTCTCCACTCCAATTCACCTTCCAACTCCCACTGGATCTTTCATTGTATAAAGGAATTAGACCAAAGTACTTTTCTAGAACCTCCCACTTATTTCGGGCACGAGTTCCTCTCATACTTCCTATGAGTAAGTACTCTACTCTTTTCATTTCTAGTTAACTTCTTCCCGTTACTTCTTTCTCCTAGGTAGGTTCATTTCGTGCCCTATCCTCCCTCACTTCTCCAATTCTCTTATTTCCTCCGCTCTTCTAGACTTCCCCCTAAACCCTTTTTACTTTTATAAAACCAAGAAGCTGTCCTTCTCCTTGCAAGTCTCTTTGCTCTGACGGAAGCTGTTTTCTTCCCCATGCTACAACGCTTTAATCTATCTGGTGGTTCACCTTTTCGGCCACATCACTATTCTCCTCCCCCTTTCCGATCCCTACCAAAAAACAGTACCTCCTAGACTTTCACACCAAAAACGTTGCCCCAAAATATCTCTTTTTTCACCGTGAGACCGCGACCTCCGTGCCGTCCCGCCCGGCGGTAACGATTTTTCCTCCTTCTTTTTTACTAAGGAACTCCGCTTCTACTTCTTTGAGTGGACTGGTCTTCTCTCGATTTTTTTCTTTCAGTCCTCCCTTCCTCCCACCTATTCCACCTACAGACCCCAACTTCTTCTAAACTTACCTCGAGTGTAGCCGTTCCCCCCTCATGGATCGACCCGTAATCCCTTGTACTAACCATTCCCCCTTTTTCGCTTGCCTTTTTCTCCCTTTTTCCTTCGATACCTACCCTATGCAGAGGAACGAACAGCGTTTAGTGTTCCCCCTTCGTTTTGTCTTTCTATACCCTGGATTCGTCTGAATACCCCAAATTCCCGATCCGGAAAAGTGCCAGATATCCTCGCGGCATCACCGATCGCGCTTCTTTGTTTTCTCTCCTAACGAATTCCCACCTCCCCCCAAACACGCACGGCTTTACCTCAGGGAACCCTTCGTCGCAAGCCCCACGTTCGCAAAAAGAAGCCGTGCGCCCTGCTGCGGAAGCTTATCTCTCAAGCAAGGATCAGGTACAGATGAGGTGAACCGGCAATCAAAGGGTAGGCTTACTTTATTCTCCTTCATGACTTTTCTTGCGTTTCTCGATGAGCCCACTTCTTATCATGCCGTGTGTCTCTTTTTCTCGGAGGGCCTCCCTTCAGTCTCTCTCTTTTCGAGCCTTTCCTCCCTTTTTCTACGCTCCCCTTTTGAGTGATTTCTCTCTGGCAACATCCCCCTTTTTTTCTTACTTTATTCCCTTATTCAAGAGAGTCTTTCCTTCCTTATTTGACCTCTTGTTATAACTTTCTTATCCAACTAGTCTAATAATGCATCTCTTCTCCCAGCTTTTCTCCTTCTTCTCTTGAATCCTCACCGATTCACAGTCTCAACTCGAGTACGTAGAAATTGTGCGTTCTTACTATCATTATAAAGTTAGAGCCACCCCATTCCAACCCCCTCCTCGTGTTCTCCTCGATTACGACTCACCTTAGCCCTCTTAATAGTCGTCATTGTCTTCCCCTTCCATTTTCCTATTTCTCCATCTTGACAATCTTCTGAACGGAAGAGTTGGCCTCCATGTTTAGACTTCTTACCACAATAAGCTTTTTTCTTTGAAATCCCCCCAACAATCTACTCCCTTCAGAAGAAAGTTCTTTACGAGTATGGCAGTTTCTTTAAGAATACTATTCTTCTATCGATTTTCTCTTTTTCCTACTGTGCTGTTGAAACTTCTGGTGATTAAATCTCTCCTTTTGAAGGTATTCTCAGTTCCTTTATGATTCAATTCTATGTAGTACAAGATCGTAGTTTTTTTGTCTTCCTCCCCCCCAGGTATGTTGGTAATTTATGAATAGTTTAATTAATTAAAAAGTTCTCTTCTCTCCATCTTCATATTGGTAAACTTTTCCTTCCAGCATGGTCCCTTTCTTCACCTTACGTTCTCATGGTTTCCCAATTCTATAGAAACCTTTACTATATTTATAATAATTCTATTTCTCACCCCAGTGAGGAAGGCCATTTTCCCGCTTCTCACTTCAACCTTAAGCTCATGTTTCTGTCAGATCTATTAACAGCAGGTCCTCCCGACCTATTCGGCGCGTTCATTACACTTCGATACCCTCCAATGGTCCTTTCAAATGGCAGCGCAATACGCCTCTGGGTTCTGCCGGTTATGATTCATGAGAAGTTGCTGAACTCATTTTTTCGTGTACCACTTGTATTGTCTCTTGGCCCGCTTTCGAACGTCGTACGAGAAGGTCGATCCCCCGTGAGAAATTTGACGAGCGCTTAACTTTCACCATAAGGTTGTCCACGACTTCGAGTTTGACGCGAAGGACCCCTCATGTCGTCTCGTTTTCCTTCAGCAACCTCCTTATACTTTACTTTATGGGAAGTCATAGATCTTTTTCAACCTGTTCGCCCTCTCCTTTCTTTCTTTTCAAGTTTTCACCTTCTGGGTCCCCTCTCTCTCTAACTTAATTCTTGGGACTTTGGTCACGCCAAGTCTAACTACTCCCCTCTCTCTCTGAATATTGCCCATACTCACTCATGGCCGCGTCCCTTTTAGGGGGCTGCCGGAGGGGTCGACGCTTCTTTCCCTTTTGGATTAACCCCGTCTTTCCCCTCCCGAAGGGCCCTGCCCTTTCTCACACTGCACTCTCAGATTTGACAGTCTCTCGTACCCTTTTTTTTCTGGCTCCTAGAAGCCCTCCTAAGTTCCCCTCTACTCCCCTTTTTGAAGATTCCTTCCGGAAAGGTCACTGGGGGTGAAACTGCGCCCTCTTCCGGCATAAAAAACCTTTTGCGACCTCCATCGCCTTCTTTCTCTTCCCACCCCTTATGGATTCTTCTGAAGAAAGCGGCCTTTTACTTCTACGTTCAGGTTGGCTTCCGTTTACAACCATTACTTCATGGGAAAAAGATTTTCTTTCAGTCCTCTGTTTACACTTCGGAGGTCAAATTCCCAGCACCGCTCCCATGGAATAACGTTTCCTGTTGCCCAACCCTTGAATCCGTATCTGCTTCAGGAAGTTCCCCTCTCCATTGAAAGAAAAGTTCTTCCACACTTTTTTTTTCTTCTTACCACCTTCTCCCGAGTTTTCCCTATCTTGAAGCTGCAGTTTGCTTCCACAGGTATTACAAACCCTACGGAAGTACTCTTCTAAAGCCTGCCCTTTACCGTCTCGCACTCCCTACTTCTTCGCTGGCGAGGTTCCCCACTCTCCCCCCCGTTTTTCTGGACGGTTTCCCTTTTATAGATGAAGATCCGCTTCGGTGAGCCAGCGACATTGTCCCTAGACGACCGCTCTTTTGCTATTTTCCCGCCCTCCAGTAGTCCAACTTGATGTGACTCTTGTGTCTTTGTAACCACCACTCTGTCCCCGTCATCTAATAGAGAATTCCTTTTCCTATTGTAGAATGCTTTGATATTGCAAAGTTTCCTTGACCTAACAACAGTCCCGATCTGCGATCTCCCGCTGCCTTTTGTGTATGGTTTCCTTAGAGATGGCTGCCTTTCAAGGGTCTGTAAGTGTCTTCCTCCTACCCGGAACAGTAACTTTATTGCGGTCTTCCTCTTCCTTCTGAACTTTTTTCGAGGGCGTCTCCGATGGCAGTTCCCGTTTTTCGGAGGGACCAGAGAAAAGTTGTAAACACACTCGGTTCTTCCTCCTCTGCGCTTTACCGAGACCGTCGTTTTTTCCCAAACCCGAAGGCATGGCCGGGTAAAAATCTTTTTCGCTTTTTCTCTGGCACTTCTTTATGGGTCCTGGATCCTTCTTCTTTTCCTAATCACTTTTTTTTGTTTGAGCCCCTTCCTCATGAATCTCTCCCGAAGCAGAGACACCGGTCCCCAGCTTTTTTACAGTGGCCCTCAGGGTTTGGCCCCTCCCTCTCTACTCTCCTGCGTGCCGTCCTCTTGATTTAGTGGGTACTGTTTGCTTTTCGCAGGAAAAGACGGATCATAGGCTCCTAAATTCCTCCTTCTCTCCGCAGCTGACTATCTCCTGAATGGGTTCTTTGTCTAAGGTGGCGTTACGAGTCCGTCCTCTACTCTCTGAAGTACCCACGTCGTCGAATACTCACCACAAAAAGGGCGGGAAGAGACTACATCGTGTTTTGTCCCTTCCGTGCCATGAGTCAATCATTTCACAGCTGCACGGCCTTATTCTCTCTTCTCTCGTCCTCCTAAGTAGGTCAGCCCCCTGAAGCAAATAAATTCGCTACTGGCTAGCGACAAATCTCCCAGTGGCATCGGCGTATCGATTATGGCTGCCGTATAGTTCCCAGGGATATTACTATTGGCCTCTTTACCCCTGGAAAATTAACTAACCGGTATTTTTTCCCTCGCGCGAAAGGCGTTTTCCCTTATGAGTCCCTTCGGTAGACTCCGCTATCTTTAAGTCGTGTTTGGAGACGCCCATTTTTCTTCGGCCCCTCCTCTTCCTATGTTCCCGGTTCCTAGAGAAGACGTCAACGTTTCATGCCCTCTCTCTTGTCGGTTAGACTCTAATTGCTCACGGATCCCTTTTTTCCATGAACCTCTTATTTCCTTTCTGGAAGGTGAGTTATTTGTTCCCCTCAAGGAAAGGTGCGAACATCTGTGTCCCCTTTTCTGGTTGGCTTTTCCATAGAAGACGTCTCACCAGAATTGAGTCTTCTCCTCCCATGGTCAGTCGTCCGTCTGCCGCATAGGTAGTTCCTCTACCGACCCCATTCTTGTCCTCCCCAGGTGGTGACCTGCCCTTATATGCAGCCTAACCCCCTCCTTTCCTATCTTCTGCATCATTTGTAGTAGATTTTTGATCCTCATGTTCTTTTTTGACATTGTAACGTCTCGACGATTACGCTTTCCGTTCCCCCTTCCTCCTTACTTCCAGCTTTTTAAAGTGTGCTGAGAGCTCCCTTCGCTGATAGGGTAACTTTTTCCGACTTAGAGGTAATAGCATCTTTCCAACCCCCCCCCCCATTTTTTTCCAATTCAGCCACCCGATCCTTTCGGCCTGCTCTGATTCTCTCGTCTCCTGAAGAGGTGGATAACTGAGCTTAACCCCCCTTTTCCCTCCCCCCTTCAGGGCCAGCTTCGTGTGGACACCGACTTTGCCACTCTTTCTTTCCCCTAAGAAATCTAGTGCTACGCTTCCAAGGATAGTAAGGCCCCTCCCGCAGGGCTGATGTGATGCGCCCAAGACTTTTTCTCTTTCTGTTCCTTCAAACTCTCCCTTTTCAAAATGTGCACGTGGCAAAGGCTTTTTCCCCTGAGCCCGTCCTGCGTTTTCCGCCAACTAATCTATTCCCCCTTTTCTTCCTTGAATCTCAAGGCTGCAGAACTACTGTGAACAAGCCATGAGGAATTCCCCTGCTCCTTAAGAAGTTACTGCCATTGGCTACCAGGGCCCGCTTAAGTTTTTTCCCTTCTTCGTCCGCCAAAGTCTAGAATCCGCCGAGTCAGGTCGTTTCTGCATTCATCGTGCTCTGACGACCCTGAGCGTGAAACTTTCTCGCCTTGCCCTGTTTTAGCCGCTTTTTGACTCGCCATCTTAAAGACACACCCTTATTTTGAGAATCGGACTTGCGCGGCCTCTATTAATTTTCCATCCCAGAAGTGGCAATTGGCAAAAGATGTCTCTGAGATGAACTTTTACCTTCCTAACCTTCGCATCTCCCCGCGGGTCCTACGTTGCCACAAACCACGCTCCTTCCGGCCCTCGGCTATGAGAATCCAGGAGACGGCGGCCTTCCAGACGTCTACATGGAGCCCCCCGACTTTCTCCAATGGCAGCTTTCCCGAAATGACGGCCCGATCCCATAGTTTTCGTCAGCATTTCGCCCCCGGACCCTTCCTCACTTCCTAAACGTGCTACAAGAACGTGTGTAGTCCGCTTTTGATTTTCCCGGGGCGTTACGTCGCACTTGCTGTATTGGGTTCTCGGCGAAACGTCCCTACCCGCGCGTGATTTCATGCTGTTCCATGGCTTTCCCCCGCCTGTCCTTAGCGTAGGCATTCCTCCTCAGTAAGTTCTCTCGTGGTCGCCCCCCCCTATACGGTCAGTCGGTTTTCTTTCAAATCAGCTCCTTCGGGGTGGATGGGGTTTTCACTAAAGGTCGGCCACGGGCTATCGCACCCCGGCTCCCTTTTCGTTGAGGCGTGTCGAACGTGCAGCTCCCCCAGGGTTTCCCTTTTCCTCGCTCTTTTCTTTCCTGCTTTCGAAAAGATGGCCCCCTCCCCGGGAACCATCACAGGTAGGCACCTTTCTCCGGCACTTTCCCTTCCAACCCACGTTTGAATTGTTGTCCCCGCGAGCCACCCCCCGACCTTGCTTTCTCTTTCCGGCGTTCGGGCTCTCTCATGCGCATCGGGCTCTCCTCCCTTTCTCCCCGTATACGACACCGGCAGCGCCGCCGTGTGTGCCCTCACTTTTGCACTCCCTTCCCGTTTCATGCCCCCCCTTCCTTGTTCGGGTCTGTAAAGCCTTATCGAGGTTTATGCCGGTCTAGTACTTCGGCGTCCTCCCTCCCTTTTGGCTACGTAGGGTTTTCTCAGTTGGTGCACTTGGCGACGATTTCGTTCCTCTGGAATCGTGCGTCGACCTGGTCGAAGTTCCCCCCCTTATTAGGTGGACCCACGCCATCGCACGCTCGGGGATTACGCTCTTGGGCCTCCCGGCTCGGACCGGTGGTCGAAAGCTCCCCCTTGGTCATAGATCGAGAATATTCCGCGCCCCGTTCTTGTCATGCGATGTAGCTCTTACCTTTTTTGGAGAAGGACAAAGAGAATGTGTTTGGATGCCACCGCTTCCTTTTTTGTCCTCGAATGCGAAGCGTTCGTGCCCTCCTCCCCGCTCCCGAGTTCGTTGTCGATCCTTTGTATTGGATGTCTGTTAGATTGAGGTGGTTTTCCTTTTGACACATCTCCTCCTTTCAACGCCCGTTCTTTTGCGCGCCGCGGTCACTCTTTTTCCACCGGCGTTGGTCGGAGTTTTTTATTTTTTCTGGTCGCGGGCTTCCATTGTGCTTTAGCCTTGGTGGTGTCAATTAGGGGTGTGTTTTCTTCGCTCTTTTGATCGGGTCACTTTCTTTTTTTGTCTAGGTTTTGGTCATCCCAGGCCGACGGTTTCCTTTTCGCACTGGTACCAGATGACGGCTTAGCTTGCCAGCCTTTGTCGGCGCTCCGATTTTTTTTTTCTCCTGCGTAGCCTGTTTTTGAGGTCGAAGAAGTCAGTTCCTCGCCTGGTAGAATTTTAGTTCGCTGGTTAGGGCACGCCTCCACGACGACTTTTCTCAGGCCAGTTTTCTTCGGTTGAGTCACCCTGCCTTTCCTTACGTCATTGGACGTAGCCCGTCACTGATGACCTCCCTTTTCGTCCTGTAGTAGATTTTCTTCTTTCCCTTGCTGGCTCTTAACAGTCCGTTTATTTTCCATTCGGGTTTCGCCGCTTTAGTTCGGGGTCCTTTTTTGCGAAGTTCCTAAGGATATATTTTCCTCCCCTTGGTTTTGTTTCTTCCTCTTCGGCAGGCCACTTTTCTTGCCCAGGCCAACTAGAAGTTGTGTGCGGCTTCCGTTCCTTTTCACCTTCGTTTCGATCCCTTTTTATGTGCGAGACACTACTGTGCTCCGAGGGTCTGTCATCTTCCCGCCGGTCATGACGTACTCTTTCCGGGGCAGGACCTGA
>Ga0179593_1284112_pt1 | contig 10772 bp, 11 predicted proteins | sample CZODoug2_1_08_16_FD_185931 | JGI IMG/M metagenome (GOLD analysis project Ga0179593, IMG submission 185931) | Vadose zone soil fungal communities from Angelo Coast Range Reserve, California, USA - CZODoug2_1_08_16fungal (PacBio error correction) | ecosystem: Environmental > Terrestrial > Soil >... | reverse complement strand
CTTTTCCTGCCTCACAAATGTTGGATCTCCCCCGGCCCCCTCGGGTTTTTTTGTTTTTGCAACGGTGGGGTAGACCCCTTCCTTTAACAAGCCCATAAGCTAAGACAGCCATTCCCTGTGTTTATGTTCCCAAACCCTTGCTGCTGGTTCTGGTGTGCGTTCCTCTGTGGAGACGGCCCCCCCCCCCCCCCCCTTCCAACCGATACCCCTTCTTGCATAAGGACACAACTCTCCCCGCGTGAGACCTCGACGCAGTCCTTGTGCTTTTCTGGTCCTTTTATTTTTGCCGTGAGGCCTGCGCGAACCCTCTCCTTACCTACTCCCCCCTTTAAGGGTTCTCCTTATTTACACTAGTACGTGTTTTCTCCCACCATCTGTTGACCTGAGCCGTAGTCTACGTTTCCCTGGCCCTTGCCAAATTGAATTTGACGCAATTCGGGGTCGCATTCGTTTTTTTAAGCGGTGGTGTTTCCGGTCCACACAGAGTAATGTCCCCTTCTTATGCTACGTCTATGTTTTCAGGCTCTCACAGTCATTTTTTTGTGAAGTTGGTTTCGTAAGGACGCCTTTTTTGTCCTTTCAAGAATCGAGTGTGCCCCGTTACACTCTTTGCTTTGGTGCATCCTGACTGTTTTTTTCCCCTCGCCTCCCCCCCCCTTCGTGTTAAATTGGAGATTCCCACACATGACTTTCCTTAAGCACTTCCGGACTCACAGTGGGTTTGTTGCGCACCAGAACTCCAACCCCCCGGATCTGGATTGGCACCCTAGGGACGAATAACCCCTCCTCCTCAACCTTTTCCCCTTTCCTCTTTGTGCACGACATAATTCTCCGCGGTCCCATGCGGTGATATACCCCTTTCGACTGTCACAGCCAGATGTAATCCTCGCATTAAATTTTGTTGTCCATTTCTTTTTTCCCCCCAAAGACCTCCCTCTTCCCTTCATTGAGGAGACTTCTTGCACCTGAGGTCTTCTTGGGATGGAAGTCCAGTGCCTTTGCAGTAAGATACATACCCAACCCCCGGCCTTTCCCCCTCCCCCTTTTTGAACAACCCTTTTTGACCACGTAGTGCGTCGGTCCTCGTAGATCTCTCGTCCAAGGTATTTTGGCAACCCCACTTTTTTTCTTTTTTTCTCAGGAAGCTCTCCTTTTTTTTTCATTCGGAGAAAAAGTTCACCAGCCAATCCACTACCCTCGGGAGTGGACTGAAATTTAATCCTTGCGCCCTTGTCAACGATCGATCGGTTTCAGATTTCCTTCTTTGAGAAGATGCCCGATTTTTTCTTCGAAGGAACAACACCTTTGATGACGAGTTATGGGCGTCCGTCTTTTCTTACCAGGGTTTTATGCAAGAACAATCCTCAGTCTTCTGGTTTTCAGTGTATCCTCATCTCCCTTGCTGGGACGTTTCTTCTCATGCCTTCTCCTCCTTTCCTGTATCTTTTCCCCCTTTAGCCTGCCCATCAGCCTATGGCAGGCCCTCGCGGGACTTCTCCCTAGATTGTACTGGAATCTCTCCCCCCCTTTTAGTCTTGTAAGGCCTCCCTTGTCAGCTTTTTTCAACAACTTCTTCTTGGAGCTTGCCTCGCTGACAACCCCCTTCCCTTAAATCACCTGCACCCCAACGATCCCGTTCCATCTCTTGAAAATGTATTTTTTTTCTCTCCTTCCGCGGGTAGACCTTTCTTTCTTCACCCGAGTTCAGTTGATGGCTCCTTGCTTACGTGTCCATCTGCGAGGTTTTAGGAGTATCCCTTGTAGCCCCCTCCATTTTGACCGGTGTCCACCCACGCTCTTCTCAACGTTTTTCTGGCGCTGCTTTCTTTGTGTTCTCTTTGAATTCTGTCGATTGCGTGATGACCCCCTTCTGGCATCACACTGTACCAAACATGCTCTGCTCTGGAGTAGCTTATGGCGCGACCTCCGCTCCTAAGTCAAGGATTATCCCCGGCAGGGCACATCGCGGTTATTTCCAGATTAAAGAAGGTAACTTCCCCTTTTTCCTGCTCTGAAATCCCCCCCCCCTCTTTTCGTGTTCATGAAGAAACTTCTATGGTTGGGCTTCCAACCCCTGGTTTTTTTTGCGCAATAGGATTTCCCGCCATGATATGGATTCTTGGTACTCATATTGAATGTCCGCTCCCTCTTCCTGACTTTTTTCCCAATTCAGAAACGGGAGAACACTCGTCCCCAGGTTTTTCTTCGTTTTTTATGGTGTCCCCGCACAGAAATTTTCTCTTTTCAAGTTTCAGGTCGTTTCAGGTTTTGGTCCGGCGTTCTTCTAGACTGCCAGCGGATCTCCGCACTCTTCCAAAACTAACCCTCCCAGCCGCCCGAACGTCCTGCTCACCAAGGAAGTTGAACTAGCTTTATTGGTCAAACCTTCTCGCCTTGTTCCCAAGTTGCCCATTTATCGGGTCTCCGATGCCGTTGAGATCGGTCTCCTTAAGAAGGTAGGCGTGATCTCGTCCGGAGGGTGTTTTCTTGTAAGAAAATTCTTTTTCTCCTCCGCAACCGTGGTTCAAACTTTTAACATGCGATCCTTGCTGGTCAAGCCTGAAGACGGTCTCCTTGAGCGTTTGAAAGGTGTCCCTTTTTCTGCGGTGACACTAAGTTTTTCCCCCCTCTTACTTTTCTTCTGGAGATATTGTTCAAGTTAGTAACTCCCCCAATTTGAACGCACCATGGTCACCCCTCACCCAGGCATTCTCCCCCCCGACGGCCGTCGTCGATCCCCTCCAAGCGATTGTCCCAGGTTGTTCCGAAATTCTTAGAGAATCCGGTTGCAGGCCGAACCCCGCCGTCTGCTTCACTCCGACCTGTGGAGTTTACTTTTCAAGACCGTTTTCTAATCAGCCCTCCTTCCATGCGTAAATGCCGGCTCGCTTGTTTCCACTCCTTCGTGGTGTTCACAGGCACTTTGGATTCCCGTGTGGGTTCTCGACTGGCTGGCGTCTTTTGCAGATTGCGGAGGATGACCCTTCCCATAGAGCAGCCTCCCTTCAAGCACATAATTTTCCCTATGATTTCTGCTTTCTTTCCCCACCCAACAGTATCGTTAGTGGTCCTGACTTTTCCGATTGACCACCATTTTTCACTCAAGAGGTTCTTTTTCCCTCTTCCTGGACTTTTCGAACATACCTCATACATCTAGCCGCCTTCATGCGCCACACCTGCCTCGTTGGGACTTCCCCCACCATATGGAATGGTTTCCGCCTTCCCGTTCTTTTTTTACTCTTAGACGGCTTGAGAAAAGGGCTTTCTGCTGGCGTAACACTTCCCTTCCCGCTATGGGCCCTCCGTTATCTCTCATTCGCCGTCTGCGGTATTCGAGGAGAAACCTCTTCCCCTCCGTCCTGAGCAGTTTTGTTTCCCTTGATTCGACAAATTTTACATGATTCCGACCTTACTTTCCATTCACTTAACTACACCCCAGCAATACCTCTCCTGCTCCAGCGTTGGCCCTGCTTTGTTACCCGGTCAAATTGTTGGTTCTCTACGCCTTGCCTTGCCTAAACCCCTTTTATTCCAAAGACAGTACCCCGGCACTGCTAAACCATTCCAACTTCCTTAGTCCCGCAGACTAATAGAAGGCTCCAGATTCAATTTCTTTGGTTCGCCTCTTCGGACTTTTTTGCAGGTGGATTCCCTTACTGTGTGAGACCCCCCGGTAGGAAAGTACACGTCCTTTTTTTTAGTCTCCTTTCGTCCTCCTCCCCTCTCCTCCTCCAGGGAATTGCCTTTTCCCACCTATGGCTAGTCGTTGGTCTCCGATTGACATCTATGGAGGGTTAGATGGGGAGTCCCTATCCCGGGCCCCTTTCTCCCTGGCACATGTCGAAGTGACCCCCCTATCCCCGTCCATTTCCCTCGATTTCCTTCCTTCGCCCCGATTCACCCTCAAAAACTCTTTGCTTTTTCTTGTTCCTTCGTAAACTTGTTAATTACCTTTTCAAAACATTCCTTTCTCCCATTGGGAAAATTCCTTTCTCACTCCATCTGGGAAAGCGGACGCCTCCCCTGCTTTTTCTACAACTTTCTGCGTGTGACGCTGATGGGATTTCAACCTTTTTCTTTCCCGCGAAAGTGTGCAGTGGAATTTCTCCCTTTTTTTTTCCCCCCTCCTGTCAGTTATACTCTGAAGTTTTCTTCACCCGAGTTGTGTTGCCACGCCCCCTTTTTTCTTTGATCGCTGCGAACAGATTACGTCTTGACCTGAGCAATAGTCCCCCCCTGTTTTTCAGGAAGGGGTCTGGGGTGTGTTTACATTTTTAATCTACTGCACATCCCTGGCTGCCTCAAAAGACCCTCCTTTTCTTGTCCCATAATTCTCGCTTCTTTTTTTTTTCTGTGGGAAACGCCCCGGGCCCACCCCCGGCCTGTCTCTCATGCAATCTGGCTGGCTTCGTGTTCGTTGACTTCCTCAATACGAATGCCTCTTCCTCATGGGGGACCCCCCATTTCCTCCATAGGAGGGTGGGTCTCTTTTTTTTTCTATGCGCAATATTCTGGTGCCTTAAGTTCGCTTGGTACGGGATTTTTGGAGTTGCAGGTAGCAAAAACCCACTGGTAATTCATACTTTTGTCCTGCAACTTTCCCTTTTTTTTTTCCTCTCAACTGGACCACTAGTTGGCTTTTCTACTCGCGTGGAAAAGCTCCTCAAAGGTCGATTAAGCCCCCCGCCAAGCTGGACTTTTTCTTTAGTATGGAAACGTACCCCAACTCTTTCTAAACCCCTTCCCCCTATGAAGGCTACTCTCCATGAAAATAGTTAGGTCCCTTTAAGTCTCGTCGTCCCCCCGTCTAGGTTTTCACCCACCCCGTCGGACTCTCCCTGAAAACTTTCATTTTGCTCTTTAAATGGTGTTCTCTTCAGACCTTCCTCGGTCCCTCCCCCTCATATGGGGAGAAACAAGATACATCCTTATTTTTCCTTACGGCCTTCCCGCCCCCGTTCACTGTATGTAGCGTTTCTGGGAATCGGTCAGGCCGCTAACTTTCCTCCTTCCCAACCCCCTTTTCAAATCCTGCCCAGGTTAATGCGGCGCTGGTCCGTCCGTTCTTGTTATGTTGTGTCTCGACGAATCAGTTGGTTGTCTGATCTTCCCCCTTTCTTCCTATCACTTCCGATCGTAAAGCCCACCCTTCCGGCCTCAATCCCTTCATCAACTGTTTCACCGGCCGCGAACGCTGTCGTAGCTTATTTTTCATGGTCACTCGGTCTCTCCCGCACGAGGTGAACTGAAAACCCTCTGGCCCCCTCTTCTTTTCCCCCTTCTTTCCCTTTCTTCCACTTGCGTCCGGCGAAATATTCTCTTCCCTCTTCCCCCTACGTGTGTGTGAGAACGGACGACAAATGGGTTGAGAGGAAATCGGTTGCGCTAGTATGACCACCCCGTGAGGGAGAGAAAAGGAAGTACCATTACCACCCCCTAACTCTTTTTTCTCTCTCTAGAGATGGCAAAACACTTCTTGCCCCAGCGGTCTGAAATGTCTTTGTGCGGGACTATGATTTCTTTAGGCCACCTTCCCAACCGAATTACCCGTGCGTGTCTAAACACTCTCCCCTTCCTCAATCCTCTTCTTTCTTCTTGGAAGGGTCTTGCAGCTGTAGGAGGCTTCGGCCCGATCCAAGCCCACTAGCACTCTAAAATCCACTCAGTTACGTTGGGACGCCGGAGGTCCCCGCGTCCCCCCTTCTTGCCCTTCAGGCGAATCTATCTGTTGAACTGGTCACTCTTCCCCCACTTGTTCTTTCCGCTCGTATGGAGAGCATTCTTTTGGTCGGTTTCAGTGGGGTTTGGTCCGACCCTCTGAGAGAAGAGCGTCTGCCCTTTCTCTTTTCATCTCAAAGGCCTCTTTGTTCCGTTTTTTTCCTTCTGGCCTCAGATTTTTTTTTTTCTTTTCCCCCGAACGAGGGTGCACGTCCCCCACATTTCTTGTGGCTTGAATTCTGCATGTGATCTCTTCCCCTCGCGTTATTTTAACCCCTCGGGGTGCCGCTACCCCAGATTAATCCGCACTTTCCTGAAATGACCAGTGTTTGTTTTTTGTCGCAACCTCCCCTTCTACAAAATCCCTCCATCGAACGGTTCCCCTTTCTCTGGTGTTCCGACTTAGTCCCCCCTCCAAGATCCCCCCCCCAAATATTGCGATTGTGGTACCCCGCATAGAGTCCGCGTTCACATTGCTGGCTGATAGTCATCCCTTCAGTTTTCACCCATCCCCCGCGTAAATGAGGCCTCACTTCCTTTTTTCTGGTGACAAAGTTCGTTTTCCCACTGGGCTTTCCCCTCACAGCCTTCCTTTTCTTCTGTTTCGATTTAAAGATGTTCTTTGGGGCAGCCCTTCTTTTCGTCAGATTACTTCTCCCACCGCGAAGGCTAATTGCCCCCTTATTTGATACGGGTCCCTCGGATCTTTCTACTTCTATTCAAGTAACCCCTTTTTTTCACCAATCGTGTTAAGATACTGCCGAGAACTTTTCTCCTGGAAAACAGTGGGTCTTAAACAGAATTTCACCCTCATGGTGCTTTGCCTCCATTGTTTTAATCATTGATCCCATCCGTCAACGAGCGCGGATCCTCTGCTCCTCTTGGCTGCTTTTCTAGTTTTCCTTAGAAATGACTGCGTACGTCTTGGTATGGAGAAAGTATTTTATGAGTTTCTCCTACCCAAACCTCCTTACTCTTTTTTTTTGTCAAGGGGATACGATCTCCATTAATGACCCGACTGGATTGGTCGGTCCCCCTGACGGTGCCCACATTACTGTTCACCAGAGTCCCGCCCACATTCATGGAAGTTTCCCCCTCTTCTAGAAGACTTCTCCCTCTGCTGCGAAATCATCCCCTTTTCGGCGTCGATCAGTTGGCCCTGCAGCTCCAACAACCCCTTGCTGGAGCCTGCCTTTTCGCTCCCAAGTCCCCGAAATCCCCCTTCCCCCCACCAGTGACGATCCTTCTTCTCGGGCACTTCCTTGATCGTTATAGCCGTCGAGGATCCGTGCGGTTCCCTTCGTCCGTGTTAGCAGTTTCCTGCCGTCCAGTGAAAGCTGTAATCCGTGTTTCAAGAAGAGGCTTCTCGCCCCCCGATTTTCCCCCCTTTCCACACAAAACTTCTTTTTCCAACCCTGTGAGCCAGGCTGCATTTTTCCGGGGTCTTTTGTGCATACGACGGGCGGTCTCCTTATAAATGTATTTTGCGACCCCTGCCCCCCCCCTTTCATCTTCGCGGAGTAGAGGCTTCGTTCTCTAAGAAGCACTGAATCGAAGTCTTTCCTACCCGGTCCTTAAATCCGCGAAGTTACCCTCCGGCCAGGATGCCTTTTCCTGCTTTCGAATCCTTCACCCCCCGATTCCAGTTCCTGCCGACCAAAGTCAATCTTGGTTGACTTCTTTCCCCAATTCGCTCCCGGGTTGCGAGGGACTTGCCATAGGACCAGGGTCTTTCTCCATCTTTCTGGCTTTTCCCTCTCCCATCTTTAAGGTAAATGTGTGTGACCTTTCACCCAATTCGCCCCGATCACGTCGGTGAGTGTAACGCCATTAATATCTTCCAGTTCCTGTTCTTTGAATGGGAGTAGGCGTCTTCTTTCCTTACTTGGTCAGCGTGTTCTAAGCAAGCCTTTTTCCCAACCCATTAGAGCACCCGCAGTGCCTACGCCCCTTAGATCCCCCCCCCCTGCCCTTCTCCGGTGATTAAACCCCTGCGACGGGCAAGTTGCCATTTGAGAGTGTCTTTTGATTCCGGGGCTTGTCTCCAAGGTACCCTGCCAGCCTTTATGTGCATTTCTATCCGTTCCCTTCGTGTTATGGGAACCCTGCTTCGCCCTCCAGCCCAGTGGAGAAACCTTGGAACTAATGCGACCTGTACTTCCTTCCTTTGATTGCCCAACATTTTCCGACTTTGATTGAAGTCGGCCTCAGTTTCTCGAGTGCCTGACTGATTGTTGCTTACTGTCGAATTTTTGTCCTTGGAAACCCGCGTTCATATCTATATTTTATCCCCCGTCTGTTGTTTTGTTGGCATTATGACCGACGTAGTGTCTTAACCTCCCAGAGCTAACCTCCCCCCCCCCCATGGGAATCCACCATCAGCGCTTCTAAGGGCGTTTCCTCCTTCATCCCAAGTTCTTTCCCAGTTTTCCAAGGTTGTCGCTTCTAGGAGAAGCAAGGTCCCAATACCCCAGTCCCCGGCTTCTCTGCGACCCCCCTTGATCGGCTACCTGCTTGTATCCCCCCCTGCCTTCCAATCATCATCCCATTTCCCTTTGCAACTGCCGGATTTCGAGTGTTACTCCCTGCTTCGGTAACTTTCCCTTGTGCTCCTGGTCGTAGTTCTGGCTGTGCTGCGAAGTGCAGCTGGGGAGAACTCCGCTGCCATTCCCTTCCCGAGCGACTCCCTCCACACGTTTGTCAACTTTGAACAGCTCTTTCTGTTACACTCCCCCTCCCCCCCTAAAAAAGTGTAGAGTGGGTGATGGCTCTTGGCCACAAAACATTGATTTCACTACGATGTGATAATGTATTCCTCTGAGGGATCCCCCCTCCCATACCCAGTCGGCAATCCCTCTGTTCTCGCCCACCCTGAGTTGAAGGGGCACTTTCCCACCCATATTACTTTTTTTCGCATCTCACATCGTTGTGGACGCGATGCCTAATCCTATCACCGGGCCTTCCTGTTGGAGCGTACTAACTCGGATGTTACCCCTTTCCCGGTTATTCTCAGTCTTTGACTTCGTATCCTTCTTGAGGAGAGCGGATACTCCGCTCGTTTCCCCGTTTTTATGTTTTTCGCCACCTCCTCTACTTCCTTTCTTTTCCCCATGAGCAACACGTAACTCCCCCCCGTTACAAATATTCGCTGCTTTGCTACCTCTTGTTTAAGTCGTTGTCGGAAAAGTTCAAATTTTTAGTTTTTCTCTGAATCCCCTGATTATGACTAAACCCCTTGTCGATGGAACCTACGCACGGAATTCTCCCCCCCCGCAACTGAACGGCCTAGTAGAAATTCGTCTTCCAAAGATTTTTCCAACCCATTTGTTCCCCCTGAGCTTCCCTTTTTTTTTTCCGGTGGTTTACGGGATAGTGAGTCCCGTTCTCCCAGCCGCCTTGGTTTCTCTTCTTCCTCCCCCCCCCTTCTCTCCCTCCTACCATGGTTTCTGCACTCCGATGTAGTTGGTAGCACTCGACCTGCCATCTCTCACTTTCTCCCTATTGGGAAGCTAACAAGGCAATTCTTTAGGGCAATTTTTTCGGACCCCCTTTTCCCAGTTTCCTTTTTTGGAGATCCGTGACACGACACAGCCCGAGACGGCTTTGCTGTCTTTTGCGGGACCTCTGGTGTCCATATGTGACTGGTCGCCCCCCCGACCAGAATTTTTGTTGCAACCCTGTTTCTCCGTCACATCCTGGCCCCAAGACAATCCGGCATAGAAAACCAGTCGAATCGTGCCCTCGTGTTGCGCAAGTGTCATTGGCCCAAAGTGAGGTCCATTTCCCTCACCGAAGAGGTTGGGACTGTGGAAATGGGTTCATCCCAACGGGTTCTTCCGCCAATAGAAAGTTTCTCTGCAGTCTCTGACCGCGGGTGTTCCCCCTAATTGCTTTGCTCCTAGGCAAGATCCCCTCTGGAATAGAGCACACCCGTGGTTTCAAAACGTTTTTACTCCTTCCCCTTGGTGGGATCATCTGTCCTTCCAAAGGCCTGGCTTCCATCCCATCTCCCCATCTTCGCAGTACAATTCCCATCATTAGCTTCTTCCCCTTGTTGGTGAAAACCCTTGGTCACCCCCCCAAAGGAAGTGAGAATATCCCTCTGTTGGATTAGATGCCCTTTTCTGCCTCTTCAACGCCTTTTCCCTGCGGATAATGATGGCTTTTGACCCCCCCTTTCTCAAATTGGATGTTGGGCTCTTTTCGGGTTCACTCCGGTCCCCCCGTCCCCGTTTCCAGTTGAGTGAATCTTAGCATTTGAACCCCCCCCCCCCCCCCCCCCCACCACCCAAAAGGTTGTCCTTGCATTGTGCGGAATGGTCCATCTGGGGTAATCTCAACTGCCCCAATTGATTTTCTACCTCTCGTGTTAAAAGCAATGGAGTGATACCCCAAACAACGCTTTCTTCCCCCTTCTTCGTCTTTACAGGACCACCCACTTTCTTTTCCCCCCCAACTAAACCAATTCAAAACACTTTGCTGTTGACTGATACTGACCATCGATTAGGCAAGCGCCTCGTCGTTCCTCGAGTTTGGAAAACCACAGAACCCTGGAATGCTCTCCCGCCGGTTTCCCCCCCCCCCCTTCCCACCTTTTGACGAGTAAAGGTCCCCCCCCCCGATATCTTCTTTCATGTCCAGCCAGGTTGGGACCGACCGCGATGTTCCCCTTCGTCCCGAAGGAAACCCTTATTTCGATCTATTGCTCGGATCGGTCGCAGGCCGCCTCTCAAGCGCGCAAACATCCCACTTTTTTCCCTCGGCCCAAGGACTGGCGGCGCCTTCTCCCCTGGCAGTCGTAGTGTTTTTTTTCTCTCAAGGGGGTTTATAGCTTTCTTCTTTTGCTGATCAATCAGATATTCCCTCCCCCATGTCCTGGCCTCCCCCCAATCCCTCTGTAAATCCCCCTTTGCCATCCGTTGCCTTAGTCACGCTTGCTTCTGCTTATGTTTCCTGGGTAAACTTCAGGGTCTCGCCCCTCGTCCCCCGTGACCAATCGCACCTCTTTTCCCTTTTTTTGCCTTGGTTCGTTTTTTTCCCCCATTTGTCCGTGG
>Ga0179593_1449971_pt1 | contig 10773 bp, 13 predicted proteins | sample CZODoug2_1_08_16_FD_185931 | JGI IMG/M metagenome (GOLD analysis project Ga0179593, IMG submission 185931) | Vadose zone soil fungal communities from Angelo Coast Range Reserve, California, USA - CZODoug2_1_08_16fungal (PacBio error correction) | ecosystem: Environmental > Terrestrial > Soil >... | reverse complement strand
AGTCCCTAAAGCCCTCTCCCTGACTGATCAGGATTCCGCCGCCGATCCTCTCTCGCCGTTCCAGCTTATTTGAACAGCCAACCTCTTTTCCCTTTTCATAATCTCATTCCTTGAATGCACCATATCGTATTCACCCCCCCGTGAGTTTAACCCCAAGCGAACTTTCCTCGCTTCATTTGTCCCTTCATTTCCCTGACACAGAAAGCCAGATCCAATCTGACTGCCCCACCTATGATGATGAGGTTTCCCTGTTTTTTCCGCTCCGTCCATCGAAAGTCCATCATGCTTGAACAGTCTCAAGGCATAACCTCTCTGGTCTTTCCCTCCCCACGGTGAGAAGAACGTATTCCCAGACCTAACGAAAGAAGCTCTCACGGTGCGACTCTTCTGGAGATTCTTTGGTGATACCTTGGGACCCTCTCCTGAAGCTTCAGTCTGCTTGGGGCGTGTCGTCTTCGGCATAAGGAGCTTTTTTTTTTGAGACAGTTCTCCCTTTGGTCGCCTCTCTCGCCTCCCCAGTTCTCGGAGAACCCGTATCCGCAGCCAGCGGTTCCAAATAAGATTTGGCGATTTCAGGCAAGAGGGAGTAATCATCGAGGAAATCCCTTTCACTTGTGCTTCTTTCCTACAATAGTTTTGAGGTTGATTCCCTGCGGCTATTATCCCTAGGTCCGCCTCTTTTTTTTTCGAGAACACCGCCCCATTAATGTCGTGCATTTTCTAAGGTTGTGCGGAGCGGTCATGCGTTATTCTTGTCGGTGCTCCCCCACTTCCCCTTTTCTAACCGAGTGAGCAATCTTTTCTCGACAGGGAAGACCCCCTCAGCTTTTGTAGAGAAGGTTTCCTACACCTCGTTTCTACCTCGATTCCTCCCCCCTTTCTACGCCGCCCCGAACGATTGATTTGACGTTTTTGATCTCCTTTTCGTGAAGTCTTTCCTCCAGTTATTGAAGCAGTCTCCCTGTGTAAGATCCGCTCTCTGGAGTCCCCCCTCCTTGTTGAGTGTTTGTTGTCTCCTCTGCGATGTCCCTGACCTCCCCTCTTTCTGCCGCCTTCCCCTTTTCTTCTTGCCCTGCTGCACTCCTGTCTTTTATCAGACGATGAGCTGCTTCTTGTGCCACCAGAGAACATCCAGTCGTGTTTATCATTCTCTGAGAGAACAGTTTTGTCCCCCCTTGTTTTCGCCTCAACCCCCTGTGGTATCTGTCTCATCTTCCCTCTCAAGATCCTACCCCTAGTAATCACGGTCATCTCTATCGGCCGGACCACCCCCATCCCTTAGCTTAGACTTTGACCAGGCCCTCGTTTCATTGAGGTCAATGTCGTTAGTAGCCGTGTAGGGTGGTATTCTTGACTCTTTCTGAGTCTGGAAGTTTTCACCTCTTTTCATCATCCCCCTCCTTTCCATCCTTTTCTCTGTTCACTTCTTGTCCTGTCCTCTGGAATATGAAGATTGTTAACGGTACTCGCCTTTTAATCTTCTCTCCCAGGCAGGTATCTCAATTTCTGGGTACTTTAAGAGATTGCCCTCTCCTCTTATTTTTCCCTAGTTTTTTAGCCAGTTTTGATCTTGTCAAGAAGGAACGTTGTCTCTGTAAGCTGACTAACTTCCCAGCTTATGAAGTGATCCTGAGGCCGGGGACCGTGGACGATTTTCCGATGCTTACGAGGTAATTCTGTTGTTTCTGTTGTCGGCGTTCAATTTTTGGTGTTTTTTGTTTTTGTTCGGGAGAGTGAGTCCATCTTTTTTCCCTTTTCGTCCCCTTCCCTCCCCCCCCCCCCCCCCCAACCAACCCCCCCACCCCCAAAAACACCTCCCCCCCCCTCTACTCGGTCTCCCTTTAGGAACCCTTTCAAACCCTCCTTATAATAAGAACTAGTTTCTAGGGAGTTTCTTTACCATAACTTTTTCCTTTCTCGTTCCATCCCTGCCTCCCAGCAGCCCTTCTAATCTTGCCTTTCAGCCTTGTTTTCCCTCTTCCCCACGCCCAGCGCTTCCCCGGCCTTCTATCATTCCCAATTAGGATACTAGTTTTCTCTTGGTTATTTCCTTTTTAAAGGTGCCACTCTCTTGAGATTGCATCCGGCGTGAGGGCTTCCTTTCGACAAGCCTTCTTGCTGCCTCTTAGAATCATTAAATCCACTAAGACACTTTTCCACGCAACTTCCCTGAGGAGAGTTCAGTGTGGGAGGTTATTTTGCTTTTCATGATCTCCGTGCTGGATGTAATAGGATGTCCTCTTTCGTGTCGCGCAGGCTCGGTCCCCAGCCTACTAATTCCCGTCTCTATACACTCGTGACCTTGAAAGCCCCCGTCCTTCGTTCTTCTTCCTCCTCCTCCCCCTCTCCATTGTGTGAACTGTGGGTGGAGAACCTCGGGTAGGAGTATTTTTTGGATCTTGTACTTATTGAAGATTGTGACCGTGGAGCAATTCTATCCATCCTCTCTCCGGTTTTTCTGTTTCTGGGCTAGATTGTCATTATCTCCTTCCCACCTTCTACATCTCTAATTCACTAACTCCCACTCCCCAAGGGATCAAAAAGTACAGAATCCCTATCTCCTTATGCTCTCCCCCCCCTACATACCCACTTAATTATTTGTAGGAATAGAAGGACGGCTTTCCAGCCCATTCCCCCTTTGATGTAAAAAACTGGGCTTTGCGTAACATAACTCACCCTACCCTTTCCTCCCCAACATAAACTTCGATCTCGCACTAGTCCCCTCAGGACCGAATACCCCCCCCATCAGCAAACCTTTCCATTTTTTCCTTCCTCTGACTCCGATTCCCACAACGACATCTCCTTCAGGCGAATAAGGTGATTTGTCTCGTAATTGCCACTTTCCCTCCGATGTGCTAATTCTTTTCGATTATTGGCCCTTTCCTCTTCCGCGTCCTTCCCTCCAAATTCTTTAATTCCTCAGCCCTTTCTGCCCACTTAACAATTGAAAACCCCCTTTGAACGTGACGAGATCAGTCTATACTATCTTAATGCCATGCACAACCCCCTTCCCCCAGCAGATCACCTCTACTTGCCTCTAGAGTTGATAGAGATAACTCTCGTAAGGATAGCCAAAATCCTCAACTTCCCCCTTCCGGGCCTCCCGCATAGATACCGGCATCCGGAATATATTTTTCACACATAAGGTGTTTTTGAGAGATGACCACCTATTCATCTATGCGGGAGGCCCTTCACTGGCCTTTCTGATTGTCTGCAGTCCTGAGCATTAATCGATCCCCCCCATGACCTCTGCCGACGTCGACTGCCGTCGCCGGGCGCGGTTTTTCGAGTCCTATCTTCTCTCTACGGCTGAGTAGGAACTATGCTCAGGCTTGGCCTGGTTGAACCACTTTTTACCCACACCCAACCCCCCCCCCACAGGCCGCGAGTAAGTATGATCATTTTTAGGCCCCCACTCAGGACCCGCAATTAATACCTCCGAATTCGCCATCTCCGGAATTCCAATTAATTGAAACTCCGGCTCTGAATTGACGCAGCTATCGTGTCCTTCTCTTGTTGCTCTTCTTCTAGGCTTTTCTCCCCGGTTTCCTTCTTCTTCGGTGAGGCCCAGTTCCCGTCTATTGACGATTTGAATTTTTCGCAGACTCTTTCCTTTTTGATCGGCTTCTGGGGTTCTGTTATGTCGCCCCCGCCCTTTGGTTCCTTTTTCAGTTTCTTTTTCCGCCTAATGCGCTTCGTCGGCCTGTAGTTTCAAAAAAGGAGGGTCGTTTCACGCCCCCAGGATAGGGTTGTCCTGTCCCATCGGAATGATTCTGGTCCTTGGGCTTGTTGATACTGGTTTTGAGGGATTTATTACTGAGCACCTTGGGTGTCCGATCACCCCTTCCCTTACTTCCTCCTTCTACTGCCTTTCCACTACCAACCTGTCAATCCCCGTCGGGACCTTCTCCTGAAACTGTTCCTCCCTTCCTTCAGTACCCCCCAGATACTCTAGAAACACAGCCCCCCTTCCCTCTCCAACCCCCCGTTTCCTTAAAAGAGGAGGTGGATCTGTCTTGACCGTTTGCCGACTCGCCGTGTAGTCAAGGGAACCATGTAAAGCATAATTCACTTGACAATGAGTATTGTTCCTCCCTTCCTGACTCCCGCTCCGACTAGTGCATCCTCGTCTGCCTCAAGCCTAAATCCTCCAACCGACTTGTTTTTTTCCCACAGCGAAGCCTTTCGTGGCGTTTTCGTTTCCGTGGTGTTGATTCTTCTACTCGAAAAGAATTTTCTTACCTATACAAGCCTTCCTTACGGAGATTGCCTTAGTCACATTTCCCAGCGCCTTAACCCTTGTTTGCAACCTTTAAGCACAAAGTACTGATCAAGAACGACCCCTGTGATGACTTTCTTTGGTAAGACTTAGGCGCTGGTTCATCCTGGCACTCCCGTGGCTTGCTCTTTTTCGACGGCTGATGCGTTCTTCCCAATTGAGTTTCTATACTCAGATGGACAAAGCTCCCCCTTATATTGGGAGGGTTTCCGATGCTTATTGGTTCCCAAACGGATTAGATTCGAGCTTAGTCTGTTATTTTTTGGTGTTCCTCCCTTTTTTTTCTGGTTGATGGAGCTTTTGAAGGAAAGGCAAGATTCTGAATCTTTGCCAACCACCAACCCCACCCCACCCACAGCGATTCGTCCCCCACACCCTCCCACACTTGATCCCCTACCTCTTAGCCAACTATTTCCAAATCGGTCATGGGAAAGTCACCCCATTTCCCCTTCCCCTGCATCCCCCCCTTAAGGTCAGAGACTGTCCCCAAACCTGAAGCTAGACCGACCCCCGTGATAGCACAGACCCCTCGGAGAACCTCGGATGAGTTTTTTCCCCTTTCTTCAAACTCCCCTAATCGCATATCTCCAGACATGACCGGTAAGTGAATGCCTTGCTCTTCATCGGTCATCCACAGCCGCAACTAATGCACGTTTCCTCTCCCCGATCACCGATGGACCCTTTTTATCTTTTGATGGACTACTTTTTTCAACCTTTTTCCCGCGCCCAGCCTACCTCCCACGTCATACAAGCCGGCAAGAAAAGAACCACCCGGTACTCCCGCCAGGCCCCTCCATCGGACCATGTTTTGAAAAACACCTCTCCTCTGGTTCCTGACCAATGATCTCCCCGAAGTGAAGGGGTTCCTTTCCCCGGGTTCTTGACGCGTCCATCTCCCAGCGGCCTGCTCATCTCCCTTTGTTATTGACATCAAAGGGTGGACCCCACGTTCTATTTGCAGCCAGTGTTTCCACCAACTACTATGATCTTTTCCTCCCCGCCGAGATCCTCCCATCTTTCGATCCTCCTCGGGCAGACCCTCCGTCAGTTGTGATTCTTTTTCATTCCTCTGTGGCGGCGCCCTTCTCACCCCCTCCCTTCGGACCCTCGTACATCCTCCCTGAGACCCCAGACCCCCTTTCTAGTCAAGTCCCCCCCAATGATAGTTCATCGCTTTCTCTTCACCAGCAATCCCGTTCGTAAATTAGCCTCCCTTTACTCCCCGGCCCGGCCGAATAGTAGTTGTCTTTCCTCGCCCTCTGCAGAAGGCTGGAGGTGGGCTGCGAGGTTTTCTCTAGAGAAGAAATTCTTTTTTGTTCCATGTCCTCCGCTCCGCTTGAGAGATCAGGTGTCTCACTTCCGGTTGGTGACAACTGGACCCTTCCCCCCCCCTCTTGCACTCATAGCAAGCAAATTCATGCACATTTTCTGGTGCTTGTCGTGTAGCGCCCGATGCTGGAAATAATAAGATTATACACCATCAACGTCTTCGGTTTCCCTCAGCATTCGTTTGTGCCCATGACTCCCTCGGTCCCATGAATTCTCCCTGTGACTGTTCCTCCCTGGCTGTGCTTTCTACGGTTTCCTCACCGAAATTCGCGCCCGATCGAGGTATCAACCCCCCATGGAGAAACGTGCTCCCCAAATCTCGGATCCTACGCTGTCCTTATCATTCTCCGAGGATACTTCTTTGAGCTCGGTTACCTTCGGAACCCTCTGCTCCACTGATTACCCTTTTCTGATGATGCCTCTTATGGGCCCTCCTCTTTCTTATACGTCACATCTTTTGAGTGTCTCCATATACAAGTGGCAGAGGATAGGAATGGGAACCTCTCCTGCTCCATCACCGTTGCCGTTCTATGCCCTGGGGTGGTCGTGATCGCTGGGGACCGATTGAGGGACGTCTCGCCCCCGGCCCTGATGAGGAAGGAGAACCGACGACCCGAATCCGCAGCTCGCTGGACGAGACGGGGAACTCGGTTAGGAGTGATCCGTCAAAGCAGAGCCAACAAGAAGGCACGCGAGTAGCGTACTTGGAGAAGACAGCCAATTAGCAGCCTTCTAACTCCACAAACAATATTGATTGGTGCATGGACGGAGGTATTTGTGGTCCGGCAGGCGATCCGGCATTCCAAGCATTCTTATAGGGAGGAGATCCTTATCCTTTCATTTCTTGTGTTCGTCCCTCCGAACCAGTCCCTCGCTGTCGGTTTCCCGGCTCTTCGTGGAAGATTGTCCCTCTCGTTTTCTCCCCCCTGTTGGTTCACTTTTTGAGCGTACCGCTCTTAGGCCTGAGGGAACGATTTCCCGGCATACTTAACCCTCTTTACCGGTGGCGGTTGCCTTGACTCTTCGGCGTGAAGGCATTGGCCCTTCCCTCAAGGTCGAAGTCATGTTGACTGCTTCCTACCTTCGTGGCCTGCTCCCCCTGAAGACTTCGCCAGGGCCGCGGAACGTTTCAGCGCATGAAGGGGTGAGCGGTGAAGAAATGAATGCCCCGGCGAAGGGTGCCTCCAGGAATCGGTCTGCTTGGGCCCGTTTTTCTGATCGGGAGTTCCTCCCCTCAGTATTTGGTTTCTTGGTTTCTTTTCGTCATCTTGCCCTGAGCTTTAAGATTCACTTACCTTATTTCCGGCTTCCCATGATCTTGAACTGGACTCGTCCCGGATCCACTTTAAACCCTTGTAGAATCCCCTGATCTCTCTTTTTTCCCTAATACTGACTTTTTGTTGTGGATATCTCTTCTATTACTCGAGTACCACCTGATGAGACCACAAAGAAGTGCAAACTAGGCGAACAGCCCGCTAGAAGACGCATACTACCCAGGCCCCACGTGGGAATAGTAGCCAGAGAAGAGAAGTGAAGAGCCAAACGACCACGCATTTATACATCCGCACGGACAGCATAGAACCTGTCCCACTTCCCAGTACGAACCACCCGTTCCGACCCACCTCAAGAATAGCCCTCCACCTCCTCCGATGTGTTCAAAAAGGGCCCCAGGGTATAACGGGATGAAGCTAGCAACCCACCATCGCAGAGACACGCCAACGCTCGGAAGCGCACGTGCAGGTATGTGAAAAGCGAACAGAATGCAGGGCCCAAGAATCAACTCTCGCAGGAAGGAGGCAGGAAGGAAGCCAAAACGATAGATGCACCCACAAAAGACAACAATCCGCCGTTGACCGATCGACCAGCAGAGAAAGTGGCGAATGCGTTCAGCCTACACTGCCCCATGCTCAAAATATTGTGTTGTGTCCTTTTCGGCAACGCCCGCGCCGCCCTCTCCGCCATTCCAGAACGCCGTATCTGCCGCACTGTCTCCCCCTTTCGACCGTCTTGATATTCATCTCCCCCAGCCACTATGAGCCGTGCGAATTTCCGAATAAAGACACACCCCGCCCCCCCGTTTTCTACCCCTAAACCGTATTGGCAGGTCCCGGTTCTTCTTACTAAGCGTATCCAGTGAGTACCCAGCGAACGAAGTCTTTGTCTTTGGCCGGCGTGCAGATCCCTCATGAAGATTTTCCCCCCGTGTCTCCCCACAGAGGAGTGATTGATCCAGGAGGATCAGCCACTCCGAAGCAGTTAAAGCCCGCCGTGCAAAGCCTCCTGGACCGATCCGTCAAGGGATGCCCCCAGTTAAACGCCCCCCCCATTTTTCTTAGCTCATCAGTCAGTATGCCTCCAGTCAGAATTCCTCAGAGAACGATGTTCAGCCCGGCCCTCCCCCGTGGCCGAATTTGGACATCTCCCAAAGATGACCGACGGCCAGGTGCGGTCCCTCTCGTTCCCCGTCAGGATCTTTTGCTATGCCATTTCTCCAGGTTTCCGCGTCGAGATCCTTAGTAGGGCTGCCCCAAACCCTCCTTAAACGCGAAGGAGAAGGAGGACCCATCAGTCAGTGCTCGTCTTCCCTCTTTAGTCATAATCGAGCTCACTTGCACCTCTTGACCGACCCTGAATAGGATGTTGATAAGTATGATCTTCCTAGGGCAAGTAGCTTAGACGAACTCAGCATTAAGTTTTTAGGCATTTTGCTTGTTCTCAGGATCATCGTTTGTTCCTTTCTCTCCCCCACATACTTGATAAACTCGTAGCCCTCTTATTTACCCCCTCTAGCCTTTTACTCCCCTCCAGGACTTCTTGTCAGACAGCTAGTTTGAAACAATTAGAGAGCCAATTAATCTTCGAAGATCCTCCACTCCCCGACTCTTTCTGTCCGGTTGTTCGGACTTCTCAATCTTTCTCAGATGTACGCCCAAGTCGCGAAGTGATCATGGCCTCTTTCTTTGTCCATGGAGGTAACCTCTTTTTGTTTGATGAGTGTCTTTTCGAAGCCCTCGCGATTTTTTGTAGCAATGAACCGATATTCTGAAATCCACCCATCCCATCTGACTCTGGGACCCCAGTTTTCTAGCAAGATCGCACGTCTCTCCGTTCTTCTCTAGAGACCGTCAATAACCGTTGTGATCCCCCACCGGTCCTTCGCCCGTGTAAAAGATCGGTCCCCTTTAGGTCTTTCCCTGAAAAAACTTTATATGATCAGAGTGAAGGTTCCCTCTTCATCCACCCTTTTTCCGACAATGTAGTAGAGACTCCCATTAGTCCCCAAACTTCGATGCTTTTCCGGCCATGAGTACTTGATTTTCAGTCTTCCCTTTAGCCCTTATAGGGATTGCTTCTGTTCTGAGTTCGTTTGCATGTGTCTTGTTTCCGTTTTGAAATCGTCCAACCCATTCCCCCCCCGCAAGTTCCCCTTTTTATTTCAAATCTTGAGTAGGATTACTCTACTCATTTCCGGCCGCGTAAAGTACATAGTACTAGTAGGGACTTTGATCCTCTGAATTTGAAGTTGCCGGCCTTCCCTACCGTCTAGATCCCACTATTTTTCTTCCCTATCTTTTTTTCCTGAGATTCCGGTTTGTTGGAAGGCCCCCCTTCGCTCCTATTCAGTTGCATGCGTTGCGTCCCTTATTTCTTTCTTGTGAAGAGGTGCTATTCTACAGAGGTTATTAGAAGGTGGTTTTTTATTGGTGGTTGCCGTCCCATACGTTTTTTGTCGTCTCCTCTTGTTTTTTTTTTTTTCGTGAAGTCTTCTCCGAGGTTACTTTAATTGACCTATAACACCCCAACAACCCCAACCAAAAACCCCCAAATAAATAAAAAATCAGATCTATCTCATCCTTGTGTTAAACCCCCCCTAAAACCGATCTTCCTAATCCCAAGAGCTGGTGATGGGTGGAATAAAAACCTTCAGGATCTCCAGCCGTCCTCCGTCCTCATCCCTCCTAGACCTCCTCGCGCCTACAAACCGGCCCGCTCTAGCCGTCATTCCCCACATGGTAGACCCAGCTTTTCATCTGCTTGTTTCTTCCCTGACCCTTTCGAAATGTCGCCAACCCGCTCCTTTCCATTATGAACGTCCTCGGAGGAGTGGATAAGTTTTCTACAGGAAGTGGGCTCTTCGTCTCCCCTCCAGCCTCCGGCCCACGCAAGCCACCAGATGAGGAGAGGGCATTCTTGTTTTTCGTTTTATTTCCTTCTATGACTTGCAGTGATTAATCTGGTCCCCGGTCTTTGGTGTGGGGGGTTGGATAGAAGTGACTATTTACCTTTTAATAATTGTCCTTAAGTGCGCCCTTTTGACCCTGCCTGATCGGCGGCGGCGAGATTCTCCCTCCCTCGTCATCGTTGGAAGTTTTTTTTTTCTCCCCAGCTTCGCTGACTGCCGAGGATCTTTTAGTGATTTCAGATGTCTTTTCCATCTTGGTTTCTTCGAAAATTTTCTGAATAGAGATCTTTTTTGTCTTCCTTCTGAGCTGCTGTAGAATTAATTTTGCGTACTGAACCCTTTTCATCCCTTATAACAATCCAACGGATCCCCGACAAGAAGACCCCTCTGCCTCCCCTACTCTGATTCCACCCCCCTTTTTCTTTTTTTTTCCTCCCCCCTTCATTCCCTCTCCCCTATTTATTTTCGTTCCCTCCTCAAGAAGCTTCGAAGAACTACACTCTTCCCCAGTCGGGCAGGACCCTACCTCATACCAGGCCTTCCTTCCCAAAAAAGTCACCTCTCTCCTTCTTTCTCTTGATCGCCCTTCCCAACTCCGAAGAATAAACTTCGGAAATCATCTTTTCCCCAGACTCTTGCCCCCAACAGAAACGCATTAATGAAGCCTCAGTGGCTGTTTCATAGGACTTGACCCCATTCACCTTATGGAGACTTCGCGAGGATTGCCACCCCCCGTTCTATTCCGACTTTTCCCCGACCTAATTAATCAGCCGATGGTCGCCCATTTACACCGCGCCCAAATTTCGAAGTGCTGTCAACCCCTCCTCCTATATAAGATTCCTGGGCCCTACGCCACCCTGCATACTCGCCCCCCAGATTGACTCCGTTGAAGTTGTCCGAGACTGACATGGATTCCCACTGTCTCTACCACCTCCTAACCGGACGTTCGGTCTTAAGACCAATAGCTTGCGTGCAGTCTGTC
>Ga0179593_1419286_pt1 | contig 10773 bp, 16 predicted proteins | sample CZODoug2_1_08_16_FD_185931 | JGI IMG/M metagenome (GOLD analysis project Ga0179593, IMG submission 185931) | Vadose zone soil fungal communities from Angelo Coast Range Reserve, California, USA - CZODoug2_1_08_16fungal (PacBio error correction) | ecosystem: Environmental > Terrestrial > Soil >... | reverse complement strand
CTCTTTTTTGTTTTGTTTTGCCCGAAAACGTTTTCCCATAGTTGTGATCTCCTTTGTCCGCCCCCTCCTTATGTCCCCTCGCGGTCGGTGCCCTATTAAGGCGGCCGCAACTGCTCTGTCTATTTCTAACGCGTCTTCGTGCGTATGGTCTTTAGGCGGCAGCACTTTTTCTTTATTTTGTTTTTTCCCCTCTTTTACCCCACTTTTTTTCTCCCCCCCCCCCAACCCTTCTCCCTGTGCCCAGGTGGCCAGAGTTCTTTTTTCCGGGGGATTCGCCTTAAACCTTTCACGACTTGTGAGGGATCTGTCGCCAAGGGGATTCCCTCATCGTTCTTTTCTCCAAGTGAATTCTTCCTTTCTATGTTTTATGGGGAAATCCTTTTTAGACCTTTTTGAGTCTACTCCTCCCGAATGGGCAGAGAGTTCCCCCCCCCAAACTTTACTTTTTCATATTTGTTTGAGACACTTTCAGGTCTCGATATTCTTCGCCTTTTTGGTGATTCTTTTTCTTATTTTCTAATCCTCCCCCCCCCTCCTTCCCCCCTCCTTTGGTGACAGTACTTCCTTTCTTCCGGAATCTTTCCCTCCCCCTCCGTTTGCCCATTCAAGATCACCTCTGTCATTCGGCAGGTCCCCTCCCTTCCTACTTTATTTTTGCTAATCCCATCTCCCCCCCCCCCCTGTCCTTTTTTCGCCGTTTCTTTCAAGGCGCACCAATTTCTAAGAGAATCTTTCTCCCTTTAAATCCCTTTCCCATTTATTTTGGTGTTTTCGCTTCCCTCCCCCTGGTTGAAAAATACCCCTGGGCTCCATCCTCCCCTTTCCCTTAGCCAGTCCTCTCTTTCACTCTTAGAACGAATACCCTGCGCGACTGATTTTCAGTATCCTTTTTTTTTTGCACCTTCTCTGGCTGTGAAAGTCTTAGATTTGTGATTTCTCTCCCCCAACTGAGTGACTTTTTTTTCCTCCCCTCTCCATCCCTTCCTCAACCTTTCCTCTAACCAAGATTCGGGTACCTCCCCGTTAACAGAACAAGAGATTTTCGCGTGCAGAAAATTTCTTAGGTATTCTTTCCCCTGATACTGCCTGCCTTCTAATGTCCCTTTTTTTCCTTTTAATTCTCACATGCCTATTTTAAAGCATGGGGAGTTGTCACCTTTTAGTCAACCAATTCTTTTCCTTTTCTTCTCTCTTATCCTCCTTACTGAAGACGCCATCCACCCCCCCCCCCCTTTCTGAACTTTTCCCCTGGTGCAAGTTCCATCTCCTGGCCATTTGCAACTTCTTTTCCAGGTTCCAGATAGACTCCAATCTAGATTCCTTTTTCTTTCCCCCCTTTGAGCTCCTTTTTTTCTTTTTCTTTGTCCCTTTTTCATTTTTCTCTGTCAGACCTTTGGACTTTGAATTTGGAATTTTTTTGACACTTAGATGACTGTCAGAGATTCAATTAAACCTTTTTTCTCCCATATCATCTCCCTTTTTTTTTTTTCAAACCCTCCCCCACCCTCTCCCAATACCCAGCCGGACTTTGCTTCATCTTTCCCTTCTCCTCCTTTTAAAGGTTCAATCTAAGTGGTGATATACAATTCCTCAGCGCGATGACCCATGTGTTTTTCAATTCATAGTTTTCTTTCTTGTTTCTTTCCGTTATACCAATTTTTTTTCAATACTCTATGCATTCTGTTCTCTTTCTTTGGCATTTTGTTATTGCCCCGGCGTATTCATTATCGCGTTTTTCCCCGCTGATGGAGGCTTGCAAGCTTTTTGCTTTAGTTCTGTTTCCTGCTGTGTTCCCCCCTGACTTCTCTTCCTCCCCTGCAGTCCCTCTGTCTTTGACCTTCCAATCCTTCATCTTTTCTCCCCTCATGGGGCGCGGCGTTCTCTTTTTTGTCTTTATGCTCGTTGTTCACGTGCTGTATGTTTCTATTTGGCGTCTTTTTCCTGACCCTTTTCCTTCTTTTCTGGTCTTTTTTTTTGTCCCCTTCTTCTTTTTTTTGGCCCCTTGCTCCTTTTACGACACACGGCGTTGTTACTCTGCAAGACCCCTCTCTGGGTCCCCTCTTTTTTTGACCAAGTGACTTTTTCTTCGTTTGTTTTTCCTTATTTTGTGCACGTCCTCTAGGTGCAATGTTTTTATGCCGCCCCAGTAGAGAGCTGGTACTACTCTCAGGTTTTTTTTTTCTTAGATAGTTGAGGTCTAATCTCACGCAAATCTCTTTTCTAGCCCCCCCCCCCTATCAAAGCCTAACCCCTTCGAACTTTTCAGAATTTTGTTGACAAGGCGTATTTTTTTTTCTCCCAATTCCTTTCCTCTCTAACTCCCCCTCTCCCCCCCCCTAACAAACTCCTCAGCCTTCCCCCCGACCCCCGCTTTCTACTACTCTCAGTCATTCCTGCACTACCGAATTCCCCCTTCTAGAAGTATTACTTTTCTGCATCTTTTTTCCCCTTTTATTTTAAGGTTTTCAAACCCCTTTTTCAGGGGAGCGATTATTCTCCCCCTAGCCCCCCCCTCACCTTACCCCCTCTCAGTTGAGGAGTCGACCCATTTATTCTATTGTAGAATGGACTGCTTAGCTTTTTTTTCCCCATAACCTTTTTCCCGAACGACTATTCTCTTTTTCTATTTCCCCTCCTTTTTGTCCCTGGCTAGACCCTCCCCCTCAATCCCCCACGGGGTACTTTTCAAACACAATTTATTCGCCTTTTTTGAAGCCATTTCTTAAGATGGAGATGACAGTTTCCCTTTCTTCTTTCAGAATGTCTCCCCACCCCCTTAGATTGGATGGTTGAGGGTTTTTTTTGGGTTTTGAACTTAGATATCGGAATAGAGACGCCGTTTTCAACGAAATTCTATGTAAATTTTTAAGCGCAATTGCACACCACAATCCCCCCTCACCTTTTTTCCCCCTCTTCCTCCTTCTCATTCCCCACTCCTTCTTCCCCCCTTTTCTCCTCCCAACGGTTCCCCCTTTCCCCGCCACACCCTTCCTGATACTACATTCATGTAGAGGTCATCCGGACAGTTTTTGCCAGCACATTCCTAGATTTTTTTTCACCATTTTTCTCCTTTTTTCCCGTTGTTTTCCTTTTTTCCTTCTGTGGAGGCCTGCTCCTCTTTTCCTGACTCTTAGAATGGAAGACGTTTTTTTCCCTCCCCCTTTTCCTCCTAACCCTCTCCCTTCTCTACATTTTTCTCTTTTCTTCTCAAAATTACTTTCCTTCTGTCGCTTTTTATCATTTCTGGACTCGATGCCGCCGGGCGGCGTTCATTTTTTGTTCATCCTTTTGTTTCTTTACCCTTATTTCCCTTTGTTGCTGAGTTTTTAGACATTATCTTTTTCTTCCTCTGAACCCAACGTGTCCCCTTTCTCTTCTCTATAACCTCCCTTCTTTCCCTACTGATGCTTTCTTTTCCCCCCTGTGTTTCGCAGTAGATCGATTCTTCCTAGTTGAATTGCGGTCCTGTAGCCTGGTCTGAAGGTTTCTTCCATACCAATCTTTTTCCCCCCTTTTTTCTTATTAACTTCCTCCCCCCCAAACTTCTTTCCCCAATCAACTGAAGGCACTGTTTGAGCCTCTTCTTCCCTTCTTTCTCGCTAACTCCTTTCCTCCCTTTGCTGCTTCTGTTCCCCTTTCCCCCCCAAGTGGATATCCCTTTTTCGCCCCCTTCTTGTGTTTTGCTCTTTGGCTTGCAGACGCCGGCGAATATTCTGTTCCGACTCCTGGTCTTCTTGCACCCAACATTCTTTTGCACTCCCCTTTTTTTTCTTCCTCTTTATTATATCCCTCCCCCCCCCTTTTTTTTCGCTATTTTTTTCCCCTCTTTTCTATCCAGATTCAGGAAGTTTGTGGCACCTTTCTTTCCTTTTCAGTCTTCCCCCCTGATATAAAGAGGTATCCCTTCCTTTCTTCCCTACAATCCCCCCGGACATGTCGTTCTTCTCCAAGTGCCCTCTGATGATCTTTGTGTCCTAAAGATCTCACAAACTGCCTTTTTTTTTATCCTTTGAGTTCTTCTTCTTCAACGAGAATTTTCTCCCTTTTTCCCTTCCCTTCCTTTTGATTTGATACTTTTTTTTTCGACGTTTTTCATAAGGACAACCCCCCCCTCCAATTATGTTCCTCCCCCTCCCCCCCCTGACCTTATTTCGCCCCTCACCTCCGTATCCCTCATCGCTTTATTGGCAGCAGACCCCAACGCTTTTTCCCATCTTTTCTTTTCCTGCGTGAGTTTGTTTTTCCCCTCCGGAGTTTTCCCCCCTCTCCCCCTCTAATGTATACTTCCAATTTCACCGATGTCTATTTTTCCACCCCAGAGGGTTTTGACTGTATACTGAGATACTTTCTTCTTCTAGCACACGTACTCCTCCGTTCATCATTTCCTTTTTTTCTCTTTCCTCCTCTTCCGGATTCCTGCTGGGTTTTCTCTTTTAAAGTTTGTGGGAGGGCTTTTTTCTATCAGGATTGAGCCCCCTTTCCTTCCCCCCCTACAGCCTCCCTTCGAACCTACACTCCCCCCCCTTCTTCCCCACCCTTTTCTCACTAATCTCTTTTCCTGTCTTTATTCACAGCGTAGACGCTCGACAGATTTTCCAAGTCTTTTTTTAGCCCTTGCTTTTTTCTCCCCCCTTTGGCTATGCTGTTTTCTCTCTTCTTCCTTTTACATATTAATCCCTCTGTTTGCAGGTTTTTTTGCTTTTTTTCAATTTGTAGATGTCCTTTATCGGCGATTTGCCTTCCCAGCTTGCTATCTCTTTAGAAAAAAAGAAACAACATCCCCCCTCCCCCCCCCCCCCTCCTGCTTTTCTCTTTTCCTGCCGAAGGGTCACGTGCTCTCTTTTGATTCTTTTTTTTCCCTCTCTTTGACATCAATTGTTCAATTGCTCCGGTCTTGTTGTTATGTTTTGTCTCCCAGCGTTTCCCCCTTTTACCCCTTAGAGTGATTGGCTTTCCTTCTTTCCCCTTTTCGGATTTCTTTTTTCTATCTTTCCCTTCTCCTTTGATTGCACTTTCAACGCGGCTGTAGGAATTCCTGTTACCTACCCATAATGAAAGTTCCTATTTTTTCCCCCCTCCTCAATCTTAAAGCTTCCCCCTCCCCCCTACCTTTGGATTTTTAGATTTTTTCTTTCTCCGGATTTCACTTGCCTTTTTTCTTTGTATATGGTCTGCAGTTTTCCGGAATTGGAGTTTTTCTTTTGTTTTTTTATTGAGTGGAGGTCACTTCTCTTCCCGTGCCCTTTTTCTCCACTCCACTTTCTCTATCTTTCAAACCTTCTTTTTCTCCAAGTAACCTGTCCGTCCTCTTTTATTCTTTTCTTTGTCATAGCACCCTATTTTTGGCTGTAGACCCATTTTAATAATCCGGGGTTTTTTTTTTTTTTTGATCTAGTATGGGCTTCTCCTGCAAATAGATGCGGTCGGTCCAACGAGACTGAATACCACGCTGACATAGTCAATCCGAGTTTTACACGCTCTCGTTTCTTTTCCATGATGTTCTCCCCTCCCTTTCCTCCTCCAGAATGACAACCCCTCCCCCACCTTGAACAAAGGAGACCAGTTTCTACCCTAGTTTTTTCTTTTCACCTCCTCTCCTTCCAAGGCTCTAATCGTCCCATTCAGTTTCGGGCACCGCGAAACTTTCCTGCCCCACTCAGTAATGGACCTTTTGAGAGATTTTCTTTCTCCCCCCCTTCACTTCCCCCGACAGTTTTCCTCTCCCCCTGTTTGATTAGTTCACTCCTTTTTTCTCTTTCGCTGCGCCCCGCCAATCTTTTTGACAATACCAATGCCAAGCCTAATGATTTTTTCAAAACTGTTGGACTTAAGTATCCTCCCTCCCCAATCCCAAAACTCCCCCCTTCCTCCCCCCCTTGTCCACCACACACTTCTCCTCTCTTGGCCTTTCTCCTCTACACCTGACGTGCATTTCCAACCCTTCGGCGAAGACACTTTCCCTTCTTTGTGTCATTTTTTCTTTCGGGTGTGGCGTCCCCTCTTCCTTCCGCGCTCTTTTTTTTTTTTCCTCTTCCTCTTTAACGGGCCTCACTTCACCCCACCTCCCAAAGTTTCCCCGAGGCTTCCAGTATGTCAATCCGCCACTTCGCAGACCATCCCTGATCCTTTTTTCTACAAGGCCCTTTTCCCCCCCTTCCGATCAGCACCTTTTATTTTTTCTTTCCGCCTTTCTTTTTTAAGTTTTCCTTGCCATGAGATGCTTGTCCGACCCTTTTTTTCCCATGAAGTTTTTTTTAATAGGTTTGCTTCCGGTTTGCCTTTCCGGTTCTTTTTTTTTGGACGGAAGTTTCTTTTTCCCCCCCATTTCCTCCTTCCCCCCCTCAAACCCTGGGTGTGATTTTGGGGGGGGGTGGTGTGTCCTGTTGGTGAGTGTTTGCAGCCCTTCTCCAGGTCGATCTTTCTCTCCCAGACATTCTTTTTTCTCTTCCTTCCCCATTGTATCGTTTCTCCTTAGCCTTTTTTTTGATTCTTTGTTCTTTCCAAGCGCTTTGGTTACCACTAACTTTCCTCTGGTACGGAGTCCATGCCTGGCTCGATCTTTTTGCCAAAACGAATTCTTTTCCTTCTCGCCCACAACCCCCTCTCCCCTAAAATTCCTCCTTTCTTTTTTTCCCTCTTTTGCCCCTCTTCCTCCCCTCGATTCGTTGATGAAGGGCGGACTTTTGTGAGCTCCCTCCACTTGTCGAAACCTTGTATTATTTCCTTCCCCCCCCGGATCCAACCCTCCTTCCTCTTCAAGTGGGCCCTTCTTTCTTTTTTCCCTTTTGGCCTTTCGTAAATAACCTGTCTCCCATGCCGTTTGAGTCTCTGGGTAGGTTGTTTCCCCCAGTTAATCATAGGGAGTTGCTCCCTCCTCCCTTGTTTTATTCCTTTCCTCCTAATTGAATATAGTTTTTCTCCTTAATCCTTTTTTTAGCTTTTCCCCCCCACCCTCCTGGTGAATCTGTTATGAGACATCGGAATTCTTTTCCGTTGTTTTTTGAGAGGCATGGAAGCTAGTCTTTCCCTCTCCCATTTTTGTCCACCTTCCTTTTTTTCCCCTATCCGGCTTTCTGCTCCCAAGTCCCCTGCGTCTTGCCCAGCACCCACTTTCAACATACGGCGTTAGGACTATTATTGCTTAACTTTGGTCGTTGCCCATATTTCCCTTCCCCCCCTTGCCTGTTTTCTTTTCTTTCCTTGACCGTCCACGGATTATTTCTTGCATTCCTTTTTTTCTTACTTGTCTCCCCCCCCCCCATTGGTTTTCCTTGAATTAAGACAAATTTTACCAAGACATTCAGACCCCAACGCTGCAGAAATTCTCTTCCCCCTATGACGAACGCTTCCCGAGATTTTTTTGACTGCTTTTTCTCCTTCCATCTTTCCCTTTTTTAACGAATCCTTTATGGAAATTTCGTTCTTGTTAGGAGTTTCGATCCTAAACTCCCTTTTTTTCCCAGATTTCTTCTCCTCTTCATGTCTAACGTCCCCTTCCTATGGTCTCCTTTTCCAAGCCCTCTCTCCGTGGGACCATCATTCGCGCCAGTGGGGGCTTTGAATGGTAATCTTATGTCCCATTATGTCACATATAATAGTTCCCCTGGATCTTTTTCTCCTTTTTCTTCCTCCCCTTTTTTCACCTTTTCCCTTTTCTTTGCCCCTTTCTAAGCCCTCAGGCAGGAAAGCCAGTACCCCAAATCAAAACTTTAGAAGCATATCTTTGGCCCTTTTCTTTCCCCTCCTCCTTAGGTCTCCTCCTCCCTTTCTCCCTTCCCTTGAACTAGTGTGTTCTCTCCTTTTTTTTTCGCCACCGGGTTATCTTTTTTCGATGGAGGTTTATGGGCTCCCTCGGTTGGAAGGTTCTTGGTTTGCATGTCTCTGCCCGGCAGAGGAGTATGTTATTCAAACTTTTCTTCTCTTCCTCTACACTGATGTTTTTCCCCCCCCCCTCCCAAACGCTCCCATCCGTCTGTGGATTTTTCCGCCGCTTTTTCATGGAATAGTCGGGTGATCTTTCCTCCTGGGTCAAGCGGTTTTTTGCACATTTTTGTTTTTATTTTTTCTTTTTTTCTGTCTCAGAGTCCCCCCTTCAAAGTTCATTTTACTTTTTTTTCCTTTTTTCTTGTTTTTTTCTTGCGTGATTCTTTGCGGATCGCTTATCCGGCCGGTTGGTGACCATTTTTTTTTCAAGTTATGGACGGAAAGTTTCCCCCCCCTTCTTTTTACTACGCACTTCCTTTTTCCCCCTTCCGAAGACTGGTAAGATTGCCCTCCCTCATGGGGATTTTGAGTCTCTTTGGATTTTCGGCGTTCGTTTTCTGGCTTCTTCTTTTTGCGGGCGCTTGGTAGCGTTGTATTTTGCTTTTTTTTTTTTTTATTATGGTTAGTGGCGTCTTTTCTTTTAGTCCTTTTTCCCTTCCTCTCTCTTTTTATTTTCCTCCCTTTTTTCTGGCTAGTCAGGTGTGTTTTTATTTGGTCTCCATCTATTTTGCTTTATATACGTCTCCTTTTTTAACTTGTTGTTTAGAGAGATATTGTTTTTTTCACTCCTCCCCTATGTAGGAGGAAACCCCCACCCCCCCCCCCCCCCCCCACCGTCAAGTTTTTTCCACCGCTGAATAGCCATTCTGTTTTTCGTGGACCACGCGTAGCTTGTAGTTCTTCAAAATGAGGTTCGTAAAGTTTCCTTGCAGGGACGCCAGACCCTCCCTTCCCCCCCCCCCCCCCCCCAACTCCCTCTTCCCTCCTACCCCGCGCAAACATACCTCTCGCCATCCTTTTTACCCGCCTCGAAATCCCCAAAGCCGTCTCTCCCCATTCGTTCGCACTGAAACGTATTCTTTTCGGTCACAATCATTATTTTTTCAGGCTGAGAGTCTGTCTGCCCCCTTTCCCTCCCCTTAATCCTCTTTCTTGTTTTTCCCTCAGACAGGTTTCCCTGGTTATGTTTTTTCCTGGATCAGCGGCAGCCTCCGGGATCCCCCCCATGAAAAGAAAGCAAGTCTCTCTCTCTTTGACTTTTTTCTTCCTCTCTCAAAGGACAATAAACCCACCTTCTCCCTTTTTAAAACCCTTTTCACTAGCTCTTCATCCCTTCTCCTCTCCACACGGCATTCCGTGAATACTGCTGATTTTTGACCCCTGCACCCTTAGGCTGGGAGTGGGTCTTTCCTTTTTTCTTTGTTTGAAATCCCCTCCCCCCTTCCCTGCTAACTAGGTGCCTGTTTTCTTACCGGTCCCCTAAAACCACACATCCCACACTCCAACCGAGGCTTCCAGATCGCTTCTCCTCGACTTTTTCTTAAAACGGCCAGGACCTTCCCCCTTTTTCTCACTCCCTTCTATCCGTTAAGCCCGGTGTCCGCAATCTTTTCCTTTCTTCTTGTTTTGCTACCCTTATTCAAGTGGTTTGTTAATTTCTTTCTGGTTTGCTGTCGCGGCGGACCGGGCCTGAAGGTCTTTTTTTAAACGGGTAACCCCCTCTTTCCCTCAGAGTACCTTCTTTCTTCTTCCCCAGTAAGGTTCCACTTCTTTTCATCAGTCTTACGCGCTCTCCCTTTCTAGGAATTCTTCGTCACGCGGCGGGCGTGCGGACGGACTTGAGAGTGAATTTAGAAACTTTCCCCTCTCTTTCCCCCTCCCTCGTTTTTTTTCCCCTCCTCTCTCCAAACTCCGCCGTTCCCCCTCCCTTGATGATTTTTTCTTTCGTGCAGCATTGCCTCTGATTTGTTCCGAGTTTTAATGTGGACGGGCTGAGCGTTTAGGGTTGATGGCAAGCCGTTTTCTTAAATTTGTGGATGTAACGTAGTACCACACCCCCTTTTTTTCTCCCCCCAATAATCCTTCCCTTTTTTTTCCCTTTAGTCGCGTTTTTTTTCCTGAGCCTTAACTCCTGTTCGTCCCCACTCCGTTTTTGAGGATCTGGCTTCGCCACGTGGCCTCATCGGGCGTTGCGCCCACCTATTTTGCTTGGGGCACAGCCTTTCCCTTTTTTGTCTCTCCGATTTCCCTGTTTTCAAAAATCCTGTCCCCCTTTGTTATCTTGACAAGCGGCATGTCTCCCCTCCTTTTTGTTGTTGAGAGAGTGCTTTCATCCGCCCGATAACTCATTCTCTGCCAGTGCCAGTTTTTTACAATATAGCTTCCTTTTTTTCCCCCCTCCAATATACCTCCGCCTTTTTCGCTAGCCGAGCTTCCCTTTTTCCGCAGATATCACCCTCCTCTTTTTGCGAGGTGATATTCTCGTCCACGTCGACCGCGCCAGCGCTTACTTCAGTTGATTTTGATCAATTTGTGTTTCGGACGTTCACTGTCCCCTTTCCCCTCCCCTTGAAGACTCTTTCCCCCCCCCCCCCCTCCTTCCTGAACTGTAGCTTCTCGTCCTTTACTGAGCGTCCTTCGTGGGCAGCGTTACAGACCCGACAGCATCCTTTTGATGTATGCGGCAGACTATCCCTCCGGTCTTTTTTCCTCTTCTTTAATGCTACTCCCCTCCCCTTCGGCCTCATTTTGCCCCCGCCTCGGTGGACGATTCCTGACCGGAGGATTTTTCGTCCGATACTGCCTCTTCATCTGTTCCCTTCTTTTTTTTCTCCTTTTCCCTCTCCTGAGCTTGCTTTTTAGGATAAAAGTGGCTTTTTTCCCTTCTCCAGGGATTCCTCTTTCGCAGGCAGCCCTGCCGCGAAGCGCACAGTACAAACAAACTTAATGGCCCTTCCTTTTTTCTCCCCTCTCCTTTCCCCCCTTTTTTTTCTTCTTCAGCTAGACATG
>Ga0179593_1418396_pt1 | contig 10773 bp, 21 predicted proteins | sample CZODoug2_1_08_16_FD_185931 | JGI IMG/M metagenome (GOLD analysis project Ga0179593, IMG submission 185931) | Vadose zone soil fungal communities from Angelo Coast Range Reserve, California, USA - CZODoug2_1_08_16fungal (PacBio error correction) | ecosystem: Environmental > Terrestrial > Soil >... | reverse complement strand
CCCATCCCCCATTAGCTTTGCGTTATTCTCCCTCATCATTCAGTTGGTGCTTCGCTTTTTTCCCCCCTTATTAGTCTTGCAAAAAATTTAGTTTTCCTACTTCCTTCCCCCCCTATCACCTTCTCAATACCTTCCAACAGTGAATTTAATCTGGCTCTCTTAGCATTTGTATCTCTTTTTCTTCAATTTTTTTCATCCCCCTTTACTCTTTTCTTCTTTTCTAAGGTGTAAGTAATCCACAATCTTTGTTCTAATGTTCAAGGTCTCTAATAAGCAGAGTCTAAGTAGCAAGGACTCCTCCCCCATTTGTCTTTCTAGGTCCGTAGTGGCGGACTCCCCTCGTCCCACAGTCTCCTCTTTCGTCTTCTGAAACCCCCCCAGACACCTTTCCCTTCACATAATTCCTCATTTTCCCTGGTAATAGCGCGCAAATCTTTTGAGAGTGCTCCCTTTCTAATTCTCCCCTTGCGCAGTTCGTACACTTTACAATCCTCCACTTTCCTCCACGCAAAAGCGCTCCACTTTCCCCATACTAATTTACTTAGTCGGAATTTTCTTCATTCACCCCTTTGTTTTCATTTTAGTTCTCGCCACGCTCGTTTATTACTTCACTTCTTGGTCTTTGACCTGGGACGATTGTACCCCCTCCCAGTCTTGAGTTACCAAAATCCCCTGGTATCCTTTTTTTTCCAAGTTCTGTTTTTCTTATTCTTATTTTTTCATCCTTCATCAACCTGGTATTACTATTTATTCCCCATTAAGTCTTATATTTCCCCTTCTTTTCGTCTTATCCTTTGGTAGGGTCTGTCTTTCTCCGCGGATCTTTACCCGTTCTCTCCCCCCCCTCAGCTGTCCCGTATTATTTTTGGCGTCTTTTTCTGCTTTCCAAACTCACCCAACTTTCAATTTTTTGTTTCTCGCCACCCCGTGTGAAACCTCTTCGAATTGTGCTTCCTTCTTGTGCAACTCCCTAATCGCCTGGGGCCTGGTTTGACCTTTTTTTTTCTCGTTCCGTGCCCATTCTCTCGCGTTCCTCGTGTTGTTGATCGATGCTTCATCCCTTCTACCCGTTAGCACCTTTCCCCGCCCTCTTCACCCGCAGTCTATTTTTCCCATGACATCCCCCTCGAAGATCCCTTCTTTGTGTCTATCCCCCAATCTGACCCTAACCTTCCCTTGGGAATTTGCAACCGCACGCCCACGCAAAATAATCCCTTTCTCCGCTCTTCTTGGTAGCCCATATTTCTCTCCCGCGGGTATGCCCTACCTCCCGTCTTTTAACCCATTTATCCTTTCCACAGGAAGGTTCGGATCCTCATTATAGTTTGTTTATTTCCTCCTCCTACCATGTTGATGAGGAGTTGCACGTCACAGTGACATCCGGCTCCGATCTGTCTCTTTGTCCCTCCCCCCCATCGTATGGGAGGGTACAGAATCCCTTCCATTTCCTTCTCGCCCGCAAGTCAGTGCTAGTTAATCCTTTGCCTATTCTTCTTTTCCTTCTCTTACCCGTCAAACTGCTCCACGCCTTTTTCACACACTCCCCCAGATTGCCATCTTTCTCCGTCCCAGTTATTAGTTTTCTTTTTTTTTTCTCCCTGTGGAGGAGGTAAAATTGTACGACCTTTGGCACTTATCCTCCTCATTACTCCCCCCTGGTGAGATCTCGAAGCAAGCATTGCTAAGTTCATGAACGTCTACACCCCTTTCTCCTCACTTTATTCCTCTTCATTTTTCCAAACCCTTCATCCGAAATAGGACGTGAGATGGTTGGTTTTCACAAGTTATAACTTTAGCTCCCCCCCTCTGTGATTCTTTTTCGAGGCCACTGTCCTTCTGTTTATTACTCATACCTGCCCCCTTCTCCCCCCCTATTGTTGAGGACTTTTCTGCTTCACCTCTCGTCAGAGAGTTCTTCCCCTTGGTTCCGGAATTTTACTAAGGATAAACCCAACCATTTGACCGCGTTTCCTCCACTCTTTTATTTTTATGAGCGTATTTGGTACCGCTGAGGTCCCTTTCTTCTGTTTTCTTAATCATCGGGGTACGTAGGACCCCTCGAAACGTGAGCACTCTTCTTCTTTTACCTTCCCCCCTCCTTATGGATGACTTATATTCTTTGGTTCTCAATACTTTCTCTGTTTTGTTTATGTTCTCTTCGCACTGAGGAGAAACCCAGGAAAACCTTTTTTTCGCAAAAAAGTTCAATTTTTGCTTACTTGAATTCTTTCCCCCTTTTTCTTCAGTTAGTTCCCGATCTGCCCCCTCGTGGCCTGTTCAGCCCCCTCTGCTTTGTCTTTTTAGCTTCCCTCAGTTCCCCCCAAGCAGGGGGAGAATTCTTAGTTGATTGCTATTCGTGCTCGTCCTGAGTTGTATGTCATTTAAGCCCCCCCTTACGACAGGAGATTAGACTTTTTTTAGTGTACAGCGGCGATCTGCCTGGCTCATTCTCTATTCCAGGGGCCTATACTTTTATTTAGGACCTTGTATATGTACTCTTCTTTCTCCCTCTGATAGTGTGAATTTGAGATTTTTTTTCCCTCGATGTCCGCGGCCCACATCTTTGCGATTTCCCATTACTGGACTCTTCTGTTTCTTGCTCTTCCCTCCATTCCGACCTTACTCTTCAACCGGTGGCTTTTTACCGAATCTAGTATTTCCTGCGTCCCTTCTTGAAGAAAAGATCGTTTCTCTTCCATTGCGCTCCCCTTTTGGTTGACTAATCTTATCACGTTTTTTTCTCGTACCCATGTCTAGGTAACCTGGTAACATTTTAGCTTTGCCTTAGAGTTTTAATTCTGATCTTCTCTCCCCCACCCCTTCCTCCGTTAATAGGAATGAGGCATTTTTCCGGCTGTATCCGCGTTTTTTACTATTTAATTTCGCGGTATGCCCTTCGCACGACCCCCCTCTAATCCTTGGCGTGAAGGTTTTTTGACATTTGCTGCCCTACCACAATTGTAAGATCTTCCTTCTTAATCTTCTTTTCCTCCCTCCTCGTTTTTGTTTTGTTTTCTTTTAGATTTCTATCGGCCGCTCTTACAATTGTCTATGGTAAGTTAGCTCCCGTTCCCCTTCTGCCCAGGGATTCTCTAGTCTTGCTACGCTACTTGGAGATGTATTGCTCCCTCTGCCACTTTTTCCCCATCTTGAAAAAGGCCCTCCGTCTCTCCCTTTTTCAATGCTATTGAGCTTAAAGATCAGATGAAAAGTTTGCTCCCAACGCCTCCCCTTTTCCCCATCCTATGGACATTCTACCATCTCTTTCTCTTAAAGCTTTACAAAACGTGTCACATGGTACGTTTAGATCCCTTTTCAAACGTTCAGCTCTAGTCCCTTCCTTTTCATTCCTATCTTTAGTTCCTGTTTCGCCTGAAGTTCCTCTCTATTCCCACCCCGTCCCCTGCATTTATTTTGCAAATTTTTCCGACTGAAATTCTCTAGCTCAACTCCATGAGCTATCCCCTTCTGGAGTATATTATATAACACTGGCTTTCTATCCAATAGGCCTTGTTTCTGCATGAGACTGCCCGTAATAACTCCTGTCTGCACTACAATAAAAAGTCGAATCTATTTTTTAATTGCAGCTTTTTTATGAACGAAACTCTAATACGTATCAACGTCCTTCCCTCACTATTTTATCCCCTTTTTTTCCCCCATCTCTTCCTTACCCCCTATCAGTCTATTCGGTCATGCATCGAGGTTTTGTATTTGACACTTCAGATCATTGATTTTGATTTGTTCCTTCCCTTAATCAAAAATACCTTTTTTTGTCAAGTGTTTACTTTTTTTTCCGTACATCCTCCCTCCTAATTTTCTCTATTGTTTATTTATCACAACCCGATCGCAATATTCTTGGCGTTATTCTTTACTTTATCATTCAGTTGCGCCTTGTCCTTCCCCTACTTCTTAGAGTACCAGTTCCGTACCCTTCCCTCTTTAACCCCACTATCACTTCTCCATACGTCACCACTTTCTTTATAACGATGGTCGAGCCCTTTTATCCCAATTTTTTTGGGCCTTTCGGCTTTCTTTTCCTTCTTCCCATGCTATCGTCTGTCGCTCTAGCTGAAGTCGTCTCCCCCCTGTTTTTGCTCCTGGTTCAGGTATTATTTACCTCCGTTCGGATCTCTAAAGAAACCATCCCCCTTCTCTTATTTAAGCTTATCTTTCTCTTCCCCTCCCCCCCCCCTCTTAAAAAGTACTCAGTTCGCGTCTTTTTTTCAAGCATTAGTAATACTTTCTTCTTCCTTTTTTCCACTGATTTCGAATGAGATCTTCGCACAAAGATTGTTTCTTGAATCCCCTTGGTGAATGGCTGCTCCTTGCGCACTTTCTCCCCTTTTTTCCCCCTCTCAAAGTTTTCTCCCCTACCCGCTTACCACCCAACATTCTTACCTATCTTCCGTTTCTTTTTCCTGGACGTTATGCCACAATTTTGTATCAATTTCCCGTTAACTATCCTCCCTTCACGCTGAGGATCCCTAGTATTGCGTTATATTGTTTCACCTATTTCTTACCCTCCCCCTACTCCGTGATTGTTCCACCAGATCCAGGCTTTCAAAGTTATGTCCATGATCCATGTACTTTCTTTCTCCTTAATAACATTTTCTTTACTCTTTATTCAACTACCAACCGTTTCTACTTTCTTTTTTTTGTTTTTCTTTCCTGTTTTGTCGGGAATCAAGCGTCGAGGAAGACTTTCTATATCCCGATTGTCCTTCTTCTTTTTTTTTTCTTTTTTGCTTTTCCTATCTCCTAACATTTGATCTCTTCAACTCTTTGGGGATAGAAACACAGTTTTAATTTCCTTTTTTTTTCGTCCCCTGTTGATTCATTGTTTGACCCTCAATATTCTTGGTGAAGTGTCTTGAAATTTTTTCCCGCTCTTTTTTTTTCCCCTCTTTTTTTCTCTTTTTCTCTCATCCGTGTTGTTTTTTTTAGTCTCCCTTACCCTCCCTCCTTCCTGACCTCTCGACCCCCCCTTTCCCGCAATCGTTTCACCGCCGTTTTCTGCTCCCAATGAGCACAACATTCGAAGACCCCTTTCAATGGGTGTCTAGTCCCCACTGCCCTCTCCACTTAGAGATGCTTGCACAATCATTCAACCTCCCTCCCCCCTACTCCGATGAGCGCTGATAGCGGGAGATCCATTTTTTATGCCTCAGCAGACAGCACTACCCACCAGTCCTTCGCATCTTTTTGTCTTCCCTCCCCTTCTCGTTTGTTGTTTATTTCTCCACTCGTTCTACCCTCGTCGTTTCTCTTGCAGCCCCTTTGTAAAAATGAGCCTGGAGACTTTGGAAAAATTTGGTTTGGTACAGATAGGTCCCCTGAGATTCACTCCCCCCGAATTGCCCCCTTCTTCTCTTTTTTTACTCGTACGGTGAAATGCTGACTTCTTCTCCCCTCTCCCCCAAGATGCCACTTTAATTTCAGTTACCCGATATTAGTTTTATGGTGCGTCTTTTTTCCTCCACAAAACCCCTGTGTTTTGCGGCGGTTGTTACCACTGTAAGCTTTCCTCCCCGTCTCCTTCATCTCCAATTTGTGGTTCTCATATTGCGCCCCCGCGTCCACCCGGCCTCACGTAGACGCATTATTACTGATTTCTTTTGCCCAAAAATAAGTCCTGGAGTATTACGATGGGGGCGGTCCAAAGTTATAACTTTTTTTTCTAACCTCCTTGGTGATTTTCTTCTCACACCCCTTCACATTTTTAGTAATCCTCCTTCCCAATTCTAACCCTTTTGATGACTTAGCTTCCCGCGAGATGAATCCTCGATTTCTTCCATTTGGAAGCCGGACAAATGAAGAAGAGTTCCAATTTCTTTCATTTCCCTACCCCCTATTTTAGCAAAATTCCCGGTTATGTACTGCTGGAGCGGTTGGTTTTTCGCGATCTTGTACATCCGGTTTTCTCTCGCTGTACCTGTTCCAGTCGGCTCAACTGTTTCCTTTCGCAAGAATACCGCCCCGCCGACTGGATGAACTTCTTCGTATCCTTAAAGCAGATTCTCTAGGCCGCTAGTATGGTAGTATAAATGCTTCTCAAAGTAAACCTTTCTACACCAGTCCAATGGCCCTCTCCAACCTCTTCATTATGCTCCCTTCCCCTTCCCAATGATGATTCCCTCCTTGTTTTAATCTAATTTCTTCCTGTGTTCTTTAGCCATCAGAATGCCTTCCTTTTTCGCAAATAATCTTTATCGCGTGCGGCGACCTGTTCGTTCTCACCCCAACAGATGCCTTAGCTAAGGTTTATTTCTTTCGTACCTCCTTTTCGTCTTCGGGTCAGTCTCCCCCTTCCCCCCCGTTCCTCATTGACTTTTAGGACTTATATCCGACCTCCTCGTTTTACCTCTTCATTTCTTGGCTGCATAGTACGAGAAGGCCCTAGAGGCAAAGCTTTTCGGCATGCGGGAAGATGGGTTGGAATTAGTCTTTATCAGTCTGACTTCCCCCTCCCCCTTTTTTAATCTCTTATTCAATGAAGCGGTGTTGAATTTTTTGCTTAACTTTCTTTTACTTTCATCTAGGCGTCAATTGCGCGCTTGGTGACCCAAGCATTCCTTTCTCCCATTATATATTTCCTAGTATGTTAAATTTCGCTTTGTTCTGCCCTTTGCTCTGATATCTCCCCCAATAGCATTTTTTCACCTTCGTTATATGTCAGGAGGACACATGTTTTTTCTCCCATTTTAGGTTCTCTTTTTTCCCATGTCATTCCGAGGGTCGCCGATAGAGACTATAATAGTGGGAGAGGGTGACCTTTTTGACATCCCTTCCCAGTTTGTACCTTTTGTTCTCCTTCCCCCCTTCTCTTTTCCTTCCTCCGTGTTGTTGGTTTTTTTAGTATTTTTTAGATATTTACCCCAATGAGTGTCCTGATTCCCAAAGCACCACACTTCTGCCCAAGGCTTTCTTTCCTATAGGGCATACCGCTTTCTTACACTAGAGCCCCCATCTGCACGATCCCCCCGCCTTTTTCCCCTGTCCCTTACGGCTTGCACGGAACTTGGAAACTTTTGCTATTGAGATTACTCGAATGATTAAAAAAGCTGCAGTCACAACGCTCCCCCTTTAAACCTACTTTCCATTCTACTAATCGCTTTCCTTCTCCGTCTTCTTTTTTCCCAACCCCCAGTCGTGTTTCCGCTTCCTATCTTTATCTCCACCGCCGTTTCGCTGTTCAAACTACTATCTTTCCTCCTACTTATACCAGTTCCGTTCTTTTTGACGCGCAAGTGTCTTTCCTTTTCGCCTCTATCCAACCAGTGCCTGGTTTTCAGACAAATCTTTGACTAGTTTTGACTTTTAATAGCTATCTCCCTCTGTTCTCTGACTATTCCTTCCAAAGGATTCCCCACACCTATTCTTGTGAATAAGGAGACTCCTCTTCCCCGTTTACGCCCCCCATTAACCCCCTTTTTCCATATTACGGTCCGGCAGATGGTTTTCTTTCTACGTCCAATCTATCGTTTTCACGCGCTACCTAATTCTTTTATTATGGGCTTGCTCCTGCTCCTAAAATCCCCACTATCTTATTCTCCTTGCCATAGTCGGTGTTCGCAGCACTTGTCACCTTTTCCCGCTCATCTTCTATTTTGCTCCCTTACTCTTCAGACACAAACTTTCCTTCGAGCAGTTTCCTTGTTCCTCCTTCCTGTTTACTATCCCCCTTCGATTCCTTTTCTATTGCTTTATGGAGACCAAATCAAGATCATTATTTTTGCTTTTCCTTTAGTCTTATCTTATCAAGTTGCGCCTTCCCGTTCCCCGGCCCCCACTCCCTCTTTGCGCACCAACCGTCAGACCCGTGATTCTTTACCCCCCAACCTTCGACAATTTTTACGTGAATTTTCACCTCTGTTTCCCTAGCCTCAATTGTTAGGTTCTTTCCCCCCAAATCTAATTTTTCTTAGGTGAAGCTACCCCAATTTTTTTTCTGTTCATGTATTTATTACGAAGTACTCGTGATTAAGTCGTCTGAACTAAATCATCCCCGCGGCTTTAGCGTCTTCTTTTTGTCTCTTGACCTCCCCCCCATCCCTGTATTATCCTACTTTTCTTCTTCTTTTTGCCAAAGACTCAGTAAGAATTTCTACCTGACTCAGGGCTTTGCGACACTGCTTCGAGTAACTTCACGGGTATTTCCTTCTTGCGACCTCTCCTTTCGTCCTGTCCAGCCAACGATTTTCCGCAACTGCCGCCTCCATAAAAACTAAGTTAAGTGCAACTTGTGTCTTTTTTTAGTGCCACCTTTTTTCTTAGTTTCTCTAGAACTCCCCCGCAAGTTCTTTTGGTTACTAGCACTTTTTCTTCTATACTGCCCAGGGGTCTAATATTCCTTCCCTCCCCCCCTTCACGATAGTGCTGTCCACCCCGTACAGGTTTTTTTTAATTCTCCATTCTGTCTGGCCTTTCACTCCCTCATCTGAACATTTTAATCAGCCAACAAACCTCTAATTCTCTTTATACACCTGATGTTCCTCTGGTCTTTGTTTTTTTATTGCCCTTTTGTGTACTGGCCATTTCCATATGTACTCCCCATCGCGCTTCCAAATCGTATTTATTTTGTTTGCGAGGTTCTTGCTTGTTTTAATTCTCTAAAACTTTTTCTGTCCAATCTTTTGGGTCCGACACCCAAGGTCCTTTCCTCTTCGTCCGTTTCTGGTTTCTTATACCCTCCCGGGTGACTATGGGTAGTGAAAAATTTATCCTTGTTCTGCTTTCCTTTTCTCCGGGCAATCTCTTCTTTCTCCCCTCTTTTTGTTCGTTTCTCGATCCTTTTGCTTTTGACAGCGGACCGAACCTTCTCAAACTTCACTACCTCGTACCCTGTTGGCGATTATTGCGGTTTTCCCCATGAATCCCTTACCCGCGATTAAACCCTTTCCTTTTGTCATCCCCAACCTTGAACTCCTTCCCCCCCCCAAATTTTGATTCTCTTGCTTGCCCCGCAAGGTCCCCGACAACCCTCATACCCTCTTTCTCCCCTTTGCTGCTCTTGAGATAAATATCTTCCCCCTTGTGGCCATCCTGAAGCGTCACTACCAAATGCCTTGCCACAGAAGGTGTAGCTATAGCCTTATTTCTTTATACACTCGTTCCTAATCCTTACCCTGTCTTATTTGTTTCCACTCCCCTTCTCTCCCCCCTTTCCTACTTGTAACAAACTAGCTGTAGAGTTTTTAACACCATCGTCTGGGAGGGTACCTCACCCTTTTCCCTTCCGGGCGTGAGCCGACACCTCTTTTTAGTACTCCCCTTGCATTTTCTATTCACTGTAACCTTCTCCCACTCCTGGTGCATCAACAGATCCCACAGATGACTAATTCAACCAGTCATACTTCTTTTTATGGAGTTCTTTTGCGTTTATTGGAGTCTTTTCCCCTTTGAACTGTTTCTCCCTCTTTTCCTTCCCACTGGTGAGTCTAGACTCCCAGATGCGCATAATCTACCGTGATCCAAAAGTATCCTCAATTAAACCCTTCTTCTTCCCCCACCCGTCGACACTTTCTTGACTTACTTGTGGTCTTTTCCCCCCCGTTATAACGATAACTCGACATCCTGAATTTTGCGATTTCTTTATCGCCCCCCTACAATGAAGCTGCCGTTCCCCGAACCCCTTCTCACTTATGTTTCTTTTATCCCCCTTCCCCTCGTATGAGCCAGAGAGGGAGTATTTGACTAATAAAAGGAAGACGAGATCACTAAATTTCTCCTTTCTTCCCATAGGGCTCTCGAAAACTCGGTTCTTGCTCTCGCTTTTTCTTTGTTTTTCGCTAGTCACTTGTACATGACGGTTGGGTGAGTGAATCCTATTTTGTAACGTGTTAAAGCTTCCTCAACTTCTGCTTAAATAGAGCATAACGTCAATTCCCTCTTTCTGAATTATCTCCTTTGGGGTCTCAAATGAACCGCCATGCTCGGAAGATTAGTCTGGTGTGACCTTCAGTCGAACACCCTTTACACCTTTTTCCAAAACTTTCCCTTTTGCTTACCCTGAAATTTCCCCAATCTTCAGATGTTTCTTTATTCACACATGAGCTGCACCTCCGGGATTTCCTCACTATAATGATAGTTTCTTCTGGTGTTTTTTTTTTTTTTTTCTAGCTTCTCTCCGGCCCCTATGGGGAGAATCTATATCGCTGCGCGTGATGGTATAGAGTTATTCAAGCAAACCCACCACCTCTTCCCGTACTAGATCCTTTTCCTTTTCTTTTTCGCTGGAACAAGTCGTTTTTTGACTTTCATTCTTCCCACTTGAGCCTATAATATTAGGCCTATTTTACTCTCTCTTCCTCTTAGATTCAGCCGATTTTAGAGTAGCCCTTATAGACTTGATACTTTTCCGATTTTGGCTCTCCCTTCATTTGAAGATTTTCATAGAGCGGCCCCCACTTCCAGTTCCTTTTCTTTCTTCAAACGGGGGAAACCTTGTGCACTTACGATTAGTCAGGTTTCATGCTCCTCTTTTTTGCATCTCAATCCCTGTCATCGTACTTTGTTTCCCGCTTTTTTGCCATAATCCTTTAGAAAGAGAACGCTATCCCCCCCTATAGTCTTTTTCCCTTTTCCCATGATGTTTTCAGGTCTCTCTTTGATTCCCTAGCAGTTCAAATTCAGTTATCCGTCCTGAGGGCATTTTTCATTGTTTATAAGTGCATCGGGTAGACCCTCTTTTTTTTCATCTTAGGGTTTTTTCGCAAGCCCATTCCTTCCCCCTTTTTCTTTCCAGAGGTTTCTTTTCTTTCCCCCTTTTTGTCG
>Ga0179593_1409920_pt1 | contig 10773 bp, 8 predicted proteins | sample CZODoug2_1_08_16_FD_185931 | JGI IMG/M metagenome (GOLD analysis project Ga0179593, IMG submission 185931) | Vadose zone soil fungal communities from Angelo Coast Range Reserve, California, USA - CZODoug2_1_08_16fungal (PacBio error correction) | ecosystem: Environmental > Terrestrial > Soil >... | reverse complement strand
TATTTTGATACATAGGAATGTATGTCTCTTGCTTTATGTCCCCTTTACCCTGTCGAGCACTGTGGTCCTTTCCACCAGTGTTACTCCACAGCCAGTTCCCTCCCCCGCTATGCTTCTGCCCCTTCCTTTGAGCTTTCCCCACGCTCTCACTACCTTTTTGACTATTTTCACTTGTTCGTGATCTCCACTTCAGGTTGTATCGATTTTTGACCGACGTTCCTTGGCAATATTTCTGTTCCCAAAGATTTCTAAAAGTGAAGTTCCTGAGAAAGCGCTCTTCTCAGAGCCTTGATTTATTTTTTCAGACTTATTAGTTTTCTCCTTTCCTTGATACCTTCTTTTTCCCCTCCCCTCCCTTCACCCTCCTTTTCCCTTGTGGGACTTCATGTCGAGTCGTCTAGTTTCCCCGCTGTTTCAGCCCCCGGGATTTCTTTCCCTTGAACGTTTCTCCCTCCTCTCACCTGACTAGAGATGCCCCTCTCTTTCCCTTATAGCCCCCTTTTTTTTCTCACTCCGTTGGATACCTTACGCCTCGCTTTCCTGCTTTTCTAGGCTTCGGCAGTTAGACCTGTGAGTGGATGTCGAATCTACGTAAAACGATGGAACCCTCAGCGCACCCTTCACACACCTCCTCCTTTTATGTTTCTTCTCCCTCTTCAGTTTATCCCCCTTACACCCTTCTACGTGGAAGTCATGAAACTCTGTGCTCGAACACGTCTACGGGATCGAGCGCGGGCCGAGGGCTTCTCTTCCTCACACGTTTCCTTCCTTTTTGTTTGTTTTCTTATGAGCCCCCCCCCTTTTTGTTCCCCATCGTTCTGGTCCACCAAATGGTCAAGATCTGTCCGACTCCCTCCATATACTTTTACCTTTTTTTTGGCTCCCGCCCAGTTGGGATTTCTCTCCCTCTTTGTCCCAGTCCCATTTTTTCTTCGTTCTTTCCGATGACGCCTTCTTTCCTCTCTCCCCGGGAAGAGTTCATCTGGCTGTTTTTAAGTTGAGACCCAGATGGCTGCCGCCGCATTCTTGTGGGTACAAGCCACTTTTCGAGTTTGATCCTTCCCCCCCTTAATTCTGTCGGTTTTTTTTGTCGACGTGGTCAGTTTGTTTCCGCAGCCTAGACCGTTGAGTATCGAAACAGACCTTTAGTTTCTTAGGGCCTCTAGTACTCTTGCAATGTTGGGGTCAGCCGCAATTTTTCCTTCTATCAAATACATTTTTGTCTCCCCCTTCTGTTCGTTTTCCTTGTTCGCAGTGGTTGTCTTTCGCGCTTATCTACCTTCTCAACCATTCGGTCATTGCTCGCTTGGGTTGTTTGCTTCCCCCTTTTTTTACCCTTCCTGAGTTGCATTTTGAAGATCTTTTTTATTTTTCCGCTCCCGTTTGCTTAGGTTGACCCTTTTTACTCTCCTTCCCCCCCATCTAGATTGAGGTCCCTCCCGTCTTCTGTCCCCGTTTTCCGGACATTCCTGTGTCAGCATCATTTTGAATCTTTTATTTGACCAAACTGTCCGATCCGAAGGTCGTGCCTCTTCTCAACGCGGATTGTGATTTTTTTTTCTTCCTTCCTTCCCCCTTCTTCGTTAAAGCTTCCGCGGTCCTTTTTGTACAAACACCTTTTTCCTACTCCCTTGCTCGTGAATCCCCCCTTTCCTGCTCTTGGCAGGGAGTGTTGGAGTAGTCCTCCCAAATCCCCAACTAGATACACTTTTTCCTGGCCCGAGATTTGCTCCTTTCACCTTTTGGAAGTATCATGGTTTTCCCTTCAGACAACTTTTACTTTAATCATTCCCTATTCGTGGACTTCCCTACCCCGAATGGCTCTTTGACTACACCCGGACTTCTCCTCTACGCGATATTTCCCCGGACTGTCATTCCCGTGGATGCTCTCTTTATGGTCCTTTTCCTCCACCTTCCCATTCTACCTGAGACCCCACCCTTTTTTCTCTTTTGTTTTCCTTCTCCCGAGATGCATACAGCAGCCACACGGTGCGGGGATTCCCGCACCTTATTCCCGCCACTACATTTCTCACCTTGGGTACCCTCCCCCCCCCCCCTTTTTTTTGTGACACCTGTCACCTCCTCATTTTCCACTTCCTCCGACTTTTTTCCCAAGTTAATCCTTCTTTTGGTAGAAATTCCCCTTACCTGATCACCCAATCTGTGTGACTTGGTGCCGATCCATTGACTGCAGACGTTTTTGCCTTACCCTTTGGGCTGGCACACAACACATTCGTTATCCACTGCGAAACGACTCTGGTATTTTCTTTTTTTGACTGCTGTTTGTTGCGTCCACCCCTTGTGAGCCCCAACGAGGGGGAAGAGCTGGTACTTTCCTCCCCTCCCTATGTTCTACCTTCTAATTCTGAATCAGCCGTCTCCTTTTGGCTTTGCCTGGCCTGCCCGCGATTTATTCCCTCCAGTCCCTTGACCTCTTTGCGGCAGCTAGACGAGCACGTTTATCTTTGTTCCCACCCAAATGTCGACACTTTCCCCTTTCGTCCGGCATGTTCTTGAACCCATTACGCACTGATTTTTCTCCCCCCCCCCAACCGTCGGCATTTGCTCATCCTGCCACTGCTTGTAACTCTTTTAAGCCCCCAAAGATTGATTATATCACGCGGGCAGTTGCTTTACTTTGGAAGATTTACTTGACAATTGAGACATCTCCTTCGTTTCCCTATTTTACCTTATCCTTCCTTTTACCCTGTAGTGACGGCGACTCCCATGTTTCATTCCATCCTGTTCTTTAACTACTGGGTCGCAGAAAGCTTTGGACTTCTCACTTGGTTCTTCCCCTTTTTTTAAGGAGTCAGATCTTTCCTCTGTTCCCTATTTCCACTTTCATCTTCCCCCCCCCCAGACGTGCTTTTTTTCTCCCCCTCTCCAGCTATCTCGCCCAGCTTGCAGGTCTTCCCAATGATTTATTTTTTTTTTCCCGCTTTCCCTGATCGTTTGCTCAGTCGTCCTCCCTTCTCCTTTTTTACGCTCGTGCGGGTTTCAACACAGCCCCTCCCTCGGCCTTTCCCCCTTCAACAGCCCCTTTTTTTTTCCCCTGTCGACGACAAAAGACCTGCCTCCCCGGCCGTCTGAGACTGGCGCGTTCCCCGTCCCAACGCTTTTTCCGGGGGTTAATGGCTCTATGACCTGCCTCTACGACTCTTCGGCTTCCCTTCCTTCTTCTGTGTTCCAGCGTCCCATCCCCCCTTCTCTTGTTTCTGTTTTGGTATCGAGGCCCTCCCGTTCCCTGCACTCCCTCTTGAAGTGAATGGAGGGCCCCCGTCTGGTGGAATACCTTTCTGATTACCACTGCAACGCCTTATGCGGCGAAATTTTGTTGAATCGACGTCCCATTTAGAATCTAAAGTCTCTGGCGTCCCTTCCGATTCTTCTTCTTTTCTTTCTCTCCTTTCCTTCCTCTTTTTTTTCTCTCGCACAGACCTGAAGAGATCCCTCCCCTTTTTTTCCGAAGAGGAATGATTTCTCAATGCAGTTCGTGCTTTCACTTTTTTTTTTCAAGGGGTCAGCGAATGGATCCGTACGTGGCCCCTCAATGCACCATCCGTCGGGATTAACCGTTTCGTGGATAGTCTACCCCTGCCAAAATGCTTCCCCTCCCTCCCTCCCGAGGCTGAACTCCTATTATGTCTTTCCGTCTCCTTCTGAGATGTGGTAACCCCTCGAGCCCCCCCTGAGTTTTTTGAGGGCGTTGCACGAGATTCCGGAACGGCCGAGTGCGTCAGTTCTTTTTCTTCCCTTCACTCACCTCCTTTTTTCGACGTGTTACCCTCTTCTTGCACCCTTCTTTTCCACAAGCCGCTCGTCCCAAGGTTTCGACGGTTTTCGTCTTCCCAAGATTCTCCAACCGTTTTTCCTTTGACATGTATATTGAAACTCCTCTAATTCGCACCTGCCGTCTGGATCGTAGTATCTTCATTATCTTTCTTCTCCCCCAGAGTTTTTTTCGTTAACCAGGTGTTGTCCCTCTTCCGATTACCGAAAAATTTTTCGGGGTTTGCCTCCTTACAAGACCGGCCCGAATTTCTCCGTAGCAAAGGCGAGTCCCTTCGTGACCGCATCGGATTGAATTCCCAAACTTTCCGTTTCCCTTCATCCGTTTTTCCTTATTATGCACCTCCTTCCTTTCTTCGTTAAATCCCTGCTTTCCCATCTCAAAGGGTACCCAGTCCGTTCAGACGTGCTCCTTCCCCGCCTTTTGATGCGACTTATCTGCGGGCGGCGATTTAATAGCAGTTTAGTCTTCTTGATCCCTGCCGATTTTTCTCCTGCCCTGAGGTCTTTATTTTCTTCTCCCCCTTATTCAGAAAATTATTGTTGTTCCCTCCCATTTTTTTTCTTTCCCCTTTTCGGACATTGCGAAGCAACACGTGGATAGAGTTCCTTCGTTCAAACTAGTTTTCCTTTCGTCAGGAACCCTCCCCCCCTTTCCGACCCTGACCGATGCCCATCCATTCTCATTTACTCCCCTGTTCCTTGGTTCTTTTTACCTCCCTGACGCTAATACCCTCACAATTGAGAGTTCTTCGCCATTGACGAAAACCCTCGTTCGCTGTCCTCCCCCTCTTTTTCTTTTGTTATTTTTGCGTCCCGAATTTGGTTGGTGCAGCCACAATAGCTTTCGGATTCACGTTTGCAAATATGAGATTTTCCCGACCAAAGCTGGTTCCCTTTGTGGAATTCTCCCCCCAAGACCTTTCCTGCCTTTTGGGACATCCCCCCTTTCCGGCTTTACACGTTTTTCTGGCTTGGCCGTATTGTTTTTCCACAAATGGTCGGGCAGCAGTGGTTGGCTCCCCCCTTCTTGTGCGGGATAATTGCTTCCGAACCGCCCCGTTTTTTCTCGCTGTAATCTCCTTTGACAGTTCTACCCGAGATTTTTACAGTTGTCGCGTCGGAGTGCTAGTGCAGTACTTTTTTTCAACTCTAAGTCATCCCCCCTTTCTCCGTCTTGTAATTTTATCCTCTGAATAGTGGTAGTCGCGTCGTCGGAGGGGCATCGTCCCCGGACCGGAATTCTTTGTCTTCCTTAGAAAATTTTTCCTTCACCCACTTCTGCACCACTTTCCGTTCTCCCTTCCTTGAAGTAAACTTTTCTTTATTTTTGTCTTTGAGATTAACGTCTAACCCTTTTTGAATTTAACTTTTTTGCATTTTTTAGAAATGTTTGGTAAACACTGAAGATTCCATCCTCTTGACCTGAATCTTGTTTTCTCCCCTTCAACTGCCCCTCACCTCCCTTTTGTTGATTGAGGTTTTCTCCCCACGATTTTTTTGCCCTGGATTTTTCCCTCTCATATTCTCTTGATACCTTTTTACGTGAATTTCCCCGTCACCTTGAACGAAGACTAGTTGTCAATCCTGATGGCAGATGCCGGAAGTCTTCCACTGTCCACCAATTAGCCACTTCTCTTCCGCGTACCCCCTCGCTTCCCCAAACCCTTTGCCTCCGAAGATCCGGCTACCTGACCCCAGCGAGCTTTTACGATGTTTTTCTACATTGGATCTTAGCTCTCCCCTCCCCTCCTGACGCCTGCTTACCACCTCCCCCGAGAAGCGCCCCTTCATTGATCTCTTTGCCAACCTGCTCTTCGTGCCTTCCACCAAAATGGCATTGATTTCGACTCCCCCTTGTCGTCTCCTACGGCCCTAGCAACCCCCTTGTTGTGGCGGATCCTCACAAGGTCTAGGAGTTTTGTTTCCCGCCAACGCCCAAAGTCTCCACCCCGCCCTTCCTCCTCTTTTTCCTTTTTAATCCCACGTTTTCTCTACCCAACCCTTTTTTTTTACCCCCCTAAAACGAATTTCTTCTTCCCCCTCCATATCCTTCCCCCGAAAATTGCCAGATGAACCCTTTTTTGATGCGAATCCCGCGTCGATCGCCGCTCAGTGCCGGGAAACCCCCTTTTTTTTTTTCCCCACTGGGGGTTCTCTTTCATGTCAAATGGATAAAGGTCTCTTTGGCCTATCTTGCTTCTTACCAGATCGTGACAATGGTTTGTTTTCTAGTTTTTTTTTTCCTCTTTTCCTTTTTTTCTTTTTTTTTTTTCTTTTTCTTGTTTTCCTTTTTCTTTTTTTTTTTTCTTTTTTTCTTTTTTTTTCTTTTTTTTCTTTTTTTTTTCTTTTTTTCTTTTTTTTTTTTTTTTTTTTTTTTTCTTTTTTTTTTTTTCTTTTTTTTTTCTCTTTTTTTTGTTTTTTTTTTTTTTTTTTTTTTTTTTTTATTATTTTTTTTTTTTTTTTTTTTTTTTTTTTTTTGTTTTTTCTTTTTTTTTTTTTCTTTTCTTTTTTTTTTTTTTTTTTTTTTTCTTTTTTTTTTTTTTTTTCTTTGTTTTTTTTTCCTAATTTTTTTTTTTTTTTTTATTTTGTTTTTTTCTTTTTTTTTTTTTTTTTTTTTTTGTTTTTTTTTTTTTTTTTTTGTTTTTTTTTTTTTTTTTTTTTTTTTTTTTTTTTTTTTTTTTTTTTTTTTTTTTTTTTCTTTTTCTTTTTTTTTTTTTTTTCTTGGACATCGATTTTTGACACTTTGTGGCTCCTTTCCCACCCCCAGAGTTAGCCCGGAGTTGAGTACTCGCTTCACCGAGGTCAATCTCTCCTCTTCCTAGTACTATCCTTTTTTTCCCCTTTTATTTCTTTAAGTCGAGGTGGCGGTGCGAGCAGTTCTTCGAACGACATTTCGGTGTGGGGAGTTGGCTGCTTTCCTGGCTCAGGTCTATTCTGACTCCCACTCCCTTGTCTGACAAAGGCTCTTTCCCATCTTTCCTTTTTAGTCTCCTAAGTTGGCTGCACACCCCTAATATTTTTTTTTTTTTCTCTGTGTATACGATTTCCGTCTCGATAGGAGACGTTCAGCGGCGTCGATTTTGACGCGTCCGGCTCGCGCTAGTCCCATTCTTCCCCGTCTTTCGACACCCTCCCCTTTTCTGGTCAGTCCCTTGAAACCTCCTTCTTTTGCCCTTTATTTTCCCGGGAGCCCCTCATAACCGTCCAAACTGACGACTCTCGATTGTTTTTCTTGCACCTCTTCTTCACTTCTCCAGTTTTTGAGCCTATTGCGCGCGTCCCGTCGTTACCTGCGAGCCCCTACTCATCTCACTCCCCCCAAATTCACAAAATCCCCCATAGGCCTGTCGTAGTTTTTTACTACAGTTGACAGCTGCTGGAGTACGGCTTGCCACGTGTGCCGGGGTTGCTGCCCCAATCCATTTCAGTAAGTCATCCCACCCCCCTCCTCACCCAGCTCCCGCCCCCTTTTAAAGTTAGTCTCCCAGCCCACCTCTCTCTTTCCGTTTTTAGAGTCATGGCGGTCTTGACACCTGGAAGTGTCCTCGTTTTCGGATGTGAGCTTTTCTTCCCTTTTCCCTATGACTTTGAGCCCCTGCACCGACCTTACCTTTTTCCTTTTCCTTGACCTGTTTCCCCTGAGGGCGGAACACGTTCACCCGAGCCTGGCAGATGTTTTGCGACTTTTCGTTCTTCGTTTTCCTTCCTGTGTTAGCATTCCATCCCCTTTCCGTTCCCCATAGCTTGCCCCCCCATTTAGACCCAAGTTATATCTTTTCCCTGGACCTCGTTACTTTTTTTTTTTCAGGCTTTGTGCTCGTGTTCGTGTATGTTTGTGGCGACGGGAACCGCCCGTCCTCCCGTCGGGTTAAGCCGACGGCAACCTCCTGCGAGAGAAGTTTTCCACTACATTTTCCCTCTCCCCCTTCGAACGGCCCCTCCTTGTCAGTCCCCCTGTCGATTTCAGTACCATTATACTCCATCGTGCTCTCCCTCTCGGGCACTGGCTCGACTTCGTGCGCGACGGAGGATACAGTCCGGGAGTGACTTTTGCCCTCTTCCTTTATTTCTGTACGCGGTCTTTCTTCCCTCGAGGAATTTCCCCCCTATTTCCCCCTCTTCCCCAACTTCCCCCACCAGAATCTTTTCGTTTTTTTCCTCACCAATGTGCCCTAGTTCGCCCTGGCCACCTTCGATTATGAGAGGTGCTCGAACATTTTCCTCGGATAGCTTTCCTTTTCTCTTAGTAGCTTAATGAAAACCTGTCCCCTTCATTTTTTTTTATTCTCCCCAAAACTTTGGTTCCCCCCTGAGGGCCACCCCTCCCCCACCCCCGACGGTTCAATACCTGCAACAGCGCATTTAATCCACTGTTATGAGAGGATCCCACCTTTTCCCCTTCTTTTACCTCCCTCAAGAAATCCTTCCCTCCTTCTCGGCCGGGATAGCTCCTCTTGATTCTCCCCTATCTGAGATTTTTAAGATGTCCCTTGTTTTTGGTCTTCACGATGGATGCTCGCCCTTTTCTTGCGTGCTTTCCCCAACTTACTTCCGAAAGTGTGAATCCCTTCCCTTCCTTCTGCTTTTAGTGGTTTCTCCTTTTGTTAGTTTTTTTCGCCCGCATATCCCCTTGTATTCTTTCTCCCCTCAAGGATTGGGTTTTGGCTTGGGCTTACAAATCGAGTCGCAATTCTTTGCCCATGTTGTGGCAGCCTACCAATTCTCCTTTCCTCGGATCAATAACTGCTTCTCGTTCTTGGCTAGGTGGAGTTTCCTACCTTAGTCTTGCTCTTCTCTCCCCCTTCTCCCCCCCATGGCTGCTCGGCTGGGTGCTGTCGCCGTACTGGGCGGCAGCAGTTGTTGCCGCGCTTGGTTTACTGTATGCTTCTTTTGCTTTGGACGTTGGATCTTTTCCGGACCTGTCGTCCTCTCTTTCCCTGTTAACTTCCGGCCTTTTTGCCGGTTGATGACCCCCTGTCTGTTGTCAGAGCCTTGACGGCGAATCGTATCGGTTTCACAACCGATCCGAGGGTCGTTGTCGAAACGCACTAATGCCCCCCCTGTCTGTAGATGTCAGTTCCTTCCCCTTTTCACCCCTTCTGACTTTCCTAGGACTCTTCTTTTTCTTCCCCCCCCCCCCTTCCCCCTAAAGGTTCTCGATGTCTCCCGCGGCATCGCGGACACCTGAGTGTTTTTTAGTCGGTTTCTCTACCACCCTGCCCCAAAGAGCATCACCTGGTTCCGTTCCCCTCTGAAGGCACCCGTCCCTTGTTCAGGCTATGTTTTTTTACGTCCTTTCTCCCCACCAACTTCTCCGGTCCTTTGCGATGCCCTCACCTCGGTTTCGACTACCACTTCTGTCTTGGCTCCCCCCCTCCTTCTCCTTGTACACGGACTTGGCCTTACCTTTTCTTTATCGTGGCCGGCCCCTAGAACTCTACCGCCTCCCCTCTGCGTATATTTGTCGACTTCTCCTTCCGATGACTCCCCCCCCTGCTCCCCCTTTTCTTTTCTTAAAGAAAAAGACACCTCCCAACTATTGCCACCACTTGATGTCCCCCGACCATTTGGTGACCCATCCCAATGTCACCCACAAGCCGTCACCCTTTAAGTCCTTTCCCTTGGTTGCCCACCCAGTGGACTTCCCGTGTTTTTTCCCCCGACATGTCCCCACTTTTACCGAGAAACCAGTTTTATTTTTTTCTCCGGTCCGAATCTACCTATTCCTTTCAGTCCTCAAGTAGGAATTGTTTTTCCACAACACCATTCGTGCCTTTTTTTGCACCAAGAGCACCCGCCTTTTGTTATAGGGTCCCGCAGCTCTTCCCTTTTTTTCTTCCTTTCCTACGACCCTCCTCCCCCCTATTTACCCTATGTTAACTCTTTTGGCCGGTCCTGAGCCCTCCAGCTGCCTTGGCGCCGAATGAGGGAATCGCTCTCTGACGGGGCTGTTTGACTCCTCTCCCGTCGCGGCATGGACAAAATCCTGATGCTCCCCTCTTTGCTTCAATATCTTCTAGTCCCAGTTCACTTCGTGGTAGCCGACCAAATGGTCTCCCTCTTTTTCCGCGATGTTCTCCGCACCAGCCGCCGACTCTTTCGTAAGGCCCCCCCGGCATTGAGATATTTTCACTTGCCCTCTCCTTGCCCTAGCCTCCCCCTTTCAAAATTCATTCTCCCCATATTGGCAGGTTCCTGGCTGCACAGGGACTGGGTGAAACGGTGATATATTTCACGCTGGCTTTCCTGAAAACCTCCTCCTTTTTTTCATCATCCATACCCGTCCTTGATGCTTTCGGCCCGTTGAATTCCATCGAGGTCGGTACGAATGCTACGCGCCAGTTCGAGTTCGTGAAATTGTTTCCTGTCTGAAGGAGGCGATTTTCCTCGGTACTTTTCTTTAACCCCCTTCCGAGACCCCCCTAGGTCTATGTGTTTTTTTTTCATTACGAAATCCTGAAGATCCTCGATCCGGCAGGGTCTGCACCCTTCGGATCGGGATGACGCTTTCACGTAGGATTCTTTGTTTGCTCCTTTTCTTTCCGACGCCCCAATTACGAGCCTCTTTTTTCTCTTTTGGGTGTCCCCCCCGCTTTTTTTGCGCGGTTACACGGCACAAGCCCGGCTGTTTTTTCCGTCGAACTTGACACAACGACCTGAGACAGCGTCTCGAGGGGCGTGCCCAAACCTTCTCATACCCCCCCGTCCTCTTATTTTTCTTAATTTCTTTCAGCTCCTCCCCCAATTAGCATAAGAAGCGTCGAGTTTCCGGCTCGTGTGTTCCTCGCCCTGGTGCGGGGTTGATCATTTTCCTTTTTCTCGAGCCCGAAAACTACTCCTCGCTTACGTTTCCTGATTTCCAGTACCTCCCTTCTTTTTTTCTCCTTTCAGAGGAACAGGCAAACTCTAGTGAAGTGCCCCGTCCCTCTGGGGAATCGACGTGAATTTCGTCTCGCGTTCCCGGCGATTTTATGATGT
>Ga0179593_1280351_pt1 | contig 10773 bp, 9 predicted proteins | sample CZODoug2_1_08_16_FD_185931 | JGI IMG/M metagenome (GOLD analysis project Ga0179593, IMG submission 185931) | Vadose zone soil fungal communities from Angelo Coast Range Reserve, California, USA - CZODoug2_1_08_16fungal (PacBio error correction) | ecosystem: Environmental > Terrestrial > Soil >... | reverse complement strand
CTTCCACGTACTTGTTTCGCCCTTTTCCCTTACCGCTTTCGCTAAGGGCGTTTTACAGGGCCCCGTTAGCATTTTAATAGAAAGGGCTCATAACTGAAGAGTCACGCCTTCCTGTTACGGTAACGGTCCTCCTTTTTCACTTTTTTTGCCCTACTTGAGCATACGGTCCTTTTTCTTTTTCCCCATAACGACGCAGGGGTGTTTGGCTTCCTCACTTGTCTTTTTCCATAGCCCCCCGGGAAAGATCTATTTAGCTTTTTAGGTGTCTCGTTCCCCCGCGGTTCATTGTATCTTTTTCCTTCCGTCCGATCGTCATTCTGCCGTGCCTCTCCCCCCCCCACACTATATGTCGCTTCCTGCAAGTCAGAATAGAACAAGGTTTTTTTGTACACCGGTTACAAACCCAAAAACTTGGTGTTCCTTTTTTCCTGCCGCTCGACGAATATAGTGAATTTCTTACCCAGGCCTTTCTATGTTCCCCCCCATTCCCCCTCCTCCCCTTGGGCTTAACCTTCTTTATAGTTTGGATTTTCTCTTCGGCAAATCCCGGTTCACCAGCATGCTGCCGATGGATTTACCTCCCTTTTGGTGAATGACTTACCTCGCCTTAGTCCTGGCACCCCGACGCTCTTAGTCTTGCTTTCAAAAATCACCCCACTTCCCTGCTCTACCCCGTTAAGAGAAGATCTTAAGTCCCGTTCGCCAGGCCCCATCCTACCTTCTGACCCCGTAACCCTTCCCGTTTTTTCCTCTTCCCTGATTCATGAATGCATCCCACTTACAAAGTGTAGTTACTTAGTTTCTAGTTTGGATCACAGCTTTTGTTGACGACTAGTCGTAGCCGGTTAGATTGTTCACCTCTATCCCAACTACCGCCCAAGGCAACTTTCCTTACTTCCCCCCCTCCCCCTGGCCCATACAGCCCGATAATAAGGCTCCAGGGTCCGGCTTTCCCCTGCCAATCCCCCTTTTTATGTTGTAAAAGAAAGTTTTTTTCCCCGATTTTTGGATCCCTGGTGTTTCTTGACTTCTAGATCCCACCCGAGCGCTCGGCCCCAGCCTACTCGTTAGGAGTTCAACCTTTTTCCCTAAAACTTTAAAAAAAACAGGCGTAAGTCGTTTTTTTTTTCACCCGCCCCCCATTTTGGCTTTTCCCTTGTATCGCTGCCGGAAAATCCCCGCCGTATTCGCAAGTTCCCCATTTACCTTATGAGCTTGTCCCTTTTTTCTCCACTTAGGTGCACCTGATCTCCCTTTTTTCTTGGCAGAACCCCTTTTCCCTTATAAAAATGGAGGTTTCAATTCCCCTCACCTATTTTTTGAGGTTCTCAGCTGTGGAAAACTGGCCAATCCCCCCCCGGTTTGGCGGGTTTATAAATTAAAGTTTCCTCTCTCCTTTTTTCCCTCCCTGCCCTCTTGCTTCTTTTTTTTCTGTCCGCCTCCCGGTCCCAATGTTGGAACCCCCCGGAACGAGCGTAATGCGATGGCTGTCCCCCCAAGATGTTGAGAGTGTAAGACCCCCTTAGACACATTCGATTTTGCCAATCTTCTTCCCTCGTTCCTTCACTGGCGTTGGACAATGGTGGTTTGCCGAGGCTAGTGGAAATCTTTTGTCCTTTCCACTCGTCCCCCTTCAGGGTTTCGGGTCATTTTTTTCTCAACCCCCCCTTGGCCTGTTGTTTTTGACCCACGCATCGAATCCCTTACTGCGTGGAAATAGAACCCCCAATCTCGGCACATGCAAGAAAAGTTGAGCGCTCCCTCCCTCTTTCCCTCTTCTCCTCAAAGTCCGAATAAGGGGTGGTGTTGATCGCTGTCCGATGAAGGCATTTCTTTTTCCTGATCGACTGTTTTGCAGTTTCCGTCGTTTTTTCTTTCTGTCCTCCCGCGACCAGTTGAGGTTTCCTTCCAGGATTCGAAAAATCCACGGACGACAAGTCATTCTGACCCAAATCTTTCACTACGCCGAACTTTCCCCCCCAGGAAAAATTCCCTTTTTTGCCGCACTTTCCTCAAGTTTTGCAAAAAACGACTGCCTTTTGATTATTGATTCCCCCCGCGCCCGTCCATATGCGAAAATCAAATTTCTTTCCGGAGTTCCGGTTGTTTCCCTCTGAGTCTTCCCTCCCCCCCAGAAAGTGACCGGTCTTGAAAAGCCTTTCCCTTTATTAGAAAACCCGCCCCCAACGTAGGATTTTCATAATGATTTAACCCCCCTCACCCCCTCTTTTGACGGGGGATTGAAGACTCCATGAAGTTTTGACAAAAGTTTCGGGGATTGACCCCTCTCTTTCTATTCAGTTCTTAAAGAGTAGTGGTATGCGGGCATCACCTCTCCCCTAGATTGCTTTAAAACGCCATTTTCTCTATGTTTGGCTATTCGAGAGGAGAAACTCCCCCCTTCAACCATGGATGGGCCCCGCCCCTGTCAGCCCTTTTTTTATTCTTAAACCCTTGTATCTCTACCGAAAAGACTCCCCCTTTCTTTTCCTTGCTTCCGAGAAAACAAAGAACCTCCCTCGACCCTTTTTTTCCCCCCTATGATACCACAACGTTCTTTTACCTGAAGTTTTTGGTGGGGTTCAAGTTCACGCCGCTAACCCTTTCACTTGTCTTGTTTTTTTCAGACCCTGAGTTCTTATATTTGCTCCTCGTTAGCAGTAATGTGATATACAAGGTTTTCCCCTCCCCCACTACGGAGTCCTTTTCCAAATTAATTTGTAGTGACACCCCCCTCTGCAAATCTCTTCCCCTAACACTTTGTCCTTTTTCTTCCCCTGAGGTAATATTATCGGAGAGGCATACCCCATGAATTTGGGTTACCCCCATAGAAGGTGCGGGAGGACGCCCCCCTTACCCCCCCTTGCGTCAGAGTTTATTCCCTCTCTAGCTACCTCCTCTGTTTTTTTTTCTTTTATTGACCGAGCCTTCCTGTGGGGATCCCCTTTGGTAGAGCATAATGCGTGGCCCGTTCTATAAGAATGTTCTCCCGTCCCTAGAAGTTGAGCTTGGATTCCGACCTGGAGCCCTGCGATGCCCCTTCTCCCTTCCCTCCAGCTGACTATATGGGGATAACAGGAAGTTGTAAACAACCCCCTGAGGACCTAAACCCAGAGATTACTCACTTTGGCCTTTTAGAGAAAGAACATCCCCCCCCCCCAAGGGTCTTGAGGGTTGTTCCGGCCGCACCTTTAAGAACCGTTTGCCTTTCCCTTGCTTTAAAGAGAGACAATGAGTGTTATATTCACGCTCATTCAATTCCACCCTGACTCTAATTTTCACCGGTTAAAAAAGATCAAAGTTTTTTATTTCGTTTTGTCACATGGGGGAGACACTCTCCCCCCCAGGCTCCCCTATGGCTAAGAATTTACACTCCCTTGCTGGGCCCGGCTCACCCCACCCTGGATATTTGTCCCTAGAAACCCGGAAATAAAGCCCTGTCGGGCCATGCCGGACCTTAGCCTTGTTAAAGCTGACGGACGTGCCTTCTTGATGGAGACGTCTTTTGCATTCCCAACGTCACAGTGTTAAGGCAAGAGACCGTCTCCAGCGATTTTATCGTGCGCCCCCTTCCTTGGAATTTACTCTCTCTATTTTAAACTTTTTTTCTCTCTGTATTATCACACTACTTGTCGCCCCCTAGGGCTTTCGCTACGCTCGCTTCGCTTCCCCCCTTTGCAATGAACAAATTCAGGAATCATCTTTTAACGCCCGTCAGGTCTTTCAAGGGAAAGCCGGCGCCTGACAGAACGACTGTTTGTTTCTCATACGGTTTCAGGTTATCTTCCTCCCCCTTCCAGGGTGCTGTTTCAGAAGTGGAAACTACCCTTCCTTTGACCTATCGTCTCCCTCAGAGTATTTTAGCCTTGGAGAGGGGTCAAACCGTTTTTTTCCCCTTTTTTTTATACCCCCCCCGTTCTCGTGTACCTCCTTCTTCACGTTCCGATTTTACGGTTTATTTTCAGTGGACTCTCACCACTCTAGGGAGATAGCCCTTTCGCATTTTAGACCCGTTGGTACCTCCTGTGCTTCCCATCCCCCCACATTCAAGCACCTTTTTGGGCTGTTCAGAATTTAGCCCCTCTACTCGCCTCCCTCGTTCTTCTTTTCCTACAGCGTAATGAGTGTTTTCACCCCCTGTTGGTTCTAGACAAGCATACTATTCAGCTTTGTACGAGAGTATATTTTCCCCCCCTTCCAAACATCCAAAGAGTTCTGCCCCGAGGTTATTCTTGCCCCGCCCTATAGCTATGTACTCCCCAAGTGCCCCCGTTCCGCTTTTAGCTACTCATTACCCCCCTCCACCCCATAGGATAGCTATCTCGTTACGCGAAGCTCTTACGCACTGTGTTTTTCCTCCGCTAGACCTAGATTGGTTCCCCCGCAAATTTCCTCCCATGAGTATGGCAGTCAACGATTAGCCAGCTCCAATTTCCCCCCCCCCGTTACTTAATGATATTACTGTGGCTCCCAACCTTGAGGGTTTCCCCTGAATCGTAGTCTTTCGCTTTTTCCCTACACCCGTTCATGCCCCCCTGAATCTCCAGACCATGTTCCCCTACAGTACGTAGTTTGTTAGCGGTCTTTGACTTGGCCTCTGTTAAAGACGTTTTCCGAGTCCCCCCCTCGGAATTCCCAGGGTTTCTTGGGGACCTTGGTTTGGGGACATAGCTGAAAGGCGTTTTCGTTCCCCTCCGTGCATAATGGATCAAAAAAGTCATAAACTACCCCCCCACCCGGCTGTCCGAGAAGTCAAGCCCTTTTTTCGTTTCAGTTTGAGAGCTTAAGATAACCCCACACCCCCCGCATTATTTAAGGGTTAACTCCTCTTCTGATTTCAATGCAATCACAGTTTTGAATCCCTTTGACTTTAGAAAGGCAGTTGACCCCCGCCCCCTGTCATTTCCCATGAAAGGAATGAGTCTTTTTCACTTCCCCCTTCCCCAAGAATTTGGGGTCTTTCTCAGTATGTTTTCCCCCCCTCCCAATTCCTTGTCGGGAGTTGTTACGGACTTTAATCGCTTTAGTCTTGCTGATCCTTGCGGGTTTTATTTGAAGACGCTTCCCAGCTTTTTCCAAACCCCGGAACCTTTCAGCCGATGTTTTAAATTCTTGCACTTCCCTCCACAGACGAACTTTGCTTGGGGCCACCTGCTTCGGAAGGGACCCCTCTTTTTTTTACATGGTTTGCCCCCTGGGCCTTGGGTAGGCTGTAACTATTTGTCCAGCCCGCCCTTGGCCTATTTTATTTCGAACTCCTTTCGCAACCCCCCTCAGACGGTAGGTAGTCTGACGGGAAATGACCCATCTCCGGAAACATGATCCCAGGTCGATCGTCGCGCCCCCCGCCCTCCGCTTGAAGATATATATTTAATAAGCCTCCTTTTTTGCCTTTTCCGCTTAAGTCTTTTCGCTTCTTTCCCCCCCTCCGTCAAATGTTCTTCAGAATATTTACCGATTTTTTTTCAAGGGCCTCCTGCCGCAGTTCCCTTTCCCCAGGATCCCCTCCCCCCCCCCGCCCAGAAAGGCAGGATCGAGTGGCCTGACCACCTCTTTACAACCTCGGTGCCCCCATCCCCCCCCCCTAGCTCAGCCCCTCTCGAAGGATTGACAAGTCATGCTCCTTTTTCTATCTATTGAAGTGAACCCTCTTGTTTTTTATACCTCCCCCTTTTTAGCTTACCTCGTTCCCTGTTTTTTCCCCCCGGACTAGGCACCTCCCCAAAAACCGCGACGCTATAAAGAGGCAAGTTCAGAAAACCTCAAACTCCTAGGACTTTTCGCCCCTCCTGTCTTGAAACCCCGCAAAATTTGGACGGGGTCTTTCCTCATCATTCTTTTTTTTTGACATTTTATTTCGGGGGATTTTCCCCCCATAGCAGGGCCCACTTGCATTTCCCTCAGCTCTTTCGAGTGAACTTACTCATCTTTAGAATTTGTTCTTGCGCCTTTTAGCCCCTGAACTTCCCCAATTTTGCTCCTGGGATCTGACGTTTTTTTTCTTTTTAGGACCCCTTTAGTCCCTCAAATATGCGGCATTCCGAGGCCAGCTATTAGCATATTCCCAGTACACTCAAGAGACCATGGGCCCTTCCGATGGCCCCCTTTTTTGTCACCACCTTTTTAACCGACTGTTTTCCCCCCGTAAGCCCGCAAAAGATTACTTTCGTTTCGTGCCATGGCGTGGCTCTTCCCCAAGTTGATAGAGTTGAGCAGTCTTTGGATCTCTTTCCCCAGGCTCAATGCCCATAAAGAAACACTTTTTTGATCGTCAACCCCCCTCCTTTTTTCTTCCCTCCCCCCCCCCCAATAGGTCCTTCTTTCTTCCAAAATGGAATTGTATCCGTTTCTTCTACTTTCTTCTACTGCAATACGCCCTTGCATCAGACATTTGTCTTTCCCCCCCCCCACCAGAAGGTGCAGGTCCTTTGTGATCCCTCGTACTCTCTTTTCCCGAGCGAGACCAGTTTGTTTGATTAGATTAAGCCTTTCCGCGTCTTACGGTGGATTCCTTTTTGCTTTTCCCTGCTGGTCTGGAAGGACGTTGGCCTCGCGCCCTTTCGAGCCGCCAGCACTTATCCGTGTTTCAATTGGAAACCGCTGACACCCTCGTTACAGGGAAGATCTATGTCGGTTCTTTTTTCCCCCATCACCATTCTCCTTCGGAAATCCAAGATGATCCTCAGGGCGATGCTAAATAGTTCTGCCCACACCCCCCCCCTGTTCCTGATTTTTTTGGTTGTAGTTACCGTCCCCGCTCTGTTACCCCCACTGTTTTCTTCGGCCTTGCTTCCCTGCGCAAAAGAGTGTAAGAGTCACGTCGAGTCAGCAAAGAACTTCCCTTAAGGGCATGATTCCCACCCAGACACGTTCCTCATGTTCTCCCCTTGGGAGACACCCCCTAAGTCCCACCCCCTCTGTCCCCTGTAAACCCCCCCCTTTCCAGAGCAAAGGCGAAAAGCACCTTTATAGTCACTGTAAAATGAACTTATGCCCCTCATTTCGGCGGTCACTCTCGGAATTTCGTCCCCTTTCCCCTTCTCCGGAGTACTCTTAATTCGCCGGCCTTCTTCTCGTGTGAAAGGTTAAGAGCACAGGAGGCCGTAGAGGCCTCTGAGTAAGACTGCTCCACCATGTACTTTTTTTGCATTCCTCAGCTCTATTGTACTTCCTCTACTTTTTTTTGTGAGGCTTATTAAACCCCTCCTTTTCTCTATTCTTTCCAGGAGGTCAGTTTTTTCCCGCTTAACCCCCCTTGGGCACGTTAGAATACCTATTTCCCTATTAAGCAAGAGGCACAGAAAGTCCGCTTTACGGACCTTCTAGTCTACCTCCCCTGTAATCTATGCAGTGTTCCTACGAGTCTTAGATTTCATCCCTAGCAGTTTTGTTCCCTTCACTTTCTGTTCACCCTGGTGCGTATCCCTTCTTTCCTTCGTTTCTTCTCAGTATATTACCCCTGCTTTTTTACTTGAGATTTTTTAGATTCCGTTTCTTTCTGCTTACGTTCCCTATAACCCTCTTTTCTCGCTTCCCGAAAGTGAGCATAGCCACCGGTTGGTATCTATTTTGCGGTCCCACCTCCCTCATTTTTTTGGCTTAAGCGATTCCGCTCCATCTCTGGCTTATTCTTACTGATTTCTTTTCACTTCTGGTTAGAGAGAAACGCTATATCTTCCTGAGTGCTGCTCTCAGTATAATCGTTTGATTTTCTCCCCTCAGGTCCCAAGAATGCTTGGCTTCCCGAGGGACTTATCTTTTTCAGTCTTCAATCCAATTACTTAGCTTTCGCCAAGGGCCTCCCCCCGTAAATTTTCCTTTTCTACCCCCCCAAACTACCCCCCCCATCCGATCTCTTCATCGTCAGATAAGCCTTCCTCACGTTCCGACACCATACCCCCCTCCCCCCTGGATTGTGCCCCCTCCCAATTACTCTGATTACTTCTCCCTCTAACAGTCTTTCCTACCACTCCTTTGGAATTTGTATGTCCTAGTTTGTGTGACGACCCAAGACCCAAGGAGGGTTGATCTCTTTCCTTGTTCCTTAAATTCCTCCCCTTAACTGGAACCCGAGCTTTAATAATACCTCCCTGGCACCTCCGACCGTCCTCAAGGATAAGGGTCGTTTCGTGCACTTCCCCCCCCCCCCCTCCCCCCCCCCCCAGCAGGTCGTTGTCACCGCGTTTTTGTTTTTAGTCCATAGGAGTGTCTTTCACTTTTGGTCATTATAGAGCCCGAGCGGCCTTCCCCCTCCAGTCATTTCATCCTTCGGAGAGAAAAATTCCACCCCTCCCCCCCAACAACCTTCTCCGGGCACACCCCATTCGTTTCATTTGCTACGAGCGCGCTCACCCAAACTCCCCCTAACTCTTCGTCAAGTTCCCTCAGATTGATGTATCTTGATTGCCCTGCCCTCCCCGCCTCCCTGATTTTCCATCCCTTCCTGCATGGACAAGCAACCATTTGTTATTAGAAAATTCTGAGGATCCTCCTGGGCCAACTTTTTTTGAGGGATTCCCCCTCCTTCTTTTACCCCTGGTAACCCATTTGGGTTTTTCTCCATTTTTCCCTTGGCGTTAGTTCTCTTTAGTAATGCGGTTTAGCTTTTTGGTTTCTTGCCCGCCCAGCAACCCCCCCAACGTTGACCCTGCGTTTCAGCGTGGATTGTACCAATCTTTCGTTATCGTTGGACTCCAATAATCAGATCCTTCTTTGACTTGGGGTCCCCAATTTCCTTCCTGATGGGTGGACAAATGACCCCGAGGGAATTGTTTGCCGAGTCTCTTGTGTTTTCAAGCCACTTCCCTCTTCCCCCTTTTTGTCGGAGTGGATTTTTTTTACCCCCATGGCAGTTGGAACCCCCCCCTCAGCTTCGTCGTAATATTTCCGCGTAGGGACATCCCCCCCCCTGAAGCCAAAACTCCCCCTTCGGTCATCGAGCGCACTCCTTTATCTTGCATTATAGAATAATTTTTTTTTTGTTTGAGTCGAATTACCTCCTTCCTTGGGCTCCTAGATCTCCTGACCTGTTCTCCTTCGTCGTCTGGGTTCAAAAACTTTTTCTTCCTGCCGCCGTTGTGGAACTACAAGGATTCGAAAATCACCTACCAAGGACGAGGTTCTTCACCAAACCCACTCCCATCCTGTGCCAAACCCTTTAACCCTCCTCGTGTGCCGTCCCCCTCTTGCCCTGAAGCTTGGCCCATTCAACCTGCCTTCTCTCTGATTTTCTCCCCCCCCCTCTCCGAAATATCTTACTCCCGTTCGTTGGTGTTTTTTTCCCCTGAAAGAGGAGGAGGCCTTTTTTTTGAAACCCCCCCCCCCTCTTTCAGGAATAAAGAGAATAAGACTTCCCTTTATTTAGAAAACCCCCCTCCCCACACTAGTTTTTCCACCCCTATTCCCTCCCCGCAAAATCAAGCACCCCCTGTGGCTTTGACTCCTCCTGTTCCCGATCCCCAATGTTTCTTGATTGCAAAAAAGGACTTTCCTCCGGGATTCACTGTTCGGGTAGCTTTCCATTCCCCGACCTAGTCTGCCCCCCCCACGATACGGGTACTCTGTTTTGTCTTTTCTCTCCTAGCCCCTCAATCAACTTTTTGCCCTTGAGAGAGAGAGTAGGGTTTTTCTTTTCCAGGACCACTTTTTACGACTCCTAACGCTTCTTCTTAATTCCCCCCGTTCTTTTCTTTGCGGCTCTTAACACTCAAATGCCAGAGACGGTCAAGGTCATTCCCCCACACGTCTTGTACAACCGAAGGCTGGACCCACGTCCCTCCCCCCTTATCCTTACCCGGCGTTTTCCGTCTGTGGACTTCCTCCTGCTCGCGTTGAATTGGATCGATCCAGGAACTGGCCTCACGTCCGCTTCTTCCACCCTCCTTTTTCTCAAAAAACTTAACTCCCATTCCTACCTTTTTGTAAGTGTAGAAAATCTAGGGTCTCCCGTTCTTTCTGCACGCCCTCCCTGCATTTCTTTTACAAATCGAAGTTCGGTTGAGTTCGGACCATGTGCGAGCTCTTCTTTCTTTCGCTGATCGTTCTCTGTTTGTGTTCGGGGGGAGGATTGAAGATACCAGATGCGTATGTTTGCTGGCGCCCTCCTTCCCGAATCTTTACGTGGACCCCTTTCTACTGCCTATCAGCCGCAAGCATCTTTCAACCCCCGAAGTTCTCCCCCCCCCCCCCCTCTGAAAATTATCCCCGCCCGTTCCTTTTTATCTATCGGTTCTTTCCCCCCCCAGTGGACGTTGACCTCTTCCACGTACATGTGATGAAAATACAAAGCGATTAGTAGATCACGCCTCTTAAACATCCAAACCCAGGGCCTTTTCCTTTGGTTTTTAGGCCCCTCACACTGCTCTTTTTTCCCACAACTTTTCCCTATGCGCACTTGCTGGCAAGCGAATACAACCAAAGTTTCTCTTCCCCCCGTATCAGACGACCAAAAGGAATTAAGCTTCCCTTTTCCTTCTTACCACCTTTTTATTGGAATTTCTGAGTACTCTTCCCCCTTTGATAACTTCCCCCCTCTTGGCGACCTCTGGACCCCGTCCCTTGAGGGACAGGACACACCTCCTATTCTTTTGAGTTCAATAGACCCCCAAGAAAAAACTATTCTTACCCCTCCGTCGGGGGAAATTAATTTTTTTCCTCTCTTTGTCAATCTTTAAGGCTTCCTATTGCTTACTTCAGCGTATTCTACCTTCAGTTCTTCCCTCCCTTCCCTTTCCCGTCATAGATTTCAGTTAATTCGACAAGTAGTTGGAATTA
>Ga0179593_1699779_pt1 | contig 10774 bp, 11 predicted proteins | sample CZODoug2_1_08_16_FD_185931 | JGI IMG/M metagenome (GOLD analysis project Ga0179593, IMG submission 185931) | Vadose zone soil fungal communities from Angelo Coast Range Reserve, California, USA - CZODoug2_1_08_16fungal (PacBio error correction) | ecosystem: Environmental > Terrestrial > Soil >... | reverse complement strand
CCCCGGACTCCCCCAGCAGATGGTACTTCTCCCTCTCCCCCTTTTGCTGACATCAGAGGCGACCTCCCATTTCATACTTCTTTGGCCGCCCAGCTGGGGGGCAAGAGGAGTCCTCAGATCGATTGACCCGTTCCGTTTCTTCCCTTCGATGCCGTGGGCGGCTTTTTTTCCCCTTTCGACAAACGGACATCCTTGGCTTCTTGGCTGCTGTTTCTCCTTTGATCTTGACAGCGTTGTACCTCTTTGAGTATGTAGGAAATTCTTGCCCCTCCACAAGTCAGCATCTCTCCCCCCTTCTTTTTGCCAGGGCGGAGCAGCGTTTTATCCGACAATAGATTCGTATCTCCCCACTTTTTGGACTTTAATAGAACTTCTTTCTTTCCTTACGATTACCTTTTCATAGCAAACCTTCTCCCTCGTTTCAGCTTTGTCCTTTAGAAGTGCGGTGCGTTTTTCCCCCCTCACGCCTAATTTCGGCAGTCAAGCACTCGGGCACCAGTGTGCCCCCTGACCCGATGTGTCCAGGGATTTTTAAGTATGTCCCCTTTCCCCCCTTTTTTGGACAGACGTGCAGCCTTCGCTCATGGGAAACCGTCCTTCCCCGTTGCGAGTGGATTAGCCCTCTGTTTTTCGTTTTTAGCCTTTTTTCCAAGCAGCGGTCCACATCTTCTGTCGTCCGTTCACTGATGTACAACAGTTTGTTTTCTTTCCCACCATTTTGGAGAAACGGTTCTCCTTTAAGCTCCTGAGGCTCATACCTGACACCGCTTGCCAGGGGGAGAGAGACCCTCGAGGAGCCCTTACCACACACTATGAATGTTTAACAGTGGTTCATGCCTGACCGTTTCGGGAAAGATTTTTTCCCATATTCCACTTGTGATTCGTTCCTTTATGCTTTCCCTTCTTTTGTTATGATTGTTGAAGAGGAGTCTTTCGGTTTCGCGCACTATACCAGTCAGAGGTTCGTTTCATCTTTATGAGCCCCTTCTCCTTTTTTTCTCGACCTTTCGATTTTCTCCAATAATCAGGAATATCTTAAAGCATCCCCCTTGGCCAACGATCAGCATAATCCCCCTTTTTTTAGAACACCTAAAGTTTCTGTCCAATACTCCAGTACCCCCCCGTTTTCCACCCTGTAAAGATTTTCGGTGTGAGTGCTCAAGTAGGTGGTGGGCGCCTCAGTCAGAAGATGAGCTTCCTAGTGTGCACTTTTTTTTTTTTTTAGCCTGTACGCGTCTTTGTTATGGTCGTCAATCTTCGCTATCAGGCCCTTCCTTGTAACCACGCCCTCTCCCCCCCCCCCCCGTCCGACCTACTGTTTTTGGACGAGCTAGGTCTCCTTCCCTGTGCGCCGCACAAACCGTCGGTCTTGTGAAGCTCTTCGCCCCCTTTCTCCTTCATGAAGACGCCTTTCTAATCGTCCCCCGTTCCAATTTGCCCAACCCTCGTTCACCGACACGCGTCCCTTTTTCTCTTCGATTCCCCCAAAGCTCCCTTGGCAGGGAGCACGACCAGTCCTGGTCCTCTTCTTTGGTTCATGCCTGTTTTGAATAACCATAAACGCACTGTGTGTCGGTTTTTTTGCCCCTAGATGGTCCCCTTCCCCCCAGGCCTTTTTTTTCCGGGATTTGCATTCCCTTTTTCTTCCCCTTTTTTTCAGCTCGATGGCAATTTTTTCCGACTACACGGCCAGATCCCCAGCCCCGGCCTCAAAAGCTTGAAAGTCCCCCGCGTGGAAAGTCTTCTTGTTGCCACACTGATCTAAGGTCCTCCCCCCTGACTGGAGATGATGACCTTTTTCGGCACAGGCGAGTTCCTCATTCCGTCTAATATCAGAGTTTAGAACGGTGTTGAGTTCCCGATTTCCCCCTTCTAATCCCAGGATCAACAGTTACCCTCCCCCCCGTCTTTATGCTCAAGCCCACCCCCATCGCCTTGATTCGGCCCCCCCCAAAGCCGCCGCACGAAAGACTCCTCCTAGAAAGACTATGCATCTTTTTCCCCCTTTTCTCCTCCCCAGTTTTTGTTGTTGAGTTTTCGATGCGTCGTCGGAGGTTTCGGTAGGCCCCTTGGCTTGATTTTGCTGTGCGACAGCTCTTTCCGTCCTATCCTTATGTGGTCCTTTAAGGTTCTTCTTTGCGTCTTGGGTGTTTTTTTCCGAGTAGATGTGGTTCTCCCCCGTTTCTTGATGTTATGCCACCTTCTTCTCCTGCCCTGAGGCAAGCGAATGTTTTCCTGCAGAAGGCTGACAGTCGTTTTCCTTTCTATCGATTTCTTCTTTTTTTTTCCTTTCCCCCGCTGTTGCAAGCGAGGTCTTTTTGAGGGCCGTCGCGGGTTTTTTTTCTTTCCCCCGGTTGTTTGCAAGGGCCCGCGAATTGATGCCCACTTTTTCACGGTCGGGGTGTTTTCCTTTTTTTGTTCCTAGGGAACAATTTTTTTTGCCCTTGGCGGTTATGTCTCCCCCAGGCATTGGCCCAAAACCAGAACGAGGACCAGTTCCTTTGGATTCGTGCTCTGCCCCTTTAGATTTGGGGGAAAGCGGCTTCATCAAGTTGCCGTTTGTGAACGAGCGGCTTGAATTTACGATGGCTGACGGGCCTTTTTCTTCCCGGTAGGCAGCTCTTTTCAGAGCAACAAATTTTCGGCATCCGTTCCTTTTTTCTCAGAATTCCTAGCTAGTACAAAAACAGGATTGTCCCGCATGTCTTTCTTTTTCCCCCCAGATGACGAAGCCCTTTCGCCTGATAGCGAAGATGGCCTTTTTTTCCCTTGAGAGAAGAAAGGACCCCCAGGCCTGCAATCTCTTTTCCCCACTTCCCCCCGTCACAACTAGGCTTCTTCGTACAAACCACCCTACTTCACTCACCTGGTGAATCTTTCTACAGGGTGGCCCGTCTTTTCTTTGGCGAAGGGACGTTTTTTTTACTTGAGGTGGGACTTTTTTTTTCGATGCATACTCTTTGGCCACTGTACGCCGACCTGCTCCTCCAGATTCCGCTGGCTGGTCAAGCATGTTATGCTCCCCTTCCCCGCGTACCTTCGGGGCTCAAAAGCGGCTTTTGAGACGTTTCTGTTTTAGGCGCCCTCGAGAAACAGCTTCTACATAAAATGACAGACTTCCCCCCCATAACAGAGCCGAGTTTGTCTTTGGGGAACGTCACGATCCCCCTCGTGTCATATTTTGTCCCTCCTTTGCGCCTTGCCTAACGTTTCAGGTCCTGTTTTAACTTACCTTTCCCCCTTCGCGTTTTTTCCTTTCCCAAAAACGTGCTCTCCCCCTTTCCCCCTCGAGCTGGTATCGCTTCCCCCCATCCTTCCAGGCCGGATACCTAGCCTCTTTTTCTGAAGCATCCCTTGCTGACGGGTGGTCATTCCGCATTTCAATTATCTGGGATTTCCCCTACGACCCCTTTTACCTCCTCCCCCCTTCTGGTCAGGGACAAGTTCAACCCCTCCATGGCACGAGAGCCGGGAACTCCTGGCTCTCCCCACATCCTCTCTTACGGAAGTCTTCCTCCCTCTACTTTTACCGTATGGCCTTTGGGTTTTCTTTTGCCCTGGACAACCCAAGTAACACTTTTCTCAAAGAAATTGCTATGACCTGGGCCGTCTTGACAGGGCGCCCAGCAACTTTCTATGGCCACAAAAGACCCCTCTAGGTACCGGCATGAACTTGCGATGATGGCCGGGTCCCTCTGTTCAGTTTTTTCTTCTATAACGCCTTCTTACCCATTCCCCCCCCCCCAGCTGGAATACAGGATCTCAATGTTTTCGTTGTGGATACGTGGTCTTCTTTACCCCTTGTGAGATGTCTTCCCCCCAGAACTCAATTGTTATGTAACCTAGTCCTACAGTGCATCCCAAGAAAGAAAATCATCTTTTGAGGTACCAAACGATGTCCCTTTTTCCCCCCCTTTCCTTAAGATCCGTCAGCCCGTCCTCGTCTCCTGTCCCTTTGTCTTCGAGAGGCCGGGGAAGAGCTCCCCATCAAACGACGACGGGAAATAGATTCCCCGAGTTTTCTTTTTTACCCTATAAACTTGGGAGTTCCCTCGATGACAGATGGGGAGGATTCGTTCGAAAGCGGTCACCAACGAACATTGGGGGAGGATTGCAAGTTCAAGAACTTGAGAAGTTGTTCCCCATGAAGTATCATCTCATCTTTTCCGCTCGTTGTGGGTCAGATAAAAGGATGCTTTTCAGGAAAGGCATACCTTAACACCACAGTCTTTACACCCCGTTACTGGGAACCACCCGATACCCCCGGGATGTCCAAATCAGCGGTCTAGTTTCTAAGAGACCCTTCATATAGGTGGGTCCCTTCAAGAGTGTTGGTGTTGGGTAAAGAACCCACCCTCCCCCGGCGTAAGATTCCTTTTTTTGCTCTCAGCTGGCCGGAGAAAAGCCTCTCGCCGGGTCCCAGTCCCAAGCCTGACGGTCATGACATGATGTTTTCTGAAAGCGTCGTATTTCCTTGCGTGTTTTACGTAGGACTATGCACTACCATAACAAGTGACCTTTCTCCATTTCTGGGTCGGCAACCACCCCTGTAGTGGGCATTGACCCCGCCTTCGGTATCTCCAGCTGATTTGTGCCTGTTATCCCCCCGTATAGATGCTTTTCTCGATTCCTAGCAATCATAGCAACTGGATCTTCTCTTTGTTCCCATACCACTTTTGCTGTGCGACCTGTTTCCAACGCCCGACTAATGCCTTCTCCTTTGAGGGCAAACCCAGGTGTATTGCCCTCTCTCTTTGTCCAAGGTCTGATAAGATGTTATTTCCTCCGTTTTTCTTTTTTGTAGATTGATGCGCTCTTCCTCTTTGTCAGGCTTCTCATGGTGTGAAAGTTTTTTTACCGTTTTTTCTGCGTTTCTCAGTGCTCTCTCGGGGCGGAAGTTTTTTTTTCCCTTTCTGTTCGTCCCCAGATAGTTCTCCCTTTGGCGTCAATGATTACATCGTTCAGTCTCCCCCGGTACGTCCCTACGTACAGCTGGAAGTGCTGTCTTCCGTTTTCCGATTTTTTTTTGGTGTGTGTGTTTTTTTTTTTTTTTTTTTTTTTGGGCACGTTGTGTGGCCCCCCTATGAAGTTATAGCTTCCCACCACCCAAGTTGTTAATGCTGAAAGAGTTCAGACGGACCGTGTTCAGCACCCCATCTGTGTGACTTTTTTTCCTATGGATCCCCTTTCCCCCCCCTCCCGGATATGTTTCAAGATGTCTTCTTTTTATGTTATCGCCTCCTCCCCTTTGCGCAATCCGACTTTTTCAGAGGTTTTCACCTTTGAGCCCCTTATACTCTCCCTCTGCAGAGATCTCTGGCGCTGTTCGCCTACATCCAGGAATAGCTTAATTCGTTACAGACATGTTCCCCCGGGCATGATCCCAAGCTGTGTTCCCTGGACCCACGTACTCTCCCGCCATCACTACGTGAAAACCCTTATGACTTTCTGCACCCCTGGAGTTTTCTGTTTGGGAGAAGAAGCCCTCCTTCGGTGTGACGTTGGGGGCCTTCAGGTTCAAGGAGCAGTTCCTTCTCGTCGAGCGTTCTTGGTTCGTAATCTTTTCTACGGCCCCCCCCTACAATCGCCCCCCCTAACGCAATATGTTTGGGTCCGCTATTATTCCAGGTCGTTGGTAAAACACGGGTACGGCCCCGACCTTGGTTTTTCCTCACGCTTAGTCTCCTTCCCCCAAGTCTTGCTTTTTCCTCCATCCCATGGGCCCCCCCCCCGCCCGCTCGTACACGACACCCAAAAACAATTTTTCCTCTATCCCTCTTCCAACAACTCTCCCCCCTTGAGAACGAAACATAACCACCTCCCTTTCTTCGTTTTTGCGTTGTGGGCCCCCCTCTTCTCATAACCTTTTTTTTGAGGCCGCAGGTCCTTCCTCTTAACCGGTCCCGCACGCCCCGGACCGTTTGCTTAAGTCCCCCCCACCCCCCTCCAGCTAGATTTTTTCCCCCCCACCGGGAAGCTACCCCCCTCCGATACAGCCTGTTTCCCCTTCAAGTCGTCTCGTTACCCCGCTTTTTTTTTTCCGCTGCCATCAAAGACTCTCCTAGATCCCATGTGTCATATGTTACGGTTCTCCCGGCGATGCTCATTTCCTGATCTTTCCTTATAAACACATTCCCCCAGGGGTGTGAGTCCCTCTTTTGGTGTAAAACCACGTCTCCTTTCCCTTCCCCGCAAAGAAGAACTTCTTCGGCTCAGCAAATAGGGATCTTCGTTCCATCGCTGTCGCACCAGCAAAATTTCACGACAGACTTGGTCGTCTCCCCGAAACCGCTCCCCCCCCCTCGCTCTTTTAGCCAGCATCCTTTTTTTCAGAGATGGCATCGATGGACGCGGTTTCGGTGAGCCTTTTTTCCTTTCTCCCCATCTGTGCGACAGAGATGTCCCAATCCCTTATTTTGCTTTTTCCTCCGAGGGGGAGGTATTGTTTTAGAAGTGGGTTCTCATTTTTTCCTCACCACCCCGGTATAGGGGTTTTTTTTCTTCTGGAGGGAGAACGGTCCAATGACATACTGTCCCCCCTCCATGAACATGGGATAATTCGTCTCCCTCCTTATATTTCTTTGCTTCGTAAGAGGGGCCCCCAGAGGGGTCCGAGACTTTCCTCTTGAGGACGTAGCTTCTTCGGTGGTCTCCCGGTTGGTTCCCCCTTTAGGATGATGTTGGCTAATGGATGCCCATGTCCCGCCCGTTCCGGGTTTTTCAAATGGTTTTCCGCTCTCTGGGAACCTGTTCCTTGCAATGGGAGGTTATGTTCCCCCGGCATTTTGGACCCCCCCCCCCCCCTCCCTCGACACTCTGGGAAGGATGGTTCTCATTCTTCTCTGGGGCTTTGGGGAACTTTCTTGACGCGTGTTCCCTCTCTTTTTTCATTGGGCCCCCCTTGTTTTGACGATTCAGAATTTTGGTCTGCCCCACCCGAAGCCCCTTCTCCCCCCGGCACCCCGGCAGAGCACCCCCCCCAGGTTTTTCCTCCCCCGTACCGTGTGGTGCCTGCATACGACCTTGTTTTCCCTTTTTTCTGCTAGTCCAACTTCTTTTCCTGTGTTGTCGATTTGTGTTTATCAGTAGCCGGTAGGACTGACTCTCTCCCCCTAAACCCTAACGGTCGCGACTCCCTTTTTTTTACCCCCTGCTCTTGGACAATATCGTGCACCCCCCCTTTCTTCCTTCTTTTCCATATTCTGCTCTCCCCCCCCTACTTTAGAAATAACCTTTTTCCAGCAATACAGGTTCCCTGGTGTTTTTTTTTTCGATAGGAAGTTTTTTGCCCCCCCTTGGCGGTGTCCCCTCTGATGTGCTAAGTCGTTGGCCATTTTCCCTGTACGAATCCCCTCAGAGATGCCTTCTCCTGTCAAGACCTTCCATGTTATGCCCTCTTCTCTTAGACCCCCCTCAGGAAAGATCCCTTCTTGATGCCCGCCCCTGATCTGGAGTGCTCCTTTTTCCTTTAACCATTTAAACTTCCTCCTTCTTACACCCTCCTACTGGAGGGTATTTTATACCTACGTCCCATTCCCCCTCCTCAAAAACGATGGAACTTTTCCCTTTGCCTAACGCTTTCCCGTAAACCCTTACAGAACAGAGTGTGAATACCTGCCACACCAGCTCTCGGACCGAGATTAGCTTCCCCCCTGGCACATTTTTCCTTTGCGGACTTTGAACGCCATGATCTGCTTTCCTTTGTGTTCTGGACGCCCCACCCTCCCACTCTCTGGTTTTTTCCTCCTGATGTTCCTTCGCCCGCTGTTTTTTCCTCCAAGCTCCCTCAACGGAACGATTTTCTCCCTTTTCTGCCCAACGCCTGTCCCGACTCCCTAGAGAGCATCACCCCCCTTCTGGTAACCTCAGGCCGGTTTCCTTCTTTTTTCTTTCCAGCATGGACCCCCACACATGGTGGCCCTCACTCCACACCCTTTCTGTTGACTGCAATTAGCCGCCTCCAGGGCGCACAGGCACTTTTTCTTTCTATTTTTTTCTGGTAAACAGGGCCGGATCAGGTTTTTTTCTGGCGGAACGTCAAGGCCGCTTTCTCTATACGTTTTGACGCCTTTCCCCAAAAATCAGCTGTTTTCCCCGGATATCAATTCACTGTTTTCTTCTACGTGGGCCCGTTTTTTTTTCATTCGTGAGGATGGTTTTCCCCAGAAATTTCGGATTCTTCTTTCCCACTGTTATGGTCGCTAAGTCCCTAAATTCCTTTACACCCCCTACCTGCCTTCACGGTGATCCGGGTAACTCTTGTCAATTCCCCCCCTTCCCTTAATCTCCGAAAGGTCCCTTGTGATTGGTTCCTTTTCTCTCCTTGGTCTAGCCCCTGAGAGCCATCCAAAACGTCCTCCTTTTCCCAATAGAAGCTTCCCTCTTGGCTTCGTTAAAATCTACCCCCCCCCAGCTTTTTAGTTGCCCAAATATCTCTTCTTAGCGTAGCCTTCAATTGGGATTCTCTGCCTTACTGACCTTTTTTCGAGCGTGTGAAAACCCCTTTGATATCTTTTCCCTCCTCCCCTCCTTTTTTTCGAGAGATACTTCCCCGCGTCCTAAAACAGCTTTTTTTCTTCCACGAGCAAAAATGTCTTTTTCTTTCCATTCAGAGCTGTCCTTCGAACATCTTAGATTTTTCCTTTTGGGGGTCCTGGTCCCCCCTCAGTCCTCCCCCCCCCTCTTCCCCAGTTTCTTCTTTGGGGATGGCTTCTGAGGGCGAGCTCAGACAAAGGGACATCAAGAGTTCTTGACAAGGCTGATGGTCTTTCTTAAAGTTTGGAATTTCCCCGCGTTTTTTTTACACGGATCACCCTTCTTTGATATGTAGGCACTTCTTCCTTCCCCCCCACCAATTTTTCATTCAAGTTCTGGGTGCCGTCCACTCTCACTAATGGATCCTTAGTATCACGTCCATTGACTTCCTTTTTCCCCTTGGGATTTTTTTTTTTTTGAAAACGTTAGAGAGCTCCCCTTCCTCTTCCTTCACCTTCCTTATGCCACCCCCCTTTTGACTCGTGTGTAGAGTGTTTACCCCCCCCTGCTGTGCGCCACTTTTTTTCCTTCCTCTCCTCCTTTTTCCTTTTTCCGCATATTTGGGGCTTTTGGCACCCCGTTGGTACTTGCCTCTTCCCTGGTCCCTTTTGGCACGATACGATTTTCCTTTTTTTATTTGACAAGACGTCGCCCCCCCTTTTAGCGTTCCTCTATTGTCCGTCGGTCTTTTTTGCGTATGCCTAGCAAAATCCCCTTTTTTTTTCTGAGTGGTTTCTTCCCCTTCCAAGCAGCTTTCCTTGAAGGAACATTCTTTTTTTTCTTCCCTAGTCCCCCTCTGTAAATGACAACCCCTTCTGACCCTCCCTGATCATTTTTTTCTGAGTAATAGGTACGGACTTCTCACACACTTTTTCGTTTTTAAGCCCGAGTCCCCCTTGCCGAACTTTTTTTTGCTAGGAGGGTACTTCCACTAGTAAGGTAGACCCCCCCCCCCCTTTTTCTCCTGACAGCGTTTTTTTCCTTGCCGCGGGAAGGCACCCTCCTTCCATCTTTTGGCCCTTGTGACTTTACTCTTCTGTACCCTCCAGGCTTCTTTTCGGAGAGGCTTTCCTTTTTTGGTTATTCGCCCCTTTCCCCGAATACAAGATCAGAGTTTTTTTCTCCTTCTGACCTCGTTCTGGCGTTTTATACTCTCCTCTGAATGGCATTTCTTGGCGATTTTTTTCTTTCCCAGCTTCCCCCTTCTCTGAAAGAGGTCTTTTTGGCACCCATTGGCAACGCCCCTTTCCTTTTGTACCCCCTTCAAGTTCACACCAACGTCCTTCTCGTTTTCTCCCTCCTGCACCAAGGTAATCCTCTCCTTTCTGCACCAGGTTGGTTTTCTTTTTGTAGCAGAAGCATCCTCTTCTTTTTCTTTTGTGGAAAGTTTGCACGAGATGTCGGTAGCAGGTATCTTCCTTTCGTTTCGCTTTTTTCTTGGTTCGTCATCTTCCTCCCTTGGCTACGGCATCCTTCCCCTCCCATAGACCTCCCTTACGCATTATGTTTGGACTCTTCGTGTTCCGGTCGTTTCTTCCACCCCCCCTTTTACCTCTGCGGCCTTTCCCCCCCTTGGTTGATTGCCTTCCTCTCTTTTTTCAGACCCCGAAGACCCCCCTTTTCTCCAGCAATAGTTAAAATGGGCCACTCATCCGCTTCGCCCTACCCTTCTTACACATTTGTCTTTCCCAAAAGATTTCCCCTCTTTCTTCCCCAGGAGAACGACCCCCCGGAGTACATTGTCTCCTTTCTTCTGGTTTTTTTTTTTTTTTTGCCCAATGCAGTTTATCCCCCCCCCCTTTCCAACGTTGAGGCAGTTCCCCTTATCCGCGTCATCCCCTTTTTTCTCACCCCCGGACCTTTTTTTTTCTCTCCCACACAGCTCGTTTTTTTTCCACGTGAGAATACACGCGTCTTAAAAGCGCCCCCGGCATCAAACTTTATTTTCCTTCTCTCTTCCCCCGCGTGGGCCTCCAGAAAGATAAGAGCAACCCCCCACCTCTTTGCACGAATTCTTCCTTCTCCTTGGGAAGCAAGGCTGTCTGCCCTTTCTTTTCCTCCCCCGGACGGTTCCCCTCCCTCTCCCGCGTGTTGCTCTTTCACCCACTTGTATCTTTCCGTATCCCCCTCTCCCCCGGAAGAACCTTTTGCACATAAGGGATCCGGTCCCCCCCTTTGCTGGCACAAGCCCAAGCACCGTCCCTCTCCAGACGCGGAATTTTCCCTCCCCATCTCTGCC
>Ga0179593_1696561_pt1 | contig 10774 bp, 14 predicted proteins | sample CZODoug2_1_08_16_FD_185931 | JGI IMG/M metagenome (GOLD analysis project Ga0179593, IMG submission 185931) | Vadose zone soil fungal communities from Angelo Coast Range Reserve, California, USA - CZODoug2_1_08_16fungal (PacBio error correction) | ecosystem: Environmental > Terrestrial > Soil >... | reverse complement strand
TTCGTTTCACTCTACCTCTCTCCTTTTTCCCCCCAGTGCGGACCCTGTAAGCTTTCTTCGGATCACGTCCCTCCCAGGGAGAGTGCTCTTTAGTCTCCCCCAATAATTTCGTTCCAGGGGCGTCCTTATATCCCCCCTTAAGCCTTACCCCCCCGGCAAGCGCATTCTTTTTCCTCGGTACTCCTCAACTTCGGAGACGGAGGCTACGCCGTCGGCGCCCTTGAATTCTTTCCCACACCTTCTCCAGTTACTCGCGGCACGAGTCACTGTGCCCTTAGTGACTTAACTACCTAAATTTTTGCTACTTTTTCCCCAAACCCACCGGCCTCTTCGCCAGGGTTTCTTTTTTTCAAAGCTCCCTTTATCGCTTTCGCAAGCATATCGCTCCCTCCCCTACTTTTTGGATCGCCTTCCCCATTTTGACGGCTGCAGCTTTTTTTTCTGGTTTGTCGCTGACTGGTTACGATTGGGGTTTTCGTCTTTTTCAAACCGCAATCCCCCCCTTATTACATCTTTTCAGGAGCTTTTGGCTAGCTGCTCGTTCTTTTTTGACGTCGTTTTGACGCGTGCCAAGCAGCACTAATACGCTCTTCTTGAGTTTTTTTCCCCCGCCGCTCCTTTTCTTCTGCGTACACTTTGACAGCTTCCCCTCCCAAAGAAGGAGTTTCCTTTCTCATTTTTCGACTCGATTAGAGAGACGCGTGCGTCCGCGTCGTTCTGGCGTTCACGATACCTTCCCCTTCCACACTGAACTTTTTCTTCTTTTTTTTCTCGGGAAGCAGGCTCTTTTCCCTTCAAGCCTTTACTCGCGCGCTAACGGACTACGCCCCCCTTGTCTTTTTCCCCGCTTCTTGTATGTAAAAGGGTCCGACGAATATAAGTTGAAGAAGTCTCTACCCTTGACGCTTTCCCTCCCATGTCTTCCTACCCTTCCCTCCAATTTGTCTCTCTCCTAGGGAAAGCTCGATCTGGCCCTTTTTCGAAGTTTTTCTTCCGAGCTTTTCTTTTTGTTCCCCTTTTTGAGTATTTGCCGACGGAACTAAAACCTTTTCCTCTTTTTTGTCCTAAAAGTTGATTTTTCCCGAAATGTTTTCTCGGGTAACTTCCCCTTTTCCGTGCGGCCCCTCCGTCCTCTTTGATAAGAACTTCTTTCTCAGGCTTCTTTTCCCTGATTACGTCAATATTCGAGTTCTCCTCGAAAGATCCCCCTAACTGTTAAAACTCCAAGTTTTTTTTTTCCCCCCCCTTAGCACCTCTCTCTTCTTTTTTTTAACCTTTTCTTCAGGAAAGACCTTTTCGAAGTAAAGGTCCCTCCTTCCCTTGAATCTCCCTTTCCCATCTAGAAGCATTTTTTCTGCTCTAAGTGTTTTCCTCCTCCCTTTGGAAACGCCTTTTCCCTTTTTTTTTGCGTCTTTGAATCCGACCTCTTTCCGGAATCTTCTGATTTCCGATCCGGAAATATCACCTTTCAACGTATGGGATTGGATCGCTTTTTTGCACCTCTCCGATTTTCTCTTGCATGTCGGCAGGAGCTTTTTTCGTAAAAGTTTTTTCTTGGTTTTTTTCCCGCGCATACCAAGACAACTTGAAGCCCCTTTTCCTCGGCTTCTTTGCGATATTCATGACCCCCCCTACTCATAAAGATTTTACGAATGAGAAATGAGGACCCTTTCTTGATCTCCCACAGTACGTCCTCCCCTTGTATTCCGCGAGGATTCGTAACAATCCCCCCCCCTGCCTAGACCCCCTTCTTCGAGCCCCCCCCAAGGGACTTCTTTTTCCTTACACTTTTCCCCCCAGACCCTCCGAAATAATTCTCTTATACTTGAGTCACTCCAATAACACAAGATATTCCCTCAAGAGTTCTTTATCCCTTTTTCTTGGTTTTCGGAATCTCTCCCCCTTCTCAGACAAACTAATCAAAGTAGGTCCTCTTCGATACCTCTCTCTTTGCTGTGTTGTGAGCTCCTTATCCTTTCTTCCTGCACTTCTCTTTCTCTTTAAGTAGAAAACCTGAGCGCCCAACGCTTGACGGTCTTTCCTACCGACCCGCGTTCGTTTGAGCTGTTGTTCTTCCCTCTCAGGGTTTTTCCTCCCTTTCAGCGAGAACCCTTGAATTGTTTCTTTTTGATTGCAGGCTTACGTATTTTTTCTGAATGGAAGTCTTCCGCTCCGTTTTCTTTTATTATTTCTTCCCCAGAGCCGATCTCCCCGTCTTGCTTTTTTTTTCTTCTATGCCATTTCTTGTAGATCCTTTCGCATCTGTTACTCCGCGTTTTTCCCAGACTGCCATTCCTCTACATCTTGGCAGATCTGTGTCAGAAGCCCCCGACGATCGGTCCGTTTTTTATTCTCCCCGCGCGCAACAAACTCCGGGCCTCCATTTTTCGCCCCCCGGTGGGTTTTCCTCGCCAACTCTACTCGAAGTTTTCTGATGACCCGACCCCCCTTCCCTCCCGGGGTGTTCCCTCTCAAGGATGCTCTGATCGTTCCGACTCTGAAATTCCGTTCTCCTTTTTCTTGAGCAGCGTTTTCCTTTCGCGCCCCCAAGCCTTTCCGTTAAGTTTAACCCGTAGTGTTTATTTCCCCCCTCATTGCTGCTCCAATTTGCCTTTCTTTCCTTCTTCGGTCCCTGTCCTTCTTTTTCCCCCGTTCAACTTTTTCCTTCCAGCCCCTCGAAACCCATGACCTTTCTCTCTTCAACCCCGAATTTTTTCTCCTTTTTCCAAAAACCTTTTCTCCCCTCGGTACCTTCCTATTTCTTTTCATATCCATTTCTTTTTCCTTGTTTCGTTGAAACCCCTTCCCTTCAGAGCCACCGGTCCTTTTACTGTTTTTGAGGGCTTTTTTCGGATGTTTCCCCAGCCCGGGGCCCCCTTCCCTTTAGAAAACCATTGGTAAACATACTTCCGCTTAGCCCCTTGCCTTTCCCCCTCTCCGATACAGACACTAAGAAACGAAGCCCCGCCTTTTCTCCCGTCCCCCCCCGGACCCCTAATGGACCCCTAGACTGCCCCTATTGCACTGTTTGACACCACCCCCCCCTTTTTTGGATACTTCAAAGTGCTAAGTTGTCTCCATTTACTGTCCTCCTCACCCTCGTTTCTTCAGATTTATAGTCTCATTTCCCTTGTATCCTGCGAAAGCCTCTTTCGAGTTCCGACAATCTCTTGTCTTTTTCGTTTTGTTTCGAGTAGGACCCTTTACTGGAGAGTTCAACCCCTTTCCGAGAATTCTCCCTTCACGAACTTCCCCCCCTTTACTTACTTTTCTTCCTCCTAAAAGTTTCTTCGCGAAGTCTTGGAGATTTCGTATCCCAGTATTTGTGAGTTTTTTCCTTGGTGTGTTTTCTCTTTTTTTTTCTTCCCCTTCGTGATACCTTTTTTGCACCTCCTACCCGTTCCGAACGCGTTCTTCTTTTACATAGGCTGTTTTTCGTCGAGGCGGCGAGCTTTCAATAAACTCCCCTGGAACCTCTAAACTTGAGTTTTCTCCATGCATCCTTTCTTCTGGGTTTTCCCTAAATCCCCCTCCTCTATGTTTTAGTTCTTCTTCTTTCCACAAAAGTTCTCTTCAGCAGACCAGAACCCCTCTCCTTCTTCCAGCTCCCCTCGCGTGCACTCCCTCCCTGTGGTTTTTTTCCCCTAGGATTTTCTTTCGAAAGTAGTCTCCTGATCCCCCTCTTCTGCTGGTTTTTTGAGACTTTCGAAGAGCCTTGTCCTTTTCATTCGTAGTTGCTCTTCTGCCCCACACCTTTTTTACAGTTTTTTGATTGCTTTTTGATTTAAGCGCCTTAGCGGCAGAAACTTCTCCTGTGGTTCTTTTCCAAGGGCTTTTGATTTTTTCTAGACTCCTTTTCAAGATTTAACAGAGCCCGGAAAATTTTGTATTAGTTACACCCATCGCCGCCATTCCTCTGAGCTTTTCCCTCTTTTTCCCCTCTTCAACAGTCCCGCTGACTTGGAATTTCGTTTGCCTCCCCCCCCCTTTCTTATCCGTTCAACCGACAATGGATCTCTAAGACTCTTTTGGTCCTAAGACACGCGCACCTTCGTTGATCCAAATAGAGTTTCTTTTTGTCACGCTCCCCCCTGAAGCTTTTTTCTTCCGGCCATTCCGCGGCGTCGAGCCAACGCTCCCCGACGGCCAGTTCCCGACCCTCCTGGATTCCTTCTTTGACTCAATCATTCCCCCTTGCACTGGCCCTCTTCCTAATTCGATAGTGTTTTTTTATTTATGATGACAACGATATTATCTGGTTTTCTCAACCCCTGCACGTTTTTTGAGGTCCTTCCTCTGCAAGTTTCTTGCAAGCTGGGCTCAAAGAGCCCCTCTCTAATGTCAGGTTTCTTCTCCACTCAGCACCCCCCCCTATATCGATGGTCCTTCGACAATCTTAATTAGTTCTCCCCCCGTAGCTTTTTGGGATATATGCCCTTTTCTCTTGAGCTCATCCTCAGAATTCTCGCAGCTTTTTATAGACCTTCTCTTTTCACCCCCATCGACTTGGCGTTCCCCTTTTTCCCCGGCGACTCCCTCTCGAATTTTCCCGTGACTCTTTCGTCAAGCCCTTCCTTTCCCGAATACCCGCAATTTTTTTGGCCCTGAACCCATTTTCCTTAAAGGCCCCCGGCTTAAACGGTCCTCGGACTTCCGCGTGCCCTCTGGTAGATGAAAGTTGGATTCTTCCTCTCACCTTGTACCATTCCCCCGGTTTCCTCTTCCTACCTTTCCGTGTCTTTTTCTTCCGACACTTTTTTTTTTTTTTCTAAATTATTTCTCCCGAACCATGTTGGGTTCTACTCCGTCGTGTTTTCTTTCCCCCCACGCCTGATCCCTAAGAATACCTTCCCTCTTCTATATTTTCCCTTTCCTTTGTTGTTCTCTATTTAGAAGTAGATGTGTTCAACAATCTGTCTCTCTCTTCTTTGATGACTCCCCCCCCAAATGTTTCTTCTTCGATCCTCCCCCTAGAAACTCCCCCAATCCCTTCTGTCAATCCATTTCCATCCGATTAATTTCCCATCTGACGTCTGTCACAGATTTTCCCTGTGAAGCTGACCCTGTCTCTCTTTGAAACTTTTTCCCCCGAACCCTGATCCCGCAGGTCTCTGACACCCCTCCTGAAGCTCCTTTCAGAGGAAATCCCCTTCCTTGTCTTTTCCAAATATCTTCCCATTCGGTGTCTCCTCACAAAGGTCCTTTAAGTGATTTTCGCCTCTTCGCCCCCACGAGACCTTCCCGTCCTTGTGAGCCCACCTTTCATTGGTCTTCCCTCTTAGGAAAAAAATTTAGGATGTCCTCGCACCCTTTGTTTGCACTTAGCCTAGCGTCCTTCGATCCCTAGGCGGAGATGGGCGATCTCCCTCCGATTTTCTCTTCATGTTTATCTCCCTCCATGAATCACAGTTTCTCTGGATCACCTCGTGCCTGTCCATTTTCCTTCCCATCTTTTGGTGGTTTCTTTTTCCAAACCCCCCAGATCTTTTCTCAATAATACCCCCCCCTATCGAAGTCTTTTCTTCTAAGGAGACACCACTTCTTTCTTTTCCTTCATTGTTCTTTCCCCTTTCGATGCTTGCTTGGCTATCTTGGTTTCGCCTCTCGTACTCTTCCCCTCTTGTAGAACCCCGGCGGAAGCACTCCTCGTTCGTTTTTTTCTTCCCCTGACTCCTTCGGGCCCCTCCCCCCCCACCTCAGAGGATGAGCCCCCGAGTCAAGTTGGTTTGTTCCCTCTTTATCAACTTCCCAACTTCCCCCCCCTTAAACTCTTTGACCTTTCCTTCCCCCTCCTTCAACCCTTCCTTCCGACGGAGGAGCTGTTCGCACCCCCTCATCTGCTCAAACTTCTCGCTTCGAATCGGTCCCGGTTGTTGGGTTGTGGTGTTTTTTGTTTTTTTTTTTTTTTTTTTTTTTTTGGTTTCCTTCCCTTACCCCCCGAATACCTCCTAAAGGTTTCGGCCGCTACGATTCGATGCACCCCCACCTAATACCGGCGTTCGGCTTACTTATATCAGATTTTCTTCCCTTCGATTTCGCCCGCCATCGAGCCTTTTTCGAACCCCCTCCTCTGACTGACTTCGTCCTCCCTTGAGCGCTCTGAAGAATGCAGAAGTTTTTCAGCTCGTCCTTTTTTTTTTTCCGGTTGCCTTAGGACCCCCTTCCTTGTAGATTTCCCTCCCCGACCCATTCGTCGTGAATTTAACATTCTCATACTCAGCTTCCCATTCATTTTCGGCCCTCCTGTCTGTACTCTGAAAGCCCCTTTCCTTCTTTTAGGTTTTTTCGGCAAGAGTTTCCCCAATATGAAACGTTCGACCTGAGGGTGGCACCACCTCTCCGATCCCACTTCGCAGTACCCCGCGGAAAACCTCCTTTTCGTAAAAATTCCCGGCAGCCTGAAGCCTTATCTTCAGCCCGGTCCCTCTTTTTTTGTTCGTTTCTTCTCGCCGACCTCTTCCGTGAGCTTCTTTTCTTTCATATTCCTCTCTTTTCCCCGACTTCTAGACCTCGCTACTTCGCGAGGTCGACGAACTCTTCCCGTTCCGCGACGATTCATTCGCTAGACTTTTTTTCCCCATGGTCTCCAATCATCCTCTCCCCCCTTAAAAGTTTCCGGTAATTAAAGAGTTCAACCTGATCTATTCGGAGGCGGGAAGTCGTTTGCTTTTTGACTTCTGAGATTGCTGGAGGTAATTCCTTCCCCTTGCAACACGGAGGACGTAGTCTGCACCCTTCTCGACTTCGTCAAGGTCTCCCCCTCAAGATTTTCTATATAAGCCTTCCTTCGATTCCCCTCCTCCCAGTCTAGGCAAGATGTCAGGCGGATCTTTTTCCACTGTAGGCGTCCCCTTTTCCAGACGGTCCCCCCCTCCCTTAAATCCCTTTTTTGGTCAATAATTCCTTCACCTAAATGTTCCCCCAAACCAATGCATTTCCAGCACCCCTTTCCTTTTTTCCCCTTTCCTATGCAGGATGAAGGGAGGTCTTCTTCCTGGGCATGAATCCTCGATCTCCTCGGTGTCTCCAAGGTAGTGGTTCATACCTCCCTTGTCCGACTTTTCTGTTCCTTGGCACCCCTTCCGGACGAGCGGAGAAGTCCCTCGATCTTTTCCCCTAGCAGGCATCTATAAGTGCCCCCGGGAGGTTGGTCTCACGTTCCCTTTCCACAGTAGTTTTTTTTTTTGTCTTTTGAGACGTTCCACCCGTAGAGGAGCGGGAGCTTCGATTTTGTGGTCCTTTTCTCCGATTTTCCCCCCTAGAATCCTAGAGAGTTCTCCTGCTCCAACAGCAAGTCAGTATCATGGGGATGTTTCCTTCTCTTCTACCGGATTTTTCTACGACGGCTCCCTGTAAAGATGCTCGAGTTCCACCGGCGGACGGATCCCCCGTCGTCCTTAGCCTACTTAACCTTGGCGTCTCTCTCCAGCCTCCCCCCCCAATTCACGACTCATTCCTGGGAGACTTCACCCCCCGCGGCCCCCCTTTTTTTTTTGCAACGTGTTCTTTCCCTCTCAAACTCATCCAGAGAACTCCCCCCCGCGATTTGTTACCACCCCCGACCTGATCCCTGGTGGGTGGACTCTTTTCTCCCGCTTTCCCACCCTTTCAAGTTGTCGCCAACACGCTCGAGATTTCCTTCCCTTTTCCCCCCCCTTGTTGTGGTTCTTCTCATATTCCCCCTCTCCTTCTACCCAGAATTTCCCGTGTTCTTCCCCCTCTCTCCTGTTGAAGTCTCCACGAGTAGAAAATGAGGCTTGAGTCCTAACTGGCGTTCGGGTTGTGTTTTTGATTTGCCCCTTCTAGCTCCCCCTTCTTGAGTTCTTTTCTATCTCCTCCCTTGTTTTAGTGGTTGATCACAGGAATTCGACCACCTGCCCTTTCTTTCCTACATTTTTTAATTCCCTTTCTCCTCTTTCTCCCTCGGCTTTATAGACTCCCGCGCAGAACCGCTGTACTCTACGCTCGTACTCTGTCTTCGCTTTCGTTCCGTTTAAAGGGAGCTGTAAGGGCGAGGATCCAGAAATTATAGCCGCGTTTAACCCTGATCCCAGTTTGTCTGCTTCTTCCTTCCGACCACAATTAGGCCATCGCCGTTTTTAAAGTTCCGGATTGTGTCATCTATCGCTGGTCTTCCTCCGATGACGTTTAGCCTCTCTTGTGGTTTTTCCCGTGGGGGATCCCTGCTCCTTTTTCACGAGGGAGAATTCTTTGTCAGGATTGCTTTCGAGCGAAACGGCAGATCCGCCCCAAGCCCCTGGGAGTTTCCCCCCCGTTTTCTGATTTTCTTCCCACTTCGTAGGTTTTTTTTCTCCTGAATTTTTTTTTCTTGAGGACACTGACGTCGACGACGTTTTTTTTTTTTCCCCTTTGGCTTACTTCTCACCCCTCCTGGTTTTTTTCTTGACACCCGAACAGTTTTCTTTCCCCCCTCTTGAGTGAGCAACCAACCCCTGTATTCCCCCTCCCCCTTTTCCATAGATCTGTTCCCTGAAGGCCGGTCCTTCCTTCCTTTTGGATTGGAGTATCCGATGAGACCTATGATGAGTTCTTTTCCCCAGGGCCCGCATCGGGTTTGAAAATCTTTTTCAGTCACTATACGCTGTCGATTCCCACCCACCCCCAAGATTCTCCCCCCTTCCCCACCCCTCTTTTAAGGAGTTAACATCCTCCCTTTCAGAACCCTTCTCCCCGAGAATGAGGCCGGTTGAAGAGCTGTTACCACCAGGCCCCCTTGGATTTTCTCATTGAACGTTTTAAACCCCCCCCGATTTGCCCTACTAGAAGGCGGAACTTGCCGAAGAGTTACATACTCTCAATCCGAGTCCAGGATTCCAGTTCGCGTTAGAAATTTGGTCAGCTCTTTTGCAAGACGGTTTCCCCCCCCCATTCCATTCCCTCTTTTCCCCCCCCCCCCCCCCCCCCCCCTAGAACCCTTTCCCCCCCCATTCGTAAGCCACGAGATAGTGTAGCTGCTTTGTGTTTCCGTTTCCCGAAGTTGGTAGTTATGCCAAGCCCTTGCGAAATATTGGTCGTCGGGCATCCCCCCGACCCGGGTTTCTGGATCTCTTATAAGAACCCCTCTTTCCAGGTCCCCAATAAATTCGCCGCACAAGTAATGCCCCGTTCGCCTGAATCTCTGGTTCCCTCGCCTTGAAACCCCTGATTTTTGTTGTCCTTCTGCTGTCACAAAATTGAAGAGGCCAGAACCCCTACCTATCCTGATCCCAATAGCTCTCCCTGACGGATGAGTTCTTTGTATGGGATTCTTTTGGAGAGGCCGAACGGATCCTCGCCCGCGTTTCTGGTTACGATGCGCGAGCTGGCCTCCTCTCTCCCCCTTTCTTTGTAGCTGCCTAACGATCCGTACCTTTTTATGAAGTTTTCTTTTTTTTTCCCAAAGCATGAATACTTTCCCGTTTACCTTGTATTAGCCCTCCTAAGCCGTGGACATTTGCGTAAGACGGGCATTTCTCTCAGAAGCCCGCCGGTCCCCCCCCCCTGAAGGAAACGGTTTCATGTTTTCCACCCCTTTCGCCGACCCCCTGTAGCGTTCTAGGCCCACCGGAGGACCTCCGTTCCGTCTTTTGGATTTTTGCTTCCTTCATCCGCCTTCCCTTCCCAAAGCCCCTTGATCTGCTCATACGCGCCGGATGGCTACTCCCCCCTCAATAGGCGTTTAAGCGCCGGAGTAAGTTTTCTTAAGCATGTTTTAAATTCTTTCCCTTCGCTCCTCCTGTAATTTTCGAGAGTCTTTCCCCCCAAGACCTCCTCTAAGCGAAGGACTCCGGCCCCATCTCCCCTATATCCTTGACTCCAGCCCCCCGATATGTTTTTTCCAGCTTAACTGGAACGAGTGCTTTGCACCAACTCCTGATCCTCCTCTTTTTTTTGATTTAATTTCTGTCACGTCCGATCACTTCCCCCCCCCTTTAAGCGATGGACAGAAAATTTCTTCCGAATTAGCTTTTTTACTGGCTCTCGCGAGGGCGCCTTCCGTTTCAGTGCTCCCCCAAGTTGTATGTATTCCAGTACCTCCTACTTTTTTCGGTGAGTAATCCCGTTCCATACTCCCTTGAGCGCTGTCTATAACGGAAGAATAGATCTGCATTACTGCCCTGGTTTCTTCTCAACCTTCTCCGCCTCCCCGCCAGCTTTTGAAGCTGTCCCTTCGGCATGAAAGGGTTTCCGTCACAGGCGGCCCTGCTTTCTCTCCTACTGGTCGGAACCTTTTCCTATTTCCTCTTTCTTTCAAAGGTGCCGCGGATATCAGAATGCTGGATTTCCCTCTTTATCCCCTGTTCTCAGCTTTTCCCTGGTGTTCCGATCCGTTTACGAGCCCCCCTTTTATTACTACGCGGCGGCTCTGCTGAGCTCTTATTCCTTTCCCCCCCCCCTCTTTTTTTCCCCTCGGACTCCCCTCTCTTTTTTTGTTGAGCCTAGGCTGTGTCCCCCCCCCGTTTATTGAGCCTCTCCTTCTGAGATGCACGCCCGGAGTAGCCCACAGTTCTTTGCGCGTCTCTCCCCTTTTATCTCCCTCCACTTTTAAATTTTCTATTATGTACGGTTTCGAGAGAATTCCTCTTTTTAGAGACGATTCTTCGGAGAGGGAGCAGTCGTACGCACTTCTAGGACTCCCTTTTTTCACCCGTACAAGCCTGGCACTTCTAGGGAGTGCTTTTTCTTCATAGAGTAAACTAGGTTTGCGAAACACCTGTATTTCTCTTAGTCTTAGACTCATGGTCCCAGAATTTTCCTGACCCTTTTAGGAAAC
>Ga0179593_1373828_pt1 | contig 10774 bp, 8 predicted proteins | sample CZODoug2_1_08_16_FD_185931 | JGI IMG/M metagenome (GOLD analysis project Ga0179593, IMG submission 185931) | Vadose zone soil fungal communities from Angelo Coast Range Reserve, California, USA - CZODoug2_1_08_16fungal (PacBio error correction) | ecosystem: Environmental > Terrestrial > Soil >... | reverse complement strand
TGTTTAAGATTCCGTTCAAAAAATTGAGAGTCCTGTCATTGTCCTCGTCACTGCAGGGTATGAAGATCCTTGTGAAGGCTTCCCCCCGAAACTTTACTTCTTTCAGCGCTCCTCCGTCGATCTGATCACTTTCCATTTGATGTTTCTAGTAGGTTAGATTGGAGAAGTACGACCTTTTCCTTTTCTTTAATTCGGAGACTCTTTATTAGAAGCTTCCTACCCTGTCCCTGCCTAGTTTGTGATTTCTTTTATCGGAGCCTCTCTCCTTGTGACCCTCCCTCCCCCTGATGATTTCCGCATTGCCGACGTACCTCGATTTTTTCCGCCCGAGTTCAGGAACTAGGAGCGGCCTGACCCACTGCTTCCCCCTCACTTTCTTCTTGAGTGTTTCCCATGGGAAGGATTGAATACCCCTCTCTCCTTTTCTCCCTGCCATCCATTTTCTCCCTTAACGTGCCTTCTAATGAGACTGACTCTGTTTGAAGTTTGCTTCTGTCTCCGTTTTTTGAGCACTGGACTATAGGCTGAAAGGGTCACCCTGAGCCCCGTCTCTCTCTTACTTCCTTCTCACTTCCTTATTTTCAGGTATCTCTCACGTGGCGGCATGTGATCGTTCTTGTTCTCATCAGAGCGCGTTTCTTCCTCTGGCTCTTCTTCGTGAAGCAGGGCCCCTTCAAATCCTGAGAGAGAACCCCCAAAAAGTGCAGCGAACTCCGGTTGCCCCCAATATCTCCCGTTCTTTCTCTGGCTACTTTTCCCCGGTCTCTCTTTTTCCCCGTGACGAACTTTCCTCAGTATTCTTCTTCCTACCCTCGTACTGTGTCGGCCTGGCCTTGCATTTAAGTTAGGGAAGCGCGATTGTAAATTCATTCGAACCTTCTTCTTTCTTGTTTGATAACCCCTCCCCAGGGCGAAGCTTCGCGGCCTTCTTCTAAATTGCCAGTTCTTCACCGAGCTATGGGCCCTCGGCGAGTCTTCGAAGGTCTTTATTCCTAAGTTCGTGATCTTTTACGGACCGCCCAGATGCGAGTTTGTCAGACGAGTGTCTCGAGGTAACAGGACCTTTATTTCATAGTTTTTTCGTTCTTCCCCCCTTCGCCTCCCTGCCGGAGTCCCCTTCCGCTCGAAGGTACGTCTCCTTATTTTTTTCCTACCCTCACGTCATCTCTTGCTCCGACTCGGCTCTTTCCTTTTCTTTTTGCCAACCATCTTAATAGTTTACTTCGCTCCTCCTCAATGCGGGAAGTCCGATGGCTGATCTTCCGCACGGGCGTCAGCTCCATAACTTCTCCTCGCCCTTTTTCCTTTTGCCCTTTTAAGTAAAGGATTCAGATAGCTTTAGCCTCGCGTAGCTGTTCTTCCCTCCCTCCGGCTCTCCCTCTTCAGAACCATTCCTGACTTTGTCTTTCCTATTTCGTTCGACTGTCTTCCCCTTTTATGTCTTATTTTCTAGTTCGGCTTTGAGAAGTAATTCCCCCCTACTCTCCCCGATGCCTCTCTGAGGTCCTTTCACCCTGCATCTCTCCTTAATTTCCAGGGATAGCTGTTCGGACAGGACAGAGTACTTGTCGAAAAGACGAAATTCTGAGTGATACGGAACCTACCCCACCCCCTGACCCCTTTCCTTCCCAGCCTCTCTTCCCGACCTGGACTCTTTACTCCTTCCTCGATCACGGGTGGGGACCGGAATAGTCAATGATTTTTTTTTAAACCTCGAAAATTTCCCAGAGTCGATTCGGGTCATAATGGATATGTTCCAGTTGGGCTACATCGCTTTTTAATCTCCTTCCTTTTTTGTTTTTTTATTTGAAAGCCGCTCGCAACAAGTTTCAAGTCTCCCCAGTAGTTCCCCCGGCTTCCTCTCATCATGTTCTTCTTGTTGGGGTTTACCAGTCTCTTCCTTTTAGTCCGGTCGGATATTTTCTTCTTCCAAGAATTGCTGCGCTCCTATGATGGAGGACTTCTGTGACTGTTGGTTTGTGTTCTATTCCCTCTATGCCTGCCTTTTTCGTCTTAGGACCGACTTTTTTTGGCTCCAGCGAGCCCTGTGCCAAGCCAGAGTTAGGCGCTGATTTTACTCGACTGCTATGTCATCTTATCGACTCTTCTGTATTAACTAGAGCAGAACTCTCCCCGAAGATTTCTCTTTTCCATGCCCCCTGAATGCCACGTTCCTTTCCTTTTCTTGAAGAGGTAGTACTCCCTGACGCAGCCTCTCTACTCCCCGTCTTCTATTTCTCTACGCTCTCGGTACGTTCATTCTCGGTTGTGCTAGTCGAAAGGTTTTATGGAGACCCGAGAAGGAGTTTTCATTGCTCGCCATAGCGAGTGCTCCTCTTTTTCGTATCTCTCCTCAGCCCTCCCTCTTTTCTTGCCCCGAGTTCTCCCTCTATCTCTCGACGGTTTAGGGGGATTCGGCTCAAGTCAATTAGGAATTTAGGTTACGACCGCGCAGGGTCCCTCCCGAGGTCCTCCTCTCCTCCTCTGACTCTATTTTTTTTCAGCGCTCGCCTTTTGATTGTTGTTCGCATTCCATCGCTGGCGGAATCTTCACATTACGCTAGTTTAATCCATTTGACTTTATGATCTTGATCATGTCGTCTCGTTCGATTATTTTGCTTCCACCAGTCTCTCTCCCATTTCTCTCCAAGTTAGCGATTTCCCAATCTCTCCGGACCAAACCATTTCCACCCGGAAGGCTCTCATTTTTCATTTCTGGCTTCTGAGCTTTTCGGGCAGGTCGTCCTGTATCTTCTTCGAGCGGTTCAGAAGACATCACCCCTTCTCTTCTTTACTGTTCTCCTTTTGACTTGTTTTTGTTATCGAGAGAATTCGTTCCGGGAACTGCATTCCACCCCTCCTACCGAAATTCTTCTTAGTGGTTTCTTCAGATAGTGGCCTTTCAGCAAATTTATTGGAATCAGCCTTTCACTTTTCCTTTCTTGCGCTTTGTCTCTTTTAATTCTTCCTTTCTCTTTTAAGGGCCTTTTTTCTGGGGATCCTTCCGACTCTTATGCTATTGCGCTGTCTCTCAACCGTATTTTCCTTAGATTGGCCTTCTCTCCTTAACTTGATTGAGGATATTGCTGTTCGAAGCTCCCTTCTACTCCTCCCCTTTAGAGAGTCATGCTGCCATCCCGCCATTCTCTATTTGAAACCTCCCTCCTCCAGAGGCCCCTCTGAAGCGTCTCCCCCCCCCTTCCTGGCTTAGGCGGACACCGCTAATCCCCCACCCCCCCCCCCCCCCCCCCCACCCCCCCCCCCCCCCCCCCCCACCACAACCCGCCGCGACAACACGTCCCCCCCCCCTCCCCCGCTCCCCGCCACCACCCCCCCTACAACCTCCCCCGCCGCACACCCCCCCCCAACCACACCCCCACACACCACACCACCCCCCCCCCCCCCCCCCCCCCCCCCTCACCCCAGCCACCCCCCCCAACCACGCGTCACAACTGTTTCAGAGAAGAATCAGAAGCCGGATTTACGGTACCCAACGCCCCTACGTGGTTGCCCTGCGTCCCTTTCTTCCCCTCCTGAAGGGTTCTCCCGGTGTACGGCTCCTGCTCCCCTCCTCCTACATCCAGTTTGATTCTTTGTGACGTTGCCCTACGATTGAGATTGGGACGTTCGATGCCTCGGCGAAGAGGTTAAGCCATTTTCGTAGACTTTTCAGTTAGCCTGCCCAGTGTTTGTCAGCGGGCCGCTTCCCCCCCTCTCTTTTCATAAGTGTTGGTGTCGATCGATTGGGTTTGACTCTTTTCGCCCCAAAAATTTTTTTCGCATGCCTTTTTTCCTTGGATGAATCCAAGCGGAGTTTTTTCTTATCAAGTTCCCCCTTTCAGAGTCACTTCTCCCGGAAGGAAATCATTTGGATGTAGTTGATTTCCTTTGTCTCTTTTTCGTCTACGACCTTTGGCGCTTTCCTTTCCTCCTAAGATTGGTATGACTCATGCCACTTTTATCGTTACTTGCCCCGGCGTCGTTTTGCTGTCTATTTGGCGTCGGGGCAACTTAACGCGGATGTATCGGTTCCCTCCCCTAATCATTTTTCGAGAGGCGTACCTCGTTTTCTCTTTCGCGGCATACTCCCTTCTCCCCTTGCACGGTTATGGATGACTGTATGATCGTCCCCCCAGGACGATGCTCCCCGATCCTTCGCCAGAAATTCAGCTCTTTTCCTCCTTGACATGGAGGTAGACAGTAAGTTCTTGCTGAATTGAAGTTTTTTTTTGATCGTCTTTTTCTCCTCCCTCCCCTCGACCTTTAGTGGATCTCTTTACTTTTCCCACTCGCCCTTTTCTTAGTCCTTCCGTTATTCGGTAGCGACTTAGACTGGATTTCTTTTTCAACAAAGTCGGTATTTTTTTTTCGGTTCCTCTGTTGTTATTTTTGCCCTGCCCTCCCCCCCTGCTGTTCTTTTTTCTAACCCCAACCTGAAGAGAACAGTACTGGTATGGCCAAGCTCTCCGTGATCGACTCTGCGAGTCTTTCCCAAGGGACGCCCTTTCGCCTCTTTAGTCCCTGCGTAGAAACTCGTAGATGTGATCCTGCTTAGGTTTCAGATAGATTTACTGGCTCGAGGTCGTTTCATCTTCCCCCTTCTTCCTTTTGTGCCGCCCACCCCCTCTCCCCGGGTTGCCGTTTTCTGTCTTCGACTTTTGAGAAAGACGCCGCTTGGTCCCTCGTCTGTAGCTTCTCACTGCGGCATCTATTTCTTCCCTTCCGACGTGTCCCCCCTTCCTTTCTGAGCCGAGTCTGCGACGTGAATCTGATTCCTCGAGGAGAGGCTTTTGGAGTTTCTCGCTTGTTAGGCCGGAAGCCTTTGCCCTGTTGGTTGATAAAGGTAAGTGCTTCCTTGAGTTGACTTTTTTTTACTATCGTGAGACCTTTCCTCTCTTAGAATTTTTCCGTTGCTTCTCACCCGCATTATCGCTCGATCTCTCCTCTCCCCTGTCCGGATCTTTTTTCTTTAGCTCTTGCCACCTGGGCGCAATATAGCTTTCAGAGAAAACTTGGATTCCTGGGTACTTTGCGCTCACTAGTATCCCTTTTTCTTTCCGTAGCCTTCTTCTTTCTACGCTTTTCTAAGCGTAGAACGGCAGGACTTTGGCTTTCGTGAGGGCGATTCGCCACCCGATTTTTCCATTGTTTTTGTATTCCTCATTTCACATTTCCGTTCCTCCTCTGATGGTCTTCACTCCTCGACGCGCGTCCTTCTTCTCCCATTTCTTTAAAGGAAGATTTTAGAAGTCGCCTAAGAAAGATGCTCCGATCGTACTTCATGCCACTTTTCAGCCCGCGAGTTTTTCCTCGTCTCCCGTATAAGGGGGGCACTCTACTCAACTCCTCGGTTCCAACCACCACGAGCCCATTTGACAATTTTCGCGGCTTAACCCTTTTTTTTCGGAACTTTGATCCTATTACCTCTTATGGTTTTGTGTAGATGAGCCTATCGACCCACCCCTTTCCTTAAGACGTCTGGACCCGGCTTCCGTTGATCTTTTTTCGTTGGTTAACTTAACCCTGTACACGGTACGTCTAAGTTGGACGTTCATTGTGAAGGTTTCGTCCCCCTCGTCTGTCTTCTTTATTGGTCTTTTTTGTGTTTCTCTTACCTATCTTCGCGATTTTTCTCGATCATCTCTAGGGTTTTTGTAGATGAAATTTCCCTGTCGGATTTTCTTTATCCCCTCGGAGGTCCTTCCTATCCTGACTCTGATGCTTACCTTCGCAGCCTAAAATACTCTCCGGGTCCTTTTCGCCTCCTCTCACGCAAAATTCATTAATTCCTCCTAGTATCGCCATCCTCCGCTCCTTACGCACTTCTTCTCATTCTCTAGTGTCAGATAATTTTACGTCTTTCCATTCCGGTCTTTTTTTTGCGATTGCTTTGGATGGAGCTTCTTCCGATTTTCAATCTAGGAAACTTCCCTCTCTTTTTCCCTGAGGAATAGGATCTACACTCGCTCCTTGGCCTCCCCTAACAGCAGTTTTTTTTATCCTCTATAATCCGTTTCCTTCCTTATCCCAGTTCAAATTTTTTTTCTCCGTTCTTCAGGAAATGGTCTTCCCCCGGACACGCTGCTGAAGGTCCTCCCCGTCGTAATTCTCTCCCTCGAGGACCCCTTCCCTTTCTCGTAAGAGATCGTCGCTCTTGTTTGATTTTTAGTTCTTTAGAACATTGGATAAAGAATTTCGAAGCAGGCGTGAAATCTATTGCTTTTCCTCCCATTGCCGGTTCTAGTCCCGTCTCGGCTGATGAGATTCCCCTGGTTCTCTTGATGGCTTCCACCCAGTGTCTGCGCCTTTTCTTGAGTTTCGTCATCTCCCTAGCATTATCGATCTTCAACCTCCCCAAACTTCAGTAGAGAAAAGCTACTTTTCGCCTTTCCTTCGGCATGCCCTGGTTTTTCATTTTCCCTGAGGATGTTTCCCTTAACCGGCCGTCAGCTCCTCACGCTCTCCTTTCTCCTGTCCTTGTTTCCTTTTTTTTTTTTATCTCCTAGCCAGAGTTCTTTCCTGTCTTAAACCCCGAAGCTCCCTATTTCCTTTTGGCTTTTCTTTTTTTGGTTTGAGGCCTAGGAGATCCTCCTCCAGTTGCTAGAAGAAGGTACCTTTTCGTTTCATGTCCCCCCCCTCCTTCTAGTTCTTCGTGGTTTCTTTCTGGCGACGGAGCGTTCTCCAGGGCTGATCTTATCCAATTTAGAGGCCCCGGATAAAGTATATGGAAAGTTCTTTGGAGATGCTTTTCCGGATAGACGGGATAAACTTCTTCCTTCTCTCTTTCAGCCTTTCCCTTTCCTTCTCTGGAAGTTTTTGATTCTGTGAAGCCTACTTCCTCCCACTGCCTAATCCTTTACTTTTACGTCTTTAAAGAGGAAAGCGCATCAAGTCAACCCCCCCCTGTGGCCCCACCTTTCCCCCCCTTTTCTCTCCGGGACTTTCCCTTAAATACATCGTGTCCTTTCAAGTCCGATCCCTAAGTTTTCCTAGTGTTAGGATGAAAGGCCCCGTCGCTTAGTAGGATAAATGTATACCCTCACCACCTTTGTGTGACCTGAGTAGTCGGGTCCCTGACTTTTTTCATTGGCCCTGTTTCTCTTCCCTTTGACGAGAGGAGCACCTTTTCAGTTCCAGGCATGCAGGCTCTCATTTTTTTTTTTATTTCCCCAATCATCTATTTTTCTTAATTTGTTGTATTTGAGTCGTCCGATGTTTTCACAAGAGTACAACAATTTTCGCCTGTTCCATTTTTCCTTCGTGCACTTTTTTCCTCCCACTCCCACCACAAAACTGTTTTCGGTTTCACGGTAAAGAAAGACAGGTCCCTTCCTTTCAGTCCGCCTGCTCTCATGGCCCGTCGTTTTTGTCTTCGGTTTTCGTTCTTCCTTCTGCCTGTACGTCTTTTGAAGTCCTTAATAGGAGTCTCCGCCGCGCTCCCCCCCCTTTCTGGTCATTCGTCTTTCCTTGCGTCATTTCTCTTTTTCCCTAGGCCGCTTTTCTCCTTGGTCCCAAGCGTACGCGTTTTTGGGCCTAAGTACTCCTTCGCGAGGCCCCCTGTGCATTGAGGAGGAATTCCTGGAGGTCCCTTTTTCTACCTCGCGTGATTTATTTCCTTTCCTCCCGCGACCCTTCCCTTTTTCTTTCTCCCTTCGAGCCCCCTTCGAATCATAGCTCCTAAACGAACGGGACCAGGAAATCTCATTCTTTTTTCGACGGACTTTCTTAGTCTCTTTCTTTTGCTCAGAACCTTTTTTCCGAGAGCCCGTCTACGCCCTGTCCTGGCCAGTTTTCTTTTAGATCTTCCCTTTCACTATCCTCTCCTTTCTCCTGTAGAGTTAACGGGAGCCGTATCGTTTGACTCCTCTCTCCCTCCCGTAGCCACGTTTTCCTCCTTCTGTTTTATGTTGAAGTGAAGGGACCTGTCCCCCTCGTTTCGGACCCACAAACTGTGCCTTCCCCTTTTCTCCCCTCTCTCCGGATTCTTCTCTCGTAAGCCCGTTCCTCTCCCCTGACCTCCTTGAATCGGCTCTTTTTTTTTTTCACTCGTCTCAGGTGCTCGTCCTTTTTGGACCTGTTAGGGATAGCTGCCTTCAGTCTTCAGATCCCCTGCTCTTCTTGTCCTCCCCCTTCCTCTGAACCCCTTCTGAGCCTGTCGCTCCCTTCTTGCTTGTCTGGACCTGACTCGTCTTTCTATTTATTCTTAGAGTATTGTATACTCGTTTTTGAAGATACTTCAACGCATCCACGATTCTCGTTTCTTCCGTGGTTTTAGCAGAGAATGAGCTGAATTACGCGGAAATCGGCTATCGCCTTCTGCCCTATGTCAGTTCCCCCTCCCGGTATTCCTTTTCCCTTTTTCTGGGCTCCCCTACACGTTCTCCTCTCCTATTGATCTTTCAACGCTTTGGTTTTTGATGCGCCCCGCCGTTATTGAGTTTCACTTCATTAGAGCAACTGCGTGCCTTTCCTTCATTTTCGAGCGTGCAGCCAGTTTATTTCCACTCCCAAGATCCTCGAGGCCTTTCGACAGGACCGGGAACTTCTTCTTCGTCGCATCTTCCCTTCCGCAATTGCTCGATCGTCGGTTATCTTCTCTTTTTATCAGTTTCTAAAACTTAAGTCCCTCTGGCATCGGATCTCTTCGCCCCTTGGCCCCTGCTATTTTTTCTTCTGCGTCAGGCTTCTCGGTCAGGTATCCCTAACCCGATCGTTCACCTTACTCCTTTCGATCCTCCTACAGAATCTCTCGGAACTGCCGTTGGTCTGTTTTTGGATTTCCCCTAATCATTCAACAAACCGAAGAAATCGTCTGCCGCTCCTTCCTCGTGTAACCAACCCCCTTAACTCCCTCCAGACTTGTCCTGAATGCTTTAATGTCTCCCTTCCCTGGTACCTTGCACTTCCTTGTGAAAGCTCCTAGGTTAACCCAAGCTCCCCTGTCTGTTCGCCGGGTTCCAACCTACCGTTCTTGTTAGCACCTCAGATATTTAAATCCCTTCATCCCTTTTGTTGTTGAGCAAAAGTGCCAGAGCCCCCTTAGGGTCTTCTTAGCCCTTGATAAGAATGGTTAGTGTTTATACCTTTTTTTCGGTTAACTTTCCGGTCCCCGGGCCCGGCGATTAGTGGTAAGGGTGACGAATTTCCTCTCGAGCATATGTCTTCCTTCGATCCTAGTTCATTTTTGGGTTCCCTCATACATCTATTCGAGAGTTTCAGTTCTGAATTCTTAGCAAGCTGTCTTTAACCGACAGCGCTCCCAATTTAATTTTGCCGGTTTCTGAATGAATCTCGCTCGGTTCTACCCAGTCCTGTTTCTCTCTCGGATTTGAGTATTATCCTGACCCATACGTACTCAGCCTTTGGTCACCTGTTGATTTCCTACATTTTGACTTACTTCCCCCCCTCGGCTCTTCTTTTCTTCCCCCTCCTAGCCCGACGCCCCGGCCGGATGCTATTTGAGTACTTGTCTCTTAGTTGACATTCTTTTTTGCCGAGAGAGTTTTTCTTTAGATCGTCTGTTAATTTTCTCCATTCTCCCTTTGCGCAATTTCTCTTAGAGCCATAGAAGCAAATTCTCCCCCGATTCTTGTCCCGCATTCCGAGTCTCGGATCATCAGTCCAGATTTCTAGGTTGGAGAAAAGAAGTATAGACCGGCAATTTCTTTCCCTTATCCCGTCCCCATTGGATTACGTCCCCCTAGGATGATCTACCTGGTTAATTTCTCCTTGCGTTCTGCCCCCAGTCTCTCCCCTCGTTTTCTTTCGGTTTTTTTTTTCCTGCAGTCAAGACATCTTCCCGCACGCTTCCCTACTGGCACTCGCGTCGTTTTAACCGGAAGTATAGACAGTTTTACTTTTCTCTCTTTTTTCTGTCCTTTTAGGAACCCAAGAGGCGCATTATGGTTTTACCCGTTTCGCTCTTTAACTATCGGCTCTTTGAAACAAAACGCATGCGAGACACTTCTCTTTCGTCCTCCAGTAGGCCCTCCCTCCGTTAAATTAAGTACTGGTTTCGCGATTTGCTTTCTTGTGCGGTTCGAACGGCGCTCTTTTTAAGTGTGAGATGGCATGGGTTTTATACTTAGATCCAGGCCTTTCCTGGCCCCCTTTCCAAAACTCGCTCAAGGACTTTCCGTTATTTTTCTCCTTTGGAGGTTGTGGGAAATTCAGGGCCTTCCTCGGAGTTGATAATGAAGACGGCGCTGGACCAGGATATATCTTGCTCTTTTTTACTGCGATGACGGATCTCCGTCCTTTCCTTATCTTCATCCAGACTAAAAAGTCCGTCTCGTCCCACCTTGGTCTCCCGTTGGAACGTGACCTTTTTTCTTTGATTGATGATGGATCGGACGAAGGTTTGAATTCTGTTAGATTCTTCAGGTCCAAACCCTTCCCTTCTACTTGACTCTTGGCGTATCCCTTCCTCCTTTCCTCCTCTTGTCCGCGAGACTCCTTTTGACGGTAGTAGGCCTTTTACTTTTTCAATCCTGGTTCCTTTCTTTGTCAACCTGAGAAGCCTTTCTGCTGAGACCCCTACTCCTTCAAGCCGTCTCCCCCCGTGGGCTCTTCTTTTTCTCCCGCCTCTTTCGTTTGAAGCCAGTGAAGGAACTTTCCAGTTCGTAACGGTGTCCTGCCTTTCGACCCTACCCATGGGCCAGGTGATCAGTCTTTGACTTCAAGCTGAGAAGGGACCCTTTTTCTTTCTGAGTAAACTCTGGCAGTACCGGCAGTGAGTCCATTCAGTCTCTCCTGTTTGAGTTCCTCTGCCCCC